>Ga0318497_10000255_pt1 | contig 16285 bp, 17 predicted proteins | sample GRESIP109b1f23_FD_203754 | JGI IMG/M metagenome (GOLD analysis project Ga0318497, IMG submission 203754) | Tropical soil microbial communities from Luquillo Experimental Forest, Puerto Rico - GRE.SIPMG.109b1f23 | ecosystem: Environmental > Terrestrial > Soil > Tropical forest > Bulk soil... | reverse complement strand
GGTGGTGTGGTCAGCAAGGCAATCGAGCCGGCCAGCGTGGTCGGCTGCGTGGTCTACTGTGCGGCCGAGATCGCCGCTCCCGGCGTCATCCGGCACGTGGAGGGGAAGCGGTTCTCCCTCGGGGAACCGGATGACCGCGCCAGCGAGCGCTGCGCGCAGATCAGCCAGGCCTTCTGGGCGGGCGGCCTGCGGGCGCCGGTCGCCACCGGGCTGCGCAGCCAGATCTGGCTGAAGATGATCGGGAACGCCTCGCTGAACCCGGTCACCGCGCTGCTCGGGGCCACCCTCGGCCAGCTCGCCGAGTCACCGGCCGCGCTGGCCGTGGTCCGGGCTGTGATGACCGAATGCGCTGGGGTGGCGGCCGCGCTCGGGATCGAGCTGCCGATCACCATCGAGCGCCGGCTGGCCGCGGCTATCGAGGTGGGTGACCACCGCACCTCGATGCTGCAGGACCGGCTGGCGGGCAAGCCGCTGGAGATCGGCTGCCTCACTGGCGCGGTGATCGACATCGCCGGCCGGGTGGGCGTGGCGGTGCCGCAGACCCAGGTGGTGCATCACCTGCTCACGGCGCTGGCGGATCTCGGCGATCCGTGGCAGCTGCGCTGACCGCCTCCCCGCGCACGTGCGGCGTGGCTGGCACCAGCGACAGCCGGAGGTCGGGAAACCGGAACTGCTCGACCTCCCCGACCGTGAACCCGGCCGCCGCGATGGCGGCGACGGTGTCGCGGCCGGTGTGGCAGCCGCCCGCCAGCAGGGGCCACAGGGTGGCGTCGGCGAGCCGCTGCACCCGGCGCAGGCCGGGGGTCGTGGCCTGTACGTGCTCCAGGAACCGGAGCTGGCCGCCGGGCCGCAGCACCCGCCGGATCTCGCGCAGCACCGTCTGCTGGTCGGCCACGCTGCACAGCACCAGGCTGGTCACGGCCGCGTCGAACACCCCGTCGGCCGCCGGCAGCCGTTCGGCGTGGCCGTCACACACCTGCACCGGTACCGGGGCGCTCGCGGCGTTGCGGCCGGCCACCTCCCGCAGGACCGGATTCGGCTCAACGGCTAGCACCCGGGTGACCGTCGCCGGGTAGTGCGCGAAGTTGAGGCCGTTGCCGGCTCCCACCTCGATCACCTGCCCGGCCAGGCCGGCCAGCAGCCGCTGGCGGTACCCGGCCAGCCCCCCGGCGTCCATCGCCGGGCTCACCCGGGCGTAGTAGCGGCCGAACAGCCGCCGGCGGCTGGGGTCGGCTGGCATGCTCATCCTCCTCGGCCCACACCCTATGGCCATGGCCGCTGACACTTAGGCCGGCGGCGCCCGGTTAGCTGGCGGGCCGGAGCCGGGCCGGATCGAGCGGCGGTGCCGGCATCGGCACCCCGCGGTAGCCGGGAACGTCCCCGAACTGCCCGTCCGCCCAGGCGCGGGCCGCCTGCGTGATGTCGGCGGGGGTCCGGGCCACGAAGTTCCACCACATCAGCAGCGGCTCGCCGAGCGGCTCACCGCCGAGCAGCAGCAGCCGGGTCCCGGCCTGCGCGGCCACCGTGACCGAGCCCCGGCCCGGCGCCAGGTACAGCAGCTGGCCGGGGACCAGCGGCGTTTCCGCGGCGGCCGCCTGCCCGTCGGCCACAAAGATCACATGCTCGTGGCTGGCCACCAGCGGCAGGGTGCCGCTGGTATCGCGGGCGGCGCTGACCTCAGCCCCGATCACCGGTGAGAAGGTCCGGGCCGGCGAGGTGACATCCGCCAGCGAGCCGGCGAACACCGTCACCCGCATTCCACCCGCCGCCAGCACCGGCAGCTCCCGGTGGTGCTCGAAGGCCGGCGCCGCCTGCCGGTCGGCATCGGGCAGGGCCAGCCACAGCTGCACCCCGTGCAGGGCGGGATCGTGGTCAGCGGGCGACTCCTCGGCATGGGCGATACCGCGGCCGGCTGTCATCAGGTTGAGCTGCCCGGGCCGGATCATCTGCTCGCTGCCCAGGCTATCCCGGTGCAGCACATTGCCGGCCAGTAGCCAGGTGACCGTCTGCAGGCCGATGTGCGGGTGCGGCGGGACGCGCATGCCGGCCACCCCGTCGACCGAGGTGGGGCCGTAGTGGTCCACGAAGCACCAGCCGCCGACACTGCGCCGCAGCCGCAGCGGCAGCAGCCGCCGCACCTCGATGTCGCCCACCCGGGCGATCCGGGCGGTGGTCAGCTCGGCCTGCCCGGCCGATGGGCCGCCCGCCGGTACCGGCGCGCCAGGTGTCTCGACCTCCGCGTCCACGGTGCTCATTGGCCATCCTCATTCCGTCCCGCCCGGCGGTGGCCGGGGTTGAATGGTGCCACGGACTGGCCACCACCCAGGGGAGTGCCCATGACCTCGGCCCGCGACACCCGGAACGAACTGGTCGGCCTCGGCCGCGAGCTCCGGAAGGCGATCCCCGGCGTCTACGCCGGTTACGCCCAGCTGCACGCGGCGGCGATGGGCGAAGACGGTGCCCTGCCCGGCCGGATCAAGGAGCTGATCGCGCTGGCCATCGCGGTCACCAAGGAGTGCGACGGCTGCGTGGCCGCGCACGCCCGGGCGGCCGCCGAGCGCGGCGCCACCGCGCCGGAGGTGGCCGAGGCGATGGGGGTCACCATCCTCATGAACGGCGGCCCGGGCACGGTCTGGGGCCCGCGCGGCTACGCGGCCTTCGCCGAGTTCGCCGGCGGCACGGCCAGCGGCACACGGGCGTAACCGCCCGCCGCCGGGCAGGCGCCGGATGCTGTCAGGCGACCAGGGTCTTGACGGCAGCGGTCAGCTCGGTCAGCGCGGTCTTGGCGTCGCCGAAGAACATGGAGGTCTTCGGGTTCACGTACAGCTCGTTGTCGATGCCGGCGTAGCCGGATGCCATCGAGCGCTTGATGACGATGATGCTCTTGGCGTGGTCCACGTCCAGGATCGGCATGCCGGAGATGGCCGTGCCGGCCCGGCGGGCGGCCGGGTTGGTGACGTCGTTGGCCCCGATGACCAGCGCCACGTCGGCCCGGGGGAACTCCGGGTTGATCTCGTCCATCTCCTTCAGCAGCGGGTAGGGCACGTTCGCCTCGGCCAGCAGCACGTTCATGTGCCCGGGCATGCGGCCGGCCACCGGGTGGATGGCGTAGCTGACCTCGATGCCCCGCTCCTCCAGCACCCCGGCCAGTTCGGCCACCGCGTGCTGCGCCTGGGCGGCGGCCAGGCCGTAACCGGGCACGATGATGACCTTCTGCGCGTAGGCGAGCTGGATCGCGGCGTCGTCGGCGGCGATCGAGCGGACGTCCCCGCCCGGGCCCAACGCCGCGGCCGCGCCGCCGTCCCCGGTGCCGAAGCCGCCGATCATGATGTTGCCCAGCGACCGGTTCATCGCGTCGGCCATCAGCTTGGTGAGGATGCCACCGGAGGCGCCGACCAGGGCCCCGGCGATGATCAGCGCCCAGTTGCCGATGACGAACCCGGCCATCGCAACCGCGGTGCCGGTGAACGCGTTCAGCAGCGAGATGACCACCGGCATGTCGGCCCCGCCGATCGGCAGCACCATTGTCACGCCGAACACCAGCGCCGCGGCGATGACGACGAGCAGCATGGGCACGCTCGGGGTGACGATCAGGTAGACCGAGGCGGCGGCCGCGATCGCCGCCGCCGCCATGTTGATCACCCGGGAGCCGGGGAAGGTGACCGGCGCCGCGCTGATGAGTCCCTGCAGCTTGCCGGCCGCGATGATGGACCCGGAGAAGGTGACCGCGCCGATCAGGACGTCCAGCAGGGTGGTGATGGTGATGCTCTCGGCCGGCCCGGCCGCCCGGCCGGCCAGGTTGATGTAGTCGTGGATCGCCACCAGCGCGGCCGCCCCGCCACCAACCGCATTGAAGATGCTGACCAGCTGCGGCATCGCGGTCATCTGCACAGTCCGGGCCGCGTACAGGCCGGCCCCGCCGCCGAGCAGGCCACCAGCCAGCATCACGATCCAGCCGGTCGCGCTGATCGTGCCCGCGTGGATGATGATGGCCAAGGTGGCCGCGATGGCGGCGACCATGCCGCCGGTCGACAGCTGGTTCCCCCGGCGGGCCGTGGCCGGGGTGTTCATCAGGTGCAGGCCGAGCACGAAGCAGCTGGCGGCGGCCACGTACACCAGCTGGATGATCCAGTTGAACGTGCTCATGCCCGGCTCCCGGAGCCGTTGGCGGCCGCCGTTTGGCCTGCTGCTGAGGCCTTGCCCGGCTCGCTGGCCGGGGCCGGGGCCGGCCGCCGCCGGAACATCTTGAGCATCCGGCCGGTGACCACGTAGCCACCGACCACGTTCATGGCGGCGAACGCGGCGGCCACGAAGGCGAGCACGTACCCCAGGGCGTTGTTCGCGGTGGCGGCGATGAGCATGGCGCCGACCAAGATGATGCCGTGGATGGAGTTGGCGGCCGACATCAGTGGCGTGTGCAAGGTGGCGGGCACCTTGCTGATGACCTCGAAGCCGACCAGCAGGGCCAGCACGAAGATGGTGATGTCGGTGAGCAGTGCGGTCGTCACTGGCTGGTACCTCCGGCGGAATGGGCAGGCGCATCGGCGAGCAGGGCAGCGGTAGCGGGCTGGACCACCGCACCGCCGTGAGTGATGACCACCCCGGCCTGGATCTCGTCGCTGGTATCGATCGCGAGCGCGCCGCCGGCCACCATGTGCAGCAGCAGGGTGCTCAGGTTGCGCGCGTAGGCGCTCGAGGCGGCGGTCGGCACGCTGGCAGCGAGGTTACTGGCGCCGATGATGGTGACCCCGTTGCCGGTCACGACCGACTCGCCGGGCAGCGACCCCGCCACGTTCCCGCCCAGTGGCCCGGAGCCCATGTCCACCACCACCGAGCCGGGGGACATCGCCTTCACCGCGTCGTCGGTGAGCAGCAGCGGCGGCCGGCGGCCCGGCACCTGGGCGGTGGTGATCACCACGTCGTGCCGGGCGATGTGGCCGGTCAGCTCGGCCTGCTGTGCCTGCTGTTCGTCGTCGGTCAGGTCGCGGGCGTAGCCGCCCTCACCGGCCGCGGGCCCGACCGAGGTCAGCTCGATGAAGGTGGCGCCGAGCGATTCCACCTCGGTCTTGGTCTGCGGGCGCACGTCGTAGGCGGACACCACCGCCCCCAGCCGCCGGGCGGTGCCGATCGCCTGCAGGCCGGCCACGCCGGTGCCGAGCACCAGCACCTTGGCTGGCCGCGCGGTGCCGGCCGCGGTGATGAGCAGCGGGAAGTAGCGCGCGAAGGCCGTTGCGGCCACCAGCGCGGCCTTGTACCCGGCGACATTCGCCTGGGAGGTGAGGGCGTCCATCGACTGTGCCCGGGGCAGCGTGCGGGGCAGCCCGTCCAGGCTGACCGCGGTCACCCCGCGGGCCGCCAGGTCGGCCGCGAAGGCGGGGTCGGCCAGCGGGTTGAGCATCCCGAACACGGCCTGCCCGGGCCGCAGCGCGGCCAGCAGGGCGTCATCGGGCCGGGTCACGGTGAGGATCACGTCCGCGGCGGCCAGCCCGGACCGGCTCACGATGGCCGCCCCGGCCTCGGCGTAGGCGCCATCCGGGAACCAGGCACCGTCCCCGGCGCCGGTCTCCACCAGCACCTCCAGGCCCGCGCCGGTCAGCTTGGCGATGGCCTCAGGGACGAGTGCCACCCGCTGTTCGCCGGGGGCAGTCTCCTTCACGACAGCGACTTTCATGGGCGCGACCTCATGGTTGGACGGGTGGGGCCTGACAGGCAGCATCGCGCTCAGGCAGCGATTTGGGCAGGGCCGGAAGTCCCGTCATGCGACGGCGTCTGGACATGATCGCACAGCTAACAGTATGGACCCGGGCCAGCAGCGCCCCGGCCCGGCCCGGCTCCGCGGTGCCCGGCCACCTTCAATTTAACGGTCCGCTGGCCGCGGATTAACCAGCTGAACCCGCGGCCCGGCCATGGGCCCGGTCCTCGCCTGCCCGGCGGAGCGTGGCGCTGATCTTCTCGCCCGCCGCGACCACGGCGGCGGCGTGCAGCCGGCCGGGGGAGCGGGTGAGCCGCTCGATGGGGCCAGATACCGAGACCGCGGCGATGATCTTGCCGCCCTGGCCGCGTACCGGGGCCGAGACCGAGGCCACCCCGGCTTCCCGCTCGGCGACGCTGGCGGCCCAGCCGCGGCGGCGGACCTGGGCCAGGCTGGTGGCGGTGAACCGGGCCCCCCGCAGCCCCCGCTGCAGGCGCTCGGGTTCTTCCCAGGCGAGCAGGACCTGCGCGGCCGACCCCGCGGTCATTGGCAGCGCCGCCCCGACCGGGACGGTGTCGCGCAGGCCGGCCATCCGTTCGGCCGCGGCCACGCAGATCCGCGCGTCCGCCTGCCGCCGGTAGAGCTGCGCACTCTCGCCGGTGGTGTCCCGCAGCTGGGTGAGCACCGGCTGGGCGATGGCCAGCAGCCGGTCCTCCCCGGCCGCGGTGGCCAGCTCGGCTATCCGCGGGCCCAGCACGAACCGGCCCTGGCCGTCCCGGGCGAGCAGCCGGTGCCGTTCCAGCGCGACCGCGATCCGGTGCGCGGTCGGGCGGGCCAGCCCGGTCGCGGTCACCAGCTGGGCGAGCGAGGCGGGGCCGGATTCGAGTGCGGTGAGTACGGTAACCGTCTTGTCCAGCACTCCGACTCCGCTAGAGTTGTCCATGGTCCGATATTGCCGTCTCGATATGCGAGACGCAACCTGATCATGCGAGGTGACCGCGATGGGGCGCACGCTGGCACAGAAGATCTGGGACGCCCATGTGGTGCGGGGCGGTGACGGCGAGCCCGACCTGCTCTACATCGACCTGCACCTGGTGCACGAGGTGACCAGCCCGCAGGCGTTCGACGGCCTGCGGCTGGCAGGCCGCCCGGTGCGCCGGCCCGATCTGACGGTGGCGACCGAGGATCACAACGTGCCGACCCTGGGGGTCACCGGCCCCGGGCTGCCGCTGACCGGCCCGGCCAGCCCGGTGACCGACCCGGTGTCCCGCGTCCAGGTGGAAACGCTGCGCAAGAACGCCGCCGATTTCGGCATCCGGCTGTACCAGATGGGAGACGCGGGCCAGGGGATCGTCCACGTGATCGGCCCGCAGCTGGGGCTGACCCAGCCGGGCATGACGATCGTCTGCGGCGACTCGCACACCAGCACGCACGGCGCGTTCGGCGCGCTCGCGTTCGGGATCGGCACCAGCGAGGTCGAGCACGTGCTCGCCACCCAGACGCTGCCGCAGGCCCGGCCCGCGGACATGGCCGTGAACGTGACCGGCCAGCTGCCCTATGGGGTCACCGCCAAGGACCTGATCCTGGCCGTGATCGCGCAGATCGGCACCGGTGGCGGGGTCGGCCACGTCATCGAGTACCGCGGCGCGGCCGTGGCCGGGCTGTCCATGGACAGCCGGATGACCGTCTGCAACATGTCCATCGAGGCGGGTGCCCGGGCCGGGCTGATCGCGCCGGACGAGACCACCTTCAGCTATCTGCGCGAACGCCCGCACGCCCCGCGGGGACAGGCCTGGGAGGCGGCGCTGGACCACTGGCGGTCGCTGCCGACCGACCCGGACGCGGTCTTCGACCGGGAGGTGACGGTGGATGCCGCCGCGCTCACCCCGTACGTGACCTGGGGCACGAACCCGGCCCAGGCCGGGCCGCTGGGCTCGGTGGTCCCCGATCCGGCGGCGATGGCCGACCCGGCCGCCCGGGCATCGGCCGAGCGTGCGCTCGGCTACATGGGCCTCACCCCGGGCACCCCGCTCACGCAGATCGCGGTGGACACCGTGTTCGTCGGGTCGTGCACCAACGGGCGGCTCGAGGACCTGCGGGCCGCCGCCGCGGTGCTGCGCGGCCGGCAGGTGGCCAGCGGGGTGCAGATGCTGGTCGTGCCCGGCTCGATGGAGGTCAAGCTGGCCGCCGAGGCGGAGGGCCTGGCCGGGGTGTTCACCGCCGCCGGCGCGCAGTGGCGGTCGGCCGGCTGCTCCATGTGCCTGGGCATGAACCCGGACAAGATGACGGCCGGGCGGCGCAGCGCGTCCACCTCCAACCGCAACTTCGAAGGCCGGCAGGGCGCGGGTGCCCGCACCCACCTGGTGTCCCCGCAGGTGGCCGCGGCCACCGCGGTCACCGGCAAGCTGACCGCGCCAGCCGACCTGTGACAGGAGAACCCGATGGAGCCCTTCACCACCCACACCGGCCGGGCCGTGTCGCTGCGGCGCAGCAACGTCGACACCGACCAGATCATCCCGGCCGAGTACCTCAAGCGGGTCAGCCGGTCCGGGTTCGCTGACGGGCTGTTCGCCGCCTGGCGGGCCGACCCCGGCTTCGTGCTGAACCAGCCGTCCGCCCACGGCGCGACGATCCTGGTCGCCGGGCCGGACTTCGGCATCGGGTCGTCCCGGCAGCATGCGGTCTGGGCGCTCACCGACTACGGTTTCCGGGCCGTCATCTCGGCCCGGTTCGGCGACATCTTCTACAACAACTCGATCCAGGAAGGCCTGCTCCCGGTGCGGCTGCCGGAACCGGTGGTCAGCGCGATCGCGGACGCGGTCGAGGCAGACCCGGCGATCCCGGTCACCGTGGACCTGGCCGGCCGCGAGGTCCGGGCAGGCCTGGCCGCAGACGGCTCACCGCTGCTCTCGGCGCCGCTGCAGATCGACGACTACACCCGCTGGCGGCTGCTGGAAGGCCTCGATGACATTTCGCTGACCCTGCGGAACGCTGACGACATCACCAGGTACGAGAGCACCCGGGCGGCCTGGCTCCCGGTCGTCGGGTAACAAGGGGCCCGGACCGCCGCCAGGCCGTGGCGCAGCCCGGCCCGGGCCGCGCCCGGCGCGTATGCTGGCGGTGGCAGCCACGCCTGCCTGATCCGAGCTGCCCCAGCCCGGCGCTGCGGCAGTGACCGAGGACAAGAGCGGCGCAGCCCTTGCGTGGGTCCCCTTCTTCCATCGTGTTCACTCGCCGCGGTGGCCAGGGCGCCGGGACGGGGCCGCCGGATCGAGGGCACGATGTCGCACGACAAGATCAGGGCGGCCGCCCGCAAGCGCATGGCACAGACGGGTGAGCCGTATGCCGCCGCCCGGCGCGGGGCCGTCGGCGAGCACCAGGCAGCCGCCGGCGAAGACCCGCCCGCGGACACGGGTTACGCGCTCGCGATGTCCGGCGAGATCCGCGACTGGCTGACTGACCTGCGCATCCATGACTCAGCGGGGGCCGCCCAGGTGGGCAATGCGCTGGCCGCCCTGATGGAACAAGGAGCCAGCCTTGCTGGTCCGATGGTGGTTTCCACGGCGGAGGCATGGCCCTGGGCGCTGGCCGAGGCCCTCGACCTCGCCTACCAGGAGCGGCTGGAACGCCTGACGGCGCTGCGGCGGGGTGAGGCCGAGGCCGTCACCCTGATCCGTGACCTTCAGACGCTGGGCGCGGAGCTGGATTCCATGCGGGTGAAACTGGGCGGCGCCTACAGTGCCGCGGTGACCGAGGGCAGCCGGCGGGCGGCGGAAGCCGCCCGCCAGCTGGCGGCGGTGGAACAGCAGGCCACCCAGGTGCGGCGGCTGCTGCCGGGGATGATCCAGGCCAGGCAACGGCTGGGTGAGCAGAACCGGCGGCTCCAGGCCCGGGTCGAGGCCTTCCGGGTCCGGCAGGAAGTCCGTAAGGCGAGCCTCGTCGGGGCCACTGGCAGCCTGCGGGTCCTGGAGTCCATGGCCGCCGCCAGCCTGGCCGGGGCCGGCGCAGACCAGCCGCCGGCCGATGATGCCGCCGCGATCGGCGCGGCCAGGGCCAGGCTGGCCGACCTCACCGCCGAGCTGGAACGGGAAGCGGGCCAGCAGGCCTGGCCGCCCGGTTTGATGGCGCTGCGGCCAGGGAGCCCCGGCGACAGCGGCTGCTGCCTGCTGTTCGCCGCCGAGCCGGCGGGCACCGCGCTGCTGCTGGCAGTGCTGGATGACTCCGAAGCGTTTCACGAGCGGTACTTCGAGGCAGTGCTGGCGGCCGCCGACCTGCTGCGGCGAGTGCGGGCGGGCCAGGCGCCGGAGGCGGACGTGCACGCCTGCCGCGACCCGGGGGCGTTCCTGGCGGAGTTCTATCCTCGCGGCGCCGCCGCTGACCCTGCCGGGGGATAGCCAGGCAGTGGGAATCCGGCCAGCGCCAGGCTGATGATCGCGCCGCCGGCATCGCAGCCGATCGTCACCCGCTGGCCGGGCCGCAGCAGCCGCAGTCCCGAGGCGTCGAAGGCGGCTGCACCGAACGCGGCCACGGTGCCGTCGTCGCGGAAGACGGTCCCGGACCTGGCCGCCGGGTCGAATTCGCGCACGGTCGCCTGCATGATGCCGCCGCTGCCGCGCCCGGCTAGCGCAGCCCGGGGCGCTTGGCGAGGGCGGTCTGGATGATGCGGTCCCACAGCTGCTGGGGCGGCAGCCCGGTGGCTTCCCACATCAGCGGGAAAGCCGACGCCGAGGTCATCCCCGGCATGGTGTTGATCTCGTTCAGCACGACCTCACCGGCCGGGGTGTAGAAGAAGTCCACCCGGGCCAGGCCCTCGCACGACACCGCCTCGAATGCGGCGCAGGCCAGCCGCCTGACCTCGGCGATGGCGGCGTCGCCGATCGGTGCCGGGATGGCCATCGCGGTGTCGGCCTCCAGGTATTTGGCCTGGAAGTCGTAGAACTCGGCCCCGCCGCCAATCAGCACCTGGGCCGGGACGCTCGCGTCCGGCGGCCCGCCCGCGATCCCCTCCAGCACCGCGCACTCGACCTCGATGCCCGGCACTGCCGCCTCCACCAGCACCTTCGGGTCATGCTCGCGGGCGGCCTCGATCGCCTCCTCCAGCCCGGCCAGCCCATCTTCGCTGGTCACCCGGGAGGTGCCGATGCTGGATCCGCCGCGGGCGGGCTTGACGAACACTGGCCAGCCGAGCTCGCCGATCTCGTCCAGCACCCGCTTGCGCTCCTGGGTGGCCGGGCCCCCGGCGGTGGCCGGCAGGTGCCAGTCCCGGTCCCTGACCACCACGTACCGCCCGACCGGCAGGCCCCGCGCCGCGAAGATCAGCTTCATGTATTCCTTGTCCATGCCCGCCGCGCTGGCGAACACCCCGGCGCCGGCGTAGCACGTTCCGGCCATCTCCAGCAGGCCCTGGATCGTGCCATCCTCGCCGTAGGCGCCGTGCAGCAGCGGCAGCACCACGTCCACCTCGCCCAGGCTGCGCGGGACCTCCCCGGGCGGGGCGACGATCAGGCCCCGGGTAGCCGGATCCAGCCGGGCGGCGATGTGCTGGCCCGGTGCCGCCATCGCCTCCACCGACGGCAGCTCACCGCCGGCGATGGCCAGCCGGCCCGGGTCGTCCGGGGCGAGCACCCAGCGGCCGTCCCGGGCGATGCCGATGGGCACCACCTCGTAACGATCCCGGTCCAGCGCTGCCAGCACGTTCCCCGCGCCCAGGCACGACACCGCGTGCTCCGAACTCCGGCCGCCGAACACGACCGCGACCCTGATCTTGCGCTGCTCGTTCAGTGTCGTTCTCCTCTCGGGGATCCCGGCCCGGCCATGGGCGGGCCGGCGGCCTGGTCAGACGCCGTACCGCTCCGGCTTGGCGGAGCGGGAGGCCAGCATCATGACCGCCTCCCCCACCCCGATCTGGCCCTGGGTCACCCCGGCCACCACCTCGGTGATCGGCATTTCCACGCCATGCGCGCGGGCCAGTTCCAGCACCGGGCCCGCCGACTTCACGCCCTCGGTCACCTGCAACGAGCTGGCCGCGGCCTCCGCCAGTGGCATGCCCCGGCCCAGGTTCTCGCCGAACGTCCGGTTCCGCGACTGCGGCGAGCTGCAGGTGGCCACCAGGTCGCCCATCCCGGCCAGCCCGGCGAAGGTGTGCTGGTCGGCGCCGAGACTGGCGCCCAGCCGGGCGATCTCGGCCAGGCCCCGGGTGATCAGCATGGCCCTGGTGTTGTCGCCCAGCCCCATGCCGACCGCGATCCCCACCGCGAGCGCGACCACGTTCTTCACCGCGCCGCCCAGCTCGCAGCCGATCACGTCCGGGTTGGTGTACGGGCGGAAGTACGGCGTGTGGCAGGCCTGCTGGAGCCACTTGGCGGTGGTGTCGTCGGTGCTGGCGACCACGGTGGCCGCGTACTGCCGTTCGGCGATCTCACGCGCCAGGTTGGGGCCGGTGATCACCGCGATCCGGTCCGGCGGCGCGCCGGTGACCTCCGCGATCACCGCGCTCATCCGCAGGTGGCTGCCGTGCTCGATGCCCTTCATCAGGCTCACCAGCAGCGCGCCGGGCGGCAGCAGGTCCCGCCAGCCGGCCAGATTCTGGCGCAGCGTCTGGGCCGGCACGGCCAGCACCACCAGCTCGGCCCCGGCCAGCGCCACCGCCGGGTCGGCGGTGGCCCGCAGCTCGCCGGTCAGCGGGATCCCGGGCAGGTAGACGGGGTTCTGGTGGTGCTCGTTGATCGCCTCGGCCAGTTCCGGGCGCCGTCCCCAGAGCACGGCCGGGGTCCCGGCATCGCAGAGCACCTGGGCGAAGGTGGTGCCCCACATGCCGGCCCCCATGACCGCCGCGGTCACGCCTGGGCCGCCGCGGGGGAAGGAGGTTCGCCAGGAGGTTCCGTTTCGCCGCTGGTGGTGTTCTGGGCGCGGCGGGCGGCGGCGAGATCGTAGGGAACAGCGGGAGCCGGCTCACCGCGCAACTGGGCGAGCAGGGCGGTGATGTCGGCCATGACGGCGGCGGTGGCGCCCCGCAGCACCTCCCGGCCGATCGGCCGGCCGGTATAGGCGGACAGGTCCACCGGCGGCCCGGCCAGCATCTTGACCAGATGGCGCGGGAACAGGCTGGGCTTCTTGCTGCCGTAGGGCAGGATCACCTGGGCGCCCCAGTGGGCGATCGGGATCACCGGGACGCCGGTGACCAGGGCGAGCCGGGCAGCACCGGTTTTGCCCACCATCGGCCACAGATCCGGATCCCGGCTGGCGGTGCCCTCCGGGTAGACGATCAGGCACTCGCCGTCCCGCAGCCGCTGCTCAGCGTCCTTGAGTTCCTTGACCACCAGCGCGGCGCCGTGCTGCTCACGGTGCACCGGCAGCTGGCCGCACTTGTACAGGAACGGGCCGATCACCTTGACGTCGAACACCGGTGACTTGATCATGAACGCCGGATAGCGGCCCCGCTGGTGGACAAAGAGGGCGACGGCCGCCCAGTCGGCATAGGACAGGTGGTTCGGGGCGATGATCACACCGCCTTGCCGGGGGACGTTTTCCTGGCCATGCCAGTCGCGTTTCATGATCGCCCGGATCGGCCCAGGCAGCAGCAGCTCGGTGCCACGCCGCCAGGCGGGCGAATAGGGCAGGTCCGCTCGCGTGCTCATCCGTGCCGCCTGGGGAACCTCATCTGGCCAGTCTCCCGGTTCATCCGCCCCAGTGTCGAGGCAGGATCACGGTATGCCCGCTCCGGCCCCGGCACCACTGCGCTGGTCGCTGGTGGTCCCCGTCAAGGTACTGTCCCGCGCCAAGTCCCGGCTCGCCGCGCTGGCCGGCCCGGACCGGCCGGCGCTGGCGCTGGCGATGGCGGCGGACACGGTATCGGCCGCGCTGCGGTGCCCGGAGGTGGCCCGGGTGCTGGTGGTCACCGGTGACCGCCAGGCCGCGGCTGAACTGCGCGGGCTGGGCGCGGTCATCGTGGCCGAGCGGCCCGGCCGCGGGCTCAACCTGGCACTGCGGCAGGGAGCGGCACGGGCCGGTGCCCGCTGGCCGCGGTCCGGCGTGGCTGCGCTCGCCGCCGACCTGCCGGCCCTGCGGCCAGCCGAACTCGGTGGTGCGCTGCGGGCGGCCGCGCACTGGCCAGAGGCATTCGTCCCGGATGCTGCCGGGTCGGGCACCACCTTGTACGCGGTCCGGCCCGGGACCGCGTTCCGGCCGAGGTTCGGCCCCGGCTCAGCTGCCCGGCACCAGGCGGCCGGCGCGGTCCCGCTCACCCAGCCCGGCCTGGCCAGCCTGCGCCGCGATGTGGACGCCCCGCCCGACCTGGACGCGGCCGGCCAGCTCGGCCTCGGCTCCCGCACGGCCGCACTGGCCGCCCGGCTCGCCCCGGATTCCGGCTAGCCCTGGAACCCGGCCGGCCGCGTTGCCAGGCTAGATGTGCACGAAGTGACTCCCGGCACCGGTGGTGGTCACCACTCGCTGAGGGGTACTGCCTCGTGCATGGTCTTGTAGAACGCGGCCACCGATGCCTGCTCAACGGTGGTCATCTGCTTGGTTTCACCTGGCTGGCCGCCTTGGCCGGTGCCCGTACAGGTGGTGGGCACCGTGGCCTGAGATGGCGCGCCCACTAGGCAGCCGTCCGCGAGTGTGATCAGGCGCCCGTTGTTCTGAGGCAGGAGTGGCAGCCCAACCGGGCACTTCGCACCCTCACCGGCGATCTGCGCGCATGTGCGGTAGAACGTCTCGCCGACCACCATGTTCCCGGTGCTCGGGCGCCAGTAGTAGCTGATCTCGTAGAGGTTGACGGCCCAGATGAGCGTGCCTGCACCCTTCTTTGCGTAAAAGCATTCGTAGGCGACCATGGAGCCGTACCGGACGCCCGGGTGCCCGTTGCATGCCCGGTAGGGCTGCGGGGCTGCCGCCAGGGCAGTGCCGGCGGCTGGGAAGAGCAGGGCGGCGGCTGCTGCGGCGGCGATGATGAATGCGATGATGGTTCGCTTGCGGATCATGACACACCTCCCGTGGTGCTCCCGGCCCCAGGAGCATGCCTTCGGCAGTCGGGACCGGTTTCGCGGTGGGTGGAGCGGGGTCGATGATGGCCTGGCTGGTGCGTATCGCGGCTGTGAAAGCGTCGAGGCCAGGGGCAAGGGCCACGCGTCGGCTGGGAACGGTCATCGACAGGCCCCGCGAACAACTCGACCACTCAAGCGCGGCGCCGCCGGGCTGAGGATCAGCTTCGTGACCGGTCAGGGGCGCGGCGCGCTAGCTGTCGCCATCGTGCGCGGTGGCCAGGAGGCCGCCGATCGTGCGGGTGATCTCCGTCTCGCTACGAGGGCGATCACCGTCCATGCGAACGCAGTCTGCACCGTGCCGGATGCAGCCGTTACCGCAACGCGGCTTTACGGCATAGTCCCTTAACCCTCACTTAACGCTTCCGCAGGCGTTCATGGGACGTTGGCTGGTGGGAACGCGAGTGGTCGGCGAGAACGCGGAGCGGCGCTCGTCCGCAGGCACCTGACCACCACGCTCAGCCCCTGCTGCTCCAAGCGGGACTGACCTGGCTACCGCATGTTGAGTCCGGGGCAAGCCACTCAAGCGCCGCCGGGGAGGACGGCCCCGCAGCGGACCAGGATGGAGGCAGCCGACCATGAGCGCAGGTCAGGCCCCGTCCTGGTCAAATGTGCACGATGGGGCAGGTCAGGGTCCGGGTAATGCCGGGCACGGCCTGGATCTGGGCCACCACCAGGCGGCCGAGGTCGTCCACGTTCTCCGCTTCCGCCCGGACAATCACGTCATAGGGGCCGGTGACGTCCTCAGCCAGCGTCACCCCGTCGATGGTGGCTATGCGAACAGCGACCTCAGCGGCCTTTCCGACCTCTGTCTGCACGAGGATGTATGCCTGCACCATTGCTCGTCCTCCACGGGCGTCCGCCTAGGCATGCCTGGTAGATCTCGAGCCTGCCGTACCCCGGCCGGGGTGGCCCGCGGCGTGTCGTCGTCGATGCGGGTGCTATCGGCTCCTGGCGTCCGTGCGGGCTTGCCCCGGACCGCCGCGGGCGGCGGCATTCATCCGTCCGGCGGGCCTTGATCCGGAATGGCAACGCTACCCTAAGACCGTGCCTGGGGCCGGAGAGGCGGCAGATGCCAGCGCGCGAGCTGGGGTGACCATTGCGGACCTGGGAGAATTTGGGCTGATCGCGGCCATCGCGGCCAGGCTGCGGCCGGCCGGTGCCGGGGTCATCGGGGTGGGTGATGACGCAGCCGTGCTGGCGTTGCCGGCCGGCCGCCCGGTGGCCACCATGGATCTGCTGATCGAGGGCCGTCATTTCCGCCGCGACTGGTCGGCGGCGGCCGATGTGGGCGGCAAGGCGGCCGCCCGGAACCTGGCTGACGTGGCGGCCATGGGCGCCGTCCCGGTTGCCCTGCTGGTGGGCCTGGCCGCACCCGGCGACCTGCCGGTGGCCTGGGCGGAGGGCCTGGCGGACGGGATAGCCGCCGAATCCGCCCGGGCCGGTGCCGCCGTCGTCGGCGGTGACGTGTCCAGCGCGGGCATCATCATGATCGCGATCACCGCCCTGGGGGACCTGGCCGGCCGGGCGCCGGTGACCCGGGCCGGTGCCCGGC
>Ga0318497_10000249_pt1 | contig 16435 bp, 16 predicted proteins | sample GRESIP109b1f23_FD_203754 | JGI IMG/M metagenome (GOLD analysis project Ga0318497, IMG submission 203754) | Tropical soil microbial communities from Luquillo Experimental Forest, Puerto Rico - GRE.SIPMG.109b1f23 | ecosystem: Environmental > Terrestrial > Soil > Tropical forest > Bulk soil... | reverse complement strand
CCGCGGTGACCACGCACGTGCACTGGGACGGCCGCAACCGCCACCTGCGAAGCACGGCGTGAGCGACATCCGTTCGGCCCGTATGCCGCCGGCCCGTATCCCGCCAGCACTGCGCGACTACCTGCTGGCACCGTCGCTGCGGCCGCTGTGGTCCGGGCTGCGGGACCGCCTCGAGCGCACCGGGCACGCGGTGCGCGGCTCGATCGCGGTGCCGCTGGACGAGGACGGCGCGGACCGGCTCAGCGGCCTGCTCGGCCGGGCGACGCCAGCCGGCCTGGCCCGGGTACGGCTGGCCGACCTCGACACGTCCCTGCGGTCCAGCGCGGCCGGGTGCGGCCTGGTCGCGTTCGTGGCGGAACTGACCGGCGCGCCGCTGGGGAACCGGCCCGCCGAGCGCGCCGCCGCCCACGCCGGGCGGCAGCGCCTGTGGGCTCAGCTCGACCTGCTGCTCGCCGAGCACGACCTGGCCGCCCGGGACTGGGCGCCGCGGTGGGCGGACTGGTGCCGCCGCAGCGGCCTGCTCACCCGGCTCACCGCCGCGCAGGTCGCCACCACGCTGTCGGTCACCGTGCAGGCCCTGGCGCGGATCCTGGACGACACCGGCTCGCCGGCCGACCCGCCGACCGGGCTGGCCGAACTCGCCAGCGAGATCACCGGCGACGCCCACGGCCTCGACGGCGGCGTCCCGGCCGCCCTGGTGCTGCGCGCGCTCGCCTTCGCCCTCGACACCCCGCCCGCCACCTCGGCCGCCGAGCGCCGGCTCCTCTGGCAGCGCGCCGGCGTCAGCACCGATGAGATCTCCGGGACGGTCATTACCTGGGCGCTGCGGCCGCCCGGCCGCGACCGATGGTCCGCCATGATGCGCGAACGCGCCGACCTGGGCCTGATCACTCATCTGACCGTGCACGAACTGCGGCGCGCCGCCGGCGTCGGCGCTGGGCTGACCGGGCCCGGGGAGATCGTCCACGCCTGTGAGAACCCCCAGGTCCTCCAGCACCTGGCGGCGGCGGGCGTGACCCGCCCGGTGGCCTGCCTGTCCGGAAGCCCGGCGGCCGCGGGCGTGGCCCTGCTCGCTCGCACCACCGTGCTCTACCACGGCGACTTCGACTGGCCCGGCATCGCCATCGCCCGGCGCGTCTTCGACCGCGGCGCCCGCCCCTGGCGGTTCGGATGCGACGACTACGTCCACGCGGTCGGCCGGCTTCCCGTAGAAGGCCGGCTCGGCCTGAGCGGGCGTACCCAGGCCACGCCGTGGGACGAGGCGCTGGGCGCCGCCATGACGGCGGCCGACGTCGCCGTGCACGAGGAGGCGACCGTGGACCTGCTTCTCTCCGATCTGCGATAGGCCGTCGCGGGAGACGTCCTGGGCCGCGCGTTCGGTACCATCGACGACGATCCGGGACACGGGATGTGAGGGGTCGGCGGTGAACGACACAGTGGTGAACGACACAGGGCAGTGGAAGCCGGGACAGGACACGCAGGCGGTCGCGACGGCGCGGCTGCAGGGCCAGGACCCCGACAAGATCCACTGTCCGGCCTGGGGGATCATCGGCAACCTGGGTGACAGCATCTGCTACGCCGGGGTCCCGGCGAAGGTCGAGGCCATCCAGGCCGAGCTGCGCCGCCGGGTCTCCGGCGCGGATCTGCCGGTGCGGGTCATCGCGCCCAACTTCGCGGGCGGGATCTCCGACGGTCAGCGCAACGGCACACCCGAGATGCGGTATTCGCTGATCGGCCGCGAGACGACCAACGACGGCGTCTGCCTGCACCTGGAGGGGAGCGACGTTCGCGGGGCGATCGCCGTCGTCGCCTGCGACAAGCCGCCGGTCGGGACGCTCGCCGCGATCCTCGAGCGCAACGCGCCCGCGGTGATCATGTCCGACGGGTCGATCCGCCCCGGCATCGACTCCCGCACCGGCGAGCCGGTTGACATCGTGTCCTGCTTCCAGGCGGCGGCGGAGTCACCGGAGGAACGACGCCGCCTCGCGCTGGAGTGCTCGCCCGGCCACGGCAGCTGCGGCGGGATGTTCACCTACAACACCATGCAGTCGTTCATCGCGACCTGCGGCATGGAGCCGCTGCACATGGTGAGCCCCGCCTCGGAGGATCGCCGGCGTATCGAGGAATTCCCCGCCCAGCTGGTCGATGCGCTGCAGGTGCTGTCCGAGCGCGGCATCCGGCCCCGCGACGTCGTCACCCCGGCGTCGCTGCGCAACGCGACGCTGGTGGCGATCGCCATGGGCGGTTCCACCAACGTCGTGCTTCACGCGCCCGAACTGGCCCGCGCCGCCGGCCTCGACTACTGGCGCGAGGCGATCACGCAAGACGAGTTCAACCGGGTCTCGCGCACGCTGCCGGTGCTGGTGAACGCGCGTCCGTTCGGCCGCTACTCGATGGTGGACATCGACGCCAAGGGCGGCCTGCCCGTGATCGTCAAAGAGCTGCTCGACGCCGGGCTCCTCGACGGCGACTGCATCACCTGCACCGGGGAGACCCTGGCCGGGCAGGTTGCCCGGCTCGCGCCGCCCGCGCCGGACGGCGACGTGATCTACCCGCTGTCGGCGCCGTTCAAGCCGACCGGCGGCCTGCGGCTGCTCCACGGCAACCTGGCTCCCGCCGGCGGCGCGGTGATCAAGCTGGCCGGCGTCGAAGGGGGCATGCGGGACGGCCGGTTCACCGGGCGCGCCCGCGTCTTCGACAGTGAGCAAGCGCTGATCGAGGCGCTCGCGTCCACGCCCGAACGGTTCGCCGACCGCGACATGGTGGTGATCCGCTACGAGGGCCCGCGCGGCGCGCCGGGGATGCCGGAGCTGCTCGACCCGACGTCGCGGATCACCGCGCTGTGCCGCCGCCGCGGCATCACCATCGCGCTGATGACCGACGCCCGCTTCTCCGGCGGTTCGGTGGGGCTGGTCATCGGCCACGTCTCACCCGAGGCGGCGCTCGGCGGGCCGATCGCGCTCATCGAGGACGGCGACACCATCCTCGTAGACGTCAACCACGACACGCTGAACTGCGCGGAACTTGAAGACGCGGCGGCGCTCGCGGCCCGGCGGGCACGGTGGCAGGCCGAAGCCGAGCGTCACGGAGGTACCCACCCGCTGGTGCGGCCCGCCAGCACCCGGCTGCTGCGGCGGATGCGCGCGTACGCGCGGCCCCCGCTCCAGGGCGCCGGGCTGTCGGAGGACCAGGTTCAGCTGGGGTAGGGCGGAATGGTGTGTAGCGCATGGTTCGGTCCAGCAGGGGTAGACGCTCTGCGCGATCCCGCAAGCCCTGCCGCGCGGCCGATCTAGCTCCCCTGGGGTTCCTTCCGCGCGGCAGGGTGCAAAACGCGCCCGGCTCCGGCACCCGGTGGGATCGGAACGGACCCGCGGGCTCATCGGCGCCTGGTGGCAATGGTTATTGTTCGGGCTATGACCCGGATTCCCTATGTGCGGCGCGAGGAGCTGGGGCCCGAGGGCCAGCAGCTGTGGGACGGCATCGTCAACGGCCGGGACGACCTGCTGGTGACCGCCGAGGGCGGCCTAGCCGGGCCGTTCAACGCGTTCGTCACGGCGCCGGGCGCCGGGCGGCGGCTGTCCTCGCTCGGCGCGAAGCTCAGGTTCGGCACGTCGATCGAGCGGCGGCTGTCCGAGGTCGCCATCATCACGGTCGGCGCGCGGTGGCAGACGGAGTTCGAGTGGTGGGCGCACGCGCCCATGGCGCGCGAGCACGGCGTCGCCGACGCGGTGGTGGACGCGATCGGGCGCGGCGAGGATCCGCCGTTCGAGGCGGACGACGAACGGGCCGTCTACACGGTGGCCCGCCAGCTCAGTCGGTCTGGCCGCCTGGACCAGGAGGCCTACGACGCCGCGCACCGTTACCTCGGCGACGCCGGGATGGTGGAGCTGGTGTCGCTGTGCGGGTACTACACGCTTATCTCGTTCCTGCTGAACGCGTTCGACGTGCCGCTGCCACCGGACGCCGCGCCGATGTGGGCCGGATCATGACTATGCCGGCCGAGGCCGCGGGCTCCGCGCCGGGACGCGGCCGGCTGACGGGGCGACGGGTGCTGGTGGTCGGCGCGGGGACGCGGCCATCGCCGGAACCGGATCCGCCGATCGGCAACGGCCGGGCCATCTCGGTGCTCGCGGCCAGAGAAGGCGCGGCGGTGGCCTGCGCGGATCGCGACGCGGGCGCCGCGGAAGCCACCGCGGCGCTGGTCCGCGACGAAGGGCAGGCCGCCGCGGTGGTGCTGGCCGACGTGGCGTCACCGGACGCGTGCGCGGCGGTGGTCGCGGAGTCAGCGGCGGCGCTGGGCGGTCTCGACGGCTTGGTGCTGAACGTCGGCATCGGGTCCGGGCGGGGGATGGCCGGGACGACCGCCGCCCAGTGGGACGAGACGTTCGCGGTCAACACCCGGGCGCACTTCCTGGTGGCCGCGGCCGCGTTGCCGGTGCTGGATCCCGGCTCGGCGATCGTGTTCATCAGCTCGGCGGCGAGCCTGCGGGCGGCGACCGGGATCCCGGCCTATGACGCGTCGAAGGCGGCGCTGCCCGGCATCTGCCGGCAGGTCGCGCGGGAGGGGATGCCCCGGGGCATCCGGGCCAACCTGGTGGTGCCGAGCCTGGTGGATACGCCGCTCGGGCGGGAGGCGTCGCGGCGCAACCCGGGCCGTACCGCGCGGAGCCTGCCGTTCGGCCGCCAGGCGACGGCCTGGGAGGTGGCCTACGCAGCGGTGTGGCTGCTATCCGCGGAATCCAGCTACGTCAACGCGCATCCGCTGGTACTCGACGGCGGCGCGACCAGCTTCGGATGACCGCTTTGACGATGCAGCCTTGCGTAGTTGGGAGGTGCGGCGTGGCCCGTCGTGCAACCGTCGTCTTCGTGGCCCTCGCGGCGGCCGACACGCTGCTCGCGGCGACCGGGCGCCACCGGCAGCGCTGGCTGACCAAGCCGTTGCTGATGCCAGTACTGATGGCGGGCCGCGACCGTCCGGCGCAACGGGCGCTCGCCCTGGGCGGCGTGGGCGATGTGGCCTTGCTCGGCAGCGGCGAGACCGCCTTCACCGCGGGGCTGGTGAGTTTCCTGGCCGGCCACGTGGCCTGGATCATCGCCCTGCGCCAGCGCCCCGGCGGCGGGCAGCTGCGGGCCAGGCCGGCTCTGGCCGCGCCGCAGCTGGCCGCGTTCGGCGCGCTGAATGCCTACCTGTGGAACCGCACCGGCAAGGACCGTATCCCCGTCGTCGTCTACAGCGCCGCACTGCTCGCGATGTCACTGACGGCGCTCGATTCCGGCTCGCCGCGGACGGCCGCTGGCGGTGCGCTCTTCCTGGCATCGGACGCGCTGCTGGCACTGGAGAAGTTCGGCGACCTGCACCTGCCCGCCCATGAGGGCCTGGTGATGGCGACCTACGCCAGCGCGCAGGCGCTGCTGGCCGGGTAACGGCGGCGGCCGGTACGGGGCGTCAGGCGGACGGGACGACGACGTGCTTGACCTCCGCCATGTAACGCCCGGCGGCCGCGGCGGCCTCGTCCGAGGTGCTCCCGGCCTCGCGCGCGAGCATGTACGCCGCGTACCAGTCCCACCAGTCGTGCGGTGGGGCGACTGCCTCGAATGAGCCGTGATGCAGGGCCGTCTCGCGCAGCAGGTCTGCCCGGGAAGCGACGTCCGCGTCGGCTATGGCCATGTTGACCTCCATGTGATTGCCCTGGTCAGCAGGGTCGCACGCGCCATCCCCGGTTCGCGCCCGTTGGAGTCCCTGGTTGGAACCCTGGGCACGGGGCCTGATAGCGGGCCCGGGCGTCCGGCTGGCAGGATCGCTGCTGCGGCGGGATCAGGCGGCGATCAGGAAGGGACCCGGACGAGATGGGCTACCTGCCAGAGATGTGGCGGGACTTCGGGGTCGCGGTGGCCGGCCTGGCCGGGGCGCTGACCGGCCTGCTGTTCGTCGCCGTGTCCATCAAGAGCGAAGCACTGGCCCGGTCGCGCAGCCTTACCTCCCGCGCCGCGCAGACTCTGGTGCTGTTCATGACGTCGGCGATCAGCGCGATCCTGATGGTGGCGCCGCAGCCAGGCTCGGCGCTGGGCGCGGAACTGCTGGCGCTGGCGGCGGTCTCCGGGGCGGCGTTGCTGGTCCTCGACCGGCGAGCCGGGCACGATACGGCAAGCGGCGTGGCCCGGTATATCGAGCGGGCATCGCCGAACACGGTGACCGCCGTGCTGGTCGGCGTGGCCGGGCTCAGTTTCCTGCTGACGGCCGGCGGCGGCCTGTACTGGATGATCCCGGCGGTGCTGGCCAGCATCGTAGGCGGCGTGATCAACGCGTGGCTGTTCCTGGTCAGGGTGCCTGCGTGACCGCTTGAGGTCTTGGCGCGCCGTGGTCATGCAGGCGGGCCCGGACGGGCCGGCTGGCTGGCGGTGAGGGTGTAGGTAGCTTCGGCGTGTTGCAGGTAGCGTTCGAAGGCTTGGGTGACCGCGTCGCTGTCGCCGGTGGCGAGCAGGTCGAGCAGCAGGCCGCGGGTGACGGCGACGGCGAGCCTGGCTTCCGCCCGGGCGGTTTGGTCGTCCAGCCCGGCTTCCCGGGCGATGGCGGGTTCGATCGCGGCGATCCAGGGTTCGGTCGCGTTGTCGAGGAATCCTTCGGTGCCCGGACGGCCGAATAGTGCGTGGGCGTAGAGCTCGAAGAACAGCCGTTCGGCGGGCCACAGCCGCGGATCGCTGAAGTGCTCCCAGAGCCGCCTGGCGCTGGCGCCGGTGATCCCCTCCGCTGAGACGACAGCGCGCTGGGCTTCCTCTACGGCGCGGGCGACCGCGGTCAGCAGGCCCTCTCGTGATCCGAAGTGGTACAGCAGCATGCGGTGGCTGGTGCCGATGCCGGCGGCCAGTTCGCGCAGGCTCTGGTCGGCGATCCCGCCGCGCATGGCCTGCTCCACCGCGGCGGCCAGGAGGCGCTCGCGAGCTTGCGATGTCGTCATGCCTGAGCGTACCATATGGTACATGTACCATATGGTACACATGAGGAGGTCATCTGATGGACAAGTTGCACGTCGAAGCAGAACAGACCGCCCGGGCGGAGCCCGCGATCGTCTGGGCGCTGATCAGCGACGTCATGACGTACCCCCGGTGGGGGCCGTGGAGCGAGGCCGGCTACCGCCGCCCGGGAGATGCCTCGCCGCGCGGCTCCGGCGCGGTGTACTGGCTGCGGTCCTCCCGCCGCTACGGGCTACGCCACCCGGTCTCGGTCGAGAAGATCCTCGACGCCGAGGAGGGCCGGCGCCTGGCGTACACGGTGATCGGAGGCATCCCGGTCCGCAATTACCGCGCCGAGGTCACCCTCGTGCCCGCCGACGGCGGGACCCGCATCCGGTGGGCCGCGACCTGGGACCGGACCCTGGCGGGCCGCCTGGTGCAACGCTCGCTCCGAGGGGCGTACCCGCAGATCGTCGCCGACCTGGCGACGGCCGCGGAGAAGCAGGCTGCGAAGGTGCAGCGCTAGCCGCTCCAGGCTGTCCTCTTGCCTGCTGATCGGCAGCCTGGCGCCGGTTAGTAACCTGGCCAGGTGCCGCTCGGCTTCCTCGCCGGCACCGCGGTGCGCGGGTGCGGTCGGCCGGATCGGAGCGGCCCCGGGCTGCGCCGAGGAGCGAGGAGGATGCCGTGAGCGAACTGGACCGGCTGGAAGCGGCGATGAGCGAGTGCCGTGAGATGATCCGCGAAGCCCACGCCGCGACCAAGGATCTGCGCGCCGCGGTGCGTGAGGCCAAGCAGGAAGTGCGCGTCCTGGCGACCGACGAGGTGGCCGCTCATATCCAGGCCGAGGTGTCCCGGCAGCTGGAGGAGCTGGGCGAGCGGACCCGTGAGGCCGTTACCACCGCGACGCAGAAGGTGATCGCCGAGTTCGACCGGTTCGGCGAGGCGCTGCTGGGCAAGGAGGCTTACTGGCAAAAGGCCAGCGGCCGTCGTTCGGCTACGCGCCCTGACACCGACGTGGTACCGCCCGGCATCGTGGCCGGCGACGATCAGGACTGAGACCATGCGACCGACCGCGACGACGCCACGGTCGCGCAGCGGGGTCCGCTCGCCGCGGCGAGCGGCTGAACCGCCCGGGGCACGCTGCCCGCTATCGCGTCCCGTCCTGCGGGCGGAGCCGGTGGGCATCGTCGAATAGGGCGCGTTCGGCGAGGCGGGCGGCGGTAAGGGCAGCCAGGGCGGCCGCGGCGACCAGCATGTACATGACCACGATCTGGTAGCGGATGGCGGTCAGCGGGCTGACGCCGGCCAGGATCAGCCCGGTCATGGCGCCGGGCAGGCTGATCAGGCCGACGGTCTTGGTGGAGTCGATGGAGGGGATCAGCGCGGTGCGCAGTGCGGCGTGCAGGTGCGGGCGGAACGCCTGAGTGGCGGGCAGGCCGAGGCTCAGCCGGGCCTCGATGGCGGGGCGGCCGGCGGCGGCTTCTTCGCGCAGCCGGGTCAGGGTGACGGCGGCCGCGGTCATCGCGCCGGAGACGACCATGCCTCCGACCGGGATCACCACTCGCGGCTGGGGGCTGATCACGCCCAGGGCCAGCAGGGTGCCGACGGTGGCGGCGGTTCCGGCCGCGACGGCACCGGTGGCGACCGGCAGCGCCCGGGGCAGGCCGCGGGCGCGGCGGGCGGCGACCTGCCCGGCGATCAGCACCATGAGGGTCAGCCAGCCGGCCGCCCCGGCCGGCCCGGCATGGGTGAAGACGAGCAGCAGGATGGCGCCGACGGCGGTGAGCTGGGCTCCGGCGCGGGCCGCGGCGATGGTGATCTCGCGGGCCAGGTGCAGGCGCTGCCGCCTGGCGATGGCCACGGCGAGCGCGACCAGGGCCAGTGACGTGGCGACACCGGCCCAGGTGGGCACGGCGGGGTTCACGGGTACTCCTTGTGGTTGGCGATCTGCCGGGCCGGGCCGGCGGTGAGCTGCCCGGAGTGCAGGACCAGGACATGGCCGGCGATCCGGCTGGTCTGGGCGGCGTCGTGGCTGACCAGGACCACGCTGCCGCCGACCGCAAGGAAGGACCCGGCGACCTGCTCGACGGCGCGGGTGCTGCCCGCATCCAGCGCCGAGGTGGGCTCATCCAGCAACAGGACCTGCGGGCGGGCGGCCAGCGCGCGGGCCAGGCACAGCCGCTGCGCCTCGCCGCCGGACAGCCCGGCCGTGGACCGGGTCAGCATTGCGGCGGGCAGGCTGACCTGTTCCAGCAGGCGGGCCGCCTGGTCGCGGTCCAGGTCCGGCCGCCCGGCTCGCAGCTCGTCCAGGATCTCGCCGGTGAGCAGGACCGGCGTCTGGGCGACCAGGGCGACCCGGCGGCGCAGCGCGAGAACATCGAGGCTGGCCAGCGGCGCGCCGTGCAGGCGTACCCGGCCGTCGTCGGGTTCTTCCAGCCGGTTGAGCAGCCGCAGCAGCGTGGTCTTGCCCGCCCCGGACGGCCCGGTCAGCGCGGTGCACGCGCCCGCGGGGAAATGACAGGTCACCTGGTCCAGCAGCAGCGTGCCACCGCGGCGTACCGTCACCTGGTCCAGGGTGAACAGCGGAGCCACGTCCCCGGTCATGTCCCTGTCACCTCCCCGCCCGGCCAGGCTCAGTGTAACCACGGTTACATTGACTAGATGAATCAGAATACCGACCGGGCCCGGCTGGACGCGCCGGGCTTGTGGGTGCTGCTGTGCTACCGGGTGCCGCGCGAGCCGTCCGCGCCGCGGATCGCGATCTGGCGCAAGCTCAAGCGGCTGGGGGCGGGCCAGCTCGGTGACGGCCTGGTCGGGCTGCCCGCCGACGCACGGACCCGGGAACAGCTGGAGTGGATCGCCGAGGAGGTCACCGAGGCGGGGGGCAGCGCCGGGGTGTGGCTGGCCCGGCCGGCCACCGTGAGCCAGGAACGCGAGCTGGCCGCGGCGATGACCGCCGCCCGCGCCGCCGAATACGGAGCGGTGGCCGCCCAGGCCGCGGCCGCCCGCGAGGCCGGGGCCGCGGCGCGGGCCGCGGCGCTGCGGCGGCTGCGCGGCGAGCTGCGCCGCATCACCCGCCGCGACTACTTCCCGCCCGCCGCCCGCGAGCAGGCTCGCGCCGCGGTCGAGACCCTGGCGGACCGGGGCGATGAGGCCAGCGCCGTCACCGTTCCCGCGCGGGGGCGGCCGTGAGGTGGGCTACCCGTGCCGGTGTGCACATTGACCGGGCCGCGTGCGCGTGGCTGATCCGCCGGTTCATCGACTCGCAGGCGCAGTTCGCGTTCGTGGCCGACCCGGCCGAGGTGCCGGACGGAGCGACGCCGTTCGACATCCGCGGCGCCGAACTGTCCCATCACGGGCCGGACTGCAGCTTCGAGACGATCCTGCGCCGGTACGAGCTGACCGACCCGGTGCTGTGGCGCATCGCCCAGATCGTGCACGAGGCCGACCTGGACGACCAGCGGTATGACGCCCCGGAGGCAGCCGGGTTCGACGTCGCACTGCGCGGCCTGTCCATGGTCTTCGCCGACGAGGAGGTCCTGGAGCTGACCGGACCGGTGTTCGACGGCTTGTACGAGTACTGCCGGCGGGCGATGCTGCTGGGCCGGGAACCTGGATGACCTATCCGGCCAGGTCGGGAAGAAAGAGAAGCCCGGCCCGGGTTCGACCCGGGCCGGGCTGTGCCCGGCACCCTGGGGGGGAGAGGGTTACCGGGTGGTAACAAGTGTACCCGGTGCCGCCCGTCCTCGTTGCGGTAGCGGCATAGCGGTCAGAACGAGGCGGTCTGCAGGGCGGTGTTCAGCGTGGCCTGGGTGGCCGCGCCGGCCCCGTTGGTAACCGTGGCGACGGGCTGGGTCAGGCCGAAGTTCTTGCAGTTGAGGTCGTCGAAGGACCCGGCCAGCCGGCTCGCCAGGAAGGTGAACAGGGTGTCGCCCACGGTGGGCACCGGCGAGGGGGCGGCGGCGAGCAGATTCTCGTTGGCCGCGATGAACGGCGTCTGGATGTTGACCAGGTTCTGGCAGAACATCTGCGGGCTGCTGCTGGCTTGAGTCAGGCTGCTGACCGGCGGTTGCCCGATCTCGGACCGGTAGAGGTTGGTCTTGGCCAGGTCGATGTTGCCGCCGCGGTCCAGCACCATCCCGTCGTTCTCCGGGACCAGGGCCGCGTTCTTCGGCTGGTTCCTGGCGGCGAGGAGTTCGTCGAGCGCCTGGGACGTGGTCATGACGCCGTGGTTGCCCAGGTCGGGCGCTGTCAGCGGAGTGCAGCCGAGCGCCGGGTCGAGGAAGTCGTCGATGAGGGCGTTGTCGCTGCCGTTGACCAGCATCCTGGCGCCCGGCATGCGCGCCTTGTCGGCCGCGGTGTACTGCGCCGTCCGGCCGGTCGCCGGGTTGAGCAGGTAGGCCGTGGTCACGTTGTCGCTCGGGTCCTGGTCGACCAGGTCGAAGTTGCGCACCGTCGGGCAGGCGCGGCCGGTTCCCAGCGCGCCCGCGGTCACGACCATCTTCCTCGAGGTCCCGACGGACGGTATGACCAGGCGCCCGGCGCGCTCCAGGGCGAACGCCGCCTGGAAGAAGCTGGGGCCGTTGCAGAACGACACCTGCCCGAAGGGCGAGCCCGGTTCACCGTCGGTGCAGTTGCCCTGCCGGAGCGCCTCGGGCGTCGCGCCGACCTGGCGCAGGATCGCGCCGTTGAACCCGATGTCGATGGTGACGACCGCGTGCCTGGGCAGCTTCGGCACCACCGGCGCGACGGCCGGCCTGGTCCCCTTGGTGACGACGAGGGGGTTGTACACCGACAGGGCCCCGGTCCGCGTGTCCAGGATAGTGGCCTGGACGAACGCGCCCAGGTTGATCGAATTGATCATCTGGCAGCCGGAGGCGGCGGGTGACGTGCCGGCCGGCCCGGTGAGCTGGTAGGGCGTGGCCAGGCCCTTCGCCGTCAGCGGGTGAGCCGGGACGATGACGGCGCAATCGGTGTTGACGGCCGAGGACGAGACGCCCTGTGAGGAAGAAGCCGCGGCCTGGTGGATCTTGGCCGGGCCGCCGCCCGAGGCGGCGACGAAGATCCCGACGCCCAGGCTCAGCGTCACCGCCGCGGTGACCGGGACCGCGATACGGGCCGTACGGCCGTTCCTGCCGCGGCTGTCCCGGCTGCGACGGCGTACGGGCGGTTGACCGGTGACAAGCATGGCTCGACCTCCATCGGAGGCGCCCCGCTGACGCTCCCGGGCGCTAACCGTAGACCCGTGACAATGTCCAGGTAAGGGACTTCACAGGATTCGCGTTTTGTCCGGTTTTCAGCGCCGGGCGGGGCCGAATTCGCGGCAATTTCTTGCGAAGTTCTTACGTCGCAGGTTACGGGGCATTTACCGGGCCGGAATCAGCTCGTGACCTGCTTCACCCCGGGCCGGCCACCGGACGGCGATCGGATTCCGTTCGGAAAGTAGTTATTACGTCTCTCTCTGTCATAGCAAGTTATTGCGCAGGGATTACGGACGAGCTCCCCTCGGGCCATAAGGCGTGGATGCCACATCCAGGCTGCTGGCACGACGTGGATGTGGCATCCACGTCGTAAGAGCCGGGCGACGGGCGGAATCACCAGTCACGGCAGTGCGCTGGGAGCGCAGGAACACCAGGGGCAACGTCGCCTCCGGTCGGGCTGGCGCGTCCGGTGCTCAGGACTGGACCGGTGCTCAGGACTGGACCGTACCGCCGTCGACGTTGACGGCCTGCCCGGTGATGGCCTCGCTGGCGACGCAGAACCAGACCGCGTCGGCCACCTCCTCGGGCGTGATCAGCCGCCCGATCGGCTGCCTGGCCTCGAGCGCCGAACGGGCCTGCTCGGCCGTGCGACCGGTCTTCTGCACGATGTTCCCGATCGTGGTGGCCGTCATCGGGGTGTCGACGAAGCCCGGGCACACCGCGTTCACCGTCACCCCGGTGCCGGCCAGTTCGGCCGCGACCGCGCGGACCAGGCCCAGAACCCCGTGCTTGCTGGCGGTGTACGCGGCGAGGTACGGTTCGCCGACCCGTGATGCGGTCGACGCGATCACCACGACGCGGCCATACCCGCGTGCGCGCATGGCGGGCACGACGCGGCGCAGGCACCGGAACGGGGCGGTCAGGTTGAGTTCGAGCATGCGGTTCCAGTCGGCGTCGCTGGTCCGCTCGATCCGCGCCGAGTAACCCGCGCCGGCGCTGGCGATCAGGACCCCGACCGCGCCCCAGTCGTGCTCCGCGCGGCCGAAGAGCCGGTCTACCGCCGACGGGTCCGTGACGTCGGCCGGGACGGCCAGGGTCGGGCCGGGGCACGCCGCCGCCGTGGCCGCCAGGGCATCGGCGCGGCGGGACGAGAGCACGACCCGCAACCCGGCCCGGCTGAGCCGGATGGCCGCGGCCCGGCCGATGCCACTCCCGGCGCCGGTGACGAGAGCGATCCGATCCATGCTCACCCGCCGTTATGCTGCGGGTCCCATGGCACCCGTCCCGACCCAGGCATGCCGACGAGCCCGGCTCGCACGGGATCACCCCGCCTCCGGGCCGAGCGCCGGCACCGGTGCAGCCTCCGCATCTGTGGCGTCGGGCGGCTCGTGCTGCTCATCGCGACCGGATCGGGAGGGCTTCCGGGCCGGCCGCAGCCGGTCCATCAGGCTGGCCACGGCCTGCCCGGTGCCCTCGCCGATCAGCGAGCCGACCACGATGTCGCCCGGGTAATGCACGCCGGTGTGCACCCGGGAGTACGCCACCGCCGCCGCCACGAACCGCAGCGCCAGCCCGAGCCAGGGCTGGTCGTGGCCGATGGCCGCGGCGAAGGCGAACCCCGACGCCGCGTGACCGGACGGGAACGACGTGGAGGTCGGCATCCGCACGTTCCGCCAGACGGGGACCCCGGCGCCGGCCCGGTCCGGCCGCTGGCGCGACCAGGCGGACTTCACCGCCAGGTTCACCAACGCGGACGTGACGCCGATGGCCACCGTCCCCCGCACCGCGGCCCGCCGGCCGGCCTCACCCCCCGCCACGCCGAGCCCGGCCGCGATGGCAAGCCAGAGGCCGGAGTTGTTGGCGGCGTTGGAGAGCCGACGCAGCGGCTCGTCGAGCGAGGGGGTGGGGGTGGCTGCGACCGCGGCGTAGACCGCCCGGTCCACGGCACCCAGCTCACGCAGCCCTTGGGCGACCCGCTGACGGGCAGGCCCGCCTCCGCGGGCGAGCCCTTCGGCCAGCTGCTCCGCGACTTCCTCGGCGGGGCCAGCGGCCGGCTCGCGGACGCTATCCCTTTGTGCCATCGGCGTATCCTGTTCGTCGCCGCGCCTGGTCTACGCGGGCATCGGCTCCTGCGGGTGGTGGGCCGGCTGGCGAGGGCTACTGCGCAGCGTCCTCGCCGCTGCCGTGCAGGGCGTCCTGGAGTTCCTGCTCCTGGTCCTTGGACAGGGACGTCTTCAGGACCGTGCCGCCGTACTTGCTCATCGCCTCGACGGCCTTGTCCGGGGTTACCTTCTCCAGCATCAGGAACAGCGCCGACGTGCCCGGCTGGATCATGCCGCGGACCTGCTCCTGGAACTGCTTGTCGATGCTGGTCTTAGCGAACTTGCCCATCAGCGCGCCCATCCCGGCGCCGATCGCCATCCCGAAGACCGGGATGAAGAACAGCAGGCCGAACAGGAACCCCCAGAACATGCCCCACGTCGCCCCGGCACCGACCGCGTGATGACTCGTCTCGGTGTGGTACGTGCCGTCCGCGTCCCGCCTGATCACGGCGATGGCGTCCGGCTGGATGATCAGATCGGCGGCCAGGCGGCGCGCCTCGTCCGCGGCGGCAAACGCGGTGGTCTCATCCGGGTATCCGATGACGACCAGGTCAGCCATGGTGTCTCCTTCCTCGTTCGTGTCTTTCCGCCCGCCGCTGACGCGGCGTGACGGGCTCTGATCCTGCCCTTGGCGTTCCGGGGATGCCTCACCCTCCCGCGGGTGAACCGCCGCGGCCGAGCTCAGATCCCCTCGGTCGCTTCGAGGCGCCCGGATCGGATCGCCTTGATGAACTGCTCGTAGTCCTGCTCGTTCTGGTCGGCGTAGCGTTCGGAGAAGGAGGTGATCGACCGGTCGAACGCGTCGTCGCGGCCCAGGTAGGAGGCCATCGCGACCGGGTCACCGGACCGGGCGTGCGCCCGCGCCAGCGTCCACCCGCATATCTGCGCGTAGTACGTGAGCGTGGCCGGCGCCATCAGCTCGACCAGGGCCGAGCCCTTCATGTCGCGCAGCTGGCGCCAGTAGAAGTGCCGGTTCAAGTCGAGCCCCTTGGTCCAGCCCAGGAAGATGTCGCTGGCGGCCTGCATCATCCGCTGTCCCTGCACCACCCGCTCGCCGTGCTGCCGGTACCGGCTCCGGGGCAGGGATGCCTCGAGCACCGAGGCGGTCGCCTCCTTGACCTGCAGGAACAGCGGGTCCTGCGCGTCGCGTCCCTCCAGCAGGAGGATGAACGCCCGGGTCCCCACGCTGCCGACCCCGACCACCTTGCGTGCCGCGTCCACGATCTGGAACCGCTCCAGCAGCTTGCGCCGGTCGTCCGGCAAGGTGGCCCGGTAGGCGCGGAACTGATCGTGCAGGGCCGGAATGATCTGGTCCTGGGACAGGCCGAACGTGGCGGCCAGGTCGCGGGCCGGCACGATGACCGGCGGCTGGCTGACGATCCGGTACTGCCCGTCGACCAGCTCGCCGAGCTTGGACAGCGCCTGCAGGCTGTCGCGCGTGTGCGCCTTGGCGATGCTCTTCTCCGCCCGCCGGGCCGCTTCCTTCGCCGCCTTGACCTGCTTGGGGTCCTTCTGCTCCTTCTTGGCCGCCTTGGCCTTCTTGTCCTTGTCCTTCTCCTTCTTCACCATGGCCGGGACCTCGGCCGCCAGGGCATCCTGGATGATCGTATTGAACCTGTCCTCGTCGAAGTGCGCGTACCAGACGTCCATCGTGGGCATCTGCGCGAAACCGGCCATCGCCTCCCGGTAGGCCGTCACCGAGGCCATGGCCGAGGCCCGGGCGTCCGCCTTGGCGAACCCGTTGTTGCGGCCGGCGATCAGGAAGCTCGCCGCCATCCGCTTAACGTCGTACTCGAACGGTCCCGGCAGCGTCTCGTCGAAGTCGTTCAGGTCGAACATCAGGCGCCGTTCCGGTGAGGCGAACATGCCGAAGTTCGACAGGTGGGCGTCGCCGCACAGCTGGGCGTTCAATCCGGCCACCGGCGTGTCTTTCAGGTCCACCGCCATGATCTTGGCCGCGCCCCGGTAGAAGGTAAACGGCGAGACCATCATCCGGCCGTGCCGGACCGGCACCAGGTCCGGCTCGCGGGTCCGGTCCTGCTGCTCAAGCAGCGCGACCGGGTCGGGGCGGTCCGCAGCCGGGCTCCACCCGGTGTGGCTGGACGGGGGCGTGCGATCACGGGCCGTCCGGCCCTGGCCGAGGCGCTCATCGAGGCTCGGGTGCTTGATTCGCCTGATCCT
>Ga0318497_10000245_pt1 | contig 16495 bp, 18 predicted proteins | sample GRESIP109b1f23_FD_203754 | JGI IMG/M metagenome (GOLD analysis project Ga0318497, IMG submission 203754) | Tropical soil microbial communities from Luquillo Experimental Forest, Puerto Rico - GRE.SIPMG.109b1f23 | ecosystem: Environmental > Terrestrial > Soil > Tropical forest > Bulk soil... | reverse complement strand
GATCTCACCTGGCGCGACTTCTCGAAGCTCGTGGACCAGGCGAAGGCGCACCTCGCCGCGCAGACGATGCCGCCGGCGCGCCGCCATCGCGTGTTCTCCACGTTCGTCGAGATGGCCTACAACGTGCTGCACCACGCCGTGCGCTCGGAGCCGAAGGCGTCGGAGCCGTGGCGGCTCGTGAAGGCCGAGATCGCGCTCGGCCACGCCGGCGGCGCCATCTGGATCGCGACCACGAACCTCGTGGACGCCCGGCAGGTGCCGGCGCTCGAGCGGAGCGTCCGGGCCCTCCGCGCGATGGCACCCGAGGAGCTCCGCGCCGCTTACCGTGAGCAGCTCGCGCGCGCCGGCGAGCGCGCGGGCAGCGCCGGCGCCGGCCCCGGCGGCGGGCTCGGCCTCCTCACGATCGCGCGCGACGCCGCGCGCCCCATCGAGTTCTCTTTCGCGCCCGCCACCGGCGACGGCGGCGCGCTCTTCTCCCTCAAGGTCCATGTCTGAAGGAGCCTTCATGCGCAGCCACCACTCGCCCCGCTCGTCGCTCACCCCCGAGGTGACGCTCGATCCCGCCAGCGGCTCGCTCCAGATCACCGGTGAGTGCTACCCGGAGGATCCGGGCGTCTTCTTCGGCCCGCTGCTCGCCGCGCTCTGGCCGGCCCCCAGCGACCCGCGCCCCCCGCGGCTCGACGCCACCCTGCGCCTCTCCTACGTGAACAGCGCGTCCACGATGTGGCTGCGCCGCCTGCTCTCCGTGCTCGACGCCCTCGCCGCGGAGGGCACGGCCGTGGTCGTCTCGTGGGAGTACGACGCCGAGGACGACGTCTCGCTCGAGCTCGGCCAGGACCTCACGTACGAGCTCCGCAACCTGCTCGTGAACGAGCGCCCGCTCGCGGCCTAGAGGGCTGTGACGGTGCCGCTCGGTCCGGCGCCGGCCTTGACGGCCCGGCGCCGGACCCGCTAGTTTTCCGTGGCTTTACAGGCGATGGGGTTCCGCCTTCAACCGCCCCGGTGACGTCGACCGGCGGCTGATGACTCCTGGGACAGAGCGAAGCGTTCGCCGTTTCCTGGGAGAGTTGCGTGCAGCCTCGAACCGCCGGAGAGACCCTCTCACCCCTCGGACAGTCGCTCGGCGAGAGCCTCGCCGTGACGCGCCACATGCTCCTCGTGGCGGCACCGCTCGGCGCGCTCGTGGGCGTCGCGATCGCCGGCTACGACTGGATCGTGAACGAGCTGCTCTGGAGGCGCGTCACCGAGCGCTCTCCGACGACGCAGATGGTCGCCCCGTTCTTCGGGCTCCTCCTCGCCGGCCTGCTCCTGCGGCTGTTCCGCGTGACCTCGTCGTCGATGGCCGACGAGGTGGTGAAGGCCTACCACGAGCCCGGCGCCGGGATGCCCACGCGCACCGCCGCCGGGAAGTTCGTGTCGTCGATCGCCACGATGGGCCTCGGCGGCAGCGCGGGGATGGAGGGCGCGAGCAAGTGGGTCGGCGCGACGATCGGCTCGCTCGTGCAGACGGGCCTGAACCGGCTCGGCCTGCGCTCCCTCCACTGGAACGTGAAGACCACGCTCATCGCCGGCGGATCGGCCGGCATCGCGGCGATCTTCCGCGCGCCGCTCTCCGGCGCGGTGATGGGCGTCGAGTCGCCGTACAAGCACGACCTCGCGCACGAGGCGCTCCTGCCGGCGCTCGTCGCCTCGGCGACCTCGTTCTGGGCCTTCTCACTGCTCCGCCCGGCGAGGCCGTACTTCCCCGTCCCATTCCACTACGTGCTCGAGAGCCGCGACCTCCTCGTCGCGGTGCCGCTCGGGATCGTGGCGGGCCTCGGCTCGCACGCGTTCCTCTGGACGCTCGGCCGGGCCCGGCGCTGGTTCGAGGGTCTCGCCGTCCCGCTTCCTGTCCGGATGGCGCTCGGCGGCGCGATGGTGGCCGCGGTGGCCTTCGTCTCGGCGCGCCTGCTCGGGAAGCCGGTGACGCTCCAGGCCGGCCTGCCGATCGCGAACGAGCTCCTCGCCGGCCGCTACGCGCTCATCGCCGCGCTCGCCGTCTTCGTCCTGAAGCTCGCCGCGACGTCGATCACCTTCGGGTGCGGCGGGGTCGGCGGGCTGTTCGTCCCGACGGCGACGATGGGCGCCGCGCTCGGCGCGATGTTCGACGCGGTGGTCGCGCCGAGCCACCCCGGCGTGTTCACGCTCCTCGGGATCGCCGCCTTCTCGGGCGCGAGCTACAACAGCCTGCTCTTCTCGGCGGTGTTCGTGGCCGAGGCCACCGGGAACGTGTTCCTCGTGGTGCCCGCGCTCGTCGCCTCGAGCGTCGCGTTCGCGATCTCCGCCGGCGTCTCGAACTCGCGCTCCCAGCGCAAGCGCCGGCCAGGGTGGCGCGAGCAGCTCCGCGCGATCCCGATCGCCGAGGTCATGACGACGAGCATCGTCACCGCGCACCCGGACCAGACGCTGGAGAGCTTCTCGCGGTCCGTGCTCCTGGAGCATCACTTCAAGGCGCTGCCGGTCGTCGACGCGGAGGGCGTGCTCTTGGGGATGATCGGCCTGCAGCACCTGCGCAGCGTGCCGACGAGCACGTGGGGCGAGGTCCGCGTCGGCGACGTGCTCGATCCCGCCGCGCGCACGATCTGCTCGCAGGACTCGGTGTCCGACGCGGAGAGCGCGCTGCGCTCCGGCCCGTACGACTACGTGCCGGTGGTCGATCCCGACACGTCTGCGCTCGTCGGCATCGTGTCCGACTCCGACGTGTATCGCGCCGTCGGGGAGCACGTGCGCCAGCCGGCGGCGTGAGCCGCCCCGGCGCTCGCCGGGCGCTCAGGGGTGCGCAGGCTGCTGCTTCATCGAACGCGCGAACTCCTCGCCCGCGCGCCGCATCTCCTCCTCCGTCATGTCCTTCTGGTGCGTCGCGAAGGACCAGAGGTAGCCGTACGGGTCGGCGACGCCGGAGCACCGGTCGCCCCAGAACATGTCGGCGGGCGGCATCGTCGCCTTGGCGCCGGCGTCGACGGCGCGCTTGAAGGACGCGTCGCAGTCGGGGACGTACAGCCACATCGTCACCGGCACGGGCTCGGCGGCGGTCGGCGCGCTCCGGCCCATCCCCGGCATCTCGTCGTTCAAGAAGAACATCGAGTCGCCGATGCGCAGCTCGGCGTGCCAGATGCTCTTTCCGTCGGGCGCGGGCATGCGCATCACCTCCTGCGCCCCGAGCGCCTGCTTGTAGAACTCGATCGCCTTCGCGCAGTCGCGGAGGACGAGGTTCGGCGTGAGCGTGTGCATTCCCTGCGGAACTGGCTTCGCCATGCGATCTCCGGTCGTGGAGGACGGCCGGGGCGTACCCCCGGCGCATGGCCACGTCGAGTCCGGGATGGGGGCCCTAGCGCGCGCACTCGGCGGCGCGGCGGAGCAACAGGTCGCGCTCGCGCGCGTTCCGGGCGAGCGAGGCGGCGCGCTCGAGCTCCACGCGCGCCTCGTCGAGCCGGCCCAGCTTCGAGAGGAGGTCGCCGCGTACGCTCGGCAGGAGGTGGTAGCTCCGGAGCGACGGCTCGGAGGTGAGCGCGTCCACGAGCGCGAGGCCAGCCGCGGGGCCGTGCGCCATTCCCACCGCCACCGCCCGGTTCAGCTCCACCACCGGAGACGGCACGCGCCGAGCGAGCACCCCGTACAGCGCGGCGATGCGCGGCCAGTCGGTCTCCCCGGCCGTGCGCGCCCTCGCGTGACAGGCGGCGATCGCGGCCTGCAGCGCGTACGGTCCTTCCGCGCCGCCGAGCTGCTCCGCCCGCTCCAGCGCGGCGAGCCCGCGGCGGATGAGCACCCCGTCCCAGCGCGCGCGGTTCTGGTCGAGGAGCAGGATGGGCTCGCCCGACGGACCGAGCCGGGCCCGCGTGCGCGAGGCCTGGAGCTCGAGGAGCGCGACGAGACCGTGCACCTCCGGCTCGTCGGGAACGAGCCCGGCCAGGATGCGCCCGAGCCGTAGCGCGTCCTCGCAGAGCGCGGGCCGCATCCAGTCGTCCCCGGCCGTCGCGGCATAGCCCTCGTTGAAGACGAGGTAGATGACCTCGAGGACCGACGACAGCCTCGGCGCGAGCTCCGCCCCGCGCGGAACCTCGAACGGGACCCGCGCCTCGGCGAGCGTCCGCTTCGCGCGCACGATCCGCTGCGCGATCGTGGGCACGGGGACGAGGTATGCGCGCGCGATCTCCTCGGTCGTGAGGCCTCCCACGAGCCGGAGCGTGAGCGCCACGCGTGCCTCGGTGGAGAGCACCGGGTGGCAGGCCACGAGCACGAGGCGCAGAAGGTCGTCACCGACGCCGTCCTCGGCTGCGGCGTCCGAGCCGTCCGGATCCGCGGCCGCGATCTCGCGCTCGGCCTCGAGCTCCCGGCCGAGCTCCTCGTGCTTGCGCTCCTGCTGCTTGCCGCGGCGGAGGAGGTCGATCGCGCGGTGCTTCGCAGTGGCCATGAGCCAGGCGCCCGGGCTCTCCGGGATGCCCGACCCCGGCCACCGCTCGAGCGCCGCGACGAGCGCGTCCTGCGCCAGCTCCTCCGCGAGGCCCACGTCGCGCACCATCCGCGCGAGGCCGGCGATGAGCCTCGCCGACTCGATCCTCCAGATCGCCTCGATCGCGCGGTGCGCCCCCGGATCCGCCACGCGGAGCGATTAAGGATCGCCCGTGGCCTGCGCAACCCGGGGCGCGCCGGACGCTACTTCTTCGCGGCGAGCTGGACGCGCATCCGCTCCTCGGCCTCCCGGACCTCGGGCGAGATCGCGGGCTCGAAGTCCGAGGGCTCGAACACCCGGCGGATCTCGATCTCCGCCTCGGTGCCCGGCATCGGGTTGGGGCATCGCTTCACCCACTCGATCGCCTCCTCGAGCGACTTCACCTGGAAGAGCCAGAAGCCGGCGACGAGCTCCTTCGTCTCGGCGAACGGCCCGTCGATGACGGTCCGCTTCGTGCCCGAGAACCGAACGCGCGCGCCCTTCGAGCTCGGGTGGAGCCCCTCGCCCGCGAGCAGCACACCCGCCTTCACCAGCTCCTCGTTGTACTTCCCCATCTCCTCGAGGAGCTTCGGCTCGGGGAGCGTGCCGGCCTCCGAGCTCGGGGTCGCCTTCACGATCACCATGAATCGCATCGTGGTGTTCCTCCTAGTCTCCACGACGAACGGCGGACTCGGGGATCGACACGCCGCGCAGATCCCGCACGGGGCCTCACGCGCCGTCACGTCCGAGGAGCGCGAGGAGCTGCGCCCTCGCCTGCGCGAGCTGCAGCTCCGCCTCCACGCCCTGGGCCGACGCGCTCGCCGCAGCCGCCTGCGCGTCGTTCACCTCGAGGAGCGTCCCCGCGCCCGCCTCGTACCGGGCCGCCGCGAGCCGGAGCTGCTCGCCCGCGGCGGACACCGCCTCCGCGGCCGCATCCCAGGCCGACTTCGCGCCGTGGATCGTGGAGAGCACCTGCGCGAGCTCGAGCTGCGCGTCCTGGCGCGCGGTCTCCTCGCCGGCCCGCAGGGATTCGAGGGTCGCAGCCGCCTCGTGCACCCGCGCGCGGGTGAGCCCGCCGTCGAGGAGGCTCCACGACAGCGTCGCGCCGGCGCTCCACCCCCCGTCGACGTCGGTGGGCCGCGCGCCGATCGCGCTCGCGCCGGCGAAGATCCCGAGGCTCGGCAGCCATCCGCCGCGCGCCTTCTCGACCGCACGCTCCTGGGCGGCGGCGAGGTACGCGGCGCGCTGGATCGCGGGCCGACCCGCGTCCACGGAGGACCCGAGCGCCTCCACCGGGCCGTCCTCGCCCGCGACCGCCGGCACGGTCTCCTCCGCGAGCTCGTAGCCGGGCGTGCCCGTGAGCCCGAGCGCGCGATGGAGCTGCACCCGCGCGAGCGACTGGCGCGACCCGGCCTGCACGAGCGCGAGCCGGGACTGCGCGACCTGGCTCCGCGCCTGCGCGAGATCGGACTCCGGCTTCGAGCCCACCTCCACGAACGCGCGCACCTTCTCGAGCTGGGCGCCCTGGTTCGCGAGCGTCTCCCGCGCGATCGCCACGAGCGCGCGCGCGGCGTGGGCCTCCACGAACGCGCTGCGCACCTGCGCGTCGATCGACAGCCTCGCCTCGCGCGCGGTCGCCGCCTGCGCTCGGGCCGACGCGCGCGCACCGGCGAGCCCCGCGCTCGCAGTGCCGAAGTCCCACACGAGCTGCTGAGCCGTGAGCCCGCCCGTCCACTGGTTCTCCGGCGAGACGCGGGAGCGGAACGCGCCGGAGCGCGACGCCTGCGCCGTGGCGGCGACCTGCGGCAGGAGCGGCGCGCGGGCCTCGTCGACGCGCGCCTCCGCGGCGCGGACGTCGGCGCGTGCGCTGCGCAGGGAGGGCTCGTTCGCCTCGGCGATGCGCACCGCGTCGGCGAGGGTGAGCGGAGAGGACGGCTGCAGGGGCGCCGCGGCGATCGCGGCGAGGAGGAGGAGGGAGGCGGAGGTCATTCGTAGCGGAGCGCCTGGATGGGGTCGAGGCGCGACGCGCGCCACGCGGGGTAGAGCCCGAACGCGACGCCGACCGCCGCGCTGAAGCCGAGCGCGATCCCGATCACGTCGGGGCGGATCGCGGTGAGCCAGCCGAAGCGCGCCGCGAGCTGGCGCGCGATGGCGACGCCGAGCGCGACGCCCACCACGCCGCCGATCGTGGAGAGCGCGGCCGACTCGGCGAGGAACTGGGCGAGGATGTGGTGTGGCTTCGCGCCCACCGCGGCGCGGATCCCGATCTCCCGCGTCCGCTCGGTCACGCTCACCAGCATGATGTTCATGATCCCGATGCCGCCCACGAGCAGCGACACCGCGGCGACGCTCGCGAGGAGGAGGGCCAGGATGCGAGCGCTCTCCTCCTGCGCCTCGGCCACCTCGGCGAGGTTGCGCACCGAGAAGTCGTCGTCGCGCCCCGGCTCGAGCCGGTGCCGCTCGCGGAGGAGGACCGCGATCTGATCCTGGGCCACCGCGGTGAGCTCCGCGGAGCGCGCGCTCACCATCACCGGTCCGGGGACGAACGACGAGAGCGCGCCCTGGATGCGGGCCTGGAACGTGGTGACCGGGATCACCGCGGTGTCGTCGAGGTCCTGGCCGAACCCCGACTGTCCCTTCCGCTGCAGGACCCCGATCACCTCGAACGGGACGCTCCCGATCCGGACCACCTCGCCCACCGGGCTCACGCCGGCGCCGTACAGCTTCTCGGCGGCGGTCTGCCCGAGCACCACCACCTTCGCGCGCGCCTCCACGTCCGCGGCCTCGAAGACCCGGCCCGTGGCCGCCGCCCAGGAGCGGATCCCGAAGTACTCCTCGCTCGTGCCCCACACCTGCGTGCTCCAGTTCTGCCGGTCGGAGGCGAGCTGGCCCGAGGTCCGGAGCTGCGGCGAGACGAAGCGGATCGCCGGCAGCTCCGAGCGGATCGCCCGCACGTCGTCCCAGGTGAGCGTGGACGCCGAGCCGAACCCGCCCTGCACGCCGCCGGCGGAGGTCGAGCCCGGGAGCACGATGAGCAGGTTCGTCCCCATCGCCGAGAAGGTCTGCTGCACGCGGGCGCGCGCGCCGTCGCCGATGCCCACCGTGGCGATGACCGCGGCGACGCCGATGACCACCCCGAGCATCGTGAGCGCGGAGCGCGTCTTGTTGCGGAGGAGCGCGCGCAGCGCCACGCGCAGGGTCACGAGCGGCGTCATCGCTCGCTCCCCGCGCCGGCCGCGCGATCCCGACGCCGCTCGTCGCGCTCGATCCGCCCGTCGCGCACGACGAGCACGCGCGAGGCCCACGCCGCCACGTCCGGCTCGTGCGTCACGAGCACGATCGTGATCCCCTCCCCCTGCAGCTCCTGGAAGAGCGCCATCACCTCGTCGCTCGTCCGCGAGTCGAGGTTGCCGGTCGGCTCGTCGGCGAGCACGACGAGCGGCTCGTTCACGAGCGCGCGCGCGATCGCGACGCGCTGCTGCTGCCCGCCCGAGAGCTGGCTCGGGTGGTGGCGCCGGCGGTCGGCGAGGCCCACGCGCGCCAGCGCCCTGCGGGCGCGCTCCCGCCGCTCGCGGGAAGGCACGCCCGCGTACACGAGCGGCAGCTCCACGTTCTCCTCGGCCGAGGTGCGCGGGAGGAGGTTGAAGCTCTGGAACACGAAGCCGAGCGTCCGGTTCCGCACCTCGGCGAGCGCGGCGCGATCCTTCTGCGACACGTCCTGCCCGTCCACCAGGAACCGGCCCGACGTGGGCCGGTCGAGGCAGCCGAGGAGGTTCATCAGCGTCGACTTCCCGGATCCCGACGGGCCCATGATGGCGACGAGGTCGCCGCGCTCGACCCGCAGATCCACGCCGCGGAGCGCCGGCACCTCCAGGTCGCCCATCCGGTAGGTCTTCGTGACGCCCTCGAGCTGGAGCAGGGAGGGCACGCGGTCCGCGGGCCGCATCAGAACATCCTCCCCGGTGGCGGGGGTGGCCCGCCGCCTCCACTGCCAGCACTGCTGCTGCGCCGCGCCTCGCCGCTCGAGGACAGCGCCTGGGTCGCGACGCGGGCCGACGGCTCCAGCGCGCCTTCCAGCACCTCCGTGTGGCTGCCGTCGGTGATCCCGGCGCGCACCGGGACCGCGCGCAGCCCGGTAGGCTCGACGACGTAGACGATTCGAGCTTCCGGCCGAGCATCGCGCCGAGCTTCCGAAAGCGCGTCGGGGCCGGCGCCGCGCGTCGCGACCACCGCGGGCGCCGCGCCGGCCGGCGGCTGGAACCGGAGCGCGGCGTTCGGGATCCGCAGCGCGTCCTTCCGCTCCGCCACCACGAAGGTCACGTTCGCCGTCATCCCGGGCCGAAGGGTGAGGCCCTCGTTGTCCACGTCGACGACCACCGTGTAGGTCACGACGTTCGACACCGTCGTCGCCGCGTTCCGGACCTGCCGCACCGTCCCGGCGAGCCGCTGGCCGGGCAGCCCGTCCACGGTGAACGAGGCGGGCATCCCCTCCGACAGGCGCGCGACGTCGCTCTCCGACACGTGGGCCTCGATCTGCATCCGGCGCAGGTCCTCGGCGATCGTGAACAGCGTGGGCGCCTGGAGCGACGCGGCGACGGTCTGCCCGACGTCGAGGTCGCGCGAGAGCACGATCCCGTCGATGGGCGACCGGATCTCGGTCATCTCGAGGTTGAACCGCGCCTGCTCGAGCGCGGCGCGCGCCTGCGCGAGCGAGCCCTCGGCGGCCGCGATCTCGGCGCGCGCGGAGTCGGCGTCGGTCTTCTTCGTCTCCCACTCCTGGGCCGAGAGGAAGCGGCGGTCGGCGAGCGCCTTCGCGCGCGCGGCCTGCGCGTCGGCGTCGGCCGACTTCGCCTTCGCCTTCGCGACGTTCGCGCGCGCCACCGCCTCGTTCGCCACGGCCTGCTTCACCGCCGCCTGGAACGGCTGGGGGTCGATGCGCGCGAGGAGCTGGCCGCGCGCCACCCGCGTGTTGAAGTCCGCGCGCAGCTCGCTGATGCGGCCCGAGACCTGGCTGCTCACCGCCACGGTGCGGACGGCGGAGAGGTTACCGGAGGCGGTGACGCGCGCCGCGATGGGGCCGCGGTCCACCGCGGCGGACTCGTAGGCCGGCGGCTGCGGCCCGCCGCTCGCGCGGGCGCGGAGCGCGAGGAAGCCCGCGGCGGCGATGAGGGCGGCGAGGGCGGCCAGGGCTGCGATGCGCCGGCGCCGGGCGTGGAGGCGGAGATCCATGCGGCCTCGCTCAGCGCGCCTCGGGCGGACGCGCCGGCCTGCAGAAGAGCGTCCCCTCCGGCGACGCCGCGCAGGTGCCGGCCACCGTCCGGTCGGGCAGCGAGACCGAGCAGGAGTCGCTCTCGCTCTTCCCCTGACACGCGGTGAAGGCCTCGGGAGGCGGCTGATGTCGCGGCGGCGGACCTTCGGCCGCGCGCGCCGAAGCGGCGATGGCGACGGCGCCGAGCAGGGCTCCGATGGTGAGGGTGATCCGGGAGCTTCGGGTCGGTTGCATGGCGGGCTCTCCTTCCTTCGTCCTGGAGGATCGCGGTTCGCCTTGCCCGCGCGGTGAGCCCGCGGTGACCGAATGTGCGCGCCGCGCCTCACAATCGCGAACACGCCCGCAACGCGGCTGCGCAGGCCTGCCCGCATCGTCGCGCCCCTCTCTCGCAGGGGACTCGAAAGGCCACGATGCGCACCCGCTCCACGCTCCTCTCCCTCCTCCTCGCGGCGCCTGGGCTCGCCTCCGCGGCGACGCTCACCCTCGGCGATTCGCTCATCTCCCGCGCCGAGTGCACGGATCGCGCTTCGCAGGAGGTGACCCTCTCCTGGGACTTCAGCGGATCGAGCGGGAGCACGTACGAGATCGCCGCGTCGAACGTCTCGAGCTGCCCGGACTCGAGCTCCGACACGAGCGCGACGACCGCGGTGATCGTGACCGGGATCGCCGCGTCCTCGACCTCGGGGTCGTACCCGGGGAGCGGTGACCCGGCGATCCACCTGTCGGACGTGTTCTCGGCGGCCGGCGTCACGTCGTCCGCCTGCACCGCGGCCGACGACTCTCAGGCGTACGTGTGCGTCCGGCTGCTCGACTCGAGCGGCAACGTCACCGCGACCGCGAGCGCGCGGCTCCGGCTCCAGGTCACCGCACCGCCGCCGCCGGTGAGCGTCACCGTGGCGCCCGGGGAGAGCGCGCTCCACGTGAGCTGGTCCGCCGGCACCGCCACCGACGCGGCGCCCGCGTCCTCCAAGACCTACCGCGTGCTCGCGGCGGCGGGCGGCGTGACGAAGCAGTCGGCGGAGACGAGCGACACCTCGATCCGGTTCGCGGGGCTCGAGATCGGGACGACCTACGACGTCCAGGTGGTCGCCTACAGCGAGGCCGGCAACGCGAGCGAGCCGTCGGAGCTCGTGGCGGGGACGCCGGTGAACGTCACCGACTACTGGGAGGCGTACAAGCAGGCTGGAGGGACGGAGCCCGGCGGGTGCTCGCACGGACCGGGCGGGCTCGCGGCGCTGCTCGCGGCGCTGTGGACGGCGGTGGTCGTCCGCCGGCGCGCGCGGGTGGCGAGCCACGCGGGCCTCCGCGTGTGGAGCGGCCTCCTCGCGCTCGCGCTCGCACAGCCGGCGCGGGCCCAGGTGTTCCCCGGGGGCTGGGACGCCGAGGAGCTTCCCGCGAGCCGGGGCGCCGACGAGCTCACCGGGAGCTGGGGCTCCGTCGAGCTCCGCCTGTCGGGATACCGGCCGCGCCTCGACGCCGAGTTCCACGGGAGCGCCTCGCCGTACGCAAACGCCTTCGGCGACGGCCGCGCCTATCTCGGGAGCGTGCACGTCGGCAAGGAGGTGTGGCGCCGCTTCGGCGCGCTGGAGCTCGGCGCCGGCGCGGGCTACGGCCAGCTCCACGGCTACGGCCTGCTCGAGGACGGGTCCCGCTCGGCCGACACCACGCTGCTCCGCGTGCTGCCGCTCTCGCTCACCCTGACCTACCGGCTCGACGACGTCGCGAGCCGCTGGAGCATTCCGCTCGTGCCGTACGCCCGCGTCTCGCTGCAGCGCTACCTGTGGTGGGTGAAGAATGGTTCGGGCGGCACGTCGTCGTGGTCGGGCCACGCCGGCTCCGGGGCCACCGACGGCTACGCCCTGACCGCCGGCGTCGCGCTCCCGCTCGGCGCCCTCGACCGGACCCTCTCGCGCGAGCTGCACCAGAACGCGGGCCTGAACGAGGTCTCCCTCTTCGCCGACGCGACGAAGAGCGTCATCGACGACTTCGGCTCGCGCACGAGCTGGGACCTCTCCGACGCGACGCAGCTCCGGTGGTCGGCCGGGCTCCTCTTCACCTTCTGACCGCCCCTACGTGGTGCGCGTGCGCGGAGCGGCCGCCTCGCCGGAGGCCGGGAGGGGCAGGACCACGGTCATCGTGGTGCCGACGCCGGGCGTGCTCTCCGCGCGCACCGAGCCGCCGTGCGCCTCGACGATGCGCCGCGTGAGCGTGAGCCCGAGCCCCACGCCGCCCGTCCTCCGGGCCCGGCTCCGGTCCGCCCGGAAGAAGGGCGCGAACAGGCGCTCGAGATCCTCGCGCGACATCCCCTCCCCGCGATCGATCACCTGCAGCACGAGCTCGTCCCCGCGCCGCGCCGCGCGCACCCCGATCTTCGTCTCCGGCGCGGAGTACTTCCGCGCGTTGTCGAGGAGGTTGTCGAGCGCGCGGCGCAGGAGCACGGGATCTCCCTCGAGCGCGGGGAGCCCCGGATCCACGCGGGCCTCCACCCTGCGTCCGGGGTGGGCCTGCGCGAGGCGCTGGATCGCGCCGGCGACCACGTCCTCCACCGCGACGCGGGATCGCCGGAGCGGCAGGGCGCCGTCGCCGGTCGTGTTCTGCGCGAGGTCCATCCGCGCGGTCGCGAGGATGTCGTCGACGAGCCGCTCGAGCTCGCCCAGATCGGTCGCGATCTCGGCGAGCGACTCCCGGGCCGCCGCGGCGTCGGCGCCCTCCGCGAGGTCGAGCGCCACGCGGATCCGCGCGAGCGGGGTCCGGAGCTCGTGCGCCACGTTCGCGAGGAGCTCCGTCTGCGCGCGCAGGAGCCCCACGACCCGGTCCGCCATGTCGTCGAACGCGCGCGCGACCTCGCCCACCTCGTCGCGCCGGTCGATGCCGGTGCGGGCCGAGAGATCGCCGGAGCCGAGCGCGTGCGCCGCCTGGGCGAGCCGCCCGAGTGGCCGCGCGATCGTGCTGCCGAGGACGGCGGCGGCGACGCCGAGCGCCACGAGCACGAAGAGGAACGGCAGCGCCCCCGGGGGCGGCGGCCGCCCATGCGGCGGACCGGCCGGCTCGAGGATCACGTAGCCCACCCGCGCCCCGTCGCGTTCGAGGGCGATCGCGTGCGACGGCCTCGGCCCCGGACCGCCCTCGCCGTCGCGCCCGCGCTCCATCACGCCCGCTTGCCCCAGCCGGTCGAGCTCCTCGCACGAGAGCGGCCCCGCGTTGGTCCCGTCCGCCGCCACGAGCGTGTCGTCCCACCGGTACACGGCTCCCGCGATCCCCGCCTGCGCGCGGAGCGCCGTGAGCTCCTCGCGGAGCCCCTCGGTGGACGGCCAGCGCTGCGCGAGCTTCGAGGCCGCGTACTGCGCGATCCCCGGGAACGGCTCGTGCCTCGGCGGCGCCCACAGGAGCTTCACGAGGAGGAACACCGCCAGCGCGGGCCCCAGCACGGCGACGACGGTGACGAGGTAGATGCGGACCGCGAGCCGGGTCGGGAGCGGGATCACGCCCCCTCCTCCTCGCCAGCGGTGAGCAGGTACCCTGCGCCGCGGATCGTCCTCAGGAGGCGCGGGCGGCGCGGATCGTCGTGCAGCTTGTGCCGGAGCCGCGAGACGTGCGCGTCGATGGAGCGATCGAAGGCCTCGTCGGCGGAGCCCTTCGTGAGATCGAGGAGCTGCTCCCGGGAGAGCACACGGCCGGCGCGCTCCGCGAGCACGCGCAGCAGCACGAACTCCGCGGTCGTGAGGTGGAGCGGGCGCCCGGCCAGCGTCGCCGCGTACTCGCGCGGCGAGAGCTCGAGGTCCCCGACCCGGAGCACCTCCCGCGGGGGCCCCAGCGTGCCGCGCCCGCGCCGGACGAGCGCGTGCAGCCGCGCCAGCAGCTCGCGCGAGGAGAACGGCTTCGCGAGGTAGTCGTCGGCGCCGGTCTCGAGCCCGAGCACCCGGTCGGCCTCGTCGCCGAGCGCGGTGAGCATGATGATCGGGGTCGCGCTCCGGCTCCGCAGCTCGCGGCACACCTCGATCCCGGAGAGGCGCGGGAGCATGACGTCGAGGATCACGACGTCGTGCTGCCCCTTCAGCGCCTCCGCGAGCCCGGCGCGCCCGTCGCTCACCCAGGTGATCGTGTGGCCTCGCGCCTCCAGGTAGCGCGAGGTGAGCGCCGCGAGGCGCTCGTCGTCCTCCACGAAGAGGATGCGGAATCGCTCGGTGCTCTCCACGCCCCGATCCTGACCGGCGGGCTCCCGGGCGCAAGGGGGCGAACATTTCGGCACGCGCCGCGGATCGTTCGCCGCGGCGACGGGAGGGGTGTTCTGGACGACCCTCAGTGCGCGGCGGCCGCGTCGCCCTCGTCCGCGAGGTGCGGCGTCGAGCGGGACGGCATCCCGAGGCGCTCGAGGCAATCCTCGCACGTCACGTCCCGGGCGTGCTTCGTGGAGCCGATCTGCCCAGGGGCACCACAGACGATCCGGTGCGCCTGCGTGTCGTAGCTGTGGACGACGGGGGTTCGGGCAGGAACACGGCTCGGGGTCTCGTTCTTCTCCATACGACCTCCAGTGATTCAGGCCGGGTGATGGAGCGAACGATCCAGGACGAGGCCCCACAGAAACTTGAGCACGGTCCTGGCGGTTTCACAGGTCCCCGAGCGCTCGCCTGCCGTCGAGGGGAGGAGGGAAAGAAGGGGCGGGAAGCCGCCCGGCGCCCGCCCGCTCTCGACATCCAGTGGCGAGATGGGCTAATTCACCGCGCTCCATCCGCTCATGGATGGAGCACGCGCGGCGCTCCTTGCCGCACGCAAACAAGAGAAGAAACGAGTTCGAGATACATGGCTACTGGTACCGTGAAGTGGTTCAACGACGCGAAGGGCTTTGGGTTCATCACGCAGGACGGCGGGGGCGACGACGTGTTCTGCCACCACACCGCCATCCAGTCCGACGGCTTCCGCAGCCTCGCTGAAGGCCAGAAGGTCGAGTTCGACGTCCAGCGTGGCCCGAAGGGCCTGCAGGCGGCGAACGTCCGCCCGGTGTAATTCGCGCCGAACACCGCTTCGAGCACGCGAGCCCGGCCTCCCCGAGGTCGGGCTCTCGGTTTTCTAGGGCCCCGGAGCTTCGAGCCGATGACCGACGACGAGCAGTTCGCGGAGCAGTTCGCGCGCCCGAAGCCGAAGCTCCGCGGCCTCTCGCATCTCGTCGCGGTAGCCGCCGCGCTCGCGGGCTGGGGCGTGCTGCTGAATGCGGCGCCGAGCACGCGCGCGACGGTGGCCGCGAGCATCTACGGCGCGAGCCTCGCGGTGATGTTCGGTCTGAGCGCGCTCTACCACCTCCCCACCTGGTCCCCCGCCCGCCGACGCTTCCTCCGCCGGCTCGACCACGCCGCGATCTTCCTGCTCATCGCCGGCACCTATACGCCGCTCTGCCTGCAGCTCGGACCGACCCGCGGCCTGGGCATGCTGACGTTCGTCTGGACCGGCGCGGTCTTCGGCATCTTGCAGGCCGTGCTCTACCCGGACGCGCCGAAGTACGTGGGCATCCCGATCTACCTCGCCCTCGGGTGGGCCATCGTCCCGCTCATCGGCTCCGTCCGCGCGGCGGTCGGGGGCGACGGCCTCCTCCTCCTCTCCGCCGGCGGGATCGCCTACAGCGGCGGCGCGGTCATCTACTGGCTGCGGCGGCCCGATCCGTTCCCGACCGTCTTCGGCTACCACGAGATCTTCCACCTGCTCGTCATCGCCGCCGCGAGCTTCCACTTCGCGGTGATCCTGCCGGTCGTCCACGGGCTGCGTTGAGAGGGTGAGGCTCCGAGACCCGCGCGGCGCGATCACTCCACGCGGGGCCTGCGCTGGAGATCCCTGGAAGGGCCCGGAACCGATCCGAGCCCTCGCGCGTCTCACCGCTCGACCCCAGGGAGAGATCGATGCCGACCCACCCCGCGCTCGTCCACGTTCCCCTAGGACTCGCATTCGCCGTGCCCATCGTCGCGCTCGCCCTGCTCCTCGCGCTCTGGCGCGGAGCCGTGTCTCGCCGGAGCTTCGCGATCGTGCTCCTCATGCAGGCGCTCCTCGTCGGCGGGGCCCTGCTCGCGCTGCGAGCCGGTGAGCGGGAGGGAGCGCGCGTGGCGCGGATCGTCCCCGACGCCGCCCTCGAGGAGCACGAGGAGCGCGCGGAGCGCTTCGTCTGGACGGCCGCGGCAGTGCTCGGCGGGTTCGCCGCGATCCTCGTCGTGCCGCGGCGGGCCGCCGTTCCGCTCGCCGCGGTCGTCACGGCTGGAGCGTTCGCGGCCGCGGGGCTCGCGTTCGCCACCGGGAAGGCGGGCGGAGAGCTCGTGTACCAGTACGGCGCGGCGAGGGCGTACGGAGGCGGCGCGACCACCGCCGCGCTCCGCGGATCCCCCGCGCCCTAGGCCGCGGACGAGGCGGCCGCGACCTTCTTCACGGCCTCGAGCTCGATCGTGATCTCGACCTTCTCGCCCACGAGCACGCCGCCGGTCTCCAGCGCGGCGTTCCACACGAGCCCGAACTCGCGGCGGTCGAGCGACGCCTTGGCCGAGAAGCCGGCGCGCTGGTTGCCCCACGGGTCCCTGCCCGTGCCCGCGAACTCGGCGTCGAGCGTCACCTCGCGCGACACGCCGTGGAGCGTCAGCTCGCCGACGACGCGGTAGCCGCCGCCCGCCTTCTCGATCCGCTTCGAGCCGACCACCGCGCGAAGCGGCCGTGCACCTTGGAGATGACCATGTGGCGCACCCAGAAGTGCCACGCACGGCGCAATGCGCGCCACGGCACATATC
>Ga0318497_10000237_pt1 | contig 16666 bp, 10 predicted proteins | sample GRESIP109b1f23_FD_203754 | JGI IMG/M metagenome (GOLD analysis project Ga0318497, IMG submission 203754) | Tropical soil microbial communities from Luquillo Experimental Forest, Puerto Rico - GRE.SIPMG.109b1f23 | ecosystem: Environmental > Terrestrial > Soil > Tropical forest > Bulk soil... | reverse complement strand
ATGATCCTTCCGCTGATCGCCTCCCTCCTGACCTCCGCCGCCCCGCCTCCGTCCGACGCGGTCGCGGCCATGGTCGGCGACCAGCCGATCTTCGTCTCCGAGGTCTCCGAGGCCCTGCGCTACCAGTTGCAGGCCAATCCCGCGCTGGCCAAGCTGGGAGCCGTCGAGAAGGTCCGGCACGTGATGGACCAGCTGGAGGACGACAAGATCCTGGTCCTGCGCGCCAAGGCCGAGACCCTCGAGGTCTCCGACGCCGAGGCGGCGCAGCGCGTGGACCAGCGCGTGTCCGAGATGGCCGATCGCGCCGGGGGGATGGACGCCCTCTCCCGCGCCCTGAAGGTGCGCGTGGGACTTTCGGTTGGGCAGTACAAGCTGAGGCTCGCGCGCCAGATCAAGGAGGAGCGGCTCAAGGAGAAGCTCCGCGACAAGTACGTGGGCAAGATCGAGCCCGCGCGCGAGGAGGTGCTTTCCTTTTTCCGCGAGTACAAGGACTCCATGCCCATGCTCCCCGACCAGGTGAAGCTGAGCCAGATCACCCTGAAGGTGGGGGTGGGAGCCGAGCGCGACAGCGCCGCGCGGGCCAAGGCCGTGGCGGTCATCGAGAGGCTGCACCAGGGCGCCGACTTCGCCTCGCTCGCCAAGGAGCTCTCCCAGGATCCCGGATCGAAGGACAACGGCGGCGACATCGGCTACATGAAGCGCGGGGAACTCGATCCGGCCTACGAGAAGGCGGCGCTGGCCCTGGAGACGGGACGCTACACCCAGGCACCGGTCCGCTCGCGGTTCGGCTGGCACGTGATCCTCCTGGAAGGCAGCCGCGACCAGGAGTTCCGCACCCGCCACATCCTGTTCGCCCTTCTTCCCGACGCGGTCGATTCCGCCCGCGCCCGCGAGCTCGCCGATTCGCTGCGCCGCGTCTCCGACGCCGGCGGCGACTTCGCGGCCCTGGCCCGCAAGTACAGCGCGGAGAAGGCCTCGGCCTCCTTCGGCGGCGTGCTCGGCTGGTATCCGGAAAGCGAGCTCCAGGGCCAGTTCCGGGACATCGTGGCGGGCATCCCCACCGGCAAGGTCGGCGCCCCGGTCCCCTCGCCCGAAGGCCTCGTGGTCATCCGGGTCGACGAGCGCCTCCAGTCGCGCCGCCTGACCCCCGAGGAGGACTGGACCCGCCTGGTCCAGCTGGCCAGTCAGTATCTGTCCAACAAGCGCCTCTCCACCTGGATCGTGCGGTGGAAGGAGCAGGTGCCGGTCGACGAGAAGCTCGACCCCGCCGAGGTCGCGCGGCGGATCGGGACCTGATGGAGAGGCCGTACCAGGCCCTGGCCGCCCGGTACGACCTGGTGATGGAACACGTGGACCACTTCGCCTGGGCGGCCCTGGTCGAACGGATCTGGATGGCCCACGGCGCCAAGCCGCGGAGGATCCTCGAGACCGGCGCCGGAACCTGCCGGCTCGCTCCGCACCTGGGCACCCCGCGCCGCACCGTGGTGGCCTCCGACCTCTCCCCGGAGATGCTCCGCGAGGGCCGCGGGCGCCTGGAACGCAGGGTGGCCGCCGACTTCCGGCGCCTGCCCTTCCGCGACGCGCGCTTCGACGCGGTCCTCTGCCTGTACGACGCCATCAACTACTGCTTCTCGACGCACGACCTGCGCTCCTTCTTCGCGGAGGCCGCGCGCGTGCTGGTGCGCGGCGGCCTGCTCCTCGCCGACGCGACCACGGCCACCAACTCGCGTCGGCACTTCCTGGACACCCACTCCCACGAGGAGCTGGACGGCGTCCACGTGGTGCGCCGTTCCTGGTACGAGCCCACCTTGAGGATCTAGCACAACGACTTCCACTTCTTCGAGCCGACCGGCGACGACGGGATCTACCGCCTGCGCCGCGAGGAGCACAGCCAGCGCGTCTGGTCCTTGTCGGAATTCGACGATGCCGCCGAACGCGTGGGGCTTTCGCGCGAAGGGGCCTGGGAAGACACCATGGAGCCCGCCCACGCGCGCTCCGAGCGCATCCACCTGGTCTTCCGCAAGGAGTTGGCCTGATGGGTCGCGCCTGGGGGCTGGTGGGGGCGATCGCCTCGGGGAAGAGCACCGCGGCGCGCTGGTTCGCCGAGCGCGGCTGGCAGGTGGTGGATGCCGACCGCGAGGCGCACGCCCTCTACGCGCCGGGATCCGAACTGGTGGCCGCGCTGGCGGACCGGTTCGGCGGTTCGATCCTGACTCCCGAGGGCGGCGTGGACCGGCCCGCCTTGGGTCGCATCGTGTTCGGTGATCCGGTGGCCCTGCGCGACCTCGATGCGCTGGTGCATCCGGCGGCCCGGGCCCACATCGCCGCCTCGCTGGAATCCGCCCGTTCGCGGGGAGACGTGGTCCTGGAGATGGCGCTGTTGCACCGGTGGCCCGAGATGGTCGCGGGCCTGGATCGCGTGGTGGGGATCTCCTGCCCCGAGGAGATCCGGTTGGATCGTCTGATGTCCCGCTCGGGCCTATCCCGCCACGAAGCGTCCCGCCGACTGGCTTCGCAGGAGGCGAGCCTGCTGCTCTCGCCGGCCACGGTGGTGTTGGAGAACGCGGGGACCGTGGAGGAGTTGGAGAAGGGGCTGTCCGCGTTCGTTCCAGGGTAGCGCGAATCCCGTTTTCCCGCGCCAGCCGGACGGAGGGCCGAGGCGGGGGGCCCCACCTGTAGGGGCGAGGCACTTGCGGTGAGCTTGTCGAATCCGTGCCTCGCCCGAACCCAAATGGTTCCCCCGCCGTCGGGACGCCCCGCCGGGGCGTCCGAGGCCGAATGCCGAGCCCGCAGGAGGGCGGCCCCGCCGATCCGCCGTTGTGCGATCCAGGAGGCGGGGCGGCGCCCGAACGAGGTTTTCCCCCGAAATTCGCGGAATTCGACCGATCGAATGCTCTTGTATTGCCTTCCACCGGGCTTTCGTGTCAAAATCGCTCCAGACCCGGCTCGGTCGATCCCGCCATTGAACGTCCCGAGGAGCGAAGCGCTCCTATCGCCGACGTAGGTTGCGGCTTCTATATTGACACCGAGTCTCAATCACGAGGCGAGGGAGATCCATGGCGACGACCAAAACCAAGACTCCGGCCGCACCTTCCGGAGTGATCGCATCGACCCAACCGCTGCCCGACTACGGTCCGGCGCCCGAGCTGACCCGCGAAAAGCGGCTGGAATGGTACCGGCTGATGTACCTGACCCGCAAGTTCGAGGAGCGGGCGTACCAGAGCTACCAGACCGGACTGATCGGCGGCTTCTGCCACCTGTACAACGGACAGGAAGCCGTGGCGGCCGGAACCTTCGCGGCCCTCCACGACGACGACCCCGTGATCACCGCCTACCGCGACCACGCGCACGGCCTGATGCGCGGGATCGGTCCGGGGCCCGCCTTCGCCGAGATGTACGGGCGCGCCACCGGTTGCGCCAAGGGCAAGGGCGGCTCCATGCACTTCTTCAACGTGGAGCGCCAGATGTGGGGCGGCCACGGGATCGTGGGCGGCCAGAGCCCCCTGGGCCTGGGCCTGGCCTTCGCGGCCAAGTACCTGGACCGCAAGAAGGTCTGCTTCAGCTACATGGGCGACGGCGCCGTGAACCAAGGCGCCTTTCACGAGGCGCTGAACCTGGCGCAGCTGTGGGAGATCCCGGTCGTGTTCGTCATCGAGAACAACAAGTACTCGATGGGCACGGCGGTGGAGCGCCACGCGGCCCCGGTGGAGCTGTACAAGCGCGCCGCCGGCTACGACATGATGGGCGTGCGCGCCGAGGCGATGGACTTCGACGAGGTGCGCGAGATCTCCTGGATCCTGGGAGAGCGCGCCCGCCGCGAGAACCAGCCCGCCATCCTGGAGCTGATGACCTACCGGTTCCGCGGACACTCCATGAGCGATCCGCAGACCTACCGCAGCAAGACGGAGATCGACGAGTTCCGCAAGTCGGATCCCGTCGAGATCCTCCGCGACCGGATCCTGGCTTCGGGAACGGTCAACGCCCACGAGATCGAGGATCTCGAGGACAAGGTCCGCAAGGAGATCGCGACCGCCCACGAATGGGCCCTCGCCTCGCCGTATCCGCGGCTGTCCGAGATCTACACCGACATCTACGCCTGAGGGGTAACAGAACGTGGCCAAGATCGCATACAGGGACGCCGTCCGGGACGCCATGGCCGAGGAGATGGAGCGGGATTCCCGCGTCTTCCTCACCGGCGAGGAAGTGGCTCAGTACAACGGTGCCTACAAGTGCTCCAAGGGGCTGCTCGACAAGTTCGGTCCCAAGCGCATCATCGACGCGCCCATCTCGGAGGCGGGATTCTCGGGACTGTGCATCGGCGCCGCCATGTACGGGCTGCGCCCGATCGCCGAGTTCATGACCTTCTCGTTCTCGTTCGTGGCCTTCGACCAGATCGTGAACAACGCCGCGCAGATCCGGTACATGAGCGGCGGCCAGATCAAGATCCCCATCGTGTTCCGCGGGAACTCGGGCGGCGGGCACCAGATCGGCGCCACGCACAGCCACGCGCCGGAGAACATCTACGCGACGTTCCCCGGGCTCAAGGTGGTGGTGCCGGCCTTCGCGGCCGACGCCAAGGGCCTGCTCAAGAGCGCCATCCGCGACGACAACCCCGTGCTGGTGATCGAGAACGAGGCCCTCTACGGACGCGAGTCGGAAGTGCCCGACGGCGAGTACCTCACGCCCATCGGCAAGGCGAACATCCTGCAGGAAGGGCGCCACCTCACGATCGTGACCCACGGCCGCAGCTGCTGGACGGTGCTGGAGGCCAACCAGGAACTGCTGAAGATGGGGATCCAGGCCGAGATCATCGACCTGCGCTCCATCAAGCCGCTCGACTGGCCCACCGTGTTCGCCAGCGTGCGCAAGACGCACCGCCTGGTGTGCGTCGACGAGACCAAGCCCTTCTGCGGCGTTTCCGCCCAGGTGGCGGCCGAGGTCGGCCGCGCCTGCTTCGACCACCTCGACGCACCCATCCTGCGCGTGACCTCGGTCGAAGCCCCCATGCCGTTCTCCAGCGCCCTGGAGGACGACTGCATTCCCAACGTGGCCCGCATCGTCGAGGCCGTGAAGGAGGTCGTTGCCTGATGGCCACCGCGATCCTGATGCCGCGCATGTCCGACTCCATGACGGAGGGGACCCTCACCAAGTGGCTCGTGCCCGAAGGGGCCGCCGTGAAGAACGGCGACCTCATCGCCGAGATCGAGACCGACAAGGCCACCCAGGAGGTGGAGTGCTTCGAGGACGGCGTGGTCCTCAAGCGCACCGTCCCCGAGGGGGGCGTGGTCCCCGTGGGCGGGACCATCTGCGTGGTGGGCAAGTCCGGGGAGGACATCGGTTCCCTCCTGGCCCAGGCCGCCACCGGCACCGCCGAGCAGAACGAGAAGGTCAAGACGGAATCCGACAAGAAGAGCGCCGACGAGCACCGCGCCCCCGCGGCTCCTCCCTCGGAGCCCACTCCGGTGGTGGTCGCCCCCGCTCCCGTGATCGTGGCCCCGGTGGCTCCGGTGACGGGCGCCATCGTCGAGGTCCAGGCCTTCGACGCCGCCTTCTCCGAGGGCGCGATCGACGGACGCCTGCGCGCCTCGCCCCTGGCCCGCCGACTGGCCGCGAGCAAGGGGATCTCGCTGCACCAGGCCAAGGGCACGGGTCCCGGCGGACGCGTGACCGCCCGCGACATCCAGGACGCCCTGGAAGGCAAGGGACGCCGCGCCGCGCTGGCCCCGGTCGAGGGTCCGGCTCCGGCCCCCGCCGCCGGTTCGGCGACGGGATCCGTCCTGCCCGCCGCGGCCGCCAACGAGCGGATCGTGCTCTCGAACATGCGCAAGACCATCGCCAAGCGCCTGGCCGAGTCCAAGAGCACCATCCCCCACTTCTACTGCACCGTCGACATCGACGCGACGCCGCTCTCCGCCTTCCGCGAATCCCTGAACAAGGGCCTGGCCGCGCAGGGGGACGACGCCAAGTTCTCGGTGAACGACCTGGTGCTCAAGGCCGCCGCGCTGGCCGCGAAGAAGGTCCCCGAAGTGAACGCCTCGTGGGACGGCGACGCCATTTTGCGCCACGGCGCCGTGCACCTGTCCTTCGCGGTTTCGCTGCCCACGGGCCTCATCACCCCGGTGGTGCGCGACGCCGACCGCAAGCCCCTGCGCCAGGTGGCCGCCGAGGCCAAGGAGCTGGGCAAGCGCGCCAAGGAGAAGGGCCTCAAGCCCGAGGAGTTCACCGGCGGCACCCTGACGGTGACGAACATGGGCATGTTCGGCGTGAGCCACTTCCAGGCGATCGTGAATCCGCCGCAGGCCGCGATCCTGGCCGTGGGCGCGATCCTGAAGAAGCCGGTCGTGGACGCGGCGGGGAACGTGGTGGCGGGACAGGTCCTGTCGCTCACGCTCTCGGGCGACCACCGCGTGGTCGACGGCGCCGACGGAGCGCGCTACCTGCAGGCCGTGAAGATCCTCCTGGAGAACCCGAGCCTGCTGCTGATCTAGGGTCTCCATCGACCTGGTGCACGGGGGGTGACCCAGGTGGACAGGCCCTCGATGGCCCCGTCCGGAGAGATCCGGGCGGGGCTTGTCGTTTCGCGTGGAGGGCGACGGCGGCCCCGGGATCGATTAGCTTCCTCGGTCCGTCCACGAGGAGCCCAGCCCATGCCCGTCGTCCGCATCGATGTCCGGAAGGCCCGGACCCAAGCCGAGATCGAGGACTTCTGCGAGGCCGTCCACCGCGCCGTGGTGGAAGCCCTGAAGGTCCCCGAAACCGACCGCCAGATCGTCTACACGGACCACACGCGCGACCGTTTCCTGTCGCCTCCGGGAAAGACGGACCTCTACACGCTGGTGGAGGTCGTCCTGTTCTCGGGACGCTCGCTGGACACGAAGCGCGCCTTCTACCGGGCCGTGGTCGCGAACCTCGGGGAGCTGGGCGTACCGGCCTCCGAGATCTTCATCGTGCTCAACGAGCAGCCCCGGGAGAACTGGGGCATCCGCGGCGGCCAGGCCGCCTGCGACGTGGATCTGGGGTTCAAGGTGGACGTGTAGGAAGGTCCCGGTCGGGAAGGGCGGAGATTCGATCCTTCCGGAAAGAGGGTCGGACCGGAAGTTCGTTGTTGCACCAGGTCCTCCCGCACGGTATATTATGGATATAGAGGATCTTAATTAGAGACTAAAGGAGGATCGACATGACTTCGGAGATGGAACGGACCGTGGGACAACTCGTGGCGCAGAGGCCGTCGCTTTCGCGGGTCTTCGAGAAGCACGGGATCGACTACTGCTGCGGAGGAGGACGGAGCCTGGCGGAAGCCGGTCGCGCGGCGGGAATCGACCTGGAGGCGCTGCTGCGGGAGATCGCCGTCGAACCGGAGGTTCCGGGCGATCGGGATTGGACGCGTGCGAGCATCGCCGAGACGATCCGATGGATCCTCGCGGAGCATCACGACTGGCTCAAGCGCGAACTGCCGCGCATCTCCTCCCTCGCGGCGAAGGTGGCCGGGGTCCACGGACAGGGCCATCCGGAGATGGTCGATCTGGCCGCCCTGGTGGAGGCGATCCGGGACGAGATCGAACCGCACCTGCAGAAGGAGGAGAGGATCCTCTTCCCCGCCGCACTCCAGTTGGAGGAATCCGGGACGATCGGCCTCTCCTGCCATGGCGGGGTCGCCAGTCTGGAGTCGCCGATTTCGGTGATGGAATCGGACCACGAGGCCCTGGGCCGACTCCTGGATCGACTGGCCGAACTGACGGAGGGATTCGAACCTCCGGCGCACGCGTGCAACACCTGGCGCGCCTTCTACGCCGCCTTGAAGGAATTGGACGGCAACACGCACCGGCACGTCCATCTGGAGAACGAAGTGCTGCATCCGGCGATCCGCGCCAGGGAAGCGAAAGCGGCGGCGGCTCTCGCGAATTGAGCCGGTGGGGGGATCCCTTCTTCCGGATTGGGAATCCAGCGACCCCATGAAAAAGGGGGACTTGCGTCCCCCTTTTTAGGCCATGACCCGATTCGAACGGACTAGACTGTTTCGACATGGGAGAACCCAGCTACCAATCCTACCCTACCAAGGGAAGCGTCATGGTCCATTGAAGATACGGCGCGGAGGGATGGAAAGCAACGGCCCGCCCGCGAAAACAAAAAGTGTCTTTCCCGTTCAACCGTAGTTCTCCACCTTGCGCACGGTGTTGGGCGCCACCACCACGGCCTGGGCGCTGGGAGCCATGTTGTCGGCCACCAGCCACTGGCTGCGCGGGATGGCGCCGGTCGCGTTCCGGAGCGCCGCCACGGGATGCACCAGGATTCCCGTGGTGGATCCGGTGATCTCGTTGGCGCGAACGACCAGCAGCCTTCCGAACACCCCGTAGGCGCGGATCCCGTCGATGGAGAGATGGGTGGACTGGCCACCGCGCAGGATGTCGATCCGGTTGTCCTCGATCCAGGTGCTGGAGACGTTTCCCACGAAGATGCCGTGGCGTTCCCCGGTGGCGCCGTTGGGAAGCCGGACCTGGACGGAGTTGTCGCGGATCCGCAGGACGGTGGCCGAGTCGTGCTGGGCGGGAGTCTGTCCGCGGTGGCTGAATCCGGCGTGGATCCCCTGGACGAATCCGCGCACGGTGTTGCCGACGATCCGGATGTCGCCGGCCTTGGATCCCCCGACCACGATTCCCTGGCGTCCGGCCACCAGGTCGGAGGAGAGGAGACCGTCGATCACGTGGAGGATGGGCTTGGCGACGTCGGTGGCGACCTGCCCCAGCACCACCTTCGAAGCGAGCTTCCCGAGGGCCGCGGCGAGTTCGGTCGACGAACCGACGGAATCCGCCGGGATCTGCTTCGCGGCGAGGACCTGCCACTTCCCCAGGAGCTGGGGGGTGGTCCGGAACTCGACGGTGTGGCCCGCGATGGTGACCTTGTCCAGGACCTCGGTCTGCGGACCCTGTCCGGCGCGGGCGACGGCGATGCGGCGCTCGGCGGCAGTCGAGGCGGCCTGGGCTTCGGTCCCGGACTTCGCGGCATCGAGGACGCGGAGACGGGCCGCCTGGACCGCGGTCAGGCTGTTCAGGATCTGTCGACGGAGGCCGATCCGGAACTTCTTGTCGGAGACGACCGAACCGATGGAGGGGTTGGTCGCCGAGGGATCGACGGAGATGGCGTTGTCGGCCACCGTCAGGCGGTCGGCGTCGACCACGAGCAGGCCCACCTGGAGGGCGCCCACCACGAGTTCGGATCCGGTCACGCGCGCGTCGAGGACGACCGGCTTGCCGGAGGGGCCGACGTCGAGGATGCGGATGGCCGCCGATCCGAAGGCCGGAGCGGCGGCGTTGCGCGCCCGGACCCCGTGGACGCGCACGCGCGGGACTCCCTGGAAGTCGAGGGCGCCCTGGAGACCTCCGCTGCGCGAGACGGTGCCCGCCTGGATGGAGAGGTCGGAGATCTCGACGGAGAGGTCTTCCTGGAACAGGATCCCTCCCTCGCCGGAGGAGACCACGATGCGGCTGGAGGGGCCCGATCCCGCGATCCTCAGGTTCCCCTTGCCGCGGACCACCAGCGGTGCGGCCAGGGGGAATTCCCCGGGGGGAAGGCAGATCGCGGCGTCGGCGCCGTCGGGGATCGCGGCGAACACCGATTCCCAGCCGGCCCCGGGCTTGGCGGTGACCGAGCAGCATCCGCCGGCGTCGATTTCCGTCAGAGGGGGGAAGACCTTCCGGCAGTCCGAAAGGCTCTTGGGATCGAATCCGCCGGTGGTGAAGTCGACGGTGCCCAGGACTGCGTAGTGGTGGAGGATCCCTTCCGGCCCCTGCGGAAGGGGATCGTGGGTGACCGGATCCGTGGGCCACTCGACCTTTCCCGTCTCGGAATCCACGGCGGTGCGCGCGGGGAAGGTCCAGTGGTCTCCGGCGCGGTAGGTCCCGGCGCCGAACTTCACCTGGATCGAGGCCTCGAGGTCGAGCCATCCGCCGCCGAGGGCGATCCCGCCGGCCGCGGAGGTCGCGGGATTCTCCCAGCGCCGCAGCTTGGGATGCCCGTTGGGATCGAAGGAGGGGACCGGGGTGGAGGCGTCGATGGTCACCTTCCGGTTGGGCCGGTCGATGGCCTCGATCTTCAGGAGGGTGCCGCGCCCAGGACCGAGCTCGGCCGCGTCGTCCAGGAGCTCCACCCACTGGCCGACCGAGAAGCCGAGGACCACGTCCCGGCCCAGGTCGTGCATGAGCAGAATCTGTCCACTCGCCGATTCGATGGCGGCGGCCACCGAGGCGTTCTCCCGCGACCACTTGAAGGTGGCGGTCGAAAGGTCGCCCGGCTGGTGCACCTCGACCCGGTAGAGCTGGTTCTCCAGCCCCGAGTAGTGCGCGGAGGGCGGCACCATGCAGGCGTCGGGGACGCCCGAACCGGTGGCCTTCGCCTGGAGGGTCCCGGAGCTCGGTGCGGGGGCGACGAAATCCGTGCAGTGGGCGTCCGGGGCGAGCGGGGAAAGCTTGGCCTGCCAGACCACCTTGGAACGGACGGTGGTGTCGGGGCCTCCCAGCGCGGTTTCGCGCAGGTCGGGGTCCTCGATCGAGGAGATGGTGCGCTCCCAGGCGTCGAGGTAGACCGCGTACCGTCCCGGTACCGGGGGTGCGTCCAGGCCCGGCAGGGTCCCCGCGGGGGAGCCGGCGGGGACCGGGCAGTCGGGTTGGGCGTCGAGGAACAGCGGCGCTTGGGGGAGGTCCTGCTGGAGCAGGATCCCGTCGAGGTAGAAGCGGCCGGGCGAGAGCGTGAGCCTTCCGGACTGGACGCCCACCTGGAATCCCGAGTCGTGGAGCGGCGCACCGGCGGGGCCCACGATGTCGAGGGTCTCGGTCTCGAGGCGGCGCTGTTCGAGGGTCTGCTGTTCGTTCCAATCCGCGTCCAGCTGCACGCGCCCCTGCTGGAGGAGCACGCGTCCGAAGTGCTTCTCGGGTCGGTAGGTCTGTCGGCTGAAGTCTCCGGGCATGGTCTGTGTCCTTGTTGGGGTCGATCGGATCAGGTCGCGTGGAAGATCCCGGCTTCCAGCGAGAAGCGCAGGTATTCGTCCAGGCGGATCCGCAGGTTGGCTTCCTTCTGCGGCTGGAACAGGTCGTGGAAGGCGCCCATCTCCGATTCGTCGGAGGCGCCGGACGAGATCTCCGCGGCGGTCGATTCGTGGAGCAGGGCGTAGGAGGTCGTGCCGTAGCGGGTTTCGCGGAAGGAAGGTGCCAGGCGCATCCCCACCGCGTGGGCGGCCTCGTCCTTCTGGGAGGGAGTCAGCGACGCGCCTCCCTGGGCCTTCTGGATCCGGTCCCATTCCTCCGCGATGGCGGTCGCGGGTTGGCACCGGTAGGAGCGGGGAAGGATCGATCCGGAGGGGAACGAGGAGAAGCGTGCGCAGCCCGTCTGGCGCCGGTCGACGGTGAAGATCCCGGTGAAGAGGCTGTCGGAGGCGAGGACGAGTTCCCGCGGGTGCGCGGTCCCGAGCACCGTGGTGCGCAGGAAGGTGGAGGCCGGACCGGGACGGATTCCGTCGTCGCTTTCCGCCACGGCGGCCACGGCGGTGGACGGATCGCGGTCGGGCGAATCGACGATCGAATCCCGGACCGAGAGCTGGTAGCCGTCCGCCGGGATCCGCAGGGGTCCGCAGATGCAGTGGTCCAGGGCGATGGAGATCGTCTTGTCGGAGTTGGGATCGAAGGCGACGGCGTCGGCGACCAGGCTGGGCGCGTGGGGAAGGAGGGGCTCGCCCTGCGGCGAGAGTTCGCGGCCGGGAACCAGGGTGGTGTGCACCACCCGGACGTCCTCGGGGGTGCCGGAGATGCGGAGGGCGCCACCGCTCACCAGGAGCCCGTTCAGGGAGAACCTCGATCCGACCCGGGCGTCGACCACGAGATCGCCTCCCAGCCGCAGGTGGGGACGGAAACCGTCCGCGGCGCGGATCTCCAGGCGGCATCCGGTCTCGACGGTCACCGAAGGGGTCTCGGCGTGGAGGCCGTCGTCGGAGATCTCCACGACGGCGTTCTCCTTCTGCGCGGCGGGAAGTCCCGCGACATGGGCCAGGGCCGCCACGAGGGTCGGCAGGTCGGTGGGAACGCGCACGAGCGTGGGAGTGGCCGTGAAGGCCGCGAAGGAGGCCGCCCTCGAATAGTCCCCTCCGCCCAGGTCCAGCGCGGAGACGTCGTGGAAGTCGACCTCGACCGACCGGCCCGCGAGCTCGGGAGGAAGGGCGATGCGGCCCAGCGTCGGATCGACCGCGATGCGCTCACCCGCTCCCGGGACATGGGCCCAGCCTCCGGCGTCGCCGGTGGAGGGATCGAGGTCGGAGAGGTCGCAGGTGCACAGCGCTGCCGAGGGGAGTGTGCCGGATGCGACCGCGTCGACGCCGTCGACCAGGATCCGGAAGGCGCCCGGATCGCCGTAGAGCGCGTCGAAGCGGGAGTCCAGGAATCGCCTTCCCAACGGGTCGGGCGTGTCTCCCGGAGCGGCCGGGTTCCGGAGGTCTCCCTGGACCTGGCGTCCGGGAAGGTGGAGGGGATGGTCGATCCCCAGCGGATGGAATCGCAGCCGCTGTCCGTCGAGGACCGTCGCGGGAGACCCTCGCAACAGCCAGGGCCGCAGTCGCCACAGGAAGATCCCGACGTCGGGGAGGTTGAAGCGCCCCGCGCCGGAGGTGATGCGCCGCACGTCGATGGACCGCGAAGCCGCATCGCTGGCTCCGCCCACCCGCGCGAGGAGATCGGTGTCGCGCAGATCGACCGGTCCTCCGCGACCAGCTCGGACGTGCTTGGTGCACTGGCTCCAGGAGAGGACCTGGAGGAACTCCACCGCGTGGGCCTCCCAGCCGGTGACGTCGCGCGCGAGCTGCTCCAGAACCAAGGCTGTGCCCTTGCGTCGGCGCAGTCCGATGGTGTCGGCGACTTCGGCCCGGGGGCTCGCCACGGAGGGGGCCACGCCGTACAACGCGCGGTACCCGATCAGGTCCCCGATGTAGGGGATCGCCCAATCGGCGCAGGTCTCGATGAACTGGTCGTCGTAGAGCTGGTCGAGGTTCTCCTCGAGTCCCTGGAGCTCGGCGGAGAAGGCCTGGAGCAGGGACCACAGCGGGCTCCGCGGCAGCCCGTCGGGACCGGCGGGCGCACCGGCCGCGAGGTCGCGCAGCTTCCAGAAGGAGGGCAGGAGGTCGTAGAGGGCCTTGGTGTCGGTGCTCAAGGGAGATCCCCCAATCGGACGGAGGAAGGATCGAGGAGGAGGAGCTCCGCCCCTTTTCCGGTGGCGGGATCGGCGGAGGCGGCCGACAGCACGTCGGAGACGTCGACGGAGGTGTCGTCGGTCCGCTGGAGGAGGTCGATCACCACCGACTCGACCCCTTCCACGCCGTGGAGGCAGCGGGCGATCTCGCTCTTGTACACGGGCTGGGAGAAACCGCGCGCCTCGAACCCGAAGGCGTTGCGGAGGGCGGATTCCACCAAGGGGTGGACGATTTCCGACTGGAGCCCATCGGCGAGGCGCACCCGCGCCGAAACCGCGAAGGCGGCCGGCCGGAACGTGGCGGCGCGGACCACGGCGTGGGGATCGCCGGCGGCGGCGATGGCCGAGAGGAGCCGTTCGACGGAATCGCTTCCCACTTCGGCTCCGGCGGGTCCCGAGAGGGTGAGGAAGACGCCCTCGCGTTCGCGGGAGCGGAACCACGAGGCCGCGGCCTTGTGGACTCCTCCGAAGGAGCGCGCGAAGTGGGCGAAATCGTCGGCGGAGACCACCCGGTCGAGGGTGAGGACCGAGAGGGGCGCGTTGCCGCGCGCCTGGTCGAGGGTCTCCGGATCGTCGCCACCGGCGGCTGCGACGGGATTTGTCGCCGTCCGGACTCCCAGCGGGGGATTCAGGAGGATCGAGAGCTGCCCGGTCTTCACGTTCCCGCCCGTTCCCACGCCCTGCCGGTAGCGGGCGGTGATGTTGCCCTGCCCGGTGGCGGGACGCGCGCCCGCGGTGCCGTCGCCGAAGCGCACCGTGGAACCTCCGGTCTCCTCGCGGCGGACCACGAAGATCCGCTCGTGGGGTCCGCGACCGAAGAAGGAGGGGACCTCCTTCCACTCGACCCCGTTGACGTACACGTGCAGGGTGGAGGCCACGCCGCCCGGGTCGGTCGAGGGGACCCAGGTGAGCGGAGGTTGGCGCAGCGGGAAGCTCTGGCCCGCGACGGTGGAATCGCCGCTTCCCAGGACCTCGGCGCGGGTCTGGCCGTGGGTGGCCCGGGCGACGTTCCCCAGGACGGCGGTGCTCCCCGCGTCGAACACGTTGGAAAGGGAGGTTCCCAACCAGAGGACCGTACGGCGCTTGGCCTGCGCCCAGGAGTCCTGGAGCTCGACCACTTCGGCGACGGTGTCGTCGGCCGCCCGCGCGGAGGCCAACCGGAGGTCGCCGGGTTTCGCGACCGTGGTGCCCTCGATCCCTTCCTCGTCCCGGAGCGACCAGATCCACTGGTTGGATTGGGTGGGATGGGGAACAGGGAGGGAGAGGACGACCAGGCTCTCGTCGGCCTCGAAATCGCGCGTCTCGCCGTTGCCGAAGGAAAACGAGAGGGATCCGGGGACGTGCGGGGCGCGCACGCGCGAGCGCTTGCCGCGGACCACCAGGGTGCGGCCCGCCGGGAGTTCGGGGACCAGATCCTGGAGGAACACGAATTCGCCGGCCAAGGGTGCGAGCGCGCCGTCGTCCTGTGCGAATCCGTGGAGGGGATGGCCGACCCGGATCCGGCGCGCGGGGGCTTCGGCGAGGGCCAGGGGATCGCTGTGCGCGAAGACGGTGGTGGTCCGGACCTGGTCCAGGAACGGGGCGAGCGCGTCGGGATCGAGGACCATCCGGGTGGTCCTGCCCGCGAGTCCGAACTGGGCCCGGCCCGATTCCACGGCGTGGGAGACGACGGAAAGTGTCGGGCCGTCGGTGGGAGAGACCAGGATGGCCCATGTTCCGGGCCGGACTTCCGGATAGGCGGCCTCGAGATCGAGGGTGTCGGGACGGTACTTGTACTTGACGTGGTGGGAGTAGGCGAGGGGATCCAGCGAGGGCGAGGCGATGGTGTAGGACGGCCATTCGACCAGGTGCCCCGACAGGCTGGCTCCCTCGGCCAGTCCCAGGTAGGATCGCTTCATGTCGTCGGGGATGGACTTCCACAGCGGGGCGTTGTAGCCGAACACGTTGGCGCGCAACCGCAGCGCGAAGACCTTGGGATCGCCCGCCAGGGGATCGGACCCTCCCACCGACTCCAACGCCCCCTCCCACTCGATGCGGGTGGATCCTCCACCCGGTCCCGGGAAGACCTTCACCGAGGCGATCCGCCGGAAGTACCAGGCCGACGCGCTGGTGCCGTCGTCCAGTCCCGGTCCGGTGAGGAGGAGGGCGTCGCCGGCCTTGAGCTGGGTGGAGGTTCCGGAGAGCCACATCCCGCCGTCGCCGACACCGGGGACCAGGGTCTCGGTGACCTGCACGGGAAGGCTGTTCCACTCTCCCCGTCCCTCGAAGGATTCGACGGTCTCGAAGACCTGGGCGGTCTCCCCCGGTCCCGGGACGCTCTGGACCTGCGTTCCGGCTCCCACCGCGGTTCGTGCCGGTTTCTGTCCGTTCGGGACGTCGAGTTCGAAGGCGATCGCGGTCGAGGCCGCCACGCCCGGTCCCAGCTCGTAGCCGAGTTCGCGGGCGAGATGGCGCACCGACAGGCGCTCGGAGGCGGTGCGCAGGTACGACTCCCCGGCGATCCGTTCCTGGTAGAAGGTCAGGACGTGGGCGAGGGTGGAGAACGCGTCGACGAGCCCCACCGAGAAGTCGGCGTCCTCGCGGGTGGTGAGGCGGGGCAGGGCCGGATCGACCGCCGACAGGCGCGCGAGGAGGCTGGCCTTGAAGTCGCCGTGGCGCCCGATCCGGTACCCGATGGACGAGAGCCCCGGCCGGTTGCGGATCGCGCGCGGCGTGGAGAGGGTCAGCCCCTGGCAGGTGGCGCATTCGGCGCACCCGCAGGGAGACGACGGGCTGCAGGTCCCGACGCGGTCGAATCCGTCCCAGGCCATCACTTGCCTCCCCGCATCTGGAGTTGGAACACGCCGCGGTCGGGAAAATCGGGATCGTTCTGGAGTCGGGGGAGCTGGAGGCGCCCCAGGTCCAGGCGTCCCGCCTTCAGCCAGGCGTCGGAACCGTCTCCTTGGGGCCCGAAGGAGGTGACCTCGGCGTGGGATACCCCTTCGATCGCCTGCGCCGCGGCCAGGAAGCGGGTGGTGAACACGCTCTGCCCGAAGGTGTAGAGGAGCGGGGAGAAGAGGCCCGGACCGCCGTCGGGACCGGTGCCGCTGGTGAAGACCGCGCGCAGGGCCCGTTCCACGTCCAGGCGGAAGTGGTCGGGATCGACGCAGACCGTCATCCCCAGCTCCAGCGGCAGGTACAGGGGGCCTTCTACCTCGAGGTCGTGGCCGGCCATCCGGAGCCGCTCGAGGTGGTCGACCAGATCGGAGCGGAAGGCGTCGTCCAGATCCAGTCCGTCGGCGCGCTCGACCGTGAGGAAGACGGTGGTCCAGCTCCCGGTCCACCGGAAGGTGGCGGCCGCGTCCTGGACGCCGGGGAATTCCCGTGCGGCGGAAGCGTAGTCGGATTCCGTCACCGCCCGCTTCTGGACGCGGAAGGCCCGGGGAGCGCGATCCCGCACCTG
>Ga0318497_10000230_pt1 | contig 16798 bp, 12 predicted proteins | sample GRESIP109b1f23_FD_203754 | JGI IMG/M metagenome (GOLD analysis project Ga0318497, IMG submission 203754) | Tropical soil microbial communities from Luquillo Experimental Forest, Puerto Rico - GRE.SIPMG.109b1f23 | ecosystem: Environmental > Terrestrial > Soil > Tropical forest > Bulk soil... | reverse complement strand
GGCGGAGATCGTGGCGAGGGCCGCGAGGGTGAGGACGCGCTTCATGGCGGTGTTCCTCCGCCACCAAGGTAGCCCTCGCTTCCCCAAACGAAAGGCCCGCGCAGGAGCGCGGGCCTCTTTGCCTCAGGGGACGGCTCGAGCCCTAGCCAGGGAGCACCGTCTCGCCGTTCATGAGGAACCGATCCACCTCGCGGGCCGCGCGGCGCCCCTCCTGGATCGCCCAGACCACGAGCGACTGTCCGCGGCGGCAGTCGCCGGCGGCGAACACGCCCGGGACGCTCGTCATCTTCGTGGCGTCGGTCCAGATGTTCCCGCGCTCGTCGAGCTTGAGCCCCAGCTCGCCGGGGACGGTCTTCTCGGGCCCGGTGAAGCCGAGCGCGAGGAGCACGAGATCGGCCGGGAGCACCCGCTCGGTGCCCTCTTCCTCGCGGGGCCCGAGCGGCCGGCCGTCGGGCGCCTTCAGCCACTCGATGGTCGCGAGGTGCAGCTCCTTCACGCGGCCCTGCTCGTCGCCGCAGAAGCGCTTCGTCGTCACCGCGTACTGCCGCGGATCCGCGCCCCAGAGCGCCTTCGCCTCTTCCTGGCCGTAGTCGAGCTTGTAGACCTTGGGCCACTGCGGCCACGGGTTGTCCGCGGCGCGCTGCTCCGGCGGGCGCGGCATGATCTCGAGCTGCACCACGCTCTTCGCGCCGTGGCGGATGGCGGTGCCCACGCAGTCGGTCCCGGTGTCGCCGCCGCCGATGACGACGACGTGCTTGTCCTTCGCCGAGATGTACTTCCCGTCCGCGAGGTTCGAGTCGAGGAGCGACTTCGTGTTCGCGTGGAGGAACTCCATCGCGAGGTGGATGCCCTCGAGGTGGCGCCCCTCCACCTTCAGATCGCGGGCCGCCGTGGCGCCGGCGCAGATCACCGCGGCGTCGAAGTCGGTGGTGAGCCGCGAGGCCGGCAGGTCCTTCCCGCCCACCTCGACGCCGGTGACGAAGCGCACGCCCTCGTCGGCGAGGAGCTTCACGCGCCGCTCGACGATCCGCTTGTCGAGCTTCATGTTCGGGATGCCGTACATGAGCAGGCCGCCCACGCGGTCGGCGCGCTCGAACACGGTCACCTGGTGCCCGGCCTTGTTGAGCTGCGCGGCCGCGGCGAGGCCGGCGGGGCCGGAGCCCACCACCGCCACGCGCTTGCCGGTGCGGGCGAGCGGCGGCTCCGCCTTCACCCAGCCCTCCTCGAACGCGCGGTCGACGATCGCGCACTCGATCGTCTTGATCATCACCGGCGGCTCGTGGATGCCGAGCGTGCACGACCCCTCGCACGGCGCCGGGCAGACGCGCCCGGTGAACTCGGGGAAGTTGTTCGTCTTGTGGAGGCGGATCGTCGCCTCCTTCCACTGCCCGCGATAGACGAGGTCGTTCCACTCGGGGACGAGGTTGTTCACCGGGCAGCCCGCCGCCGCCCCGGCGATGAGCTGGCCGGTGTGGCAGAACGGGATGCCGCAGTCCATGCAGCGCGCACCCTGCGTCCGGAGGGTCTCCTCCAGGTACGGCGGGTGCTCCTCGCTCCAGTCCTTCACCCGCTCGAGCGGCGGGCGCTGGTGCGCGGGCTCCCGCGCGAACTCCATGAATCCGGTCGGCTTGCCCATTTACAGTCCACCCACGCGACGCGCGTCGTGAGCGTTCTCCTCGAACGCGGCCATCTCCGCCTCATCCGCCGACAGCCCCTTCGCGCGCATGCGCGCCTGGGCCTCGAGGACGCGGCGGTAGTCGTGCGGCATCACCCGCACGATCTTCGGCGACAGCTCCTTCCACTGCTCCAGCAGGCGCTGCCCGAGGGCGCTGCGCGTGTAGAGCACGTGCCGCTCCACGAGCCGCCGCACCTGCGCGAGCTCCTGCTCGTCCTCCACCGGCCCGAGCCCCACCATCTCCTTGTTGCAGCGCCGCGCGAAGCCGCCGTCGTGGTCGAAGACGTAGGCGACGCCGCCCGACATGCCGGCCGCGAAGTTGCGGCCGGTCTTGCCGAGCACCACCACCCGTCCGCCGGTCATGTACTCGCAGCCGTGGTCGCCCACGCCCTCGACCACCGCCTCGGCGCCGGAGTTGCGCACGCAGAAGCGCTCGCCGGCGACGCCCCGGATGTACGCCTCGCCGCCGGTCGCGCCGTAGAGGGCGACGTTGCCGACGATGACGTTCTCCTCGGGGACGAACCCGGAGGGCTCGGGCGGGAAGACCGCGATCTTGCCGCCGGAGAGCCCCTTGCCCACGTAGTCGTTCGCGTCGCCCTCGAGGACGAGCGTCATCCCCTTCGGCACGAACGCGCCGAAGGACTGCCCGGCGGAGCCCTTGAAGTGGAGCCGGATCGTGTCCTCCGGCAGCCCCTCCGCCCCGTGGAGGCGGGTCACCTCGCTGCCGAGCATCGTGCCGACGACGCGGTTCACGTTCCGGATCGGCAACGTGGCCGAGACCGGCTTCTTCGCCTCGAGCGCGGGCTTCGCGAGCTGGAGGAGCTTCGTCGCGTCGAGCGAGTCGGCGAGGCCGTGGTCCTGCGGGATCTGGCAGGTGCGGCCGTAGTGCTTCGGCACCGTGGGCTTGAAGAGGATGCGCGAGAAGTCGAGGTTGCGCGCCTTCCAGTGGTCCACCGCGCGGCGCATCTCGAGCCGCTCCGAGCGGCCCACCATCTCCTCGATGGTGCGGAAGCCCAGCACCGCCATGTACTCGCGGACCTCCTGCGCGATCATCCGCATGAAGTTCACGACGTGGTCGGGCGACCCGGAGAACTTCGCGCGGAGCTTCGGATCCTGCGTGGCGACGCCCACCGGGCAGGTGTTGAGGTGGCAGGCGCGCATCATGATGCAGCCGAGCACCACGAGCGGCGCGGTGGCGAAGCCGAACTCCTCGGCGCCGAGGAGCGCGCCGATCACCACGTCGCGGCCGGTCTTGAGCTGGCCGTCCACCTCCACGGCGATGCGCGAGCGGAGGTTGTTCAGCACGAGCACCTGGTGCGTCTCGGCGAGGCCGAGCTCCCACGGGATGCCGGCGTGCTTGATCGACGTGAGCGGCGAGGCGCCGGTGCCGCCGTCGTGCCCGCTGATGAGCACCACGTCGGCGTGCGCCTTCGCGACGCCGGCGGCGATGGTGCCGACGCCCACCTCGGCCACGAGCTTCACGCTGATGCGGGCCCGATGGTTCGCGTTCTTCAGATCGTGGATGAGCTGCGCGAGATCCTCGATCGAGTAGATGTCGTGGTGCGGCGGCGGCGAGATGAGCCCCACGCCCGGCGTCGAGTGGCGGGTCTTCGCGATCCACGGGTACACCTTGGACCCCGGGAGCTGCCCGCCCTCGCCGGGCTTCGCGCCCTGCGCCATCTTGATCTGCAGCTCCTTCGCCGAGACGAGGTACTCGCTCGTCACGCCGAAGCGGCCCGACGCGACCTGCTTGATCGCGGAGAGCTTCGAGTCGCCGTTCGCGAGCGGCTTCAGCCGCTCCGGATCCTCGCCGCCCTCGCCGGTGTTCGACTTGCCGCCGAGCCGGTTCATCGCCACGGCGAGCGACTCGTGGGCCTCCTTCGAGATCGAGCCGTAGCTCATCGCGCCGGTCTTGAACCGCTTCACGATCGACTCGACGGGCTCGACCTCGTCGATCGGCACCGGCCGGACGGCCGGCTTCAGGTCCATGAGGCCGCGCAGGGTGCAGAGCGCGTTCGCCTGGTCGTCGACGAGCTTCGTGTACTCCTTGAACGTGTTCCAGTCGTTCGTGCGGCAGGCGTACTGGAGCTTGTGGATCGTGAGCGGGTTGAAGAGGTGCCGCTCGCCCTCCTCGCGCCACTGGTACTGGCCGCCGACGCCGAGCTGCTTGTGGACGATCGGGCGCTTCGGGGGGAAGGCGCGGTCGTGCCGCATCTTCACCTCGCGCGCGACCACGTCGATGCCGACGCCGCCGATGCGCGTGGGCGTCCAGGTGAAGTACTCGTCGACGAAGTCCTGGTTGAGCCCGATGGCCTCGAACACCTGGGCGCCGTGGTAGCTCTGGATCGTGCTGATCCCCATCTTGGAGATCACCTTCACGATGCCCTTGTTCACGGCCTTCACGTACTTCTTCTCGGCCTCCTCGGCCGGACCCTTCAGCATCCCGAGCCGGATCTGGTCGTGGAGGGTCTCGAACGCGAGGTACGGGTTCACCGCCGACGCGCCGTAGCCGACGAGCAGGCAGTAGTGGTGCACCTCGCGCGGCTCGCCCGTCTCGAGCATGAGCCCCACCTTCGTGCGCGTGCCCTCGCGGAGCAGGTGGTGCTGCACCGCCGCGGTGGCGAGGAGCGCCGGGATGGGCGCGTTCTCCTCGTCGTGCCCGCGGTCGGAGAGGATGATGAGGTTGTGCCCCTCGGCGATGGCCTCGCTGATGGTCCAGCGCAGGTCCTCGAGCGCCTTCCGCAGGCCGGCCCCGCCGTCGGCCACCTTGAAGAGCATCGGGACCGTGATGGCCTTGAAGCCGTGCGAGCCGGGACCGCCGTTGAGCTGGCGGATCTTCTCGAGCTCGTGGTTCCGCAGCACCGGCGTCGGCAGCGCGAGCTGGTGGCACGACTCCGGCGTCGGCTCGAGGAGGTTCCTCTCCGGGCCGGTGGCGGTGTCGACCGCCATGATGATCTCCTCGCGGATGGCGTCGACCGGCGGGTTCGTCACCTGCGCGAAGACCTGCTTGAAGTACGAGTAGAGCGGCTGCGGCTTCTCGGAGAGGACCGCGAGCGGCGTGTCGGTGCCCATCGAGCCGATGGCCTCGGTGCCGTCGGCGGCCATGGGGTTGATGAGGACGCGGACGTCCTCGGCCGTGTAGCCGAACTCCTCCTGACGGCGGAGCACCGTCTCGTGGTCGGGCGCGATCACGGAGGGCGGCGGGGGCAGCTCGTCGAGGTCCACGAGGTACTCGTCCAGCCAGCGCCGGTACGGCTGCTCGGAGGCGATCTGCTGCTTCAGCTCGTCGTCGGCGACGATCCGATGCTCGGCGGTGTCGACGAGGAACACGCGGCCCGGTTGCAGCCGGCCCTTCGCGACGATGCGGTCGGCCGGGATGTCGAGCACGCCGACCTCGCTCGCCATCACCACGAGGTCGTCCTTCGTGACGTAGTAGCGCGAGGGCCGCAGGCCGTTCCGGTCGAGCACCGCGCCCACGCGCGTGCCGTCGGTGAAGGCGATGGAGGCGGGGCCGTCCCACGGCTCCATGAGGCAGGAGTGGAACTCGTAGAACGCCTTCTTCTCCGGGCTCATCGACTCGTGCCGGCTCCACGGCTCCGGCACCATCATCATCATGGCGTGCGGGAGCGAGCGGCCGCTGAGGTGCAGCAGCTCGAGCACGTTGTCGAACATCGACGAGTCGGACCCGTCGGTGTCGATGACGGTGAGCACCTTCTTCAGGTCGTCGCCGAAGAGCTTCGACGCCATCTGCGTCTGCCGCGCGTGCATCCAGTTGATGTTGCCGCGCAGCGTGTTGATCTCGCCGTTGTGCGAGATGTAGCGGTACGGGTGGGCGCGCGACCACGACGGGAAGGTGTTCGTGGAGAAGCGCGAGTGGACCATCCCGATCGCGGCCTCGAGGGCCTCGTCCGAGAGGTCGGGGTAGAACGCGCGGAGCTGCGACGCGTTCAGCATGCCCTTGTAGACGACGGTGCGGTGCGACAGCGAGGGCACGTAGAACATGCCCTTCTGCGGGATCGCGCTGCGCCCCACCGCCTTCTCCACCAGGCGGCGGACGACGTAGAGCTTTCGCTCGAACGCCATGTCCTCGAGGTCGGGCCCGCGGCCCACGAAGACCTGGCGGATCACCGGCTGCGCGGCCTTGGCGGTTGCGCCGAGGCTCTCGTTGTCGGTGGGCACGTCGCGCCAGCCGAGGATCTTCTGCCCCTCCTGCGCGACCGCGTCCTCGAACAGCCGCTCGCAGGTGGCGCGCGACTGCGCGTCCTGGGGCAGGAACAGCATGCCCACGCCGTAGCGGCCGGGCGCGGGCAGCCGGAACCCGAGCTTCGCAGCCTCGCGCGCGAGGAACGCGTGCGGGATCTGGATGAGGATGCCGGCGCCGTCGCCGGTGTTCTTCTCGGAGCCCGAGGCGCCGCGGTGCTCGAGGTTGACGAGCACCTCGAGCGCGCTCCGCACGATGGCGTGCGACTTTCGCCCCTGGAGGTCGACGACGAAGCCGAAGCCACAGGCGTCGTGCTCGTTCCGGGGATCGTAGAGGCCCTGCGGAGGGGGAAGTCCGTGCTCGTTCATCTCGGTCCTTCGAAGCGGGGTCGGTCAGTTTCCACGACGGGGAAGCATCGGGTCAAGGCACAGAGCCAGCGATTTCATTGCGGAACTGCGCGATTTTCGTGCAGCGAGGTGACGCCTGATCGAGCACTTTCGGGGCGCTCCCGCCTCGCGTGCTGCGGCCACACCCTTCGAAGGAGCGAACGCCATGTCGTGGCCCACGCTGGATCTCCCGCTCCTTCCGCCATTCCCGCCCATGGAAGCCCGGCTGGTCCACGCGGTGCCGGTGGGCGACGCGTGGAGCTACGAGCCGAAGTGGGATGGCTTTCGCTGCCTCGCTTTCAAGGACGACGCCAAGGTGGCGCTCCAGTCGAAGTCCGGTCAGCCGCTCGCCCGCTACTTCCCGGAGGTGGTGGACACCGTGTCGCGGGCCGAGCCGCCGCGGCTCGTGCTGGACGGCGAGCTCGTCATCCCCGCCGAAGGCGGCTACGCCTTCGAGCCGCTCCTCCAGCGCATCCACCCCGCGGCGTCGCGCGTCGCTCGCCTCGCGGCGGAGACGCCGGCCCGGCTCCTCGCCTTCGACCTGCTCGTCGCCCCCGACGGGCGCCTCCTCACGGGCGAGCCGCTCGAGGCCCGGCGGACCGAGCTCGCGCGGATCGCTCCCGCGCTCGCGAGCGCCGGGCTCGAGCTCACGTCCACGACGAGGGATCGCTCCGAGGCGGAGCGCTGGCTCGCCGGGGCGGTGCGCGGGATCGACGGCGTGATCGCGAAGCGGCTCGACGCTGCATACGCGTCGGGCGAGCGGGCGATGCAGAAGGTGAAGCGGCTGCGGACGGTGGACTGCGTGGTCGGTGGGCTGCGCTGGGCCACGGGGCGCGAGCGCGGCGTCGGCTCCCTCCTCCTCGGGCTGTACGACGACACGGGGCTCCTCCAGTACGTCGGCCACGCGGCGAGCTTCGACGCCCGCACGCGCGCCGAGCTCGCCGACGCCTTCGAGCCGATCGTCGCGGCCTCCGGGCCCGGTGGCTTCACCGGCGACGCGCCGGGCGGCCCGTCGCGCTGGGCGCGAGAGCGCTCGACGGAGTGGGTGCCGGTGCGGCCGGAGTGCGTCGTCGAGGTGGAGGTGCACCACGCGAGCGGAGGGCGGTTCCGCCACGGCACGCGGCTCGTGCGGTTCCGGCCGGACAAGGATCCGCGGAGCTGCACGATGGAGCAGCTGGAGGGGTGAGGCTGCGACGCACGCGTCGAGGTGGAGAGCGCAGGTGCGCGAGGTACGATGCGGAATGCCGCATCTCTCCACCCACCCACCAGCCGCCCTGCGCACCGCGGTGATCGCCCTCGCGCTCCTCCCGGCGCTCGGCGTGCTCGCGGCCACGCGCGACGCCTTCGCGGCGGCCGTCGCGCTCGCGCTGGGGCCGGTGACCGCCGGTGGCGCCTGGGCGATGGCCCACCGCACCCTCCTCGCGCGCGCCGAGCGGCTCTCCGCCGCCGCCGACCGGCTCGCGGCCGGCGACCTGGCCGCGCGCCCTGGGCTCCGCACCGCCGGGCTCGGCCGGCTGGGCCGCGCGGTGGGCGCGCTCGCGGACAGCGCCGAGGCGCTCGGGCGGCGCTCGCGCCTCTTCGAGGCCGCGCCCTCGGCGATCGTCGCGCTCGATCTCGACGGGAGGGTGACCCACGCGAACGCGGCCGCGCTCGCGCTCCTCGACGTCGCCGCGGGAGCGCTGCACGGCCGCGCGCTGCACGACCTCCTGCACGGTCCCGCTCCGGACCACGCCCGTGGCGACTGCCCGATCCTTGGAGCAGCGGCAGCAGCGGCGGCGGATGGTGCGCCGGCGAGCGCCCGGCCGGAGCCGGGCGGTCTCGCCTGGATCGCGACGCCGGTTCACGCGGACGGACGGGTCGAGGCGATCGCGGTGGTGCTGGCGCCGCGGCGCGAGCCGCCCGAGCACGCCTAGCGGCCGCGCCGCCCCCGCTGCTCAGGCCGCGAGCCGCGCCACGGCGGCGCCCGCCCCCATCGCCCGCGCGAGGTCGAGGGCGGTGTTGCCGCCCGCGTCGCGCCGCGCCGGATCGGCGCCGCGCTCGAGGAGCACCCCGAGCACCTCGACCCGGTCGAACATCGCGGCGAACATGAGCGGCGTCCGGCCGTCCGCGCAGGCGCCGTCGACGCTTGCGCCGTGATCCACGAGCGCGGCCGCCAGCGCCGCGTCCCCCCGGAACGCCACCCCCGCGAGCGGCGTCTGGCCGCGGTCGTTGCGCAGCTCCGGGTCCGCTCCGCGCTCGAGGAGCAGGCGCACCGCGGGCTCGTGGCCGTGATACGCGGCGAGCATGAGCAGGCCGTCGCCCTTCTCGTTCCGGACGTCCGGCGGCACGCCGCGGTCGAGCGCCGCGCGGAGCGCCGCCGCGTCACCGGTGCGGGCGTGCTGGAGCGCCGCGCGGACGAGCGCGAGCGCCTGGGCCTCCACCGGATCGTGCTCGAGCGCAGCGCTCACGGCGTCCTCCGCGCGGCCGCGCGCTTCGCGGCGACGGCCGCCTCGACGCGCGACCCGTACTCCGGGTCGGCCTTGCGGAAGTGCTCGATGGATCGCGCGACCACCTCCTCGCGGCTCACCTGGGCCAGGCTGTCCGCCAGGTTCTCCACCAGCCGCGTCCGCGCCTCCGGATCCATCACGCGGTAGAGCGCACCCGCCTGCACGAAGTCGTCGTCCTCGGCGTGGCGCACCGGAGCGTGCACCCCGACGAGCCCGGAGACCTCGTATCCGAGGTCGTACGCGGCGCCGGTCTGCGCCGGCCCGCCGGTGCCGTTTGGCTCGTAGTTGCTCGACCGGCCGCCGTTGTCGTCGAAGCGCATCGCGCCGTCGCGGCCGTAGTTCCGCGGTCCGCCGGCCAGCCCCTTCGGCACGTTCACCGGCAGGCGCGTGTGGTTCACGCCGAGCCGGTAGCGGTGCGCGTCACCGTAGGCGAAGAGGCGCGCCTGGAGCATGCGGTCCGGCGACGGCCCGATGCCGGGGACGAAGTTCCCCGGATCGAACGCGGCCTGCTCCACCTCGGCGAAGTGGTTGTCCGGCACGCGATCGAGGACGAGCCTCCCGACCGGGATGAGCGGGTAGTCCCGGTACGGCCAGACCTTCGTCAGATCGAACGGGTCGTAGCGGTAGGTCGCCGCCGCGGCCGCGGGCATCACCTGCACCTTCAGGGTCCACGACGGGAAGTCCCCGCGGCCGATCGCGTCGTAGAGATCCTTGTGCAGGTACGCGGGGTCCTTGCCGCCGACCACCGCGGCCTCGGCGGAGGTGAGGCAGCGGATCCCCTGATCCGTCTTGAAGTGGAACTTCACCCAGAAGCGCTCGCCGTCGGCGTTCACCCACTGGAAGGTGTGCGAGCCGAAGCCGTCCATGTGGCGCAGCGAGGCCGGGATGCCGCGGTCCCCGAAGAGCCAGGTGAACTGGTGCGTCGCCTCGGGCGATCGCGCGAAGAAGTCCCACACGTTGTCCGGCTCCTGGCGGTTCGTGAAGGGATCCGGCTTCTGGGAGTGGATGAAGTCGGGGAACTTGATGCCGTCGCGCAGGAAGAAGGTGGGCGTGTTGTTCCCGACGAGATCCCAGTTCCCGTCCTCGCCGTAGACCTTGAGCGCGAACCCGCGCGGATCGCGGGCGGTGTCGGGCGCGCCCCGGGACCCGGCGACGGTCGAGAAGCGGAGGAAGACCGGGGTGCGCTTCCCCGCCGCCGAGAAGACCTTCATCTTCGTCCAGCGAGGAACCTCGGGGCTCGTGACCTCGAGGTACCCGTAGGCGCCGGTGCCCACGGCGTGCACGACGCGCTCCGGGATCCGCTCCCGGTTGAAGCGCGCGAGCTTCTCGATGAGGTGGTGGTCCTGCAGGAGCACGGGTCCGGTGGGCCCGGCGGTCTGGGAGTGCTGGTTGTCGGTGACCGGTGCTCCGGCCTCGGTGGTCAGCGTGGGACGGTTCGGCATTGGCGTTCTCCTTCGTTCGAGTTCGTTCGAGGTCCACGGCGGGGAGGACGTGAGCTATCCTCCAGACGAGCTTCAGGCGACGTTCAGCGGTCGATCGATAGACCCTCCCTATCGTCCGGGCGGGCGGCTCCCCGCCCGGTCACGCGGCCACCACCCACGCGATCCCGAGCGCGATCGCGACCGACGACGCGGCGGCGGGCGCGCGCCGGACCACCGCGGCCGCGCGGCGCCAGCGCGAGGCGTGGGCCAGCGCCGCGGTGAGCCCGGCCATCGCGAGCGTGCTGCCGAGGGTGAACCCGGCGAGGTAGACGGCCCGGTGCGCCAGGGAGGCAGACGCCGCCGCGGGCAGGAGGAGCAGGAGGCCGGCCGCTCCGGTGGCCCCGTGCACGAGGCCGATGGTGACGAGCGCCTTCCACGGCGCAATGCTCCTGGAGGCCGAGCCGGGCGCCAGCCCACGGCGCAGCCCGACGAGGCCGTGCACGCCCATCCCGGCGAGCGCGATCCCGGCGGCGCGCTCCGCCCACACCGCCGCGGAGGCGAGGTGCACCTGCGACGCCGCCGCGATCAGCAGCGCGCCGAGGAGGAGGGTCCCGATCCCGTGGCCGATGCCCCACAGGAGCCCCACCGCCCACCCGCCGCGGGCACGGCCGACGGAGAGCGGCGTGAGGGAGACGAGGTGGTCCGGGCCGGACAGGGCGTGCAGGGCGCCGGATCCGACGGCGGTGAGCGCGGCGGTCATGGACGCACTCTGCCCACGTCGCTGCGCGCGGACCAACACAACGTTACGATGAGTTTGATAGTCTACCGCTATGACGAGAAGCCCCCACCCCGTCACCCTCCGCCAGCTCCAGTACCTCGCGGCGGTCGCCGACCTGCGCAGCTTCCGGCGCGCGGCGGAGGCGTGCCACGTGAGCCAGCCCTCGCTCAGCGCCCAGGTGGCCGAGGCGGAGCGCGCCCTCGACGTCCGGGTCTTCGAGCGGGACCGCCGGGGCGTCCTCGTGACGCGCGCCGGGGAGGCGATCCTCGAGCGGCTCCGCCGCGTGCTCGTCGAGGCGGACGACCTCGTCGAGGCGGCGCGGCGCCACGCCGACCCGCGCGCCGGCACGCTCCGGCTCGGCGTGCTCCCCACCATCGGCCCGTACCTGCTCCCGGCGGCGGTCCCAGCGCTGCGCGCGGCGCTCCCGCGCCTCGCGGTGCGATGGGAGGAGGATCGGACCGCGGCGCTCGTGCGGCGGGTGGAGGAGGGCGAGCTCGAGGGAGCGCTCCTCGCGGCCGAGGCGGACCTGGGCGGCCTCGAGCTCGCGCCCATCGGCGAGGACCCGTTCCTCCTCGCCGCGCCGCCCGATCACCCGCTCGCGCGCGGCGACGGGCCGGTGCGCGCCGGCGAGCTCCGCGGCGCGGAGGTGCTCCTCCTCGACGACGGGCACTGCCTCCGGGCGCAGGCGCTCGAGGTGTGTGCCGCCGCGAAGGCCCGCGAGCTCGACTTCCGCGCGACGAGCCTCGCCACGCTCGTGCAGATGGTCGCGGGCGGCGCGGGCGTGACGCTCCTGCCGGCGCTCGCGGCGGGTACCGAGGCCGCGCGCGCCGACCTCGTCCTGCGCCCGTTCGCGCCCCCCGCCCCCGCACGGACGCTCGCGCTCGCGTGGCGCCGCAGGTCGGCGGCGGAGCCGGCCCTGCGCGAGGTGGCGGAGGTCGTCTCCCGTGCGGTGCGCGAGGTGGCGCCCGCACGCCCTGCGCCCGCGTCGCGGCGGGGGGCGCGAAGGGGCCGCTCCTAGTCCCCGGGTGCCGGTCCGGAGCTCGGCGGCGAGCCTCGCCGGAGGTCGCGCGGGGCCGCGCGTCCCGCACGGGCGCCGGCGCGCGTGTCATACGGGGCATCTACGATCCCGCCCATGGCGGTGCTGTGGGCGCTCGTGGGGCTCGTGATCGGCGCGGCGGCGGCGTGGCTGCTCCGCGACCTCGCGCGGCGGCAGTCGGCGGTGGCGGAGCTCGTGCGGCCGGTGCACGACGGCCTCGCGCGGCTCGACGCCCGGCTCGGCGACCTCGAGCGGGCGCGCGCGGCGTCGCAGGGGGAGCTGCGCGAGCAGGTGCGCGCGCTCGGCGAGGCGCAGGCCCAGCTCCGGCTCGAGACCGCGCGGCTCTCGCAGGCGCTGCGGAACCCGGCCGCGCGCGGCCGCTGGGGCGAGGTGCAGCTTCGCCGCGTGGTGGAGCTCGCCGGCATGAGCGCGCACTGCGACTTCGCCGAGCAGGCGACGTCGGCGGACGGCCGGCAGCGGCCCGATCTGGTGGTGCGCCTTCCGGGCGGCCGGCAGGTGGTGGTGGACGCGAAGGCCCCGCTCTCCGCCTACCTCGACGCGATGCACGCCGCCGACGAGACCACCCGCCGCGCGCGCCTCGCCGACCACGCGCGGAGCGTCCGCGGGCACGTCGCCGCGCTCTCCCGGAAGGCCTACTGGGAGCAGTTCCGGCCGGCGCCGGAGCTCGTGGTGCTGTTCCTGCCCGGGGAGAGCTTCTTCGCCGCGGCGCTCGACGAGGACCCGTCGCTGCTGGAGGCCGCCGCGGAGCGGAACGTGGTGCTCGCGACGCCGGCGACGCTCATCGCGCTCCTCCGCGCGATCGCCTACGGCTGGCGGCAGGAGGCGGTGGCCGAGAACGCGCGGCAGGTGAGCGAGCTCGGGCGGGAGCTGCACCGCCGCCTCGCCACCGCGAGCGAGCACCTCGCGCGGATGGGGCGCGCGCTCGGTCAGGCGGTGGACGCGTACAACCGCGGGGTGGGCGCGATCGAGTCGCGCGTGCTCGTGGCGGCGCGCCGGTTCGAGGAGCTGGGCGCGGCGCCGGAGGGCACGCTCCCGCGGCTCGAGCCGCTGGAGACCGCGCCGCGGGTCGCGGAGACGGCACCGAGCTCCGCCGCGGCCGAGCAGGATCCGGTCCTCTAGCCGGATCGGCCGGCGGATCCGAGGAGCTCGCCACAGACGCGCTCGCAGAGCTCGCGGTCCTCTTCCGAGAAGAAGCACAGCACCACCCGCGCGAGGTCCGGATGGCGCTCGAGGCCGTCCCGCACCTCGGCCAGGGCGATGCGCGCCGCGCGCTCCTTCGGGAAGCCGTACACGCCGGTGGAGATCGCCGGGAACCCCACGCTCGTGGCCCCGACCTCGTCGGCGAGCCGGAGCGCCTCGCGGTAGCAGGAGGCGAGGAGCCGGTCCTCGCCGTGATTGCCGTCGCGCCACACCGGTCCCACCGCGTGCAGCACGTGCCGCGCGGGCAGCCGGTAGCCGGCGGTCCGCTTCACCTCGCCCGTGGCGGCGCCGCCCAGCGTCCGGCACTCGGCGAGCAGCTCCGGTCCGGCTGCCCGATGGATCGCGCCGTCCACCCCGCCCCCACCGAGCAGGCTCGTGTTCGCGGCGTTCACGATCGCGTCCACCTGGAGCAGCGTGAGATCCCCCCGCGTCACCTCGAGACGGCCCCCGATCCAGTGCATGGCCTCACCGTAGCCCCCGGCAGCGCTCGCGCCTCGCCGCGCACGGGTGTACGCGGTGGCGCACGAAATGCGCGCGAGCCCTGCGCGGCGCCCTCGGGGGGCCGAGAAATCAGCGGATTCACGCGGGTACGTCCCTTGCTAACGTTCGTTTCCCGATGGAACGCGCCCGGATCCTCATCGTAGACGCCGATGCCGGCTCCCGGGCCGCGCTGCGCGCCGCGTTCCTCCGGAGCCACGACGTCACGGAGGCCAGCGACCTGCCGGAAGCGCTCTCGCTCGTGGGGATCCAGGCGCCCGACGCGGTGCTCGTCCAGGCCGGCCCGGACGGCCGCGACGCGGTGGAGGCGCTGCACGGCACGCGCGCGCTCGGCTCCGACGCCGCGATCGTCGCGCTCGTCTCCGCGGGCGGGATCGACGCCGGCGTGGAGGCGATGCGGGCCGGGGCGTCGGCGTTCGCGATCGCGTCCCTCGGGCCGACGCAGACCACGCTCGTGACGGAGAGGGCGCTGGAGCGACGGGGCCTCGAGCGCGAGAGCGCCGCCCTGCGCGAGCAGGTCCGGCGGCGTCACGCCCTCGTGGGCGCCGCGCCCGAGCTGCAGCTCGTGCGCGAGGTGATGGCGCGCGCCGCGCCGACGAAGGCGACGGTGCTCGTATCGGGCGAGACCGGCACGGGGCGCGAGCTGGTCGCGCAGGCCATTCACCAGGCCTCGCCGCGGCGCGACGGGCCGTTCGTGCGCGTGAGCTGCGCCTCGATGTCGCAGGGGCTCCTCGAGGCGGAGCTGTTCGGCCACGAGCCCGGCGCGTTCGCCGACGCCGAGACGCGGCGCGAGGGACGGATCGTCGCCGCGGACGGAGGCACGCTCCTGCTCCACGAGGTGGCACACCTGCCGCAGGCCATCCAGATCCGCCTGCTCCGCCTCCTGCAGCAGGGCGAGCTCGAGCGGATGGGCGGCACCGAGACCTTGCGGGTGGACGTGCGGGTGGTGGCCACGACGAACCGCGACCTCGCGGCCGAGGTGCACGCCGGCCGCTTCCGCGACGACCTCTACTACCGGCTCAACGTGGTGAACCTCTCGCTGCCGCCGCTCCGTGGCCGGAAGGCCGACATCCCGGCGCTCTTCGAGCACCTGGCGGCGCGCGCCGCCCGCGCGCGGGGCCTCGCGATCCCGCGGCTCTCGCCGGGCGCGCTCTCCGCGCTGTTCGCCTACGAGTGGCCGGGGAACGTGCGCGAGCTGGCGCGGATCGCGGAGCAGGCCGTGGTCGCGGCCGACGGGAACGCGGAGGTGGGGCCCGAGCACCTCGAGCCCGTGCTCCACGGCGCCGCGCCGGCGGACCGGCTCGCGAGCGGGCTCATCCCCGGCTCGACGCTGTTCGAGATCGAGCGGGAGGCGATCCTCCGGACGCTGGAGGAGGTGGGCGGGTCCACCGCCCGCGCGGCCGAGGTGCTCGGCGTCTCGGTGCGGAAGATCCAGTACCGGCTGAAGGAGTACAAGGCCGGCGCGGTGGGCGGCCGCCGCCGCCGGTCGAACGGGCTCGCAGAGGTGGGTTGAGCGCGGGGCGGCGCGCGAGGCGCCGGCCCGTCGAGGCGGGTGCGGCGATCGCGTCGCCCCACGCCGGCTCAACCCCGCTCACTATCTCCAGAGATAGGTCGGTTGGGGCGCCCGTCAGCGCGCGAGCTTTGCCGAGCGGTAGCGCTCCATCCGCGCTCGCCCGAAGGCCGCCTCCGCGTGCAGGAGATTGTGCGTCCGGCATCGCAGGCGAAGGTTCTCGAGCGTGGCGGCACCGCCGAGGGCCACCGGCTTCACATGGTCGAGCTCGAGCTTCCAGCGACTGCCGCAACGCGTGCCATCGCTCGAGGCGAACGTGCACCGGCCCGCGTCGCGCCTCCAGACCTCGCGACGAATGGCCGCCGGAATGCTGCGCGGATCCACGGGCCCGGCGGCAGCGCGTTCACTCGCGGCAGCCGACTCGTTTGCGGCAACGAGATCGCTCGCCGGGGCAGCGGCACTCGTGGAGACGTGCGCCAGCGTCGGGCGTGGTGGCCTCGGCCGTGCCGGTTCGATGGCGCCCCTTCGCTTGCCGTGCTTCTCGATCGCGCAGTGCAGGGCTTCCTTCAGCACGGCGGCGAGATCGCGGCCCCGGATCTTGTGGGCAAGGAGCTCGGTGAGCGCCTCGAGATCGCGCTTCGCCTCCGCATCGAGGGTCACGCGAAGCGACCACGTCTCGGCGGCGATGGCGCGGACCTCCTCCTTTCGATGCTGCGGGGTGTGGACCTCGCGGTGAGGCGCGGGAACAGCGGCGCTCACCGGCACGGCGGGTTGCGGTAGTTCCTCGAGCGCGACCGACTGCAAGGCCGGCGTGTTCGGCACGGTGTTTTCCTCTGAGTCGAGGGCGGCCGGCTGCTGCTCGATCAGCGGTGCGAACGGCGAAGCCGGCGGCGCGATCCGAGAGGTCGGCGACGTTGGCGGCGTCGAGCACCGGGCCGAGCTGACACAGCGTGGAGAGACAGAGGCGCCCGTCACGCAGCGCCGCCTCGAGCTGGGGAAATCGCCGCAGGACGCGCATCGCGCCGATGCGCCGCCCGGCCGCGCCTTCGCGAAGATGAAGCGCGCGGAGGCAGTACTCCCAGAGCGACGGATAGCCCAGCTCGGCGAACGACCGGCGGCGGTCCAGCTCGTCGAGATGGAGGAGAAAGTCGGCCTGGAGGTCCCGTTCCTCACCGGCGAGCGCGCGAAGGCGATCCGAGAGGGCGTGGGCGTCGAGGCTGGAGAGCGTGGTCGCGTGCATGGGTGCACCTCGTTCGATGCACCACCTTACAGCCGGTTCTCGGGGCTCTCTGAAAACGCCCAGGACCGCGCTGGGCGCGAGATCGGACGGCGTTCCGCGCGGACGCATTCCGAAGCACCGCGCGCACTCGGAAGGTGCGAGGCGCGCGCAATGGCGGCCGGCAGAGCCCCTCGCGCGCAGCGAGAGCGTGATTGCGCCGGAATGCCGTCAAGCGCAATCCCGACACGCCCCAACCGAGCTATCTCTGGAGATAGTGAATGGTCAGCGGCCGGCGCGATCGGTGGACCGGCCGCTACTGCTGCTCCTGCGGAGCGTGCTCGCGCGGCGGCTCGTGCCGCGAGCTCGT
>Ga0318497_10000229_pt1 | contig 16842 bp, 12 predicted proteins | sample GRESIP109b1f23_FD_203754 | JGI IMG/M metagenome (GOLD analysis project Ga0318497, IMG submission 203754) | Tropical soil microbial communities from Luquillo Experimental Forest, Puerto Rico - GRE.SIPMG.109b1f23 | ecosystem: Environmental > Terrestrial > Soil > Tropical forest > Bulk soil... | reverse complement strand
CTTCATGGCGGCGTTGATGATCGCGGTGACGTAGGCCTGGCCCTGGTGCACGCTGGCCGGGGGGTGCTCGCTGTTCGAGTCGGACGGGGTGACCCAGCTCACCGACGGCAGCGTGCCCGCTTTGGCGTCACGGAAGTAGGAGCTGAGCGGCCGGATGTTGTTCAGCTGGTGGTCTTGCTGGACGTCGCCGAACAGCGGCAGCGGATTCCAGATGCCCGGCGTGGTGGCGCTCTGCTTGACGGCGGGGCAGACCTCGGCGGAGTCGTCCGCGCAGTCGGGCTGGGTGCCGGTCTCGATGTAGTACGCCCAGCTGATGTGGCGTGCGTACAGCAGCCAGGTGATGTCGGTCCAGGCCAGGTCGATCGACTCTTTGCCGGTGGCCAGCTCCTGGTGCACGGCGTTGTTGAACTGGTTCACCCCGTAGGGCCCGACAATGTTGTTGAGGCAGCTCAGGGGTGAGCGGGTGCGGCATCTGGCCGACCAGGCCGACACCAGGTACAGGTGCTCGGGCAGCGACCACGACTTGACCGGCTGGAACATGTGGTCGTCGAGCGCGAAGTTCCTGGCGTAAGCCCAGTAGTTGGGTATCTCTGCGCCGGTGTGGTAGCCCATCACGTCGGGCGGGCCTTTCGATTTGCACGCGGGGTCGTCGGGATTGTTGCAGTTCGCCAGGGCCATGTCGCGTTGCTTGATGAACCCGTTCATCCGGCCGTGATTCACGTCGGCCACCGCGTTGGTCACGCCGTGCGGGCCGCCGCCGTTGACGTCGGCGGTGTCGTGGTAGGGCCGGGTGCACCCGCTCTTGGGATCCGGCACGCACACCGTGGGCTGCCCGGCCTGCATCGGGATGCCGTCGGCGCCGGGGTAGGTCCCGAAGTAGCTGTCGAACGAGCGGTTCTCCTGCATCACGACGATCACGTGCTTGATCTTGTGGATCCCGGCAGGCACCAGGTACGTGCCGTCCGGGCCGCCGCGGACCACCTCGCCCGAATGACTGGGCGAGGGCACCGAGGAGGGCACCGACGAGGGCGAGGACGTCGGCGTCGACGTCGACGCCGACGTGCACGCGGCTAGCAGGGCGATGACGAGCACGCTGGCCGCCGCGAGGCGACCGGGGAATGATTTCACGTTCTCAGGCAGGCCGATCTTTAAAGCGTCACCGGGGGCCACAGGTCGTGCTGCGCGGCGATCGGATCGCCGGCCCACTCCCGCATGGCATCCAGGTTGTCACGCGCCGGGTACTTGGCCGCGGCCGGGCCGTCGGCGAACGCGCGCAGCACATTGGCGGTGACGCGCCTGACGAAATCGCCCCCGCGCCGGTTCACGCCGAATTCCCGGTACGCATAAGGAGTGAATGCCCCCACCCAACGCATGGTACCGGCGTTGAACACGCCCGCGCCGCTGGCGTGCGTGTAGTACGCCGAGTCTGCGTAGCTATTCACGCCGCGGCAGGTCAGCGGGGAGTGGGACACCACCTCGATCGGCCGCTCGACCGGTGAGCCCGGGTTCACCCGGTCGTACTCGATGCCCACCAGGCCAGGGAACCTGGTGCCCTTCGCCGCGCCGGTCCCGGCGAACAGCCAGGAATCGGGGGAGACGACCACGTAGTCCGCGTTGGTGGGGTTGGACTCGTACAGCGTGCCGGTTAGCGACGACTCCGGATTCGGATCCGGCTGCTCCCGGTAGTCGTTCGTGACCAGCGCGTTGTCCTTGCCGTACATCGGGTCCTGCATGTAGCTGGTCTTGTAGCAGATGACGTGCCGCTGCGGGCCCAGCTTGCTGTTGGCCAGCCTGATGCGCCGGAAGCAGCAGTTCGCACCCAGGAACGCGAGATTCACGCCCGCGTCCCGGGCCGCGGTCACGTGGTCCCGCTCCTGCGGCGTCCAGTACTCGTCGTGCCCGAGCGAGAACAGCGCGCTGGCCCTGTCCAGCAGGTGCGGGTCGGTGGCGGTCTCCATGCTGGTGACGTAGGCCAGCGGTAGCCCCATGCGCTCGGCGAGCTCGATCAGCGCCCGCTCGTGCGCCAGGAACAAGAACGCGCCGTCCAGGTCGTAGGGCCGGTCCAGGCTGACGACCAGCGAACGGTTGCCGTAGTCGGAGACCCCGCCCGGGCCGTTGTACAGGTCGTATCCGCCCCAGGTGTTATAGGCCTGCCAGGTGGATATCGAGGCCTTGAGCACGACCTTGCCCGCGGTGCTGGCCGACCGCACGGTCACCGGCACGAACCGCTGCGCGCCGGTCGCGGCGTCCATCCGCAGCAGGTAGGCGCCTTCGGGCCACCCGTCGGTCGGGATGGTCAGCGACGGTCCCCAGTCGGTCTCCACCGTCCTGGTCTCGGGGATCAGGAACGACGGGCTCTGCCTGCGCCCGGTCACGGCCGCCGAGTGCCACACCAGCCGGGCCTGGTCACCGCGATACCAGCCCATCCGGAACGCCTTGACCACGAACTCGCGTGCGGTCGTCGAGGCGTAAAGGGTGATCTGCTCGCCGGGCCGCACGCTGGCCTGCCCGGCGTAGCCGATCATCGCATCGGGCTGGCCGAGATGCCTGATCCCCCAGTTGGGATCACCCGGGAGCTCGTTCTCGCTCACCACCTTGCGGCGCGGCCCGGTCCGCTTGGCCGCGGCGGGCGCCGAGTCGTCCGGCCCGCCCGCCTGGCAGGCCGTGGCCACGGCCGCGGTGCCTGCGGCGGCCGCAGCCAGACCGAGGAAAGCCCGCCGCGAATGAGGGCGCGAACACATCCATATAGGATTACACTGGTCCGGCTCTGCCGGCCGTTCGTCCAGGTAACAACACGGGAACTTAAGGGCAAAGCGTTTGGCGCGATCAGCCGAATAACGGCCGGCTTGATTCCCTTGTCTTTTGTCCCCTGTCCTCAAGGAGAGTCCTGGCGGCATGACCGAGCCGAAGCTCGCCGCTGCCGAGGGCGCGCCGGAAAGCCCGCCGCCGCCGCAGCCATGGCCGTCCCGGGCGGCCCGGCTGCTGCGCCGTCACTGGCTGGTATCGGTGCTGCTGGCCGCCGGGCTGGTGCTGCGGGTGCTCGCCAAGGTCGCCTACAGCCCCGCGCTGATCTACGTCGACACGCTCAAGTACCTGTACGGCGTGTATCCCGGGTCCGACCCGCTCGGGTACCGGGCGCTGCTGAAGGTCGTGCTGCCGTTCGGCGGCCTGCCGATTGTGGCCGTCCTGCAGAGCCTGATCGGCCTGGCGGTGGCCGTCGTCCTGTACGTCGTGCTGCTGCGCCGCGGCACCGTCCGCTGGCTGGCCGCGGTGGCCGTGGCCCCGGTGCTGCTCGATGCCTACCAGCTGCAGATGGAGCAGACGATCATGCCGGACGTCTGGTTCGACGCGCTGATCGTGGCGGGGCTGGCCGTGCTGCTCTGGCGGCCGGTCGTGAGCGTCCGGTTCGCGGTCGCGGCGGGCCTGATCCTCGGTTTCTCGGCGACCTTCAAGGCCGTGGGGGAGGTGCTGGTCCTGCCCGCGGTGCTGTTCCTGCTGGTATCCGGCGGCGGGTGGCGCCGCGCCGCCGGCCATGCCGCCGCCCTGGCCGCCGCGTTCGCGGTGCCGATCCTCGCCTACTGCACGTTCTCGTACGTCGACACCGGGCATTTCTGGCTGGCTCGCTCGCAGAGCACCAGCGGCCGGCTGGCTGCCGCCGCCGACTGCGCCACCCTGAAGCTGCCTGCGGACTTGCGGCCGCTGTGTCCGTCGCCGGCCGCGCAGGCCCAGGGGCCCGACTGGCTGGTGCACTCCAGCGCGTCGCCGCTGCACTCCGCGCCCATCCCGCCCGGAGCCGACCGGGCCAAGCTGATCGGGGCGCTGGGCTCGGCGATCGAGCACCAGCAGCCGCTGCGCGTGGTGGTGTCGATCGCGCAGGATTCGCTCCGGCTGTTCGCCGTGACCCGTACGCCCACCCCGTGGATCTCGCCCATCTCGCGCTGGCAGTTCCAGACCGGCTACCCCACCTATCCTCACTGGGTCACCCTGGGCCAGGGGAATGTCATCGTGGTCGGCCTGCAGCGCAAGGCGTTCGGGATGTTCCGGTTCCACCCGCTCAGCCCGGCGTACGGCGGCCCGGCCCGGGTGGACCGGCCGATCGCGGAGTTCCTGCGCTCCTACCAGCTCAACGGCGGTTTCACCCCGGGGCCGCTGCTCCTCCTGTTCGCCCTGGCGGGCCTGGCCGGCTCGCTGCTCACGCTGATCCGGCGAGCTCGGGGGGCGCGGGGTCGCCAGCTGGGCCTGGGCTGCCTGCTGTTCACCGCCACCGCCGTGGTCGTCCTGCTGGTACCGGACCTGCTGGAGTTCTCCTGGCGTTACCAGCTCCCCGCCCTGATCACGCTCCCGCCCGCGGGCGTGCTGGGCATCAGCGCGATCCTGGCCAGCCGGCAGGCCCGCCGGGAGGCCGCCAACGAGGGCTGATCAGCTGGCGCGCTTGTAGGCGCGGACGGCGAGCGGCACGAACACGATGAAGATCCCGGCGATCCAGGCGATGCTCTTCCACAGGTTCGCCTCGATCGGCCCGCCGAGGGCCATGGCCCGCATCGTGTTGACCACGTAGGTGAACGGCTGGTTGTTGGCGAACGCCTGCAGCCAGCCCGGCATGGTGGAGGTGGGCACGAACGCCGAACTGAGGAAGGTCAGCGGGAACAGCCAGATCAGCCCGAACGCCTGCACCGACTCCTCGTCCCCGATGGCCAGCCCGGTGTAGGCGGCGATGCAGCAGATCGCCACGCCGAACACTATGGCGAGCACGATCATGCACAGGGCCAGCCAGGCGCCGTTCTGGAACCGGAAGTCGACCGCGTAGCCGACCCCGATCACGATGAGGATCGTCACGGTCATCCGGGTGGTGTCGGCGACCAGGCGGCCGTTCAGCACCGCCGAGCGCGCCATCGGCATCGACCGCAGCCGGTCGATCACGCCCTTCTGCAGTTCCTGGGCCAGGGCGATGGCCGTGCCGAACGTGGCGAACGCCGCGGTCTGCGCCACGATCCCCGGTATCAGGAACTCGACGTAGCTCGTCCCCTGTATCGGGATCGCGCCGCCGAAGACGTAGCGGAACATCAGCGTGAAGATGACCGGCTGGATCACGGTGAACACGATGTAGGCCGGCACCCGCATCCAGACCAGCAGGTTGCGCCGGGTGATGACGAGCGTGTCGCTCACCGACCAGCGAGCCCGGGTGAGCAGGCCCGGGCCGCCGGGCGCGAAGGAGGTTCCGGCCGCGGCGGCCGGCGCCGCGGCGGTCATGACGCCGCCTTCGCGGTGGCGCTGTCCTTGCCCCCGGATCGCCGCCGGCCGCGCTTGCGGCCGCCCGGTTCCCCGTCCTCTTCGGCGGCGTGCCCGGTCAGGTCCAGGAACACGTCGTCGAGCGAGGGCCGCCGCAGCGACAGGCCCTTGATCTGCACGTCGGCGCCGTCCAGCCCGCGCACCGCCTCGATCAGCGCCTCGGAGCCGCTGCCCCCGACGCCTACGTTGATCACTCCGGTCTCCTTGTCCACGTGCGGCTCTCCCTCGCCGATCCGCGCGATGGCCTCGGCCGCGTCGGCCAGGCGGTTGCGGTCGGGCACCGTGAACTCCAGCACGTCTCCGCCGACGCGCCCCTTGAGTTCCTCGGACGTGCCCGCCGCGATGACCAGGCCGTGGTCGATGACCACGATCTCGTCGGCGAGTTCGTCCGCCTCGTCCAGGTACTGAGTGGTGAGCAGCAGCGTGGTCCCGCCCGCCACCAGCGACCTGATGATGTCCCACATCCCCAGCCGTGATCGCGGGTCCAGGCCGGTGGTCGGCTCGTCCAGGAACAGCACCTTCGGGCGGCCGACCAGGCTCGCGGCCAGGTCCAGGCGGCGCTGCATGCCGCCGGAGTAGGTCTTGGCCGGCCGGTTGGCCGCGTCGGCCAGGTCGAACCGCTCCAGCAGTTCGGCGGCGCGGCTGCGCGCCCGCGCCTTACTCAGGTGGTAGAGCCGCCCCACGATCTCCAGGTTCTCCCGGCCGGTGAGCTCCTCCTGGATCGCGGCCGACTGCCCGGACAGCCCGATCGAGCGGCGTACCGCTGCGGCCTGCCGGACCACGTCATAGCCCTCGACCAGGGCCTGCCCACCGTCCGGGAGCAGCAGCGTGGTCAGAATGCGCACCGCGGTCGTCTTGCCGGCTCCGTTCGGGCCCAGCAGGCCGAGCACGGTTCCGCGCGGCACCGACAGGTCGATACCGCGCAGCGCGCGTACCTCCCCGAAGGACTTGGTCAGGCCCTCCACGAGAATGGCCGGACCAGATCTACCAGATGACACGAATCCTCCCCAACCAGGCCGTCACGTCATCAACTCCCCGAGCTTCCGAACCTACCGGCACCCACCGACATCGGCGAATGGATAAGCGTCCGGCCCCGGCCCGGCCCCGGTACGCGCCCGGGCCGGATGCGCTCCCTCGTTTCCAGGGCAGACGACACGCGAGTACGGAACTCATCGGCCGGGGGGCCACGGTCCTGAGACGATCAGCCGTTCGCCTTCCCGGCCGCGGCGGCGAGGATCGCGTTGCGGATCTCTTCGTAGGTTCCGCAGCGGCAGATGTTCCCCCCGAGGTGGTCGGCGATGGCGCCGGCGTCCGGACTAGGGTGGCCGGCCAGCAGCTCGGTGGCCATCATCACGAACCCGGGGATACAGTAGCCGCACTGCAGGGCGCCCGCGGCCACGAACGCGGCCACGACTGGATCGTCCGGCGGCAGGCCCTCCGCGGTGGTGATCTCGGCGCCGTCGGCACGCACGGCCAGCATCAGGCAGCTGCTCATGCTGGCCCCGTTGACCAGGAAGGTGCAGGCGCCGCACATGCCGACCCCGCAGCCCTCCCGGACGCTGGTGCAGCCGAGCCGCCGGCGCAGCACGTCGAGCAGCAGTTCATCGTCGTCGACGGCCACCCGCTGGACCGCCCCGTTAACCCGCAGCTCTATCATTTGCGCCTCCGGGGCGCTTTGACCCGCGCCCTTTGGCGCGTGCTCATGTGGCTTCCCCCGACATGGCCGCGAGGAGGCGCTCGGGGGTGAGCGGCAGCGTCGTGCAGCGCACGCCGGTGGCGTCCCGGACGGCGTTGCCGATCGCGGGCGCCAGCGGGATGATCCCGGTCTCGCCCACTCCCTTCGCCCCGAACGGCCCGCCGCGGTGCGGGTTCTCGACGATGATCGGCGTGATCCGCTCCGGCATGTCCTTGATCGAGGGCAGCTGGTAGTCGAGCAGCGTGCCGTTGCGCATCTGGCCCTGGTCGAAGACGATCTGGTCGAACAGGGCCTGCCCGAGGCCCATGATGGCGGCGCCGGTGAGCTGCTGCTCGACCAGGGCGGGGTTGACGGCGCGGCCCACGTCGGCGGCGACCGCCAGGTGCCGGATGCGCACCCGCCCGGTCCGCGAGTCCACGGCCAGCTCGGCGGCGGCCGCGCTGGCGAACCAGTGCTCGGTGACCCGCGGGGGCTGGCCCGTCTGCGGGTCGTAGGGCACCCACTCGGTCGTGAAGTTCGCCTCGGTGGTCAGCGTCGTCCCGAGCGCGCCGAACTGGGCGTGAATCAGCTCGGGGAGCGCGACCGCCCGCTGGGTGGAGCCGGACCGTACGCCGTCCGCGGTCAGCTTGCAGTCGACGGCCGGCACGCCGAGCCGTGCGGCGGCCAGGCCGACCAGGCGGTCCCGCATGCGCTGCGCGGCCCGGCGGACCGCGTTGCCGGTGTGGTAGGTGGAGCGGCTTCCCGCGGTGATCGTGTCGTACGGCGTCACGTCGGTGTCGGCGGCGACCACCCGCACCCGGCCCGGCCGCAGGCACAGCACCTCGGCGGCGATCTGGGCCAGGACCGTGTCGCTGCCCTGGCCCATCTCCACCGTGGAAACGAGCAGGGTGGCGGTCGCGTCCTGGTTGAGCTGGAGCACGGCGTTGGCCACGGTGGGCGTGAGGACCGCCTTCACGCCCACGGCCACCCCCCGGCCCCAGCGCCACGGCCCGTCGGGCCGGGCCAGCGGCCGGTCCCAGACCACCGCCGCGGTCACCGCGTCCAGGCAGCCCGCGAAGTCGGCGCTGTATATCGCCGTGCCCATCGCCGCGACGTCCCGCTCACGCAGCAGGTTGCGGCGGCGGAACGCGGCGGGGTCCTCGCCACGGGCCCGGGCCAGCTCGTCGACGAGGGACTCGTGCGCCCAGGTGACCTGGGGGACGCCGAAGCCGCGGTACGGGCCGGCCGACGGCTTGTTGGTGTAGACGCAGCGCGACCGGATCTCCGCGTGCTCCAGCCGGTACGGCCCGCACGCGAGCATGCCCGACTTGGCGGCGATGCGCGGCCCGACGTCGGCGTAGGCGCCGGTGTCGTAGCGCACGTCGGCCGCCGCGGCCACGATGCGCCCGCCGGGATCGGCGGACATGTGCCCGCTCACCGCCACCCCGTGCCTGGTGGTGAGCAGGAACGCCTCCTCGCGGGTGGCCTCCATCCGCACCGGGAGCTGCATCGTCCAGGCCAGCGCCGCGACCAGCGGCTCGAGGCGGTCATACATCTTCGAGCCGAAGCTGCCGCCGAGCGGCCGGGTGCGCACCCGCACCTGGTTCAGCGGCAGGCCCAGCATCTCGGCCACCGCCTGGCGCACGTAGGACGGGGTCTGCGTGGTGGTCAGCAGCTCCAGCCGGCCGCCCTGCGGCCAGGCCGTCGTACACGGCAGCTCGATGGGGACGTGGTGCGTGGGCGGCGACCAGAAGTCCCCGGACACGGTGACGGCCGCCGCGGCGGTGGCGGCCGCCGCGTCCCCGCGGCGCAGGCGGTAGGTGTAGTTCACGTTGCTGCCGGTGCGGCCGGACAGGTGCGCCAGGTCGCCGAACACGGCGGAGGGCCGCAGCGCGGGGTGGACATACGGCCCGCCGGCCGCCGCGGCGTCCACGTCGTGCGCCGCGGGCAGGTCCTGGTAGCGCACGCGGATCAGGCCGGCCGCGGACCGGGCGGTGGCCTGCTCCCAGGCCAGCACCGCCGCCACCGGCTCGCCGAGGTACCGCACCCGCCCGACGGCCAGCGCCGGCTGGTCGGCGAACGCGGGGCCGGTCAGCAGCCGGTCGCCGAGTGCCTGGTGCAGGTCGGCGCCGGTGAAGAAATCCGCCAGGGCGATGCGCCGGACGCCGCGGACCGACGTGGCCTCGACCACCGCGCCAAGCGCCAGCAGGGCGGCCGGCGGGTCCAGCCGGTAGGCCCCGCAGGAGAGGTTCCCGCCCACGGTGGCCGCGTTACGGACCCGGGGGTTCGCCACCTTGCCGTACGCGGCGGCGGCCAGCGGCGCGACCCGCGCGACCAGCGGATCGGTCTCCATCCGCCGGATGGTGACCATCGGGCCAACGCGCAACCCCGTCTCGCCGCCGCTGAGCCGGTCCAGGCCGGGCACGGCGGACAGGTCGACGAACGCCGGTTCCAGCCGGCGCCGGATCTGGATGGCGGTGCCGCCGCCGTAGGCCATCGCCCGCTCGTCGGCGGCCAGCAGCTCACAGGCTTCGGCCAGCGTCCGGGGACGGTGCAGGGCCGGGCGCACCGCGGATAAGCGCATATTGACCGTCCAGGAAGCCGTTATGTCCCGTATGCCGGACGGTACGGGGGGTCCTAAACCCTGTCAACCGGAACAATCGGCATGACTCGGCCGCCATGACAAGTGTCACGGACGGAACAGGACAGCGCACATAATCGGATCGGCTCGCGCCGCCTTACGTTGGTGGTGCGCCGCCGGGGAAGGCGGGGCACGGCAGGCCGCAGACCGGCTCGCAGCAAGCTCCCGAGGAGGTCAGAATCGTGTCCGTCGCCGCCGACATCGTCCTGGGAATCGTCATCCTGGGCCTGCTGATCTACCGCCAGCTGAGCAGCCGCCCGGTCAACGCCACCGGGCTGCGCATCGTCGTGATCCTCGCCGTGATCGGCGTGATCCAGGCCTACCAGTTCCTGGACAAGCACCACTCCGGCGCGGTGACCTACGCCGCCCTCGCCGGGAGCCTGGTCCTCGCCGCGGTGGCCGGCGCGCTGCGCGCGGCGACCGTCCGGGTCTGGCTCCAGGGGGACCAGCCCTGGTCCAAGGGCAACTGGCTGACCGCAGTGCTGTGGGTCGCCGCCCTGGCCGCGCACCTGGGGTACGACGCGCTCGTGACGCCGGGCCGGGGCAGCAGCGGCCTGGGCGCCGCCACCGTGATCCTGTACCTGGCCGTCAGCCTGGGCATCCAGCGGGCCATCACGCAGGTGCGGGCGAACCGCCTGCAGCCCGCCGGTCACGGCGCGGCGGTGTGACCTTGGCGCAGCCACTGGCCGCGCCCGGGCTCCGCCACGACCTGCCCGTCCTCCAGTACGATCTCCCCGCGGCTGACCGTGAACCGGGGCCACCCGTGCACCTCGCGGCCGTCGTAGACCGAGTAATCGGCGTTGGACCGCATCGACCTGCCGTCGATCGTGCGGCGAAGCTCCGGATCCAGCACGACGAGGTCCGCGTCGCTGCCCACGGCGATCGTTCCCTTCCGCGGGTAGAGCCCGAACAGGCGGGCCGGGTTCGCCGAGGTCAGCGCGATGAAGCGGTCCAGCGAGATGCGCCCGGTCCGGACGCCCTCGGAGAACAGCATCGGCAGCATCGTCTCGAGGTCGGCCACGCCCTGCCGGGCCGTGGTCACGTCCAGCGAGTCATCGATCTTGTCACGCAGCAGCCAGGGCGCGTGGTCGCTGGCGACCGTGTGCACGGACCCGTCGGCCAGGCCTGCCCACAGCGCCGCCACGTCGCCGGGCCCGCGCACCGGCGGCGCGCCGATGTACCGGCCGCCGCGTGGCTCCCGCAGCTCGTCGCTGGTCAGGTAGAGGTACAACGGCCGGGTCTCGACGAAGACCGGCAGGCCGCGCTGCTGCCCGCGGCGAGCGGACCGCAGGGCCGACCGCGACGACAGATGAACGATGTGCACGGGTGACCCGGTGGCCTCGCAGATCGCAACGGCCCGCTCGACCGCGGCTCGCTCGGCGAGCTCGGGCCGGCTCTCCGCCCAGTCGGCCAGGCCGCCGCGCCCCGAGGCCAGCAACCGCTGGCCGGCGAAGCGGACCAGGGCCCCGTCCTCGCAATGGATGAGCGTCAGCATGCCGAGCTGTCCCGCCGTGGCGATGGCCGCGATCATCTCCCCGGTGTGCGTCTCGAACCCGCCGAACGTCATGAACACCTTGAGGCTGGTGTGCCCCGCCTCCGCCAGCAGCGGCAGCTCGGCCAGGGCCTCAGGCGAAGGGTCGCTCAGCACGGCGTGCAGCACGTAGTCGACGGCGGCGGCACCCGAGGCGGCCTCCAGGTCCCGGGCCAGGGCCTGCCGCAGCGACTGGCCCGTGCCGGGAAACGTCATGTTGCCGATCGTGGTCACGCCGCCGGCGATGGCCGCGGCCGAGCCGCTGGCGAAGTCGTCGACCCAGGCGGGAACGCCCGGCTGCGGCGGCTCGGGGGAGGAGAGGTGAACATGCATGTCCAGACCGCCGGGCAGGACGAGGGCGCCGGTCGCGTCGATCTCCCGCCGGCCGCGCATCCCGCCGCCGATCTGGCTGATCCGGCCCTGACTGATGCCCACGTCACACTCGGCCGAGCTGCCTGTGATGGCCACGGTTCCGCCGCGGACGACCAGGTCGCATTCGGAAACGTCACGACACGCCATCGGCCCTACCTCATCTCCCTCGGCAATTCCCGCATCATGGTGGGAATGACTTACCGAGCGTCACGCGCACGGACGCTCGGCAACGAAAGCAGTGAAACGCCAGCAAAGCACGGAATGCGGCGGAGGGTCCGTGGCCGGTGTCACGCCTGACCGGGACGATGGTTCCGTTTCGTTCGTGAACCGCCGGCGGGCGCTGCTGGCGGTCGGCGGCATGGCCCTGACCGCTGGCCCGGCGCGCCGCCTGCTGCTCTCCCAGCCGGCCCGCCCGGCGTCCGCGCATCGCGCCGTTCCCGCGCATCACGCCACTGCGGCGCAGCCCGTCTTGTCCTACCCGCGCAGCCGGCCGCTCTCCTACATTCACGACACTTCCCAGTCGATCGCGCTGACCATCGACGACGGTCCCGATCCGGTTTACACGCCGCAGGTCCTGAAGCTGCTGCAGCAGTATCACGTGACCGCGACCTTCTCCATGATCGGCGTCCATGTGGCCGCTTACCCGCATCTGGCCCGGGCCGTGCACCAGGCCGGGCACCTCATCGCCAACCACACCTGGACGCACGCCGACCTGGCGGGCCTGCCGGCGCGCCGGGTACAGAGCGAACTCACCCGGGCCAGCGACGCCATCCACGCGGCGACCGGCGTGCCCCCCGCCCTGTTCCGCGCCCCCTACGGGGCGTGGACCGCGGCCGTGATCAGGCAGTGCGAGCGGATGAATATGATCCCGCTGGACTGGTCGGTCGACCCGCGCGACTGGGCCAAGCCCGGGGTGCGCCGGATCGTCCGCCGCATCATGACGCAGACCCGGCCCGGGTCGATCATCCTGGAGCACGACGGCGGCGGCAACCGCTCCCAGACGGTGGCCGCGCTGCGCATCGTCCTGCCCCGGCTGCTGGACGAGGGCTACCACTTCGCCGTCCCGTGACAGCTTTCCGTTCTTCGCCCTGGCCATAATGGTCCCGCCGCCGCCCGGCTAGGTTCTGGGGTATGGCCGCTGCGGTAGAAATACAGGTCGGGGAGCGGACGGTGCGCATCTCCAACCCCGACCGGGTGTACTTCCCGGCCCGCGGCGAGACCAAGCTTGACCTGGTCCGCTACTACCTGTCGGTCGGCGACGGCATCGTGCGCGCGCTGCGGGACCGGCCGTGCATGATGCACCGCTTCCCGTCCGGAGTAAGCGAGGGTGTGGAGGGCGCGGGGAAGGTGCACCAGAAGCGGGTACCGCACGGCGCACCCCTCTGGCTGGAGACGGTGCGGGTGGACTTCCCGCGCTACGGGCGGCACGCCTACGAGCTGTGCGTCACCGAACTGGCCAGCGTGGTGTGGGCCGTGCAGATGTCCACGGTGGAGTTCCACCCGTGGAACTCCCGCCGGGCCGACACCGAGCGGCCGGACGAGTGGCGCATCGACCTGGACCCCATGCCCCGCTGCGGGTTCGACGCCGTGCGCCGGGTCGCCCGCGTCGTGCGCGAGGTACTTGGCGAGCTGGGCGCGACCGGGTGGCCCAAGACCTCCGGCGGCCACGGCATGCACGTGTACGTGCGGATCGAGCCGCGGTGGGGCTTCGCCGACGTCCGCCGGGCCGCCCAGGCCTTCGCCCGGGAGGTCGAGCGCCGCGCCCCCGGCGACGTCACCACCACCTGGTGGCGCAAGGACCGCGACCCGGCCAAGCTGTTCGTGGACTATAACCAGAACGCCCGGGACCACACGATCGCCAGCGCCTACTCGGTCCGAGGCGTTCCCGAGGCGACCGTGTCCACCCCGGTCACCTGGGACGAGATCGACGACGTCGACCCGCGCGAGTTCACCATCGCCACCGTGCCAGCCCGCTTTGCCGAGCTCGGCGACCTGCACCGGGGCATCGACGACGCCGCCTACTCGCTGGACACCCTGCTGGGGTGGGCCGACCGCGACGGCATCGAGTTACCGGCCGTGTAACCGGCCTCCAGACGGGTAGCAGGCTGGCCGGCTGGTTCTGACGGCTTCGGGCCACATGCGACCGATTGCAATGGAAAGATCGCTGGCAGGCCATCCGCAAAGGAGTGATCCCGCATGCTGCGCGGACAGGTTGCAGTCTTCTTGTCGTGCTCGGAGAAGTTCAAACCGAAGCTCGCGTGGCCGGTTCGCGATGCCCTGGCCGGGGCGGGACTGCACGCCCTCATCATGAGCGACGAGCCGCCGCTGCCCGACATCCGGGCCGGCGGCACCGGCGGCGACCAGACCACGACGGAGCGGTATCTCGACGCGGCGTCCGCGTTCGTGGCCCTGTGCACGGCGGACTACGAGCTCAGCGACGGCTCGCAGTACCCCAGGGCCAACATCATCGACGAGATCCAGCAGGCCAGCGCCTGCCCGCACCTGCGCGACCGGTGCCAGGTCCTGAAGGCGCCCGGTGTCCTGCTGCCCAGCGACGTCACCCCGACCTACGGCCGTCTCGACGTGGCCCGGCCCGCGGAGGCGGCCGGCGTCATCCTGGAACAGCTCCGGCGGTGGCAGGTCACGCCCGAGAGCGTTCCGGCCGCGCCGCGTCCCGTCGGTGCCGCGGCCGCCGACGACGTGGAGGGGTTGTTCGCCGGCCTGCGGCCGGGCCAGCGCGACGAGGCCCGCCGGCGGGTCTACTCGACGCTGCGCGACCGCGGCGAGAACCGGCGCCGGTGGATCGCCCGCGAGCTGCACCGCGAGATCACCGAATCCGAGGACCACGACCGCGCGCTGGTTGCGGCGCTGCTCCTGGAGGCGGCGTGGGGCCTGGACGCCGCGCTGGTCCCGGGCGAGATGGTCGAGACGCTCGCCGCGCACCCTCGGTACCCGGCGCGATCCTGCGCGGCGAACCTGCTCGCGGGCCGGGCCGCGGTCGCGCCCCTCGACGTCCCCGTCGAGGTGCTGGGACGGCTGGCCTGGCCCGGCGGGGAGGACTGGTTCGTCTGGGCGCCGGCCATGGCCGCGGTGGCCGAACTGGTCCGCCGCCGGCCCGACGCTTGCGTGATCCTGGAGTCGCTAGCCGCCAGCGCCGACATCCGCGACCGGTACGAGGCGGCCGCGGCCCTGCTCGGCGTGGCCAGGATCCAGGCCGCCGCGGTGCCCGCGGCCCTGGCCAGGCAGCTGGCGGGCGACGCCGACCCGCTGGTCGCCGCCAAGGGCCAGGAAGTCGTGACCACCATCGAGCAGGCCGCCGGCCCCGAGGACGCGGGCCGCCACCGCTCGTCGGAGACGTTACCGAGGCTGCACGCGGTCAGCGCCTAGTCCCGCGCCCGGCCTGCGCGGATAATCGGCAGTGCCGCACTGTCCGACGAGCGGGGATGTTCATGGCGCCAGGACCGGATCAGCAGGACGGCAGCCGGGGTGATCCGGCCGCCGACGTCACGGTCACGGTCGGCAAGGACTTCGTCGCCACCGTGGAGTTGCGCCGCCCGCCGGACAACTACTTCGACCGTGCGCTGATCCGGGCGCTGGCCGACGCCTACCAGGCCCTGGACGCCGATCCGGGGTGCCGGGCCATCGTCTTGTGCTCGGAGGGCAAGCACTTCTGCGCGGGGGCGAACCTCACCGGGGACAGCCTGGACGGCGGGCCCGGCTCCCTGTACCGGGAGGCGGTTCGCCTGTTCGAGGCCGTGACGCCGGTCGTGGCCGCGGTGCAGGGCGCGGCGGTGGGCGGCGGGCTGGGCCTGGCCTGCTCGGCCGATTTCCGGGTCGGCTGCCCGCAGGCGCGGTTCGCCGCGAACTTCGCCCGGCTCGGCTTCCACCACGGGTTCGGCCTCACGGTGACGCTGCCCGCGATCGTCGGGCCGCAGCACAGCCTGGAACTGCTGTACACCGGACGGCGGATCGGTGGTGACGAGGCCGCGCGCATCGGCCTGTGCGACCGCCTGGTGCCCGCGGATCAGGTCCGCGACGCGGCGCACGCGCTGGCGGCCGAGATCGCGGGCTCGGCCCCGCTGGCCGTGCGGTCCATCCGGGACACGATGCGCGGTGACCTGGCCGGCCGGGTACACGCCGCCACCGACCGGGAGGCCGCCGAGCAGGACCGGCTGCGGGAGACCGCCGACTGGCGCGAGGGCGTCACCGCCATGGCGCAGCGCCGCCCGCCGCGATTCGAGGGCCGATGACCGATCTGGACGAGGTGCGCGCGCAGGTCGCGGCCTGGCTGGCGGAAGCCTGGGATCCGGGGCTGAGCCTGGCGCAGTGGCGGGCCCGGCTGGCGGACTCCGGCTGGGGCTGCCCCGCCTGGCCGCGCGAGTGGTGCGGCCGGGGCCTGCCGGCCGCGGCCGCCGGCGTGGTGGCGCAGGAGTTCGCCCGGGCCGGCGCGGTCGCCGCGCCAGAGGGGGTCGGCATGAACCTGGCCGGGCCGACCATCCTGGAGCACGGCTCCGACGAGCTCAAGCGGCGCTTCCTGCGGTCCACCGTCACCGGGGAGATCAGCTGGTGCCAGCTGTTCAGCGAGCCGGGAGCCGGCTCGGACCTGGCCGGGCTGCAGGCCCGAGCCGAACGCGACGGCGACGGATTCGCCGTCTCCGGCCAGAAGGTGTGGAACACCTCCGCCTACCACGCCGACTTCGGGCTGCTGCTGGCCCGCACCGACTGGGACGTGCCCAAGCACCGCGGCATCACCTACTTCATCCTGCCGATGCGCCAGCCGGGCGTTGAGGTCCGGCCGCTGCGGCAGATGAACGGGTACGCGTCGTTCAACGAGGTCTTCCTCGACCGGGCCCGGGTTCCGGCCGGGAACGTGATCGGCGAGCCCGGCCAGGGCTGGACGGTGGCGCTGACCACCCTGGCGCACGAGCGACGGCTCGCCCCGGCCGCGCGGCGCCCGGCGAGCGGATCGGCGGGCCGGGACGCGGAAGAGGCAGCCGAGGAGACGGAACGGGCCATGGCGCCCTACCGCTGGTACCCGCAGCGCGCCGGTCGGCCGGACCTGGTCATCGAGCGCGCCATCGCGGCCGGCCGGGACACCGACCCGCTGGTCCGCCAGGAGATCGTCAAGCTGATCACGCTGGCCTGGTCCGCGCGCTGGACCGCGCAGCGGGCCGCTGCGGCCCGGGCGCTCGGCCGGCCGCCCGGGCCGGAAGGCTCGGTCGCCAAGCTGGCCAGCAGTAACGTGGCCCGGGCGGCGGCCCGGGTGCACGCGATGATCTCCGGGTCGGCCGGGATGCTGGCCGGCGCGGACGACCCGTCCGGAGAGGGCGGGAG
>Ga0318497_10000228_pt1 | contig 16864 bp, 20 predicted proteins | sample GRESIP109b1f23_FD_203754 | JGI IMG/M metagenome (GOLD analysis project Ga0318497, IMG submission 203754) | Tropical soil microbial communities from Luquillo Experimental Forest, Puerto Rico - GRE.SIPMG.109b1f23 | ecosystem: Environmental > Terrestrial > Soil > Tropical forest > Bulk soil... | reverse complement strand
ACGCGACCTCGCGGCCCCCACCCGACTTCGCGACCCCCCGCAACCGTCGCACGTCGCAGACCGAAGCCCCCGCGGGCACGGATGCGGGTCTCGCCCGGCGGCGAGGCCAGGCACCTCCTATTCGCCACCAGCAGGGAAGCGGGAGCACGAGCGCGCAGATCCGCTCGCACACGAAGGGAGGGCTGTGCAGGCCGTCGCGACCGGGCCGGCTGGCGGTCGCAGCGCCGTGGGTATGTGAGCTCGTCACAACCCGGAGGACCGCCGAGCCGGAGCGCTCGACCGCCGCTCGGCCATGGCGTTGCACAAGCCCGTCCCCGCCGAGGTCGCGCTCCTGGGATGGACGAAACGGAGTAGCGCTTTATCGCGGCAGCGATGAGATGACCGCTGCGCCTTGGTCGAGCAGCAGCCGCGTGATCGAGATCGCGGCGAGCGTTGGGACGGCCGTGCCTAGGCACAAACTTGACAGTGCTTGATCGGAATCGCGATCCAGCAAACTCGGTGCCCTGTCGTGATCGCGCACATCCAGGGCGTGCTCGACCCTGGGGGGCCACGACTGCTTCCGCTCTCGCGGCTGCTCCGGCCTCGCTATACCTTTGCCACGCGCTCAGCAGTCTCGCCGCGCCCGGCGGGACGACTGCATCGCCCGGGAGATGCGCAAGCCGGACCGGACGAAGTTCCCGGCAGTCGCCGCGCTGCTGCTCTCATCGGACTTGAGACTGCTCGTTCGCCACGAACGCGCTCGTCTGCCCCGGACGGCGCTGACGACTCTCATCCGCGCGAAGCAGTCATCTGCGTGGCCGCCGCGAGACGACTGCTATCACGAATGAGGGGCAGTACCTGGGACCGCGATAACGACGCTCGAGACTTCCGCACGCGGACGAATCGGTCAGTCGGGAACGCCGGCCTCGTGCCGTAGCAGCGACAGCCGAGGAGGGGCTTACAAATCGACGTCCGTGCATGACGAGCGAGCGCCCAGAAGTTCTGTCCTGCGGGCTATCTGTAGGCCTTTTGTTATCGTCCGAGGGGTCGTAGAGGTATGCCTTGACGGTCGCCTCGGCGCGTCCTAGCCGCCGGGCGATCTCGGCGATCGTCAGGTTCTCCTCGTCGCGATAGTGGCGCGCAAGCTGCGCGGCGCGCCGACGCACAACAACTCGATCGCTCACTTGGTACCTCCGCGTCGACCGTCGTCTCCAGCTTTCGCTGTCGGCACAGCGAGCACCCTATCGGGCATGCTGGACAGTCACGTGGGGCAAAAAAGGTGGCGCTTCCTGCGCGTTCTCCTCTCGCTCGACGCCGGGCGGTCCGGTCCCGACCGGGCCTCCCACGTCGCCCGAGGCGGGGAGTGGGAGACCACTGAGCGTGCTCATTCCGCGCTTGCGTCCCGTTCGGCGGCCCCTGGCTCGGCTGGATCGGTCTGCCTCCGGTGCTACCCGAGCCGCACCGTCCTCTCGAGCGCCTCATGGAACACCGAACGCGTCTCGGTCCAGTTGCGCCAGGCGGGCGAGGGGCCCGGCCGCAAGCCAGCCAGGTCCTTGCCGCGCACATAACCGCTGCATAGAGCGCCAGGAGTGCGGCGCCACTGCCCCGTTCATGAAACCTGAGCCGTGTCAGCGGCTCGCTGGCGTGGCCCGAAGGCTTCCCTGTGGATCTCCCGACGGCGGAGCGGGAAGTCAGCGGCTGAGTGCCCTGATTGCGGCGTTACCAGCGGTGGTAGAGATCAGCGCGTCATCTAGATCGGGTGATGCGTCCGTCGTTACCGGCGCGAGGATCCCATCGAGCGGCTCGCCGGAGCCGCCGGCGTATGGAAATTCCGAGGTCGAGGAGTAGACGGATTGCCCGGAGCGGCTGATCGCGGCCGTCAAGCCAAGCGGTCACGGCGCGCCGGCCGGGTGCTCGCGTCCCCGATGGATCCGTTTCCCAGCTGTCTGTACTGCGGGAAGGGGATCAGCCGGGATGACCAGGTTGTCGTGGTAGAGCACGACGGGGACCGGCAAACATCGCTCGCCCGCGAGCCGGCGCTCGCGGAGCGACCGGGCGCCTTGCTACTTCACGCCCGCTGCGCCCCGATCGGCTGGGCGGGCGCGGGCTGAGGTCACAGTCCAGGCGTTTGACCCACCGCGCGCGCACGGCGTGTTAGTGCGCCACCTCCCACACGCGATACCCGGTGGCGAAGCGCGATACGAAGACGACTCCTTGCGAGAGCGACGCGCTCGGTAGCTCCTTCGGAAAGAGCAGCTCCACGACTACGGTCCGGTGGAAGGCGCGCCGCCCGCACTGATGTTTGACCTCGCTGCCGCGGACTCCTGCGTAGGGCGACAGAGCAGACTGCGTGATCACCGCCGCACCGAGACCCGGGTAGAGGAGCGGCGCTTCGACGAGCGCTCGATCGGCGGCCCGGGCAACGGCCCCGGCCGGCAGCCCCTTGGCGCCGGCTGGGCAATGTGTCAATGGCCATCGGTTTCTCCCCGGTGGTGGCCACGAAATTCCCCGCTGGTGGCCATCGTTTCTCCCCGGTGGTGGCCATCGAATGTCCCCACTGGTGGCCATCGTTTCTCCCCATGTGGTTGGGGAGCCCGGGGTTTAGGTCAGGGGCCTCACCCCCTTGCCGGCGGTCGCTTGGGCGAGCCGGTAGCTGTCCTGTCCGTCAGTGATGATGACGTGCGCGTGATGGAGTAGCCGGTCGACGGTGGCGGTCGCCATCGTCTTGGGCATCAGCTCGTCAAACCCGGATGGGTGAATGTTTGAGCTGATCGCGATGCTTCGTTTTTCGTAGGCGGCGTCGACGATCCGGAAGAGGGCGTCGGCGGCGTCGGTGGACACCGGAAGCAGGCCGATGTCATCGACCAGGATTAGATCGGAGCGGATCAGCTTGGTGACGGCTTTGTTGATGCTGTCGTCGGCGCGGTGGCGGCGGAACAGGGCGGCGAGCGTCTCGAGCGTGTGCCAGGAGACGGTCTTGCCCTTGTCGATCGCGAGGTGGCCGAGCGCTTCGATGAAGTGGCTCTTGCCGGTCCCGCTTGGGCCGCAGATACAAAGCACCTCCGCGCGGTCGATCCACTCCAGGGTGCGGAGTGCTTGCTGGGTGGGCTTCGGGATCACCGACGCGGCGTCCTCCCAGGCGTCGAAGGTCTTGCCGGCGGGTAGCCCGGACGCGCGTCGGCGCATGCCGATCGTTGCCTTGTCGCGGCCGGCGGCCTCCTCGGCGAGGAGCACCCGGAGGACTTCGGCGTGTTCCCAGCGCTGGGCGTTCGCGGTCGCGATCACATCGGGCGCGGCCCGGCGGACGTATGGCATCCGCAAACGGCGCAACAGTCGGTCGAGCTCGTCGGGCAACGGCGGTGGGGTGGGCGGCTTGACCGTCATCGCCGACCCCCAACCGGCGCGAACGGGGCCCATGTCGGCCAGGGGATCGGTCGCGGTCGCCTCTCTGAGGGCCGCAGAACGGCTCTCATCGTGTCGGTTTCGGGCTGGGAAGCGAGAATCGGGTCGTTCATCGGCCGAATCCCTCCCAGCTGCGGGTCGAGCGCTGGAGCGAGCGGTCCTCGGGCGCCCGTGTGGGGAGCGGGATCACGGTCGCGGTCTGCTGGTGAGCGAGGATGCTGGCCAGGTCACCGTCGGCGAAGCGGCCGTAGCTCGCGCATCGCTCGAGCGCGTTATTGACCGAGCTGGCGCCGTGGAGCTTGGCCAGGTCGACCGCCTCGACCATCTTGCGACGAATCCGTGGCGTGCCGTCCGCAGCGGCGCGCTTGAGCCACCGCTCGGCGCCCGGCCCGATCGCGAGGAACTCCCGCTCCTGCTCTGAGCGGGCACGGGGCTTGCGCTCCAGCGCGCCGGCCGGCCGCGGTGGGTAGTGCTCGTCGTTGATGCTCGGGCGCCCAGGCGTGGTCAGCTGATGGCGGGCGACCTCCCGCGGCCCCTGCGGCTCATCGATGTGCACGACCACGAGCTGCTCGGTCTCGGCCCTGACCCACACCCGCTCGCCGATCAGCTCGTGCGGAACCGAATAGATCGCATCACCAACCGACACGGTCGCTTGGCGGTCGACCTTGCGGGTCTGCCCGAAGCACAACGTGTGCGGCAACCGCGGCAGCCGGTGCAGATGCTCATGCTCCTGCTCGAGCAGCACCACCGGCGGCTGACGCGTCGCGCGGTGCCGCCGGGTGTTGACATCGGCCATGAACTCCTGGCACGCCTGCTCGAGCGCCTGCCAGTCCGCATACTCCTCGCGGAGGTTGTGCTCGGTCGGCACCAGATCCGCCTTCGCGATCTTGACCGTCGCCTCGCTCCCGCCCTTGCTCTGCGGGTCCGCGGGCTCGCAGGTCGCGATCGTCAGCCCGTAATGCCGCGAGACCTCAACGATCGTTGCGTTGCGGACCGCGATACCGCACACATGCTCGACCGTCACCGTCTTCTCGTTATCCGTCAGTGCGTACGTCGGAACCCCGTCGATCATCCTCAGGGTGCGGTCCAGCCCGATCACCACCGACGCAAGCGTCTTATCCAGCAACGGGACAACCACCCGGAACCGCGACCACGCCAGCCACGCGCAGAACAACACCGCGTGGCGCCCGGCCACGACCGGCCCATCCCCGTAATCCCACTGCAGCCACAACCCCGGCTGCGGGATCCACGGCCGTGTCCGCCGCCCGTGCCGCTGCCGCCAGCGCTGCTTGGCCTCGGCGACCGCCCGCCGTGTCGTCCGGTATGACCCCGCGTACCCCATCGCGACCAGCACCCCGTGCACAACATCAGCCCTGACGTGCGCGCGTGAGCGCTCCACCAGCTCATCGATCTTCCCGCCGAAGGGATCCACCGCCGGCCGCCGCCGCGCCCTGACCGGCAGCCCACCCTCGGCCTCCCGCGCCGCGACCAGCCGCGCCACCGTCTTGTGATCACACCCCGCCAGCGCCGCAGCACCACGCAACGTCCCCGTCAGGTCGTACGCCTCAAGGATCTCCATCGCTTCCTCTGGTTTCTTCACACTCGCCGTCCTCGGATCGCGCGTTGACAACAACGCGCGACCGACTACCGGCGCCCTAGGACAGAATCGTGGGGAGAAACCGTGGCCACCCATGGGGAGAAACGGTGGCCACCAGCGGGGCGTTTCGATGGCCGCCTACGGGGAGCTTTCCATGGCCACCGTCAGCAATGCACCGCAGGCACGGCTCGGGCGAGCTGGGCCTGCCCGCTGGAAGGCCCCACGAGCATGCCGGCCAGCGCGCCTCCGAGGACGACGGTGACAGCGATGCCGGCGATTACGCGGTTCATCCTTCTTCCCCTCCGGTTACAAAGCGCTCGAACTCCATCCACCGAAGATCCCACGCGCAGATCACGCATGCAAGACGCCCATATCGGATTCGTCGGACGGCGAAGCTGGCGCGCGCTGGGTCTGCGGTCCTTGACGCCACCCACGGCGGTCGAATGCATGCTTGGATTCCGCCGCATTCCGGGTGTCTTGCCGACGCCGCCGGGATGCGTGTCCCAACGCCGAAGCAAAGACGGTTGTAGCGGTGGCCAGGTGGCTGGGTGTCCCGGTTGCCGCCCCGGGTCCCGGGACGGATCACCCGTGCGGTGTTGCGGGAATCGGCGCCTCCCGCGGGAATGGGAGGCGCCGTTCGACGGCGTCCGGCCGCAGCATGTGCCGGCCGGCGTCGCGCTTGCGGCACGCTTTCGTCCGCCGTCGCCACCGCGCTCGCCGCTCGGCGTTCTCAGTTATGGCCTGTCTCCTACTTCGCTTCAGATGGTGGGGGCTGGATCGTATGCTCGAGCGGGAATTCGGCCGATCGCCAGGAGCCGAACGCCGTCAGGACCGGGCTGGATCTTGCGTCGCGCCGTCGGCCCGACGCGGATGATGTGGTCTGCGTCCAGCGCGGACCAAGCGACCCGACCCGTGGACTACGGCACTCGCGGAACGATTACTTCTCGCAGTGGCAACCCGACTGGCAGGACCGTACGGGATCGGGCAGCGTGTTACGCCCAGTTCGCCGGCGACGCTAGATCCGGGCCGGATGCAGCGACCCGGCGCGCTGCGCGCCGGGCGAGCCCCGTCTCCGTCTCCGCGCTCACGGCAGCCGATGACGATGGCTCGCCGGCACAGCGTGCGGCTCGGCCTGCCTTAACGGTCTTCGCCCTAACGGCTCGCTGTCCGCTTCCGCGTCGTGGTCGCCTTGGCGGCGGTGCTCGCCTTGCGTCGCCCAGTCGCCGGGCCAGTACTACTCGTGCGTGGGGGCACGGCTCGTGCCGGAGCAGGCTTCCCCGCCGGGGCACCCGCGAGTCGCTTCTGCGCCTGCTCGAAGTCGCGCTGCAGCGCCTTCGCGAGCTTGCCGCTGTCACGCCGCGCGCTTGTGACGAAGGTGCGCAGATCCTTGTACAGATCGCGTGCCCCCTCGCCAACATCGCGCCCGGTGTCCTTGCGCAGCTCCCCCAGCGCCTCCTGGGCAGCGTCCAGCGATCTATTCAGCCGCTTGAGCGCGGCCGGTTCCTTGAACCCCGCGCGTTTCCGAGGGGAGGAAGGGGTGGGCTTCTTCGCTGGCGGCATGTAAACCTGCTGCGGCCTGCACGAGGGCGCTAGCCGGACAGTACTCAAGTCAAGTCGCGTGTCAAGCCACGCCGCGCGTGTAAAGGTGGGTCAGGTCGCCGACAGCCGATCGACGATGCTCCGGAAAGCGTCAACGCGCAGAGATTGCAGCGGCGGCCCGAGTCAGCCCACCCCGACGCGATCGGCGAGGCGAACAACATCCCGGCGCCAGCCGACGAGGAGCAGAAGCACCTGTCCGGGCAGCGCACCAGCGACGCGGCGACGCTCACCGAATGGACGAGACCTGAAAGCGCCAGCGCGCCTCGCGCGTGCGGCTCACCCGGATTTACCAGCTGAGCGCAGGAACGCAACTATCGATCGTGACGAGACTCAAGTTCGATCGCCTCGCGGTCACGCGCGCCGGATAGACGGGTGTACTCACAAGCGATCCCCAAGTCTGGCCCGTCGCCTAGAACTGGTGCTCCATGGCGAGGCGAGAGCCGGTTTCGCCAAGATCGACCGCTATGACACGCTCGCAACGGAGCAGGTGCGCTACTGACCCGCGCGGGCACGGTCGGGCGTCGCCAGACACCCGCTCCTGCGGGCGATGCAGCAGTGGGCGGCGAGAGTGGTGGATCTCGATCGAAGGGGAGGCCAGCGGGATCATCGAGCTGGGTGTCGGGAGCCTTTGGGCGTAGGCGACGATCCGACGCGCTTGACGCCCGTGCTCCGACGCGGGAGGATCGGCACGGGCGACCCGAAGGAGGAACCCTTATGGCCCGGATGATGGCCGATTGCCGCCGCTGGCCCAGCGAGACAAACTGCTCGCTGGTGATCATCGGCGAGGCGGATGAGGTAGTGCAGGCCGCGGCCGAGCACGCTGCCTCGGTGCACGGCCACGAGAACAACGAGGAGCTGCGCGCCCAGCTGCGCGATTTCCTCGAGCCGGCGGATAAGTACACGCCTGAGCGTCAGGCAGAGGGAGCGCTCCCGGGCTGACGAGCAAGACACGGCGCGTGCCTCACAGGCGCGGCCCCACACCGCTTACCACACGACAATTTTACCTCGGGCCGCTTGCGGCAGCGTCAGCTGCGTCGATCCGACGCCCGGACGCTGCTGGTTTGGAACGAGGGCATGAGCGCCGTCGGACGCGACGTCGAGACGCTCGAAGCCGTGATAAGTGGTCCGACTCGACGATCACGTCCACCAGAGCGCCGTCCGCGTCAGGCGCGATCGGACCGCGCGCCGGCAACCTCGCTGCCGAGCAACACCGCGCCGCCGCCATCGCCCCGCAGCGCCGCGGTCTTGCGGTCCTTTCGTTGGTCAGCCCGGTCAGGATCTCGGCGCCGATCACGAGAACGCGCTCGCACGGCCCGCCTCGATCTGCGCCGCAGGCGAGCGACCCACCGCTCAAGCAGCCGGTGCAGCCGGCACCCACGCCGATCGCCCCAGCGCGCTCGGCAACCAGAGCACGGGCGACCACCGGCGCCGCATTGGGCATCAGCCAGTCCTGGCTCAGGGTCGCGGCCAGCACGAAATCCGCGTCGATCGGATCCATGCCTGCGTCCTGGAGCGCTGCCCGCCGCGCGCAGTGGCGATATCAGCGAGTTGCTCGTCAGGCGCCGCCCGACGACGCGAACGAATCCCACTGCGCCTCACGATCCAGTCGTGATCGACGCCAATACGCTAGGCGATCGGCGCGTTGGGCACGACCTCGGCAGCTAGTGGCCGAGTCCCACCACCGAGGCGGTGCGCCGTGGCGCCGCGGTGTCGCGCACGTCGAGCTCGGATGTCTTGTCCTACGCGCGAGGCTCATCCCGATTCAGGCTTGACAGCGCGCTCGCCGATGTCACCGAACCGCCATTCCCCCGGGCGGGGGGTTGGAGCCGGCGCGACACCGGATCGACGGCGCAGCGACTGCGCGACATTACCGGTCGCTGGCCAGCGCCGATGCAGTCGCCATGACCGTCAGTGGCGGTCAGGATGACCAGTGCTGTCCGTCCGCAGCGCTGTGATAGTCATGGCTGCAGGGTGTCGGGCGTCGATGGCAAGCGGTTCATCGCGGCGGTCGTGTCCCTGGCGGCAGAGTACGGAGCGGTACTCATGCCGGCGCTCGGCGTTCACCAGCTCATGCCGTAACACCCGGTGGTACGCCCTAAGCTTCCGGTTCAGGGCCCCGCTCGTTGAAAGGAGATCGCCGATGGCCGATCGGATCAACCCTAATCCGGGCATTCTGCTCTACACCCGGATTAGGAAATCGCCTTATTACTACGCGGCGCGTCGTCACGGCGTCCGGCTCTACAGCGTCTACAACCACCACTACCACCCGCGGCTTTACCGCGATCCGATCGAGGAGTACTGGCAGCTACTCGAGGGAGTGACCGTATGGGACGTCGGCGGCGCCGAGCGCCAGGTCGAGATCACCGGTCCGGATGCCTTCCGGTTCACGAACATGCTCACCCCGCGCAACCTCGAGCGCTGCGAGGTGGGTCAGTGCAAGTACGCGTTTATCACCGACGAACGCGGAGGTATCATCAACGACCCAGTGCTGCTGCGGCTGGCGGAGAACCACTTCTGGCTCTCGCTCGCCGACAGCGACGTTCTCCTGTGGGCCAAGGGCGTGGCCTACCACGCCGGGATGGAGGTGACGATCACCGAGCCGGACGTCGGCCCGCTCCAAATTCAGGGACCGAAGTCCAAGGAGGTCATGACCGATCTGTTCGGCGCTGGCATCATCGAGCTGCCCTACTACCACATGGCGGAGCGCGAGCTCGAGGGGATGCGGATGGTGGTCTCGCGTACCGGCTACTCAGGCGAGCTCGGCTACGAGCTCTACCTTCGCGACGCCAGCCGCGATGGTGTCAAGCTGTGGGACGCGGTGATCCAGGCTGGCGAGCCGTACGGCCTGGCGCCCATCGGGCCCTGCCACATCCGTCGCATCGAGGGCGGGATCCTGGCCCACGGATGCGATATGACGATCGACGAAAACCCCTACGAGGTCGGCTACGGCTACAAGTGGATGGTCGAGCTCGAGCAGCAGCAGGACTTCATCGGACGTGAGGCGCTTCGCGGGATCGCACAGCGCGGCGTCAGCCGCAAGCTAGTCGGCGTCGAGCTCGGTGGCGCCCAGCTTGGCGCCTACAGCGACGGCTCGATGCCCGACTTCTTCCCCGTCGCGAAGGACGGGGTCAGGATCGGCAAGGTCACTTCCGCCTGCTTCTCCCCGCGGCTGGAGAAGAACATCGGCTACGCGATGGTCCCGGTCGAGCACAGCCAGCTGGGCACGCAGCTGGTGGTCGAGCGCCCCGACGAGACGGTCAACGCTGTGGTGGTCGACCGCGTGTTCTTCAAGCCCGACCATGCCGAGGAGGAGCTGGCATCCGGCTCTGGGTCGACCGCCTGACCAGCTCTCTCACAGCGATTGGCCGGCGCCGCGATGGCGGAGTCGGGCATCGACACTGAGCCGGAGCCGCTCGAGCGAGATGCCCGCTCCACCGTGCGAGGGAACGGTGTGCGATTCCGCCCGTTACTGACGCGTTGCCGGCGGTACCGGCACGTTTCAATTCCGTAACGGGAGTCGCGAGACGGACGAGGCGATACTCCCGCGAGACCGGCCGCGGGCTTCTCCGCCTCGCGATTGCGACAGACGTGCTCAACCTCCTCCACGACCCGCCGCTCGATTTGTGCGATACGCACAACTGGCGGCACGTGCGCGACCGGATCCCCCTTCATGTCGATCGTTCCGCTCTGCCACGGAGAGCAGCAGCTGCGTCGAGAGTGCCCCGACGGCGAGAGAGGGGCAGCCGGGCATGATCGCCCCAAGCGCGGCGCCGGGCGCTCGGAGTAACTGCGGGAGCACAAGCTCGTCGGCTCCGGTCGGCATGTGCCTTCGTAACGCCGAGGTCACAGATGAGTGGCTCGCGGCCCGACCTTCTGCCCGGAGCAGGGATGACGCCGACGCGCGGCAAAGACCGATGTTGCCGGCGTTGCAGGTCTATCGGACGGAGCGCTCCGGTCGATGGCGACCGGAGCGCTCTTGATTTCTGCGTTCAGGCCGCCACGGCCGCTATGGCACAGGTCAGACCATCGCAGACGAGCGACATGCCGGGCAGGTCAAGCCGGGCCGGTTCGCGTTGCGTGGCGCAATGAGCCGGCGGGACCGTACCCCGTGCTAGGACGCCTGCGCACCCGGCGCCGGCGTCGCGTGTAGAGGTCTCTCGAGAGGGGGCAATCCGGGGCGCGACCGTGATCCCGGCATCGTTGGGGTTTCGGCTCGTGCCGAGGCCGTGGGTTCCGCGGCTCGCTGTTCGCTGCGGTCCGCTACCGGTCGCGGCGCGAGCCACGGCCGGACCGCTCGCCGCGTTCCCAGCGCTCGTTCGCGCCCTCGGCGACGTACGGCAACAGCGCAAGCTCGCGCGCGCGCTTGACTGCGCGCGCGACCTGGCTCTGATGGCGGCGGCACGCTCCCGTGATCCTGCGCGAGCGGATCTTGCCGCGCTCGGAGATGAACTTGCGGAGCGCGGAAACGTCCTTGTAGTCGACTCGGTCGACCTTGTCCCGGCAGTATGGGCAGGGCTTGCGCCGACCAGCGCTCGGTCCGTCTTTCCTGTCGCGTCGAGTGCGAGCCGGCCGTTTACGTTGCTTTGCCACTCGGGATTCCTCTGACTATGGGTCTGTTTCGTTAGTGGCGCAGGACGGGCCGCCGTCGTCGGCAGCTCGGGCGGCTACGGGAGCGGTCTCGAAATCGCCGATGTCGATCGGGACGTCGCTGTCCGTGGCGAGGACGGTGCTAGAGAACCCATTCCCGTTGCCAGCGTCGCTACGCCCGCCGAGGACTGCACGACAGCAGCGATGATATCGATCGATCGACTCGTGCGTCCGTTCGAGTGGGTGCTCGCTCGCGCGCGAAGGTAAACCGGCCTGCGCCGCACGACTGCGCCGTTGGCGGAGTCCTCGATGCGGATCACGTCGGCCCCGGCGATGACTCGATCGATGTGGTCGACGTCGTCGGAGAGAACCGGGTCGACGTCGGGGCGCTCTTGATGTGGGCTGCATCGTTGGCAGCCCGCGCGGCTTACCACGCGGACCGTAACGGCATATGTTCGGTCGGCATGCTCGATACGGTGGGGGCGGCGACGGGCGACACAACAAAATGTCCGGTCAGACCGACCGGCCGACAGGAGCGACAAGCGTAAGGCCGCCAGGCCTGTTGGTTTGGGTCTGAGTTCGCGATCGAGGTTGCGCCGTTTTCGACCTAATCCTGGGAGCCTTCCGGGGCCTTGAACCAGGAGGACGGATGATCGAGAACGGCAAGCGGCGCGAGCGCCGGCAACTGACGCCGGAGGAGAAGTGGGAGATCTTCTTGGAGGTGACCTCGCAGGAGATCTCGCAGGCCGATGCGGCGCGAAAGTACGGGGTCGACGTGAGCGTGATCATCCGGTTGCGGGCGTTGGCGAAGGACGCTGCGCTGGCAGCGTTCGCCTCAGCGAAGCCAGGCCGGCCGGCGTCGGCGCACGACGTCGAGATCGAGTCGCCGCGGGCGGAAACGGTCGGCTGTCGGAGGCGTTGAAGGAGATGGCGGTGGAGTTGACGTTGCACCGGGGAAGGCAACGCTCGGCTTTTCGGCCCGGTCCAGATAGCTCGTGTGCTTTTCGGCCGAGGCGAGCCTGCCGGCGGTGACGGCCGGCGCCAAGGTCTGCGTTTGCTCGCCGCGTCGACGGGTGCGAGGCGCTCAGGCGGCGAGCAGCGGCGTCTCGGGTATGCGGCTCAGCGCTTGGCGCAGCTCGTGTGGAGCGTCGCTTGTGATGGCGTCGAGGTCGAGCGGCAGGAGCGGCGCGAGGATCGCGGCGTGGTTGACGGTGCCGGTGGTGACGCTCAGCCCGCAGGCTCGGAGGTCTGCGACCAGTGGGCGGGAGAGGAGAGAGTGCTCGACGCATACGCCGTACAGGCCGACGTGTCGTCCCCAGGCGGCGAGTGCCTGTATGCGGTACTCGGCGATGATCACCAGCCGCGAGCGGAAGCCGAGCTCGGCAGCGAGCTCGCATGCACCGGACCAGAAGCTGATGATCTCGGTCCGCTCCCGCGCCGGGTGCTCTGAAAGACGCTGGCAGACGGCTCGCGCGGTGCGGCGTGCGAGGGCTGGGTTGGCGTGCGCTTTGACCTCGAGCTGGAGCGTCGCGCCGGGCGGCGCGATCTCGAGCAGCTCCTCGAGCAGGAGCGGGCGCTGCTCGCTTGGTGTCCCGTCGCGGTTGCGCAGCCAGCCTGCGCGGATCCGTGCTGCTGTGTGCTGATGCGCCCAGCCGGATACCGTGGTGCCGAGGTCGAGCAGCGGGTCGTGCAGCAGCACGAGCTCGCCGTCGGCGGTCAGGCAACAGTCCGTCTCCAGGCCGTCGAGTGGCTGCCGGAGTGCGCGGCTGAGCGCCGCGAGCGACGAGTCTGGGCCGTACGCGCGGCCGAGGCGGTGGGCGAATATCGCCGGATGCACTGCCGCAACTGTCGCGCCACGGGCGCGGTTGCTTGTTACGAGCCTGCAACCGTCTTGTGAAGAGGCTGGTGAGAACGCAGTCCGGGAGCGTTCTACGCGACCAGCCGACCCATGATGCGCGGGTGGCCGTCGACCTCCACGTCGACGAGCGACTCGACGCGCGAGAAGCCGGCAGTTCGGGCAAGCCGCCGCAGGCCGGCGCCGGCGAACCTCCAGTAGACGAACTCGTCGCGGGCGTAAACCTCCCCGGGCTCGCAGACGCGGACCGCGGGGCCGTCTCGATCTTCGGGGCCGACGCCGTAGGTTTCGAGCAATACCGTGCCGCCGCTCACCGTCCGTCCGCGCAGCACGCGCAGCAGCCCGAGTGGATTCTCGACCCGGTGCAGGATGCCGAAGCAGTAGACGAGGTCAAAGCGCTCCTCGAGCCCATCGAGCGCGAACGCGTCCATCCGTCGGTACTCGACGGCCGAGCCGAGCAGGCGATGGACGGCCCGGAAGCCCTCCCCGCCCTGCAGCTCAATGCCCCACCGGGAGGCGACCCAGAACCGGTACTGCTCGTTGTCCACCGCGAAGACCCTCTCGGCCCCCCGCCGCTCGGCGAGGAAGGCGTAGAAGCCGTCGAAGCTGCCGACATCGAGCACGCTCATCCCGGCGACGTCCTCGGGCAGCATGGAGACGCGGTAGCGATGGTCGCGCGCGGCGCCGGGCGTATAGATGCCCTCAGCGGGGTTCAGCGCGAAGGTGTGAAACCAGAACGGCACCGCCTCGACAGTCGCGCGGGCGAGAGCCGGTGCGACCTCGATCGGAAGCAGATCAGCCACCTGCCGCTCAGCTTCGGTAACGACGAACCGCTCCCGGGGGCCACCCTGCTCCGACCCCGTCATTCCCATCTAGACACCTCGTCGCGGCGCGCACATCTTAGATCCCCCGGCCTGTCGGCGGGAGGGTGCTCGAGGCACACCCTGTTGTCGATCAGCGCTCGCGCCCGCCGACCCGCCGCGGATGGCAGGCGAGCCGCATCGCTAAACCAGCTGGACGTTGGCGGCCCTGGGACCCTTCTCCCCGGCCTCAACGTCGTAGGAAACCTTCGCACCCTCGGCGAGCGAGCGATAGCCCCCGCTGACGATCGCTGAGTGATGAACGAACAGATCCTTGGACTGGTCGTCGGGAGTGATGAACCCGAAACCCTTCTCGTCGCTAAACCACTTCACACTTCCAGTAGCCATGCTGTTGCCTCCCCCGTCGTTGCGTGCTTCGAACGCTGAGAGTGCCCAAAGCAAAGGATACGACCGCTGGCGTTGCGAGCGTCGGGCAAGCCGCCCAACCTGATCGGACCATAGCAACCCACCGGCCCAGCCCGAAGGAGTCCGAGCGGACTTTGAGTCCGCGTCCGCAAACGCCCCGCATGGTCGTACAGTCGTAGGTGAGCTGACCCTACGGCCGTGATTCTCACCGCAAGCCCCGAACGCCACCGACGGCGTGGTGGCGTCACGAGGCGGGAGGCGTGGGCTACCGGTTTTGACTGCGGGGCAGGCGTGTTGGACCATGGGCGTCGCCCCACCCCGCGGCCAGGATGTGTGCGGGTCGCACGTTTGCGTCGGACCGGCGCAGAATCGGTCGTTCCATCTTGCGAGCAAAGCCAGGCCACGGTCGGCGTCATGCTCGTGTCGGAGGTGGTTGGCGAGGAGGCGCGGCGTGCGCCCGGCGAGCTGGCTCAGGTCAGCGTCCCCGCCGGCAGCACGTAGCGAAGCGGAGTCGCGCGTCGCGCTGGGTCGGTGTTGTTGAACCGCGATCCGTGTAGTCCGTGCGTTGAACCCGCAGCAACGGTTGCCTCGGGCTGCCCGTCGTGGTCCGCTATCCACGCCATGACCGAAGCAAAGTCGGCACCCTCGGCGAGGATCGCGGCGCGTTCGATGACCGCACCGCCGGAGGTGTGCGGACGGGCCAGTCGCTTCACCAACGCGAGAATCGGGTCGTCGTCCATTCCCACACCGTACTCTCCCCGCGACAGCAGGCCCCGCCGACGGGAGATCGTCACGGGCTCCCGCACTCCCCGCGACCGCACCGACTCCAGCGCGCAATTCCGGTCGAGCACCAGCCCTGTGGCCCGGTTGATAGCGCACCTGTAGTTTCGCCACCATCGCCCGTCTTGGTGGACAGCCATCCGGCGACGCGATGCCTCCTAGAGTGCGTCTGGCGATCGTCTCGCTCATTTCCGGCCCGACCCCAGCGGCGCCGACAGCCGCTAGACTGCTGCCTACGGTCGAGCGTTGGCTCGACAAAGCAGTGCCCAGCGTTTCCGCAGTTGTTGCGTCTAGCACCCTCCGCGTTTCGCAGTGCACATACCCCCGGAGGGAACAAGATGTCAACAGGAACCGTGAAGTGGTTCAGCGACGAGAAGGGTTACGGATTCATCACCCCCGATGATTCCGGCAAGGATCTGTTCGTGCATCACAGCGCGATCCAGGGCAACGGCTTCAAGTCGTTGGCTGAGGGCGCGAAGGTGAGCTACGACGCCGAGCAGGGTCCCAAGGGCCCGGCCGCGGCGAACGTCCAAACGCTGTAAGCCACACACTGCGACCGGCGAGCGCGGGTACACGCAGGACCGTCGCTCGCTGAGGTCCGCATCCCAGACGGCTGGCCGCCGCACAGGACGCGTGCGGCGCCGTTGCGCAGCGACAGGACGCCACAGATCCCCACAGCTTGCTCGACACCAGCTCGTCTCGGTCTTCAGATCATTGCGCGCGTGCGGGCGAACGCGCTCCAGATCGCAAAAGCAGGAGGACACGCATGGCATCAAGCGGTAAGAAGAAGACCACCATGGCCAAGCTCAACCGTGAACGAAAGCTTCGCGAGCGCCGGCTCGACAAGCAGGCCAAGAAGGATGCTCGCAAGCAGGCGTCCCATCACCACGGGCAGTTGCGCGACGTGCTGACCGGCGGCGACGATCAGTCGATGCCAGAGGGCATCCCACAGCCCGCCCTCGACCACGTCGTTCAGTCGCTCGCCGACGTCTGATTTCCGGATCGGGCACACCGACAGAGCTCACGTGGAGCTCCCGTGCTCCGTGCGCAGACCGGGTTAGTACGAGGACCATGCGAGTGCCCTGCCGTCGCCCGCGAGCGGACCGCCGACGTAAGCGTCGTTCCCGAAGCCGGCCTCGTAACGTGCGGTACCGGCAAACCGGCGCACCATCTCATGTTCGATCATCCTTCGCTTTCCGGACAGGGGGTTGGACGCCGGGGGCGCCGACTGAATCATGGACCCGGCACCCGCTTTCGGTTTGCCACAAGCATCGCGACAACGCGAGCCGCGGCCCCGCTCCGCGCGGAACTCGAGCGCCGCCGCACGCGTCTTCTCATCGCTGTTTCTGGAACACGAGCCTGTAGTGGTCCAGGAGTTCCCGCTCGAAGCAGACCTTGTTGGCGCTCACGCCGGAGGTGAACGCGAGCCGGAAATCTGAGCTGGTCAGCCAGCGCGGGAGGAGCCGAAGCTTCAGGAGCGTCTTTCTGAAGCTCGGCGTGCCGATCCGCGCGTTCCACTGGCGGATCGTCTCGATGTAGTCCAGCCGGCCGCTCGTGCTCGCCAACAGGCGAAAGTGAGGATCGGCGCAGCGGACGATCTGTTCCTGGCCAAAGGGAAGCCAAGAGCCGGGAAACTGGCGCCCGAGCAGGGCTAGGACCCAGGCGTCGGAGTTCCTTGGCGGGAGGCCTTTGAGTGCGTCGATGTCGATCTGATCCGCCGGGATCATGTTGCGCCCCCACACCATCGTTTGAAGATAGAAGCGGCCGTCGTCCGGTAGCAGGCTCGCGACCCGGGCGAAGAAATCGCGGTAGACCTCCTCTTGGCGTCCGGCTCGGTAC
>Ga0318497_10000227_pt1 | contig 16912 bp, 15 predicted proteins | sample GRESIP109b1f23_FD_203754 | JGI IMG/M metagenome (GOLD analysis project Ga0318497, IMG submission 203754) | Tropical soil microbial communities from Luquillo Experimental Forest, Puerto Rico - GRE.SIPMG.109b1f23 | ecosystem: Environmental > Terrestrial > Soil > Tropical forest > Bulk soil... | reverse complement strand
TCCAGCCCGCCCAGGACCCACCCGCCGCCGTGAAAGAACACGGCGGCGGGTGGCCGGGACCCGGGGGCGGGCCCGGGTGGCGGCCCGGCCGAGGGGGTTGGCCGGTAGACCCGCACGGGCACCGGCCCGGCCGGGCCGTCGATCTTGATGTCCTCGCCCGCCGGCCCGGAGCCCGGGCCGGCCAGCCACCGCATCAGCTCGGTGAAGTTCTGCAGTCCCTCCGCCCGGGGCAGGGACATGCTCGACGGGCGCCCGGCCGCCACCAGCGACGCCAGCAGCGCGTCGAGCTGCTCCGCGGAGGACATGGTTCGATTGTCGGACCATTAGATCTCACGGTCAAGCGCGCCCGCGCGGCCGGTACATCTTGCGGTCAAGCGCGCCCGCGCGGCCGGTACATCTTGCGGTCAAGCGCGGCCCCAGCGATCACCCCGGAGATCACCCTGACTGTCCGGCTGGCCGGTTGTGAGAGCATTGGACCATGAGCGCCGTGGCCCCCAGTCCCGCCCCGGCCGGGATCGAGCGAGTCGAGCACGTCCCGGTCTACGGCCTGGTGGTGGACCAGCTGCGGCGCGCGATCCACAACGGCTCGTTCGTCCCCGGTGACAAGTTCCCGCCCGAGCGTGAGCTATCCAAGCAGCTCGGCGTGTCCCGCGCCAGCGTCCGCGAGGCCATCCGCGTGCTCGAGGGCGAGGGGTACGTGGAGACCAGGCGCGGCGCCAGCGGGGGCATCATCGTGCTGGACCGGGCCCAGACGGAGGACCGGCTGGCCGAGGTCATCCGGGCCAGGCTGCCGGAGATCGAGCAGGCCATCGACTTCCGGCTGGCGGTCGAGTGCACCGCGGCCCGGCTGGCCGCCCTGCGCCGCACGGATGGCGACCTGGCCCGCCTGCGGGCGGCCTACGCCACGATGGCCGAGGGCCGCGAGACCGTGCGGTTCCGGGCCGCCGATTCCGCGTTCCACCAGGGCATCGCCCGGGCGGCGCGGAACGACTGGATGGAGCGCTCGATCGCGGAGGCGCGCGCGTTCCTCTGGATGACCGTGGACAAGGTGGCCGAGAACGTCTTCCGGACCGCCCAGCTGCACCACGGCCAGATCCTGGCCGCGATCGAGAGCGGTGATGCCGAGGCGGCGGAGCGCCACGTGGCCGCGCACATCGAGCTCACCCGGACCGACCTGATCAGGATCGCGGCGGCACGGCCGCCGGGCTAGCCGCAGCCCGCGCTAGCCGCGGAGCCGACGCCCGGCGAGTCTTGACACTCGGTGATCGCAAAATCTATGCTTCGGGCCAAAGGTCCGTTTAGCAGACCTCCTACCGCCGGCGCGTTACGCACCGCAGCGCGCCGGGCCATGCCGCCAACCGACGATCACGTCGGCCGCTTCACGCTAGGGGGGTCCAAGATGACTGCCGAAGCGATCGCCGGTCACCACGAGGACCAGGGGCTCCGCCGCAACGCGGTCGGGCTGCCCGACGTGCTGTTCACGTCGGTCACGACGATGGCGCCGGCCGCGGGCGCGGCGTTCTCCATCACGGTCGGCGCGCTGTTCGCGGGCGGCGCCCTGTCGGCCGGGGTGGTCATCGCGCTGGCGGGCTGCCTGTGCACCGCGCTGTCGATCGGGCAGATGGCCAAGCACCTGCCGACGGCGGGCGGCATGTACACCTACATCGCCCGCGGCCTCGGCACCAAGGTCGGGTTCCTGGCCGGCTGGGGGTTCGACTTCGCCTACCCGCTGGTGGTCCCGCTGGTGAGCGTGCTGTTCGGCAGCATCCTGGGCAGCACGCTGAACGCCCACTTCGGCTGGTCCTACGCCCTGTGGTGGCCGATCGGGTCGATCTTCTGCGTGGTGCTGGTCGGCGCCCTGAACTACTTCGGCATCCAGGTCAGCACCCGCTTCGGGATCATCCTGGGCAGCTTCGAGATCCTGGTGATGATCGCTTTGTCGATCACGCTGATCGTCAGCGCCGGGTCCCGCAACACGTTCGCCGTGTTCACCACGCACTACGCCACCGTGCCCGGGTTCAAGGGCATGTCCGGCATCATCGCCGGATCGGTGTACGGGGTGCTGGCCTTCATCGGCTTCGACGCGGCGGCGCCGCTGGCCGAGGAGACCAGGAACCCGAGGCGCAACGTGAGCCGGGCCGTGGTGGGCTCGTGCCTGCTGGTCGGCCTGTTCTACGTGCTGACCACCTACGCGGCCACGGTGTACTTCGGCCCGAACCGGTTCGTCCAGTTCTTCACCGCGGGCGGCGGCAACCCGTGGAACCTCATGGCCACCGCGGTCTGGGGCGTCGGCTGGGTGTTCCTGTTCATCGCGTTCCTGAACTCCAACGCGGCGTGCTCCAACGGGGGCGGATGCGCGGCCGCGCGGTGCGTGTGGGCGATGGGCCGCATCCGGGTGCTCCCGAAGGCGTTCGGCCGGACCCAGCCGCGGTTCAGGTCGCCCTACGTGGCCGTCATCGCCATCTTCGGCGTCGGCCTGATCCTCACCCTGTGGCTGGGCGAGCAGTTCACCCCGCCCATCGCGTTCGCGCTGGTCGGCACCCTGATCACCGGCGCGATCCTGCCGATTTACATCGCGGTGAACCTCTCCTGCATCGTGTACTACTGGCGGGACCGGCGCGGCGAGTTCAACTGGTTCCTGCACCTGATCGTCCCGGTGCTCGGCATCGCCCTGTTCGTGCCGGGGTTCTTCACCGGCCTGGGCATCCCGGTGTTCAAGTTCATCAGCAAGCTGAGCTGGCCGCTGAACCTGGCCGGCCCGATCATCATCGCCTGGTACGCGATCGGGATCGGCCTGATGATCTACTTCTCGATCCGCCACCCGGACCGGATCAGGGACACCGGGAAGGTGTTCATCGAGTCCGAGGAGCCCGAGCTGGTGGCCGACTCCCCGTCGTCCTGATTACCGCCTGATCACCAGCTTGTGATGGGCCAGGCGCTCAGCCGGTCACCTCGGCGGCGAACGCGGCCACCGCGGCGTTGAAGGCGTCGGCCTCCTCCCAGAACGGGCAGTGGCTGGAGCCGGGGAAGGTCTGCAGCCGCGCGCCGGGGATCCGGTCGGCGATGTACCGCCCGGCCTTCGGGCTGGTGAGCTTGTCGTCCTCGCCAAACAGGACCAGCGCCGGCACGCCGATCTGCGGCAGGAACTCGCGGTAGTCACGCAGCGCCTCGTCCACCAGGATCGTGCTCGCGATCACCGGTGGGACCTGCAGGGCCTCCGCGCTCATCCAGGCCATGGTCGGCTCGTCGGGCTCATGCAGCATCAGCTCGGCGAACTCCGCCATCACCGCGGGCTGGTCGAGCTGCAGTTGCTCGTTCATCTCGCGCAGCGTGTCCAGCGTGAACACGCCGAACTCGTAGCCGTCCCAGGCGAAGTCGGACGGCGGCTGTTCCACGATCACCAGGCCGGCCACGCTGTCCGGCCCGAACGCGCGCAGGTACTCGTAGGCGACCATCACGCCCATGGACCAGCCCACCAGGACCGGCCGCTCGACCGACAGCCCGGCCAGGATCGCGTGCACGTCGGCGGCGTAGTTGGGCACGGTGTGGCCGCGGGTGGTCTTCTCCGACCGGCCATGCCCGCGCAGGTCAGGGACGATGACGCGGTGCGTGCCGGCGAAGGGCGCCAGCTGGCGCTGGAAGAACCGGCCGCTCATGCTCCAGCCGTGGATGAACACTACTGGCGCGCCCGTTCCGGCGTCCTCGACCGAGAACGTGACGTCGCCCGCGCGGACCTCCTGCGTCATCGCCATCCCCTCCTCGCGCTCCGGGCCAGCCTGCTGGCCTGGCTAGCTACTGCACCATGAATCCGCCGTCCACGACAAGGGCTTCGCCGGTGATGTAACTGGCGTCCTCGGAGGCCAGGAAGAGGGCGGCGGCCGCGATGTCCTCGGGCTGGCCCACCCGGCCGAGCGGCACCTGCCTTTCGATGCTGGCCCGCTGCTGGGGGCTGGCCAGCGCGTACGAGGCCAGCGGGGTCTCGGTGACTCCCGGGCAGATGGAGTTGACCCGGATCCCGTGCGGGGCCAGTTCCACCGCCAGCGCCCGGGTGATCATGTGCACGGCGCCCTTGGACGCGTTGTAGTGCACCTGCGGGTGCCCGCTGCTGGCCATGACGACGTGCGCCTCGATCGAGGCGATGTTGACGATCGCCCGGGTCCGGCCCGGACGGCCGTCCGGGTGCTCGGTCACCATGTGCCGGGCGACGGCCTGGGCGGTCAGGAACGTGCCCGTGGCGTTGACGTCCTGGACGAGCTGCCACTCAGCCAGCGGCAGGTCCAGGAAGTTCGTGTACCGGGCGATGCCCGCGCAGTTGACGAGGATGTCGATCGCGCCGAACGCCTCGACCGCGGCGGCCGCCATGCGGACAGCATCGTCCGGCCGGGAGACGTCGCCCGCCACCGTGACCACCCCGGCGGCGGGCCCGCCGAACTCGGCCGCCAGCCCGTCGCGGTTCAGGTCGGCGGCCGCTACCTGCGCGCCCTCCGCCACGAAGCGCCGCGCGACCGCCAGGCCGATCCCCGACGCCGCGCCCGTGACCAGCGCGGCCCGCCCGGCGAGCCGCTCCCCGGCGGTCACCTGACCGTCTCGCCCACGGCCGGGCGGCCCGCGGCCGTCCCGGCGGACGGGTCCGCGGCGGGGAGGGTGGCGGCCGGCGGGCGGAAGTGCGGGGCCACGTCGGCGGCGAACCGGGCCGCCCACCCGCGGCGGACGTCCACCGGAATGCCCGGCGTCGAGAAGTGCAGGATGATGTGGTTGAAGCCGATGTCGAGATACCGCTGCAACTTGCGCCGCACCGTCGGGGCCGACCCGATGAGCTGCCGTTCACACCACGGCACGATGTTCTCCGGCCGGGTCCGCTGCTCTAGCCCCGCAAAGATGCGCTGCCAGGCCTGGTAGCCGGGCGTCCCGGCCCAGTTGGTGGCGTGCGGCGCGTAGTGATCGATCTGGGCCTGCATGAACCGGGGCTTGTACCGGCAGGCCTCGCGCACCGCCTCGTCGTCGGTATCGGCCACGATGCAGTCGATCATGATGGGGTAGGTCACGTCCGAGGTGTCGATGCCTGCGGCGGCTGCGGCCTCCGTCCAGGTCTGCAGCGTCTTGGCCTGCTGGTCCAGGTCGCCGATGGTGGTGCAGATGGGCGGCAGGCCGAGCGCGGCCATGATCGCCGCGCTGTCCGGGCTGCCGATCGCGCCGTAGAAATGCAGGTTCCCGGTCCGGGGGGCCGGCCGGATCCGGATCTTCTCCGGCACCGACAGGTACCTCCCCGCGTAGCTGAACGGCTCGCCGGTCATGCCCAGCCGGACGATCTCCCAGGTCTCCCGGAACCGGTCCCGCGCCTGCGCCATGTCCAGGCCGAACGCGTCGTACTCGAACTTCGCGGTGCCATGGCCCAGCCCGAGGTGCAGCGGCCGGTCGGTGAGCTGGGTCAGCATGGCGATCTGCCCGGCCAGCCGCAGCGGGTTGTGCCACGGGGTGACCACCACGCAGGTGCCGAAGCCGAGCTCCGGGAAGCGGCCCGCCAGGTGGCTGATCTGCACCGCCGGGTCCGGCGCGGGGAAGTAGTCGCTGAAGTGATGCTCGAGCACCCAGACGGTGCCGAAGCCTAGCTCGCGGAACAGCGCGCAGTCGGCCAGCAGGCCCTGGTAGAGCTCATGGTCGCTCGCGCCGGGCGCCCCTGCGGCCGCGAGGACGCACCCGATCTCGACGTTCCCGCCCGCGGCCATGGCCGACCTCCAAGGATCTTTGGTCCGAGTATTGTTCCATTGCTCCCGAGCGTCAAGATCCAGACCGTTACGCTGCGCAGCGGCCGCGGACCCCTCGCTGAGGGAACGTGTACCCCGGAGACTCCCGGGAGTCCAGGCGGCGGAATAACGTGTATCAGGGAGTCGAGATCCCCGGGAAACGGAGAGGTTCATGACCGAGGCCCCTGCGCAGCAACCGTCGCATATTCCGCCCACAGCCGCGGACGTCATGGAGTCAGCGCTGTCCACGGTCGAGCCGGAGGACCACGCGGCCGCCGCGGCGTACCTGATGAGGCACGCGAGAGCGACGGCCCTGGTGGTGGTGGACGATGAGGAGTCCAGGCGGCCGCTCGGCCTCATCACCGAGGCGGACATCGTCCGGGCGGTGGCGGACAAGAAGGACCTGGACCAGATCCGGATCCGTGACCTGATGACCATGAATCCGACGGTCATCACGGCGGATACCACCGTCCGTGAGGCGGCCGAAGCCATGCTGGCCGGCCACTTCCGGCATCTGCCGGTCGTGAGCGACGCCGGCCTGATCGGGATCGTCGACATCGCCGACGTGTGCCGCGCGCTACTGGACGTTCCTTCGTGACGACCGCCGCGCACGACGGCTTCCACCGCCGCCTGCACCAGGTGGCGCCGGTGACGCTGTCCGGGCAGACCGCGCAGACCAGCGGCATGCGGCGCCTGGAGGCGATCTCCGGCCGGACCGTCGGGTCACGCGACCTGTGGATGGGCCAGACGCACGTCGCCCCGGCCACCGGATCGGGGAACCACCACCACGGGATCTCCGAGACCGGGATCTACGTGGTCAGCGGCCACCCCGAGTTCGTGTTTCTCGACGAGACCGCCGGGGAGCCGATCGAGCGGCGGCTGCGCACCAGCCCGGGCGACTACGTCTACGTGCCGCCCTGGGTGCCGCACCGCGAGGAGAACCCTGATCCCGACGTCGAGGCCGTGGTCGTCATCGCCCGCACCACCCAGGAAGCGATCGTGGTCAACCTGCCCGACCTGACCTGGGCCGGCCCGGCCGCCGGGCCCTGAGCAGGCCGGGCTTCGGGTCCCGGCGCGGTTACGGCATCCTGGCGACCCCGCACCGGACCGGCCAGTCGTTCTCCGTGTCCGGCTCGTCCGGACCCGGGTGCCAGCGGTGCGTGGAGATGAGGCCGGGGTCGACCAGGTCCAGGCCCTCGAAGAACCGGGCGATCTGCGCGGAAGTGCGCCGGGTCTGCGTGACCTTCCCGCCCATGCCCTCGTTCATCCGCCGGGCGCCCTCGGTAATGACCGGGTCCTTGACCTCGTTGGTCGTGTCGGACACCACGAGGAAACTGCCCGGCACGAGGCCGTCCAGGTACCTCCGCACGATCGCGTGCGGGTCGTCGGCGTCCGGGACGTACTGCAGCGTCATCAGGAACATCAGCGCCACCGGCTGGCCGAAGTCCAGCGTCTGGCCGGCCTCGGCCAGGACCGCGGGGGTGTCTCGGAGGTCGGCGCCGATGTAGGCGGTCTCCCCCGCCGACGAACTGGTGAGCAGCGCGCGGGCGTGGGCGAGCACGATCGGGTCGCTGTCGACGTAGACGATCCGGGAGTCTGGCGCCGCTGCCTGCGCGACCTCGTGGGTGTTGTTCGCGCTGGGCAGCCCGGTGCCGATATCGAGGAACTGCCGGATGCCTTCGTTGGCCGCCAGGTACCGGATCGCGCGGCCGAGGAACCGCCGGTTGGCCCGTACCCCGGGGATGATCTCTGGCCGCAGCGAGGTCACGTGGTCCCCGGCCGCCCGGTCCGCGGCGAAGTTGTCCTTGCCGCCCAGCCAGTAGTCGTAGATCCTCGCGGGATGCGCCACGCTGGTGTCCAGCGGTAGCGGCTCCGGGTCTGGCTCTGTCACCGACACGCGATCAGCTTAACCGTCCTCCGATACCGACCGTCCCGGTTTGTCCCCCGGCGGAAGGAGCTCCCGATGACCAGCATGCGGCCCGCGGCGTTCGGCGACTACCAGCTCGAGATCTACCTGGCCGGGCTGAACGGGATACTGCCCGGCTTCCCGATGGCCTACCCGGAGCTCGAAGCCAGGGCGGCGCAAGCGCTGCCCCCGTCGGTGCTGTCCTACGTCGCGGGCGGCGCCGGCGCGGAACACACCCAGCGGGCCAACGTCAGCGCGTTCGGCCGGTGGGGCCTGATCCCGCGGATGTTCGTCGGGGCCGCCGAGCGGGACCTGTCCGTCGAGCTGTTCGGGATGACGCTGCCGTCCCCGTTGCTCATGGCGCCGATCGGCGTGATCGGCCTGTGCGCCCAGGACGGGCACGGCGACCTGGCCGCCGCCGTGGCCGCGGAGCGGACCGGGGTCCCGATGATCGCCTCGACCCTGTCGGTCGATCCCCTGGAGGACGTGGCCGGCCGGTTCGGCGGCACCCCGGGCTTCTTTCAGCTCTACACGCCGACCGACCGGGAATTGGCCGAGAGCCTGGTGCGCCGCGCCGAGGCCGCCGGCTTCCAGGGCATCGTGGTCACTCTCGACACCTGGATCACCGGCTGGCGCCCGCGCGACCTGGCCGCCAGCAACTTCCCGCAGCTGCGCGGGCACTGCCTGGCCAACTACACCACCGACCCGGTGTTCCGCGCCCGCCTCGGCCAAGACCCCGCCGACGACATAGCCGCGACCGTGCGGCTGTGGGCGCAGCTGTTCGGGAGCCCGCTTACCTGGGACGACCTGCCCTGGCTGCGCTCGCTCAGCACGCTCCCCCTGCTCGTCAAGGGCGTCTGCCACCCGGACGACGTCCGCCGCGCGATTGACGGCGGGGCGGACGGCATCTACTGCTCCAACCACGGGGGGCGGCAGGCCGACGGCGGGCTGCCCGCGCTCGACTGCCTGCCCGGCGTGGTGGACGCCGCCGCTGGCACGCCCGTGCTGTTCGACTCCGGCGTCCGCTCCGGCGCCGACGTGATCAAGGCCCTGGCGCTGGGCGCCACCGCGGTCAGCCTCGGCCGGCCGTACGCCTACGGCCTCGCGATCGGCGGCGTCGACGGCATCGTGCACGTCCTGCGCAGCATCCTGGCCGAGGCCGACCTCATCATGGCCGTGGACGGCTACCCGGCCCTCGCCGACCTGACCCCGGACGCCCTGCGGCCTACCGGGTCATGACGGCACGGGCCCGGTTACTCGACCTCGAGATCTCGCAGGTTCGACTTGGCCAGGTCGATGAGCTCGTCCCCGTTCCCGGACAGGACGGTCCGGGTGGCGTACAGCGTGAACCCCTTCAGCTGGCCGTAGGTGATCTTGGGCGGCAGCGAGAGCTCGCTGCGGTCGGTGCGCACGTCCACCAGCGCGGGACCGTCGTGGTCGAAGGCCGCGCGCAGCGCGTCGTCAAGCTCGCCCGCCTTCTCGACCCGCGCGCCGAACAGCCCCACGGCCTGGGCGATCCCGGCGAAGTCGGGATTGTCGAGATCGGTGCCGTAGGTGACGATCCCGGCGGCCTTCATCTCCAGCTCGACGAACGACAGCGCGCCGTTGTTGAACACGACGACCTTCACCGGAAGGTGCAGCTGGCGAAGGGTGATCAGCTCGCCGAGCAGCATCGCTACTCCCCCGTCGCCCGACAGCGAGACGACCTGCCGGCCGGGCCGGCTGGCCTGGGCCCCGATGGCGTGCGGCAGCGCGTTGGCCATGGACCCGTGGTTGAACGAGCCGACCAGCCGGCGCCTGCCGTTCATCTTCAGGTAGCGGCCGGCCCAGATGCTGGGCGTGCCCACGTCGAAGGTGAAGATCGCGTCGTCGGCCGCGAGCCGGTCGATCGCGACGGCGACCGACTGCGGGTGCAGCGGCGACCGGCCCCGGCGTTCTTCGGCGAGCCGGTCCAGGCGGGCGCGGGCCCGCCGGTAATGAGCGGTCATCCGGTCCAGGTGCGCCGAGTCGGTCTTGGCGGCGATCAGCGGCAGCAAGGCGTCGATCGTGTCCTTGACCGTGCCGACCAGCGGGACGTCAACGGGCACCCGTCGGCCGATGTGCTCGCCTCGCACGTCCACCTGGATCACCGGGACGCCCTCGGGATAGAACGGGCGGTACGGGAAGTCGGTGCCGAGCATGAGCAGCGCGTCGCAGTGCTCCATCGCCCGGTAGCCGGAGCTGAAGCCGATGAGCCCGGTCATCCCCACGTCGAACCGGTTGTCGTACTCGACGAACTCCTTGCCGCGGAACGCGTGCAAGACCGGCGCCTGCAGGGCCCCGGCGAGGTCGATGAGCTGCTGATGCGCGCCCGCGCAGCCGACCCCGGCCAGGATGGTGACCCGCTCGGCGGAGTTCAGCACCCCAGCCGCGGCCGCCAGCGAGTCGTTATCCGGGCGGATCACCGCCGCCGCCGGCCGGATCGGCACCGCCCTCGCGCCGGACGGGACGTCGGCGAAGAACAAATTGCCGGGTACGACGACCACGCCGACCCCGCCGCGGGCCAGCGCCATCCGCATCGCGATCTCCAGGACGCGCGGCATCTGCTCCGGCTCGCTGACCAGCTCGCAGTAGACGCTGCACTCCCGGAACAGATTCTGGGGATGCGTCTCCTGGAAATACTGTGAGCCGATCTCATCCTCCGGGATGTGCGCGGCGATCGCGAGCACCGGCACCCGGCTGCGGTTCGCGTCGTACAGGCCGTTGATCAGGTGCAGGTTGCCCGGCCCGCAGCTGGCCGCGCACACAGCCAGCTCGCCGGTCAGCGCCGCGTCCGCGGCGGCGGCGAACGCCGCGGCCTCCTCGTGGCGCACGTGCTCCCAGGCCATGCCGCCCGCCCGGCGCAGCGCATCGGTGAACCCGTTCAGCGAGTCACCGGGGATCCCGTACACCCGCCGAACGCCCGACGCCTTCAGCGTGGCGACCACGATCTCGGCTACCGTGCTGGCCATTACGTGCTCCTTCTCGTCGGGTCATTATCGGTGTCCCGTGAGCTGCGAGCGGTCAATCGTGGGTCGCCAAGCTGGACTGGCGCCGTGGCTATACCCGCGGCCAGACGCCTTAAGTGGCAAATAGGGTTAACTCTTTGCATGAGCGGTGATGCTCCGGGCGGGCTGGTCGCGCCGCCGGGGACCGAGCGCCCGCGGCGCTACATACCGAGGCTGCGGTATGAGCTGATCGACTGTGGCCTGCACGGCCACGAACTGCTCGGCACCGATGCCGCCCGGCTGCGCGACGAAGATGCCCTGTTCGCCCGCGAAGGGGACGGCCTGCGCTGGTACCGCTGCCTGCGCTGCGACTCGTGGGTCGCGCTGAGCCCGCCCGCTGAGCCAACCGTGCCGTACCCGCCACACCGGGAGGAGGTGATGCTGCCGCTGCGCGGCCGCGCGCTCCGGGACCGCTACGTGCTGCGGCTGATCGCCCTGGACCGGGTGCTGCACTTCCTGATCCTGACCGCCCTGGCCGTGGCGCTGTTCCTGTTCGCCCGCGACCGGGCCGTGCTGAACGAGGACTTCACCAGGATCCTCAACGGCCTGCAGGGCGGGGTCGGCGGGCCGGTCAACACCAGCAGCCACGGCATCGTGCACGACCTGCGGCGGCTGTTCGCCGTCAACATCACGAACCTGTACCTGCTCGCGGCCGCGGCGGCCGCGTACGCGGCGCTGGAGGGCACCGAGGCGGTCGGGCTGTGGCTGGGCCGCCGGTGGGCTGAGTACCTGACCTTCATTGCGACGGTCGTCTTCGTGCCGTACGAGATCTACGAGCTGACCAAGAGCGTCACCTGGCTGAAGCTGCTCACGCTGGCCATCAACCTGCTCATCGTGATCTACCTGCTGTTCGCCAAGCGGCTGTTCGGGCTCCGCGGCGGCGGGAAAGCGGTACGAGCCGAACGGGCGCAGGACAACGGCTGGCCCGCTCTGGAGCGGGCGACCCCCGGGCTCGGCGCGCGGATCGCGCCCGCGCCGAAGGGCCCGGCCGTTTCGCCCGACTGAGCTACCAGAGCTCGGCGAACAGCCAGAAGGCGGCTCCGGTGCCGGCCCCGTAGGCGAGGTGGGCGCTCAGGTCCCTGGCCAGGGTCTTGGCGTCGTACTTCCAGATCGGCTTATAGATCATTCCCTCCGGAAGAATGACGTAGCCGGTGGCCCAGACCGCGGCCCCGAACGGCAGGCCGTACAGCGGGTCGGGGTCGCGCAGGGACCCGGCCAGGATGCCGTAGGCCGCCGCCGCCGACGATCCGTAGCCCCAGTGCATGGCCGTGCTGATGGGCCAGGCCCAGCGGTCAGAGAGCTTACGCTGCGTGAAGCCCTCGATCACGCGCTGGGCGACCTTCCCCGGATCAGGGGCGTGGTCCCAGCTGTCGACCGGCCCGAATTCCCACTCCAGCGGGCTCATCCTGCCGCCGCCGCGGCGGTACCGCAGGTACCAGACCGTGTCCAGGCAGATCGTCCCGACCACCCCGGCCAGGGTGCCTCCCACAACGGCCGCGAGCGGTGTCATCGGGTGCCTTCCACTGCGCATTCCGGGTCCGATCGCCGTTGGGACGCTGCTGCGGGCGGCCCAGGCTGGCGTTCCGCAGGGCGCGTGCCGTCGTGCCAAGTGTTCCAGAGGGTCGCGGTGGACATGCCGGTGGTCCCGCGAGAGAGTGAACCGACGTCGCTACGGGGAGAGAGGCATGACCGATATGACGCAGCAGCCGGTGATTCAGCTCAAGGACGGAGCCGTCCGCGGCCAGGCCGAGGGCGGGGTGTCGGCCTTTCTCGGCATCCCCTACGCGGCGCCTCCGTTCGGCGCGAACCGGATGCGGCCGCCGCAGCCCGTGCCGCCCTGGGCCGGGGAACGGGACGCCACCGCCTACGGGCCGACCGCGCCCAAGGGCGACTACCCGCCGCAGTACGCCCGGCTGTTCCCGGAGGAAGTGATCCCCGGTGAGGACTGCCTGAACCTGAACGTGTGGACGCCCGACCCCGGCGCCAGCGGGCTCCCGGTGCTGGTGTGGATCCACGGCGGCTCGTTCATGAACGGGTCCGGCTCGGTCGGCGCGTACGACGGCACGGCGTTCGCCCGCGATGGCGTGGTGTGCGTGACCGTCAACTACCGGCTGGCCGCCGACGGCTTCCTGTACTTCGACGACGGCATCGCCAACCTCGGCCTGCTCGATCAGCTGGCCGCCTTGCGGTGGGTGCAGAGCAACATCTCGGTGTTCGGCGGCGACCCGGCCCGCGTCACCGTGGCGGGCGAGTCGGCCGGGGCCATGAGCGTGACCACGCTGCTGTCGATGCCGCTCGCGGAGGGCCTGTTCAGCCAGGCCATCGCGCAAAGCGGCGCCGCGGCCCACACGCTCACCCGGGAGGAGGCGGTCATGGTCGGCGGCTACCTCGCCGACGCCCTCGGCGTGCCTGCCGACCGGGACTCGATCAGGGCCGTCCCGCTGGAGAAACTGGTTCAGGCCGCCTCGGACCTGGTCGTGGAGGTGCAGACCGCGCCCGACCCGGTCAAGTGGGGCCAGCTCGCGATGAGCCTGCTGCCATTCGCGCCGGCCGTCGACGGCACGGTCCTGCCGCAGGCCCCGCTGCCGGCGATCGCCGGCGGACAGGGCCGTGACGTGCGCCTGCTGATCGGGTCCAACCGCGACGAGGCGCGGCTGTTCTTTGTCGCGGCCGGCACCATGGACCTGATCGACGACGCGATGCTGGAGGCCGCCGCGGGCGCGTACGGGCTGTCCGCGGATTCCCTCGCCGTATACCGGGCGAACCGGCCGGGCGCCAGCCCGGGTGACGTGCTGGCCGCGGTCGTCACGGACTGGTTCTTCGGCATCCCGCCCGTCCGGGTGGCCGAGGCCCGCGCGGGGCGCGGAACCGCCAGCACCTGGGCCTACCGGTTCGATCACCCCGCCCCCGGGGACAACCACGGGCTCGGCTCCTGCCACGCGGTGGAGATTCCGTTCGTGTTCGACACCATCGCGCGCGATGACGTCCGGCCCCTGATCGGCGACACGCCGTCGCAGGCCGTCGCGGACCGCGTTCACCAGGTATGGGTTGACTTCACCACCCGCGGGGACCCGGGCTGGCCTGCCTACGACCTGGCCGGCCGCAGCACCGGCCTGCTCTCCGACCGCGTGAACGCCGCCCGCGACCCGGCCGCCGACGAGCGCGCTCTCTGGGACGGAATCCGGTAAAGGTCAGCGTGCAGGCTCCGCGCAGCGAGGGAGGACCCATGCCAGAGCATGCGGCGTACCGGGTGGTCGTGATCGGTGCCGGGTTCGGGGGGATCGGCATGGCCGCGGCGCTCAAGCAGGCGGGCATCGAGGACTTCGTCGTCCTCGACCGGGGCGATGACCTCGGGGGGATCTGGCGGGACAACACCTACCCCGGCCTGTGCTGTGACGTGCCGTCGGCCCTGTACTCATTCTCGTTCTGGCCGTGGCGCTGGAGCCGCCGCTTCCCGCCGCGGCAGGAGATCCTGACCTACCTGCGCGCGCTGGTGGACGAGCGCGGGCTCGGCCCGCACCTGCGCTTCGGCGCGGGCGTGGCCGCCGCCGAGTTCGACGAGCGCCGCGCCCGGTGGCAGCTCACCCTCGAGGACGGCAGCTCGCTGCAGGCCACCGCGGTCGTCTCCGCCGTGGGCCAGCTCAGCCGGCCCGCCCTGCCCGACATCCCCGGACGCGACGACTTCGCCGGCCCGTCGTGGCACTCCGCCCGGTGGGACCACGGCGTCGACCTGGCCGGCCGGCGGGTAGCCGTGGTGGGCACCGGGGCGAGCGCCATCCAGTTCGTGCCCGAGATCGCCAAGGATGCTGCCCACGTCGACATCTACCAGCGCAGCGCCCCGTACATAGTGCCCAAGTCCGACCGGGCCTACCCCGAGGCCGAGCAGGTCCTGCGCGACCGGCTCCCCGTGGTGCGCAGGGCCGACCGGCTGCGCACGTTCCTGTACGGCGAGCTGCTCACCAGCGGCTTCGTCGTATCGCAGAAACTCCTGGCCGCGCCGATGCAGCTGTGGCGCCGCCAGCTCGAATCGCAGATCACCGACCCGCAGCTGCGCGCCAACTGCGTGCCCGACTACGTGATGGGCTGCAAGCGGGTGCTGTTCTCCGACGACTGGTACCCGACGCTCACGCGCCCGAACGTCGACCTGGTCACCGACCCGATCGAGCGCATCGCCGCCGACGGCGTGGTCACGGCCGACGGCGTGGTCACGGCCGACGGCACCATCCGGCCGGCGGACGTGATCATCTACGGCACCGGGTTCCAGACGCTCGACTTCCTGGCCCCGATGTCGGTGACCGGCCTGTCCGGGAGCCGGCTGCGCGAGACCTGGCGCGCGGGGGCCGAGGCGTACCTCGGGATCACGGTCTCGGGGTTCCCGAACTTCTTCATGCTCTACGGGCCCAACACCAACCTCGGCGGCAATTCCATCATCTACATGCTCGAAGGCCAGATCGCCTACGTGCTCGGCGCCGTGGCGGCCCTGGATGAGGAGGGCCTCGACTGGCTCGACGTGCGTCCCGAGGTGCAGGCCGCGTTCAACGCCTGGGTGGCCGCGGCCAGCCGCACCTCGGTGTGGGAGAGCGGGTGCACGAGCTGGTACACGACGGCCTCGGGACGGAATACCAACAACTGGCCGGTCCAGACCTTCACGTACCGGAACCGGGTCCGCCGCTTCGACCTCGCCAAATACCGCGTCATGCCCAAACGCCCGGCCGCCGTCCCTGCGGGCGCGGAAGCATGAGCGAGCCAAAGGAGCGCGGTGCCGCCTGGACCGAGGAGCGAGGGAGCCTGCGACCGAGCGACGAGGGAAGGCGGCGCCTCAAGGCGCTCCGGAGGCGAGCGAATACAGAAATACGGGTACCGCCCATGCTGATGCGCCTCGGGGCGCAGCAGCTCGGCCGGCGGGTCCTCGACCCCGGCCTGACCTGGGAGGTGCAGCGCCGACGCCTGGACCAGGTCACGCGGGGCGCGGTGGTGCCGCGGGGCACGACCGTGACCGAGAACGTGCTGAACGGGGTGCGGGCCGAGGTGGTGACGATCGGCGGGGCGCGCCCGGAGCGCACGGTCGTCCACTTCCACGGCGGTGGCTACTGCGTGGGCTCGGCGCGCACGGCACGGGCCTGGGCGGCGCACCTGAGCGCCCGGGCGGGGTGCCGGGTCGTGCTGCCCGAGTACCGGCTCGCGCCCGAACACCCTCATCCCGCCGCGCTCGAGGACGCCCGCGCCGTCATGAAAGCGTTGCTCAGCGACGTCACCCCGGCCTCGGTGGTGGTGTCGGGCGACTCGGCCGGCGGAGGCCTCGCCCTGGCAGCGACCCTCTCGTTGCGTAATGGCTTTGAAGATCTTCCCGGCGGCTGCATCCTGGTGTCGCCGTGGCTCGACCTCAGCCGAGACCGCCGGGAACGCCCCGACCTGGTGCGCCGGGACGTGCTGCTCAGCCCGGGCTGGCTGGAGGCCTGCGCCGCCGCCTACGCTCCGTCGGACCGGGCGGACCCCTCGGTATCGCCGCTGCTGGCCGCGCCCGGCGGGCTGCCGCCGCTGCTGATCCAGGCCGGATCCGACGAGTTGCTCGCCCCCGACGCCGAGCGCCTGGCCGCCAGCGCCTCGGCGGCCGGGGTGGACGTCACCTACACCAGGTGGCCGCGCATGTGGCACGACTTCGCGCTGCAGCCCGGCCTCCTCGCGGCCGCCGACAGCGCGCTGGCCCAGGCCGCCTGGTTCGTGGAGACGGTGACCGGCGCCTAAGCCGCGTCGGGGCCGGCGGGCCGGGAGCCCATCAGAGCGCTCACGGAAGGCGCACTGCGCACATGGTGGCGTGTTAATCGAAAATATTTAGCATATGAAGTTGCCACATGTTACGATAATAGAAGACAAGAGCGAGCAGCTCGGGCAGCTACCGCGGAGAGGAGGGCCAGGTGGCCGACATACCCGACCCCGAACCGCCAGGCCCACTCGCTCGCCGCGAGCCACCCGGCGCCGACTTCTGTGATGACCCAGACGACTGGGGCCTGGACCTGGACCGTGAGCCGCCCTCGGAGGAGGAGCTGCACGGGGCGGGGTTCGACCCGCACAACAGCCCGGTCGAGGGCTGGGAGGTCATGTCCGACGCGCAGCGCGCCGAGCTGGCCGGCGGCGACCTGTACCCGGACCAGGACGGCGACGAGGTGGTGCCGGAGGCGCTGGAGGCCGGGTTCACCCACCGCCGCGGCGGCACCGGGACGGGGGCCGGGTTCGCG
>Ga0318497_10000217_pt1 | contig 17273 bp, 12 predicted proteins | sample GRESIP109b1f23_FD_203754 | JGI IMG/M metagenome (GOLD analysis project Ga0318497, IMG submission 203754) | Tropical soil microbial communities from Luquillo Experimental Forest, Puerto Rico - GRE.SIPMG.109b1f23 | ecosystem: Environmental > Terrestrial > Soil > Tropical forest > Bulk soil... | reverse complement strand
GAGCAGCTCGCGGTAGATCGTCTCGGCGTCGCCGCTGCGACCCCGCCGGACCAGGGTCCGCGCCAGGTAGCCGCGCGCGGTCAGCGCGGCCGGGTCGTCCTGGCGCAGGAAGGCCGCGGCCGCCACGCTGGCCTGCGCGAGCTTCTGGGCCGCGGCCAGCCGCCCGGCGCCGAGCAGCGCCTCGGTGCCGACCGCGCTGACCGACAGCAGCCGGGCCAGGACGGCGGGGTCCAGATCGTCGGCGAGCAGGTCGATGACGGCGTTCATGTGCGCCCGCAGCCGCCGCCAGGCCAGCCAGTCGCCCGGCCGTCCCGGGTCGAGCCCGGCCGTGGCCGCCTCGAGCAGCGCCACCACCGTCTCCTGCACGGCCGCGCGCTCGGCGTCGGCGCTGGCCGCGAGCCGGACACGGTTCGCGTCGGCGACCACCGGGTGCACGGTGACGGCGTGCACGCCGGCCGGGCTGCCGCTGTTCGAGATGTCGATCAGCCCGGTGCGCGACAGGCCCTGCAGCCCGGCGCGGAGCCCGCGCCGTTCGGCCCCGTCGTCGTGTCCGGCTCGCTTGTCCGGGCCGGCCAGCAGGTCCGCGAGCGGCGGCAACTGCAGCAGCCAGGCCGGGATGGGGGCGGCCGGCGCGAAACAGGACAGCACCAGCAGCAGCGGGCGTGCCTGCGGCCTGCCCTCGGCGGCGAGCGCGTCCAGGGACAGGTCCCAGGTGCGCTGGACGTTCGCGTGGATGCCTTCGCCCTCTTCGTCGATGTCGGTCAGGGCCGCGGGCAGCTCGACGCCGTCCAGCGCCTCCCGGTAGCCGGCGAAGGTGGACCAGTGCGCGAACGGCGACCCCAGGTAGGCGCCCGCCAGGTGCAGCGCCAGCGGCAGCCCGCCGAGGCGGCGGGACAGCTCGCGCGCCTCGTGGCCGCCGGGATCGGCGACCTCGGGAGCCAGGTCGCGCAGCACCTCGGCGCCGGCCTCGTCGTCCAGCGGCTTGAGCTCGCGCAGCGTGACCCCGGTTCCCCAGACCCGCGGGTCCCTGATCCGGGTGGTCACGATCACCATCCCGGCCGGATCGGGACGCAGCCATCCGGTGCCGTCGGCCGGCGTGCCGGCGTCGGCGCCGGCCAGCACCGCGGGGTTGTCGGCGTCGTCGAAGACCAGCACCCAGCGGCGGCCCGCGACGTGGTCGCTGTTCAGGAACTCCCAGGCCCGGGCCGGCGCGGTCCGGGCACCCTCCCGCACCGGCGCCGTCACCGACTCGGGTGCCCCGAGTTCGCGCAGCACTTCGAGCATCCCGCTGGTCAGCAGGGCGCTGTCCGCGGCCCGGACCCACCAGACGCGGTAGCCGCGCTCCCTGGCCATCCGGGCCGCGGTCAGCGCGACGGTGGACTTGCCCAGGCCGCCCATGCCCGCGATCACGAACGCCCGGCTGGCCCGCCACGGGTAGGGCCGCAGCGCCCGGCGCAGCTCACCGATCAGCCCGTCGCGGCCGCGCACCTCGGGCGGGAGTTTGCCCAGCGGCGGCGCCACCGGCAGCGGCAGCCGGGCCGGGGAGCCGGCCGACGCGGGCGGGGGAACCAGGTTCAGGCCGGGCGGCGGGGCCACCCGCCCGGCCAGGTGCGCCCAGACCGATACGTGAGACTCCTTGACCTGGCACTCCAGGTGCTCGAAGGTCGCCGGATCCACCCGCCCGGTGCAGCCGCGCACCACGTGGTCGTAGACGTAGTCCGACGCCGCGAAGATCAGGTCCGCCTGCTCGGTGGCGAGCCTGGCCTTGATCACCGGGGCGTCCACGATGCGCGCGGTGGCGATCACGGCCTGCCCGGTGAGCCCCTCGGCGTCCCTCCCGACCGGTCCGGCGTGCAACGCCACCCGCAGCTGGATCCGCACCACCTCGCTGGCCCGGCGGTTGTACTGGCGGAGCCGGCTGGCCAGTTCGGCCATCAGCGGGTCGACCACGCGGCGCGTGGAGATGGTCGGCGGCACCACGATGACGGCGCCGTCGCCGCGGTCCTCCCGGTAACACGTCGCCCAGGACACCCCGGACGCCTCGAAGGAGGACCGCAGGATCTCGTACATCGCCGCGCGCACCACCTCGCGGTCGCCGTCGTTGCGCACCGGATCGGAGAACCCGGCCACGTCGGTGAACACGATCGAGCAGTTCAGCGGCTCATCCCAATCCTGCTGCCAGCGCGCCGCCTCCGCCGTGGCGGCGAGCGACCCGTTCGGCGTCCGGTCGGCGCGGGTGTCCGGCGGCGCGACGTCGCATAGCGCGGCCAGGCCGTCCAGGTCGATCACGGTCAGCCGGCGGGACCGCTCGCCGTGGGCGATGATCCCCCGGTCCCGCCAGGACCGCAGGAACCGGCCGACCGCGTCCGGGCTCGTCCCCGCCCAGTCCGCGAGTTCCTGCTGCGACATCGGCAGGGTGAACATCGCCACGGCGGTGTGCTGGTAGCCGCCCCGGCGCTGGGCCAGGTCGAGCAGCAGCCAGGCCAGCCGCCGCTCGGCGCCGGCCCGCTCACCCGGGAACAGCCGCGCCCGGTCCTCTTCCCGGCGCTCGGTCACCTGGCGTTCCAGCACCTCGGCGGCCCGCGGATGGCCGCGCAGGAACTCCGCGAACCGTTCGGCCGGAACGACCATCGCCGAGACCTCGTCCAGCGCGGTCACGGTGGCCGAACGGACCTGGATGGTCAGCGCGGCCCGCTCCCCCACCACATCCCCCTGGCCGCGCACGGCCAGGATCTTCTCCGCGCCGCCCGGCCCTTCCCTGACGCTGACCTTGGCCCAGCCCGAGTCGATGATCATCACCTGGGAGGTGTCCTCGCCCGCGCGGCACAGCACCGCGCCGGCCCGGAAGAACTCCTCCACCCCGGCCGCCGCCAGCGCCTCCCGCTCGGGGTCGGCCAGCGCGTTCCAGAAGCTGCGCGCGGTGGGCCGCTCCCAGCGCACGCTGCCCGCGGCGACCGGGATATCCGCGACCTGACCTGCGCCCGCTACCGAACCGCCCGGGTCGGATCCCTCGTCCCGTCTCACGGTCAGTCCATCCCTAAACCGTTAGCGCTCACATATGCCCGGCGCTCGGGCCTTTCCCCGAGGTAAGTCCGCCGCGGCCAGATGACGCTGGATGGCCCCGGCGCGATGAGCCGCTGGCGCGGCCTCGTGTGGTTAGTGTATGCGCGGCGTATGACAGTCTGCCGTCCCGGACCGCCGTCACAGGCCCTACAGGATGACGTCCAGCATCATCGGGCCGGTGGGGCGCCCGGTAGGCCGCGGGGGGCCGCCGGCCGGTTCGGCGGTGAGGGCCAGGTGATCGCCGGGACGCAGCCCGGCGGCGACGACCGGGCCGGTCATGCCGTGGTGCACCGGCGGGAGCATCGTCACCGCCCGGTCGCCGCCCGGGCCGATCAGCCAAAGCTCGTAACCGCGCGAAGCGGGCAGCGCGTGCAGGTCCGCGGCGGTGAAGACTAGCTCGCGCCGGGCGTGGGACATCACGATGGTGACCGTGCCGCCGCCCTTCACGGCGCCGGTCATCATGGTGGCGTCCCGCGCGGTGAGCACCGCGGCGATCTGCTGGCTGCTGGCCTGGGCCCGGCTGAGCTGGTCCTGCACGCTGCCGTTGCTGACGCCGAACACCACCGCCGCGGCGGCCACCGCGGCCACGGCCACGGCACCCGCCGCCACGGCCAGCCTCCCGCGGCCCGGCCAGGCGCGGGCCCGCCAGCCGCGGACCGCCGCCTCCGGCTCGGGCACGGGCGGCCGCTGCCTGGTCGCCGCGGCGGCCGCCATCACCCGCGTCTTCAGTGCGGGCGGCGGGGGGACGGCGGTGGCGGTAGCCAGCCGGGCGGTGGCCTCGCGCAGGCTGGCGATCTCCCGTGAGCACTCCTCGCACCCGGCCAGGTGGCGCTCGAACCTGGCCCGGTCGGGCGCGGAGATCGCGTCCATCGCGTACGGCCCCGCGAGGGTGTGGACCTGCCGATCACGCTTCACTGCGCCACCCCCAGGCAGTCCCGCAGCCGGATCAGCGCGTCCCGCATCCTGGTCTTGATCGTGCCGGCCGGCACCCCGAGCAGGCTGGCGACCTGGCCGTAGGTGTAGCCGCCGTAGTAGGCCAGGGTGACCGACTCGCGCTGCAGTTCGGTGAGCGAGCCCAGGCAGCGCCGGACCCGCTCGCGCTCGAGGCTCGACTCGACGGCCTCGGCCACCTCGTCGAAGGGGATGTCGGCGGCCGCGGTGCGCCGCTCGCGCTCGGACTCCTTCTGTACCGAGCGGACCCGGTCGATCGCCCGCCGGTGCGCCAGCGTCATCACCCAGGCGGTCGCGCTGCCGCGGCCGGGGTCGAACTTGGCCGCGTTCCGCCAGACCTCGAGCAGCACCTCCTGGGTAACCTCCTCGGACTGGGCCGGGTCCCGGACCACCCGCCGGACGATGCCGAACACGGACGCGGCGACCTGGTCGTAGACGGCGTCGAAGGCACCGGCGTCGCCGCGCGCCACCAGCCCCAGGCGTGCCGCGAGGTCGCCGGTGCTGACGCCGGGCTCGGCGCCATCCGGGCCGGGGTCGTTGATGGCCGTCATGCCTTTAATTCGTAACAGCTGGCGCCCGCGGATTGGCGGCTAATCCTGGCAGGCCGACCAAAACCTGCGGGTCTTGGCCGGCCGACCAAACCTGCGCGGCGACCGCACCGAATACACATCATGAGCTTGAGCGGGAGGGATTCACGGGGTCGCCTGGACTGGCGGAGCGCGGGGCTCGGCGCCGTCGCCGGGGTGCTGGCGGCCGGCGCGGCGCTGGGCGCGGGGCAGTTCGTGGCCGGGCTGACCGGCGCCAGCGGGTCGCCGGTGGTGGTGGTCGGCGAGCTGCAGATCGATTTCACGCCGCCGTGGCTGAAGAACTTCGCCATCACCGAGTTCGGCGCGGACGACAAGCTCGTCCTGGTCAGCGGGATCGTCGTGGTGCTCGGCGTGTTCTCCGCCATCGTCGGCGCGGCGGCCACCCGGCGGATGGCCTATGGCATGGCCGGCGTCGCGGTGTTCGCGGCGGTCGGGCTGACGGCGGCGGCGACCCGGCCGGACGCGACGGTCGCCAGCCTGCTTCCCACCCTGGCCGCCACGGCCACCGCGGTGGCGGTGCTCCAGTTGCTGATACCGATGGTTCGGCGGCCCGCGATCCCGGCGGAGACGGAAGGGCCGCGGCGCCGCAGCTTCCTCGCGGCGGGGGCGGCGACCGCGGGCGTCGCGGCCGGGGCCGGGCTGGCGGGCCGGCTGCTGACCGAGCGGAGCAGCGTGGCCGGCGCGCGGAAGTCCGTGCGCATCCCCAGGCCCGCGGTCACCACGCAGGCCCTGCCGCCCGGCGCGGACCTGCGCATCCCGGGGCTCGCCCCGTTCGTGACGCCCAACGGGAGCTTCTACCGGGTGGACACCGCGCTCGTCCTGCCGCAGGTCGACCCGTCGAGCTGGCGGCTGCGGGTCCACGGCATGGTGAAGCGCGAGATCACGCTGACCTTCGACCAGCTGATCAAGCGGCCGCTGATCGAGGACTACATCACCGTGTGCTGCGTGTCCAACCCGGTCGACGGCACGTACATCGGCAACGCCAAGTGGCTGGGCGCCAGCCTGGCCACCGTGCTCCGCGAAGCCGGGATCAAGGCCGGAGCGGACCAGTTGCTGTGCACCTCGGCGGACGGGTTCACCTCGGGCACCCCGGTGCAGACCGTGATGGACGGCCGGGACGCGCTGCTCGCGGTGGCGATGAACGGGCAGCCGCTGCCGGTCGCGCACGGCTTCCCGGCCCGGATGGTGGTGCCCGGGCTCTACGGCTACGTGTCCGCGACCAAGTGGGTGACGGACATCGAGGTGACCACGTTCGCGGGCAACTACGCCTACTGGGCGCAGCGCGGCTGGTCGCAGCGGGCGCCGATCAAGACCGAGTGCCGCATCGACGTACCGAACGGCCAGGACGAGATCCGGGCCGGCCCCACGGCGGTGGCCGGGGTGGCCTGGGCCCAGCACAAGGGCATCGACGCGGTCGAGGTCCGGGTGGACCGGGGGCCGTGGCACGAGGCCAGGCTGGCCGCCGTCCCCGGGCTGGACACCTGGCGGCAGTGGGTCTGGCAGTGGGACGCCACCTCGGGCGGCCACGTGCTCGAGGCCCGCGCCACCGACAAGACCGGCTACACGCAGACCGCCGCCATGGCGCCGCCCGAGCCCGACGGGGCCACCGGCTACCCGATGGCCTCCGTCGCCGTGCGGTAGGGAGCCTTAGGGATAGCCGTCACCTGCGGTTCGCGGGGGCGGGTAGCTGGACTGGTCGTAACGGCGGCGTACCACCCGCACCCTGGTCGCGCGCCTGGAGACCTCGGCGATCAGGCTCCCGATGGCGACGCCGAGTATCAGGTTGACCACGGCGGTGGCGAACTTCTGCGACGTCGGAGCGGTGGTGCTGAACGGGTACACCACGGCGACCAGGGTCGCGAGCCCGATGATCCAGCCGAAGAAGACCCGCGGGTACGGGGTGGAGATCAGCAGCAAGTGCATGAGAGCGGTGGCGGCCAGCGCACAGGCGGCGGCCGCGAATACGTACCCCACGGTGGAGGCGTTGCCCCAGGCGCCTTCGCGGCGCGGGGACAGGATCGGGACGTCGAACAGCCAGCGGCATACGAGGATCCCGACCAACGCGATCAGCGCCGCGACCACCGCGGTCGCGGCGCCGCCCGACCACAACGGCTTCGCGTCCACCTTGCGCGTGCGCTCCGGCTCCGGATCCTGCCTGGGCATCGGAACTGTCATGACTCGGCTCGCTTAATCTCGAGAGAGAACCCCCTTTGCTACAGACCTAACCACCGGTGGCGATCCGAAACTCCCCCGGCCGGGTCCGCCGCGGCCGAACGAGCCGGGGCAAGCGCCAGATGGTTAGCAAGCGAAATTAATGAGCGGTCCCGGCTGTTTACCTGTCTGCGCGGATTACGGGGGTCAGCGCTGTCAGGGAGGACAGTAGACACGGCTGGGACGCGAGCTTCGGGCGACGGGTGGCTGCGACGGCTGGCGGGCTACTGCTGGCGTTATCGCCGGACGGTACTCGTCGCGCTGGCGGGTGCGCTCGCGGCGACCGCCGCGACCGCGGTGATCCCCCTGGTGCAGCGGCAGATCATCGACGACGTGATCGTGACCCACCAGGCGTCCATCTGGCCGCTGGCCGGGCTGCTCGTCGTCGCGGCCGCGGTGAACTTCGGCGGCATCTACCTACGCCGGTACCGCGGTGGCCGGCTCTCCCTCGACGTGCAGCACGACCTGCGCACCGAGCTGTTCGCCGCGCTGTCCCGCCTGGACGGCGCGCGCCAGGACGAGATACGCACCGGGCAGCTGGTCGGCCGGTCTATCTCCGACCTGAACATGGTGCAGGGCATCCTGTCCATGGTGCCGGTCACGCTCGGGAACATGGTGCTGTTCGTGCTGAGCCTCGGCATCATGGTGGTGCTGTCACCGGTGCTCACCCTGGTCACCGTCGCGGCCGCGCCCGCGCTGTGCCTGATCGCGCTCGCGTCGCGGCGCAAGCTGTTCCCGGCGAGCTGGGACGCGCAGCAGCAGACCGGCGAGGTGGCCGGGGTGGTGGACGAGGCCATCGGCGGGGTGCGGGTGGTCAAGGGGTTCGGCCAGGAGGAGCAGGAGCAGGAGCGGCTGGAGGCGGCGAGCGAGAAGCTGTTCGCGTCCCGGCTGCGGCTGATCCGGCTGACCGCCAGGTACAACCCGGCGCTGACCGCGATCCCGTCGCTGGGCATGGTCGGCGTGCTCGCACTGGGCGGCTGGCTGGCCATCCACGGCTCGATCACGCTGGGCACGTTCCTGGCCTTCTCTGCCTACCTGGCCCAGATGACCGGTCCGGTGCGCATGTTCACCTACCTGGTCACGCTCGGGCAGGAGGCGCGGGCCAGCGTGATCCGGGTGTTCGACATCATCGACTCGCGGCCGGCCATCACCGACAAGCCGGACGCGATCGAGCTTCCGCCGGACGCGGCCGGGCTGAGCTTCGACGACGTCCGGTTCGGCTACCGCCCGTCCGAACCGGTGCTGCGCGGGCTGTCGCTCCGGGTCGAGCCGGGCGAGACGGTCGCCGTGGTCGGCGCGTCCGGGTCGGGCAAGTCCACCCTGGCACTGCTGCTGCCGCGGTTCTACGACCCGCAGGCCGGCTCGATCCGCATCGGCGGGCACGACGTCGCCGACGTGACCCGCGACTCCCTGCGCGCCGCGATCGGGCTGGTCATGGAGGACAGCTTCCTGTTCTCCGACACGATCTGGGCCAACATCGCCTACGGACGCCTGGACGCGACCGAGGAGCAGGTCATCGCGGCGGCCCGGGCCGCCCAGGCGCACGAGTTCATCGTCCGGCTGCCGCAGGGCTACGACACCGTGGTGGGCGAGCAGGGCCTCACCCTGTCCGGCGGCCAGCGCCAGCGGGTGGCGCTGGCCCGGGCGCTGATCACCGACCCCCGGGTGCTGCTGCTCGACGACGCGACCTCGGCCATCGACCCGCGCCTGGAGGCGGAGATCCACGCCGCGCTCCGTGAGGTAATGCGGGGCCGGACCACGCTGATCATCGCGCACCGCCGGTCCACGCTGAACCTGGCCGACCGGATCGTGGTCCTGGACTCCGGCCGGGTCGCCGACACCGGCACGCACGAGGAGCTGACCGAGCGCTGCGCGCTGTACCGGCGGCTCATCGTCAGCGGGGAGTACGACGACGAATCGGTCCGCACCGTGGAAGACGTGCTCGACGACCGGGCGATGGCCACGTCGGCCGGCGCCGACCGGGGGGAGCGGACCAGCTACCGCGCCGCGGCCGCCAACGCGGCCGCCGGGCCCGTCGCCGGGGCGCTCACCAGCCTGCCGCCCTCCCCCGAGCTGCTCGCCCAGGTGGACGCGCTGCCGCCGGCGAACGACAAGCCGCAGGTAGACGTGGCCGGGGCGCGGGCCGGCGACCGGCACTTCACGCTGCGCAGGCTACTGCGGCCGCTCACCGCCGCGCTGATCATCGGGCTGCTCCTCGACGGCCTGGACGCCCTGGCCGGGCTGGCCCTGCCCGCGCTGGTCAGGAACGGCATCGACCACGGGGTGGAGACCAAGGCCTTCCACGCGATCCTCGTGGTCTCCCTCGTCGGGCTGGCCGTCGTGCTGGCCGACTGGCTGGTCAACCGGGCCGAACTGCTGGTGGTCGGGCGGAACGGGGAGCGGCTGCTGTACACCCTGCGGGTCAAGCTCTTCGCCCAGCTGCAGCGCCTCGGCCTGGACTTCTACGAGCGCGAGCTGTCCGGCCGGATCATGACCCGGATGACCACCGACGTGGACGCGCTGTCCACGTTCCTGCAGACCGGGCTGGTCACCATGGTCAGCTCGGTGCTCACCTGCTTCGGCGTGCTCGCCGCGCTGCTGATCATCAACCTGCAGCTCGGCCTGGCGGTGCTGTGCATCTTCCCGGTCCTGGTGGCGGCCACGCTGCTGTTCCGGTCCAAGTCGGCGCGCGCGTACGCCGAATCGCGGGAGCGGGTCGCCGCGGTCAACGCCTACTTCGCGGAGAACGTGGCCGGACTGCGGGTCACGCAGGCGTTCCGCCGGGAGCAGGGCAACCGGGACCGGTTCGGCGGGCTGAGCCAGGCGTTCCTGGTGACCCGGCTGCGCGCCCAGCGGTACATCGCGCTCTACTTCCCGTTCGTGCAGACCCTGTCCACGGCCGCGGGCGCCATCGTGCTCGTGCTCGCGACCGGCCAGATGCACAGCGGCGCACTGACCGCGGGCGCGCTAATCGCCTACCTGCTCTACATCGACATGGTGTTCGCCCCGGTCCAGCAGCTGTCCCAGGTCTTCGACGGCTACCAGCAGGCCATGGTGGGGCTGCGCCGGATCACCGACCTGCTCCGGCTCCGCACCTCCACGCCACCGCCCCGGCGGCCGGTCACCGCGGGCCTGCTTGACGGCCGGATCGAGCTGCGCGACGTGGACTTCTGCTATGGAGGCGACGGCAACGCGCTGTCCGGGATCAACCTCGCCGTCGAGCCCGGCGAGACCGTCGCCCTGGTCGGCCAGACCGGCGCGGGCAAGTCCACGCTGGTGAAGCTCATCGCCCGGTTCTACGACGCGACCGGCGGGCAGGTCCTGGTGGACGGCACCGACGTCCGGGACTACGACCTGGCCAGCTACCGGCACCAGCTCGGCGTGGTCCCGCAGGAGTCGTACCTGTTCGCGGGGACGGTCAGGGACTCGATCGCGTACGCCAGGCCGGACGCCAGCGACGCCGAGGTCGAGGCGGCGGCCCGGGCGACCGGCGCGCACGACATGATCACCCGGCTGCCCGGCGGCTACGCCCACCACGTGTCCGAACGCGGCCGCAACCTGTCGGCCGGCCAGCGCCAGCTCATCGCGCTGGCCCGGGCTCAGCTGGCCGACCCGGCCATTCTGCTCCTCGACGAGGCCACCGCGGCCCTCGACCTGGCCGCCGAGGCCGCGGTGAACCACGCGATCAGCGAGCTGACCGCGGCGCGCACGACCATCGTGGTCGCGCACCGGCTGAGCACCGCCGCCCGGGCCGACCGGATAGTGGTCCTGGATCAGGGCCGCATCGTGGAGGCGGGCAGCCACGACGAGCTGCTCACGGCGGACGGCACCTACGCCGCCTTGTGGGACGCCTTCACCGGCGAGTCGGAGCTGGTCGCTTAGCCGGGGCAGGCACCCAGGTCCGTTCGGGATAATGCTGACCGGGGTGAGGGGATGTACCGGCTGCTCTACCGGGTGGTGCTACGGCGGGTGCCCGCGGAGGCGGCGCACCTGGCGGCCTTCGGGCTGATCCGGGGGGTCGCGCGGGTGCCGGGGGCGGCGTGGCTGTTGCGGTGGTGGCTGGGGCCGCGTGATCCGGTGCTGCGGGTGCGGGCGCTGGGGCTGTCGTTTCCCGGGCCGGTCGGGCTGGCGGCCGGGTTCGACAAGGACGCGCGCGGGACGCGCGGGCTGGCCGCGCTCGGGTTCGGGTTCGTGGAGGTCGGCACGGTGACCGCGCGGGCGCAGCCGGGGAACCCCAAGCCGCGGATGTTCCGGCTGGCCGCGGACCGGGCGCTGGTCAACAGGATGGGGTTCAACAACGCCGGGGCGGCCGCGGCGGCGTTGGCGCTGCGGCGGTCGCGGACCCGGTCTGGGGGTCCGGTCGTCGGGGTGAACATCGGCAAGACCCGCGCCGTGCCGGACGCCGACGCGGCCGCGGACTACGCGGCGAGCGCGCGGGCGGTGGCCGCGGTGGCCGATTACGTGGTCGTCAACGTCAGCTCGCCGAACACGCCGGGTCTGCGCGACCTGCAGGCCGCGGACCGGCTCAAACCGGTGCTGGCGGCGGTGCGCGCCGCGCTGGACGCTTCGTCTGGCGGGCGCCGGGTGCCCTTGCTGGTCAAGATCGCGCCGGACCTGGCCGACGCGGACGTGGACGCGGTCGCGGACCTGGCGCTCGAGCTCGGCCTCGACGGCATCATCGCGACCAACACCACCGTGTCCCGGGCCGGCCTGGCCAGCCCGGCGGCCGAGGTGGCGGCGGCCGGGGCGGGCGGGCTGTCCGGACCGCCGCTGCGGGCCCGTTCACTCGCGGTGCTCGGCCGGCTGCACGCCCGGGCCGGGGACCGGCTGGTGCTCATCGCGGCCGGCGGGATCGAGACCCCGGACGACGCCTGGGAACGGCTGCGGGCCGGCGCCACGCTGGTCCAGGCCTACACCGGGTTCGTCTACGGCGGGCCGCTGTGGCCGCGGCGGATGCACGCCGGGCTGGCCCGGCGGATGAAAGCGGACCTCAGCTGAGCCCAGCGAGACGGGTCTCACCGGTGTCACAACACCACGTCCAGCCGCTCGTAGGGTGCCTGGCAGGGGTTTCCCGCGGCGAGCCAGATGTGCCTGGCGGTCAGGTCCATCAGCACCGAGGCGATGGTGGCGCACTGCTCGCACGGGTGATCGGCCGGGTCGGGGTGGGCGCAGATGCTGTGCGGGTAGTCGGCGTGATCGGCCAGCAGGACGCCGAAGTCATCCAGGGTCCTGGCCGTTCTCGCGGCGCGGAGCCGCTGCAGCCGGATCACGCTGCTGGGCATGGCCCACAGAGCCAGGTCGGTCGGCGGGGCTTGCGCGGTCTCCGGGACCGGGCCGGTGCGCGGGGCCAGGAAGTGGTTGGTGTGCAGGAGCACGCCGTCCTCGGGGAACAGCGGGTACAGACGGGTGAAGTCGCCGGGCGCCGCCTCGATGTCCAGGGCGGCGCCGCTGGCGTGCGCGATCAGGTAGTTGGCCGACGAGGAGCGCGGGCCGGCCTGGAGCACCCCGAGGGCTTCGGTGACGGTGGCGCAGTCGAGCACGGCGCGCAGCAGCACATGGTAGGGCAGCCCGGGCTCGCCGGCGTCCGCGTCGGTCACCAGGGCGTTGGTGACCAGGCCGAGGCCGGCCGCGTTCATCCCGGTCTTGGCGAGCAGGCCGGCCTCGACCACCGTGACGAAGTCCGGGCCGTCGTCCTGGCGGACCTCCAGCACGACCAGCGTCTGGGCGGAATGCAGGAGCCAGTCCCAGTTCTGCCCGAGGAGCACGGGGTCCTTCTGGCCGGGTGCCGGGACGCCGGCGAACGCGCTGCATTCGGCTGGAGTCTTCCTGGCCGCGGTCAGGGCCTGCCGGGCCTTGGCCGAGTACATCACCTCGGTGCGCACGTTGATCGCCAGCACGTCGGCCAGGTCGAGGCCGGCGCCGTCCGCGATGCCGCGCAGTTCGTCTAGGTACGCAGGCTGGAACTCGCCGATCGGCGCCTCGAACCTGGCCGCCTCGCGCCGGACGGTGGGCCAGTCCCACCCGGCGTAGTGCGCGAAGGTCTGCTGGTAGGCCTGGACCGAGAGCCGCACCCGGGCCGCGGCCTGGCGGCCGTACTGGCGGCCGCGCTGGTAGCTGGTGCCTTCGACGCGCACGTGCTGGATGCTGGTCATCCGCGCTCCCCTGGGTCTGGTCGGTCGGATCTACGCTAACCTGAGGACGTGGGCCTGAGACGATGGCTGGTCTGGGTCAGGGAACACGTTCCGTTCGCCCGCCGCCGGGGCGGGCCCGGAGTGGCTGGCGTGCGCGAGCCCCGGCGGCCCCGCCCGCCGTTCCGGCCGCCGCAGGCCATGACGGCGGAACCCGAGGCGTCCGTGGTGGCCACCCTCACCAGGTCCCGGCGCCGACGGTGGCGCGCGTGGCGGCGCCGTCCGCACGGCGGGCCCGCTGACGCTACAGGCTGAGGCCGGCCGCCCGCGCGACCTCGCGGTAGGCGGCGGCCAGCGTGTCCAGGGGCGCGTGCGCGTTGCGCCCGCTGGGGTTCGGCACCACCCAGAGCTGGGCGCCGTGCAGGTCTTCCGGCTGGCGGCCGAGGACGGCCCGCGGGGCGCTGAAGGCGGCCCGGTAGGCGGTGACGCCCAGGATGGCGACCACCCGCGGACGGAAGCGGCGTACCTTCCCGCCGAGGACCCGGGCGCCTTCGGCCAGTTCGGCTGGGCCGAGTTCGCCGGCGGCCGCCGTCGCCCTTTCGACCAGGCTGGTGATGCCGACGCCGCGGCGCAGGAGGTAGTCCCGGTCGGCCGGGGCGAGCCCGGCCGAGGCGTCGATCAAGTGGTCGGTGATGCCGGCCCGCAGCAGGGCCGGGTAGAACCGGTTGCCGCGCGGTGCGAAGTGACCCTGCACGGCGACGCTGCGCAGGCCGGGATTGATGCCGACGAACAGCAGCCGCACGCCCTCGGCAATCAGGTCCGGCAGGGTGGCTCCGGTGTACGACTTCAGTTCGGCGCGGGTGAAGCTGACGCTCCTGGCGGGCCCCAAGCGGACCGTCCTCTCCCCTGTCGTCTCCGTGTCGTCTCCCCCGTCGTCTCCCGGTGCGAACCGGCGACCGGCGGAATTCTCACTAAAAGATATGGCACACTGAAATCCGCTGCCGTTCGGGCACGTATGAGGGATCCCGGGCGCTTGCCTGCTCAGGCCGGGGCAGGCATACGACTACGACCGAGGACGCCAGTGCCATGCCAATCGCGATTACCGATCGGAGCAGCCCTGGTATGGCCGGGCCCGAGCGCGTCCGGACGGGTCCCTGACCGTGCGCGATGGCCAGGCCACCGACCATCGGCGCGATCCCGCGGTGCCGGTGTCGGTCTCGGGCCCGCGAGGACGACACGCCCGGCCGCCTGACCGGGACGCGACGGCCCCAGACGCGCCGCCCCCGGACGCGCCGCCCCCGGACGCGCCGGCCCCTGACGAGAAGACGACGAGCGGCCGACGGAAGAAGGCCTGGCGCCAGCTGATGCTGGTCGTGGTGGCGGCGATCGTCCTGATGCTGCTCATCAAGGCGTTCGTCGTCCAGGTGTACCGGATCCCCTCGGCCTCGATGGAGGACACCCTCCTCACCGGTGACCGGGTGCTGGTCAATAAGCTGATCTACCACTTCCGCGGCATCGCCCGCGGCGACATCGTGGTGTTCAGCGGCCAGGGCTCGTGGGGTACCACCACGGGCGCGCCGGATCCGGCCCCGCCGGGTAACCCGCTGCTGCGGGCGGGGTACGACGTGCTCACCGATGTCGGCGTTTACAGCACGCAGACGTACTACGTCAAGCGCGTCATCGGCCTGCCCGGCGATCACGTGGTGTGCTGCGTGAACGGCAAGGTGACGGTCAACGGGGTCCCGCTGGACGAGGCGTCCTACCTGTTCCCCGGCGCGAGCCCCTCGGTGTGGTCGTTCAACGTCATCGTCCCGCGCGGGCGGCTGTGGGTCATGGGCGACAACCGGGCCATCTCGGATGACTCGCGCGGGCACATGTCGGCCGGCTTCCCGGGTATGGGGACCGTGCCCGAGAACGAGGTGGCCGGCCGGGCGTTCCTGATCATCTGGCCGCCGTCGCAGATCGGCGACCTGCCGATTCCCGCCGCGTTCCAGCGGGCCGCGCTGCATGCCGGGGCGGCTGCCGCCCCGGTGCTCCCGGTGCTCCCGGTCGCCGGGGCGACGGGGCTCGCCGGGATCCCGGTGCTGGCGCTGCGGATGCGGCGGGTCAGGGCCATACGGCGAGGGCGACGCCGGGCAGGGCGCCGCGGATGACCCGCGCCGCTGGACATGGACAGGCAACGCCGGTGCCTGGCCCCTTATGCCGTCAGCGGGGGCAACGGGTCGGTTCGCAGGTCAGCTGGGGTCTTTCTCGCCCGGGATTTCGTCGTCGGCCAGGAGCGCTTTCAGGACCGCGACGCTGGCCTCGACCTCCGCGATATGGACATCAAGCTCGGCTACCACCCGCCTGATCTCGTCATCACGCGCGCTCATGGCTTGTCCTCACCGGGCTCGTCCTGACCTGGCTTGTCCTGGCCGTGTTCGTTCTCGCCGGCCTCGTCCTCGCCGAGCAGCGCTGAGAGTTCCGCGAGCTTGCCGGCGATTTCGTGCAGGCTGGCTATCGCCTCGGCGGCTAGGACGCGGATCTCGGCGGGCGACATGGTCCTGGGCTCGGCCAGGGCCGCGTCCTCCAGGGCCTTGATTTCGTACGGCCCGGGCAGGCGGGCGGCGCGAGAGCGAACCTCGGCGAGCCGCAGCATGACATTCACGCCGCGGGCCATGCCTTGCGACAGGTCGCCGAGCGTGCCAGCGAAGATCATCTGGTACAGCAGCCTGTACCGCTCGCGAGGTACGCGGTCGCCTCGTTCCCATTGCGGGATCATCTTCACCAGGCCATGGTGCGCGGCCACGTCCTCGCCGGAGTCCCTGGCGACCTTGCGGAGCTCGCGTGCCATCCGTGGCACGTCCCACCCCTTGGATTCACGCCACAGGCGCAAGGTGTCGCCAGTCACATCGGTCAACGCACGCATCCTCACGGAACTGCCATATCGCCCGCGCGCTCCGGTTCGCTCCCGTTCGCTCCGTCAGTTTCACTATGCCATGCCGTGAACGTGCACTGAACTAGGTCGGGGCGCACACATGCGACCTCATGAAGGCGTGCGCGGATCACCCGGCACGGCCACCGGGTATCTGACGGAGGTATGACGGCGCATGCGATGGCGTCAGAGTTTCATGGTCGAGGTCGCGCAGTCGCTCCAGCTGCTCGGGCTGAAGGCCTGTCCCGTATGCGGCCTGGCGGACTCGCTCTGCGCAAGCCATTTGCCCGTGCTCTTGGTTGACGGCGGCTTTCCCTTGTGCATCGACGATCACTCCCCGGCGGAGGAGCGCAACGGTGATCTGACCTTTGCCCTGCGGATTGAATGCACCGCATGTGGTTACCTCATGCTCTTCAACGCCGAAAGGTTTCGCACCGCAGATGACAAGATCATCGTCCCGGAGGGGCTCGAAGCCGGAGGTCAGCTCGAGGAATGACTGGCCGGAACGGCCGTCAGATCGGGTAGCGGGTGGGTTCGGTGGTGTAGGTGCGCCCGGCTGGGGTGGTCCACCGGAAGGTGCCGTCGGGGAGCTGCTCGACCTTCCACCTTGGGTGCTGCTTGAGCCGGTGGTCGTGCCGGCATTTAGGGCCGCCGTTGCACAGGCAAGTCCGACCGCCTGCTTCGTACGGGGTGTTGTGCTCGAAGTCGCACTGGGCGGCGGGCCGGCGGCAGACGGGGCTGGCGCAGGTGGCGTGCCGCACCTGGGTCAGGTGCCGGAGCCTGATCCCGGGGTCGTGGCCGCCGGCCTGGTACCGGTGGTCGCACGGTCCGGTAACGATGGGGTCGAGGGTGACCCGCCAGTCTGGCCCGGGTCCGGGGGTGCGGAGCCGCCAGGTGCCGTATCCGCCGGGCGGGCCGTCCCGGCTGGCGGGAGTGAAGGTGAAGCTCGGCCCGTCCCGGTTTCCGGGTCCGGCGCGTTTCCTGCGGCTCTTGGGTGCGGGCCGGGCGCAGCCGTGGCCGACCGCGTGGCCGTGCTCGTCGGTGACAGTCACGCACCAGGTGCTCTTCGGGTTGGCCGCCGCAGCGTTAGCGAGGTCGCGGGCCAGCCACGGGTCGATGGGGCCGATGCCAGGCATCTCGCCGGGCCGGGCGGCCATTTTGATCAGGGTGATCAGTGGAACGGTCAGGGCGACCTTCCCGGCGAACCCGGCGGGAGCTGCCCCGCCAGATGGGCTGGGAGCCGAGAGCCTGCCCGGGCCCGAGGGCCCCGACCCGCCGTCCGGGTTGTCCGACCCGGGATCGTTCTGGCCGCCGGCGGGGGCGGGACGAGGGCGGGAGTCCTTGCCCAGCAGCAGGTCCAGGTAGGCGCGGGCGCGCAGTTCGTCCATGCCGCCCGCCAGCCCGGCCTCGCGCAGCTCC
>Ga0318497_10000214_pt1 | contig 17455 bp, 16 predicted proteins | sample GRESIP109b1f23_FD_203754 | JGI IMG/M metagenome (GOLD analysis project Ga0318497, IMG submission 203754) | Tropical soil microbial communities from Luquillo Experimental Forest, Puerto Rico - GRE.SIPMG.109b1f23 | ecosystem: Environmental > Terrestrial > Soil > Tropical forest > Bulk soil... | reverse complement strand
GGAACCTACCTGGTCGGGCCCATGGCCCGCTACAGCCTGAACCATGACCTCCTGTCCGGGCCGGCCGCCGACGCGGCCCGCGACGCCGGACTCGGGCCCGCGTGCACCAACCCGTTCCGCAGCATCATCGTCCGCGGCGTCGAGATCCTCTACGCTTGCGACGAAGCACTCCGCCTGATCGGCGACTACGAGCCGCCCGATCCCCCGTACATCGAGGTCCCGCCGCGTGAGGCAGCCGGCTTCGGCTGCACCGAGGCGCCGCGCGGCCTGATTTACCATCGCTACCGCATCAACGCCGACGGCACCATCGCCGACGCGAAGATCGTCCCGCCCACATCGCAGAACCAGCGGATCATCGAAGCCGACCTCCGCGCGTTCGTCGCCGACCGGCTCGAGCTTCCGCACGAGCAGCTCACCTGGGAATGCGAGCAGGCCGTGCGCAGCTACGACCCGTGCATCTCCTGCGCCGCCCACTTCCTTGACCTGCGCGTCCAGCGGACCTGACGCAGCCGGGCAGGTCAGGACACGTGCGCGCCGATAAGGTGGCCGACACCGTACGTCACCGCGGCGGCCAGCGCGCCGACGAACATCTGGCGCAGCCCCATCCGGACGGCCGAGCGGCCGTTCAGCGCGCCGATGGTGGCACCGACGCCGAACATGGCGGCCAGCGCCAGGCCGATCGCGGTCACCAGCGCGGCGGTGCCGCCGCCGATCAGGTAGGGCACCACCACGACGAACGCCCCGATCGCGAAGGCCAGCAGGCTGGAGATCGCCGCCACCCAGGGCGAGCCGAGCTGGGCCGGATCCAGGCCGAGCTCCTCCCGGGCCAGCGTGTCCAGCGCCACCTCGCGGTCGGTCATGATCTTGTCGGCCAGCCGCTCCGCGTCCGGGCGGGACAGGCCCTTGGCCCGGTAGATCAGCACCAGCTCGGCGCGCTCCTCATCCGGCTTCTCCTCGAGCTCGGCTTGTTCCAGCGAGATCTCCCGCTGGTACATCTCGCGCTGGCTCGACATGGAGATGTACTCCCCCGCCGCCATCGAGAACGATCCGGCCAGCAGGCCCGCGACGCCGGCCAGCAAGGTCAGCGTGCGCGAGGTCCCGGAACCGGCGAAGCCCATGACCAGCGCAGTGTTGGACACCAGCCCGTCGCTGACCCCGAACACCCCGGCGCGCAGCGCGCCGGAGCGGTCGCCGCGGTGCCAGGGCTCGCGCCGCGCGATCTGCTTGACCGGGTCGGGCTTGCCGCCGTCCATCAGGTGCGCGAGCGTGCGAGCGTGCGCCCGCTCGTCCGCCGCCATCCCCGGCAGGGCGTCAGGCTCGTGATCATACGTGCCTGCGTCGGCTCGTTCGGCCCGCTCGACCAGCGGCAGCACGGCCTGCACCGACAGCCTGCCCGCGGCCGCGCCGAGCAGCCGGGTCCGCAGGCTCGGCCGGCCGGGAGCCGGCACCTGGGCACCTGCCGACCGGAGCTTGGCTTCCCAGTGGGCGGCGTGCTTGAGCTCGATCGCCGCCAGGTCGCGGAAGATCTGCTGACGCTCGCCGGTCTCCGCCTCGGCCAGCCGCGAGTACAGCGCCGCGGCGTCCCGCTCGCTGGCCAGCAGCTCCCGCCACCGCCTGACCGGCGCCTGGGTATCTTCCTGTGTGTTCATGATGCTTCGTAGCCTCCGCCAGCATCAGCAAAGCCCCGACGGCCGGTCATTCCCCGGGCCGCCGGCCGCTGGTCCGTCAGCCCTCCCCGGCCCCGGGCGGATGCGGCAGGGTCTCGTACATGCGGACGGCGACAACCAGGCCCGAGGCCGCGGTCAGCGCGGCGACGACCCAGATCGCGGCCTGGATCCCGAACGCGTCGGCGACCGCGCCGGCCAGCAGGGCGCCGACCGCGAACCCGCCGTCGCGCCACAGCCGGTAGACCCCGACCGAGCGGGCCCGCCAGGCGGGGTGCGCGACGTCGCCGACGGCGGCGAGCAAGGTCGGGTAGACCATCGCGGTGCCCGCACCGAGCAGGACCGCGGCTACTGCCCACGAGCTGAAGGTGGTGCCGAGGGCCACCAGGCTGATCGCTGCCGCCTGGACCAGCATCCCGGCGGCGATCAGCCACTTGCGGCCGAGCCGATCCGACAGCGCGCCGGTGACGAGCTGCCCGGCACCCCAGACCGCCGGGTACAGCGCGGCGAGGATGCCGATCTGGCCGACGTTCAGCCCGTACCGGGCGAACAGGATCGGGAACACGCCCCAGGCGAGCCCGTCGTTGAGGTTGTTGACCATTCCCGCCTGGCAGGCGGCCGACAGCGCCGGCTCGGAGAAGCTGGTGAGCCGGGCCACCTGCCAGGTGGTGAGGTGCCCGCCCAGATGATCCGCGGCCGCCACGTGCCGGGTGGCCTCGAACCGGGCGTGGCCGCGGGTCTCGCGGACCGCGGCGGCCGACAGGCCAAGGCCGAGCGCGATGTAGGCGGCACCGAGCAGGAACGGGGCCGGGCGCAGGCCATAGGCCTCGGCCAGGTACCCGGTGACCAGGGCGGTGATCGCGACGGCACCGTACCCGGCGGCCTCGTTCAGGCCCATGGCCAGGCCGCGGCGGGCCGGCCCGACCAGGTCGATCTTCATGATCACGGTGGTGGACCAGGTCAGGCCCTGGTTGACGCCCAGCAGCACGTTCGCGGCGACCACCCAGCCCCAGTCCGGCGCCCAGATCAGCAGCGGCGGGATCGGCAGCGCGACCAGCCACCCGGCGACCAGCACCGGCTTGCGGCCGAACCGGTCCGATAGCGTCCCGGCGAAGAAGTTGGTGATCGCCTTGACCGCGCCGAACGCCAGGATGAAGGTGAGGGCGGCGGTGAACGCGGCCAGGTGGAAGGTGCGGCTGGCCAGCAGCGGAACCACCGTGCGCTCTTGCCCCAGCGTGCCGCCGACCAGCGCGTTGACCACGACCAGCAGGCTGAACTGGGCCAGGTTGGCCCGCAGGCCCAGCCGCACCCCGGCGCCGGGCGCGGCCGGAGCGGTCACGCGTTGCCCTCCAGCGCCACGCCGGTCGCGGCCGACCACTCCGGCGGGCCGCCGGTCAGGACCGCCACCCCGGTGTGCCCGGCCCGCTCCAGCACGCTGGCGGCGGTGGTGGCCCGCTCGCCGTGCTCGCACATGGTCACCACCGGCCGCCCCGCCAGGCCAGGGGCCTGACGGATCAGGGCGCCGAGTTCGACGTTGCGGGCGCCGGGCAGATGCCCGCCGGCGTACTCGACGGCCTGCCGGACGTCGACGACGGCGGCGGGGTTCACCTGCCCGGGGGTCAGCAGCGGGGTGACCGCGACCGGGTTCCCGGCGGCTCCCCAGGCGGGCACGCCGCCGGCCAGGGTCCCGGCGAGGTTGTCGTACCCGATCTTCAGCGCCTGCCAGGTGGCCTCGCCGAGGTCCTGACCGGGGCCGCCGACGACGACGAGCGGGGTGGCGGGGTCGGGGACGAGCCAGCCCAGCCAGGTCGCGAAGGCGTCCCGCAGCGGGATGGCCAGCGAGCCAGGGATGTGACCGTGCGCAAAGTCCGTCACCGGGCGCACGTCGATGACCAGGGCGCCCTCGTCCCGGAGCGTTCGGACCTGATCCGCGCTCAGCGAGGCCAGGACCGGGGCGGAGGCCACGATGGCCGGGCCGCGCCGGTTTTCCTCGGCCAGCCGCAGGAAATACGCGGGGAAGGTGCCCAGGCTGGACAGCAGGACCTTGACGAACGTGTCCTCGTCGGGGACGGCCAGCAGCGGGTTGGCCTCCTTCTCCCGGCCGATGGTGGTGGTGCGCTCGGCGCCCGGCGGGGCCGAGCAGAACGACCCCGCCCCGTGCGTGGGGTACACCGGCGTCGGGTCGGGCAAGGCCAGGAGCCGCCGAAGGGACCCGTACTGCGCCCGGGCCAGTGGCTCGGTCTGCTCCGGGCCGGCCAGGTCGGTGCGCGCCACCGCGCCGACCAGCAGCGACCCTCCGGTGAACACTCCCAGTGCCTGCGGGCCGTCCAGCAGCACGTAGACAACGTGATCGGCGGTATGACCGGGCGTCGCCCAGGCCCGCAGCGTCAGGCCGCCCAGGTCGGCCTCGTCCCCGTCGGCCAGCCCCCGGTGATCGAAGGCCCGGGCTCCGGCGGCGGGAGCCAGGATCTGCGCGCCGGCGTCGGCGGCCAGCTGCCGGGCCCCCGACAAGAAGTCGGCGTGCAGGTGCGTGTCCGCGGCGAACGCAACGCTCAGGCCGTACCGACCGGCGGCGGCCCGCACCGCCCGCAGGTCTCGCGGCGCGTCGACCGCCAGCGCCCGGCCTTCTCCCAGGCCCACCAGGTAAGCCGAGTTCCCCAGCCCCTCGTCCACCACGGGCACGACCAGCGTTCCGGCCACGGCTAGCTCCTCTCCGTCCCGCCCGACGCGGCGACCGGCAGGCCGGCCTGCTTCCACTCCGGGAACCCGTCGATCAAGCGCCAGGCGCGGAAACCCTGGCGGTTCAGCTCGCGCACCGCCTCGTCGGCATACACGCAATACGGACCCCGGCAGTAGGCGACGACGTCCATGCCGGGCGGCAGGGCGCGCAGGTGACGGCGGAGCTCGCCGACGGGCGTCGAGCGCGCCCCGGCGATGTGCCCGGACTCGTACTCCGCTGACGGGCGGACGTCGAGCACCACGACCTCGCCGCGGCTGAGCCGCGCCGCCAGTTCCTCGCGGCCGACGACCTCGATGCCGTCCTGCTCGCCACGGTAGGCGAGGGCCAGGCGTTCCAGGCCGGCCACATGCCCGGCCGCCACGTCCCGCATCGCCGCCCACAACTCCCCCACCCGGTCACTGGCCAGCCGGTAGAAGATGCGGGTCCCGTCGCGGCGGGTCATCACCAGGCCCGCCCGGGCCATCGCCCGCAGGTGATGGGAGGTGTTCGCCACGCTCTGGCCGATCTCCGCGGCGATCTCCTCGACCGGCCGCTCACCCTGAGCCAGCAGATCGGCGATCTCCGCCCGCCGCCCGCTGGCCAGCGCCTTCGCCACCTCGGCGAAGGCGTCGAACAGCGCGTCCTTGGCCGCCCGGTCGCTCATCGTCCCATGATCGGACCTTCAGCCAGGATTGGCAAATATTCATTTGATTACTTGACAAGTAACGTCTAGCTAGCGATTGGCTTGAGGAAGGGGCTGGGGCGATGACGAAGCCGGCCACTGGAAGCTTTGCCCGGCGTGTGGGCGGGGATGGCGATAAGGACGCCCGCGACCCGCAGCGCATGCGAAAGGACGAACCCGATGACCGATGAGCACAGCACACCTGCCGGCTTTCCCGGCCTCATCCAGCCGTGGACCGCCCGGCTGCGCCAGATCACCGAGGAACTCGCGGGAATGACCGGGCTCAGCGAGTCTCTGTTCGCGCAGCCCGTACCCTCGCTGCAGGACCTGCCGCTGCCCGGCGCTATTTCCGCGGCGCAGCTGAACGCGATCTCCAGCGCCCTCGCCGCCCAGCGAGCCAGCATCGCGGCGCTGCAAGCCCAGCTGACCGCGTTCGACGAGCAGCTTGCGACGCTGGAGGGGATCCTCGGCCCGCTGGCCGAGTGGAGCAAGACATGGGCCGAGTTCGAAGGGCTGGTGATGCACGCCCGCCGTAACCGGAGGCCGGACGGTTAGCCGCTGCCGCGTAATGTTCGTGATCACCGGATCGGAGGGGCGGCTGAGATGCTGGCTGTACGGTGGCATGCCCGAGGTGACGTGCGGGTGGAGGAGGTGCCGCCGCCTACGCCGCCGGGACCGGGCGAGCTGCAGCTCCGGGTGAGGTGGTGCGGTATCTGTGGTACCGATCTCGAGGAATGGCTGAGCGGGCCGGTGTTCATCCCGGCCGCCGTGCCGCACCCGCTCACCGGAGCGCGAGCGCCGCTCGTCCTCGGACACGAATTCGCCGGCGTGGTCGCCGCGGTCGGCGCCGGCGTCACCGGGCTCGGGCTGGGTCAGCGGGTTGCGGTCGACACGATCGTCTCGTGCGGCAGCTGTCATTGGTGCCGGCGTGGTGAGGTGACCCGTTGCCCGGCGCTGGGCGCGCTCGGCCTGCATGGCGACGGCGGGCTCGCGGAACTGTGCAACGCGCCGGCGCGCATGTGCCTGCCGGTCCCTGACACGGTGGCCGACGACGAGGCGGCACTGGCCGAACCGCTGGCGGTGGCCGTCCGGGCGCTGCGCCGGGGCGGCCTGCGGCCAGGTGAGCGAGTCGCGGTGGTGGGGGCGGGCACGGTCGGGCTGATGGCGGTACAGGCGGCGGCCGCGTTCGGAGCCGGCCGCGTGGCCGTGGCCGAACCGCTGCCAGAGCGCCGGGCCCTCGCCATCCGCCTCGGTGCCGACCACGCTGTGCCACCCGGCGATGCCCGGACGCTGGAGGCCGATGTCGCCGTCGAGTGCGCGGGGACCCCGAACGCCATCCACACCGCGCTGCAGGCGCTGCGGTCCGGCGGGCGGGCCGTGCTGCTCGGCATCGTCACCGAATCGGCGCCGATCGCGCCGATGGATCTCGTCCGCGGCGAAAAATCCCTGATCGGCTCCCTGTCCCACGTCTGGGACGAGGACTTCCGGGAGGCGTTGCGGCTGCTGGGCAGCGGGGCGGTGCAGGCGGCGCCGTTGATCACCGACCGCATCCCGCTCGGTGCGGCGGTGACGGGCGGCCTCACCCTGCTGCGGGACGAACCGGAAAAGCACCTCAAGATCCTGGTGGGAGCGGCCGGATGAGCGCCGGCGGCGGGCTGCCTGATCCGGTGATGAGCCGGCTGTATTCGGCGGTCGTATCCGACATCCTCGACGACCTCGGGCACCGCGACCACACCCTTGACCCCGCCATCCGCCCGCTCGCGCACGGTGAGGTGATCGCGGGCCCCGCCAACCCGTTCCTGGTCACCGAGGTCCACCAGATTCCCGCCGAGCCCTACACCGGCGAGATCGGCGCGCTCGACGACATCCGGCCGGGAGAAGTCATCCTCGTGGCCGCGGGCGGATCGGCCCGCGCCGCCTGCTGGGGCGAGCTGTTCTCCACGGCGGCGCGCGCCCGCGGTGCCCGCGGCACCCTGGTCGACGGGTACTGCCGCGACGCGCGCAGCATAGTTGCCCTCGGCTACCCGGTGTGGTGCCGGGGGACGCTGCCGCTGGACTGCAAGGGCCGGACCGCCGTCACAGCGTGGCGGCAGCCCGCCGTCGTCGGCGGTCTGCGGGTCCGCCCCGGGGACCTGGTGGTGGCCGATGACGACGGGGGTGTCGTCGTCCCGGCTGAGCTGACCGATGAGACCATCCGCCGGGCATTGGCCAAGGCGTCCAAGGAGCACGGTCTGCGGGACGCCCTGGAGGCGGGGAGCACGCTGCGAGCCGCCTACGACCGGTTCGGCGTCCTGTAAGCCACCGGCAGGGTTACCGGCTGGCGGGGACGCCGGCCACGTAGGGCAGCACGACGCGAGCCGCCCCGCGCGACGCCCCTCGACGCAGCGGATTGGGCGGGCGGCGCGTGCGCTGTCCTTGCTGCTGGTGTTGTTGCGCTCCTGGCATGCTGCCGTTACTGGTGATACGTGCCCGCCGCCACGGTCTGGCCGGGTCATAAGGCGTGGATGTCCCAGCCATGCTGTTGATACGACGTGGATGTGGCATCCACGCTTTATGTCTTGGGAGAGTTGGTATCAGAGTGCGTTGTGAGAGGAAAGTGAACTGGTCTTGGACGCTCATCTGCCTCGGGGCGTTGCACAGGTGGCTCGGGACGTTTGAATCAGGTGGCTCGGGCGTTGGATCAGGTGCTTCGGGGCGTTGAATCGGGTGCAGCGGCGTGGCCGGGAGCCTGGGCCTGGCATAATCTCCGGTCGCGCGGCAGCGCGGCGCCGTCATAGAGTTAGTTGCCCACTCGTAACAGGAGCATCATGAGCCAGGTCTCTACTGTCCGCGGCCCAGTGGACACCGTCGACCTCGGGCCGACCTACATGCATGAGCACATCTTCGTGCTCACCGCGGATGTGCAGCAAAATTACCCCGGCGAGTGGGGCAGCGAGGACGAGCGGATCGCGGACGCGGTGACCAAGCTGCGCGCGCTGGCCGCCCAGGGCGTTCGTACGATCGTCGACCCGACCGTGGTCGGCCTGGGCCGCAGCGTGCCGCGGATCCTGCGGGTCGCCGAACAGGTGCCCGAGCTCAACATCGTCGTCGCCACCGGCCTGTACACCTACGACAGCGTGCCGTTCTTCTTCCGCCACCGCGGCCCCGCGCTGAACGAGGCGGTCGGCGCCGAGGTGCCCGACCCGATGGTGGAGATGTTCGTCGGCGACATCACCGAGGGCATCACCGGCACCGGGGTCAGGGCGGGCATGCTCAAGTGCGCCGTCGACGAGGAGGGCATGACCCCGGGCGTCGAGCGGGTGATGCGCGCGGTCGCCGCGGCCCACCACCAGACCGGCGTGCCGGTCACGGTGCACACCCACCCCGGGTCGCGGACCGGGCTGGAGGTGAAGCGGGTGCTGTGCGACTCCGCCGGGGTCGATCCGGGCCAGGTGGTGCTCGGCCACAGCGGCGACACCACCGACTGCGACCATCTGGCGGACCTGGCCGACGCCGGGTTCACGCTGGGCATGGACCGGTTCGGGATCAACCTGGAGGTCACGTTCGAGGCGCGGGCGGACACGCTGGTGGAGATGTGCCGCCGCGGCTACGCCGAGCGCATGGTGCTGTCCCAGGACGCGGCCTGCTATATCGACTGGATCGACCCGAACGTCCTGGCGTTCCTGCCGCAATGGCACTACCTGCACATCCACGACGAGGTCCTGCCGTACGCCCGCGAGCACGGGGTGACCGAGGAGCAGATCGCCACCATGCTGACCGCCAACCCGCGTCGCCTGTTCGAGCGAACTGCCTGACTTACCCGAAGGCATGGTGACCGGCGCTTTCGGCGCCGCCCGGACGTGCGCCGCCCCTCCCCTTTGATGGCTCCTGCTGCGGCCTGCTGCTATTCACCCAGGAACTAGACTCACCATAACTAGTTGACATGTATCTAGTATCAATGTAACTATTATCTAAGAAGAGGATCGGCGGGACATCGACATCGCTTCACGGCCCGCGACAGCAGCCACATTCGCCTGCAGGGAAACGCCCGCGACAGCCGCTGCCCCGGCTGAAGGAAGTGCGCCGCGCCACCAGGCCGTCGCTAGTGAGAGGTAACAGAAATGATCCGTACTGCTCTTGTGATCGGTGGAGGCATCGCCGGCCCGGTGGCCGCGATGGCGTTGCAGAAGGCCGGCATCGACGCCGTGGTTTACGAGGCGTACCCCTCGCAGGCCGACGGCGCCGGCGGCGGCCTGACGCTGGCGCCCAACGGCCTGGACGCCCTGGACGTGATCGGCCTGGGCGACTTGGTGCGGCCGGCCGGCACACCCACGACCAGCATCGTCATGCAGGACTGGAAGGGCAAGCGGCTCGGGGAGTTCGGCAACCCACCCGGTGTGCCGCCGATGCAGTTCTTCTACCGCAGCGACCTCTACCGGGTGCTGCACGAGGAGGCCGGGCGGCGGGGTATCCGCATCGAACACGGGAAGCGGCTGGTCGGCGCGGCAGAGACGGCGGACGGGGTGACCGCCCGCTTCGACGACGGAACCGAGGCGACCGGCGACATCCTCATCGGCGCCGACGGCATCCGCTCCACCGTGCGCAGGCTCATCGACGCCAGCGCTCCCGACCCGAGCTATACCGGCCTGATCAGCTTCGGCGCCAGGGTCGCCAACCCGGGCGTACCCTCCACCGAAGGCAAGATGCCGATGAGCTTCGGCAAGCACGCCTTCTTCGGCTACCAGGTCCTCGACGAAACCTCGGCGATCTGGTTCGTGAACCTGCCGCACGCCGAGCCGCTCTCCGCCGCCGAGGCGCGGCAGACACCGGCCTCAGAGTGGCTGCCGCTGCTCGCGGCGAAGTTCGCTGAGGATCGTACGCCGGCCGCGCAGCTGATCAGCCGTACCGACCCGGCAGACCTGCTGATCGTGGGGTCGATGGAGAACATGCCCCGCGTTCCGGTATGGAGCCGGGGCCGGATGGTCCTGGTCGGCGACTCCGCGCACGCCCCGTCCTCCAGCTCCGGACAGGGCGCCTCGCTCGCCATCGAGAGCGCCATCGTCCTCGCCCGGTGCCTCCGCGACCTCCCTTGCCACCAGGCCCTGGCTGCCTACGAGATCCTCCGCCGTCGCCGGGTGGAGAGGGTCATCAAGGAGACCACCAGGAAGAACAGCAGCAAGACAGCCGGCCCGGTCGGCCGGGTCATATTCGCACTGGCCATGACGATATTCACCAAGCTGGCCAAGCCGGAGAAAATGGCCTGGATGTTCGACTACCGCATCGACTGGGACGCCCCCGTCGCCCCCGCCCTCCAGGCCGCTTGATCCCTGGCGGCGAGCGGTCAGCGCCCCCGGCAGCCGCAGCCGCCGACGCCGACCCGCTCGGCCTTCCGCTCCTCCTGCCACGCGGTGGGCCATGCTGGCGTCACCGGGCCGTCGCCCGCTCGTGTCAGTTAGCCCGCCCTGCGCCGCAGTGGCGAGGACTACGCCGCCGGATTCCGGTCCAGGGCGGAACGGCCTGGGGCGGCAAGCCGTCGTGTCCCCGGCGTGGGCTGACCCTCCAGGACCGCCACCGTGGCACGAGCCCAGCGCATCCGGACGGCCGCGGTCTCCGGGTGGTCGCCGAACTCCTGCGCGACCCGGCCGGCGCAGCCCGCATCGCCGTACGCATCGAGGGCCACGGCGACGGCCCGCCGGATCTGGCCGATGCTGAGGTCATCGCGGCGCTGCACCGCCGACGCGAACAAGGCATCGGCCTGGAGGGCGTGGACGCTACGGGGGTACATGGTCGGCCTCCCTGATCGGCTCGGCGGTCCCGGGCCTGCCGGGGCTCTACCTGAGAGCCTGCTCCCGGCCTGGCGGCATTTCCATGAGGCCAGCGCGAGTCTTGATGGTGAAGGTCGCCATAACCGGGCCGGGGGGTTAACCAGAATCCCCAGCCACCGCGCTGTCCACGATCACGCTGGGTGCGGCCCTGAGCCTGGCCGTCAGAGCGTGATCCACCCCGTCACCACGTCAGCGCCGCCGCCGGTACGGAACCGCAACCGGAACGGGCTGGCCGGGATGGGCTCCACGGCGAAATAGCCACTCTCATCCACCGGCAAGGTGGCCAGGCCCGTCCTGGTGTACGTCTCCAGCGTCCCGGCCTGCGGCGGGATGACCTGGCCGAGCAGCGAGCCCTCGACCACCTCGAGCTCTACCGACAGGCGGGCCGAGGTGAAGGTCAGGGCCCGGATCGAGGCGGTTTCCGATCTCACGAACGCCAGCTGGTCCGTATCGGTCAGCGAGTCGTAGGTGAGCTGCGCGAGCTCGGCATCGATGTTATGCCAGGCGTAGACGTTCTTGCCCGTCTCGATGAACCACGCGGGCACGTCCTCCCGGGCTCGCAACGCCTCGCGCAGTGCCTCCAGGAGTTGCTCGTCGTCCCAGCCGTTACGCATCCGGATCGCCTCCCGGGGAGTTGACGCCAACCTCGACCAGACCAAGGAGGGCGCCGGACTTTCGCATCCGCCCCAGGCAGCGGGCTCGCTGCGGGCCGATGCTTCCGATCGGGATATCCAGCGTCGTGCTGATCGTCCCGTACGGGTACGGCGGATCGCGCAGCAGCATGCTCAGCAGCTGCTGGCAGCGCTGCGGGAGCTCGGCGAACGCCGCCCGCAGCGCCGCGTTCCGCTCGGCCACGAGGAGCTCCTCGTCGACCACCGTATCGGCCACGAACTGCGCTGCCTCGTCCAGCTCCGTCCCCAGCCGCTCCGACTTGCGGCCCGCCGTCACCACCCGGAGGCACTCACGGCGCGTGGTGGTGGCCAGCCACCCGGGCAGCGCGGCAGGCTCCCGCAGCGTCCCGAGCTGTCCGACCAGCAGCAGCCAGACGTTCTGCGCCACGTCCTCGACGTCGTGGTTGCTCAGCCGGAACCCGGTGCAGATCGACCACACCAGTGGCGCGTACCGCTCCACGATCTCGTACCACGCACCCTGGTCGCTTCCGGCCGCACGGGTGACGAGCGCGACGACCGTCGGGTCGTCACGCACGGCCAGCCCCGGCCGACTCGCCTTCAGCCCTCATCTGCGCCTCGATGGTGACGGTTCCCTCTCTTAACCGGAGAGCACCGGCTCGCTACCTGATATACCGCAGGATAGAGCTCATTATGGCGGAGACAGGCAGCGACCTGGCTGGGGCGGCTAGGCGTGGGCGGCCGCGGCGGCCGCGGCTAGCTGCGCTACCGGGGTCTTCTTGATGTCGGAGTGCGCTCCGGAGAACGGTTCGCCGTTGGTGTCGTTGATGACGCTGGCGGCGTCGACCCGGTAGAAATTGCCGGGCACGAAGCCGTAGCTGGTGCCGCCCTGGGCGGGCATGGCCCGGTCTTCGGAGGGTTTGACGGCCTGGAAGCCGTCGGCACCCATGCCGCCCCAGCGGTCCGCGACGACGGCCTCCGCGTCCTGACGGGCCAGGAAGGAGGCCTTGGGATACCACACGCCGACGGCCCAGTCGTAGACGGTGTGGGTGGCCACCATCGGGCCGTGCACCCGGTCGGCGTAGGCGTTCAGGGCCCCGGGGCTGCCGAAGGGGTTGTCCTGGGCGTGGGCGAAGGACCAGTGCGAGAACGCTCCCTGCAGGAGCAGGAGCGAGGCGACCGGGCTGCTGGCGGGCGCGCCGACGCCGGCGAGCGCGAAGGAAACCAGCCGGGCGCCGAAGCTGTGCCCGAGCAGGTGCACCCGGACGCCGGGCGACTGGGCGTGCAGCGCGGCGAGCAGCGGCCCGACGCCGTTCCGGCCGACGGTCCCGGCGCGGGCCTTCATGGTGTTGTAGGAGAACACCCGCAGCACGTCCTTGGCGCCGTTGATGGCCTTGCCGAACCAGTCGCCGATGCCCTGCTGCGCCCCGGCCGGCGCGGCGGTACCGAAGGCGTCGGCGGCGGCCTGGTAATCCGCCGCGGGATCATCGCCCAGCAGCAGCGCGGTCTCGCCGGAATCCTCGAACTCGCCGTCCGGAGGCGGCGGCACCAGCGACTTGATCAGCTGGTCGATCTGCTGCAGCCGCTGTTGCTTCGCGGCGTCGGACTCGGCCGAGCCGGCCGCCGTCTCCCCCTCGTCGATCAGCCGGCCGATCTGCGTGATGGCGTCCTGCTGCGCCGGATCGGCGAAGCCCGGCCGCAGCGCCGCCGCGATGTCGGCTCCGGACAGCGCCGCGGTCCCGGCGCTGAGACCCACCAGGGCACCGCTGTCCGCCTGCTGAGCGCCGGCCGCCGACGGCGGCGTGGCCTGGGTCGGCGGGAACCACAGCGACGGCCAGTAGATGCCGGCGAAGCCCAGCTTCCCCAGGCCGGCCTGCCCTTGCGCGGCAGCGCGGATCATCGGGAACATCTGGTCGTACAGCCGGCGAGCAGCGTCCTGCGCCGTGCCCCACCCGTGGCTGAAGGCGAACAGGTCGGTGACGCCCGCGGCGGCCACCTCAGCCAGGAAGTCGCCCTGACCGGGCGATGTCAGCTGTCCGTCCTCGTTGAACTGAAGATCCCAAACCGGTTCGCCGGTCGGTAGCGTTCGCATGGCCGTTCCTTTCTGTCAGACGTTCGCGAGCATGCGCATCAGGTCGACCAGGCCGGCGCCCTGTGCGTACCGTTCCCGGCCCAGGTCGGTAGCGCTCTGCGTGAGAAGGTTCTTGACCTGATCCGGACGGCCGATGAACTCCGGCCGGGCGGACAAGAACGCGGCGATGACGCCGGACACGTGCGGCGCGGCCATCGACGTGCCGGACTGCTCGGCGTAGGTCAGCAGGCCCGCCGGGAGCGCGGCGCCGGGCGGCGGGTCCAGTCCGGCGGCCGCGCGGACCTGGCCGGTGGCGGCCGAGGCGATCCACTCGCCCGGCGCCACCACGTCGGGCTTCATCCTGCCGTCCAGCGTCGGGCCCTTGCCGGAGGTCCAGGTGACACCGAAGGCGTGCGGCGCCTCCCGGTGCGTCGACCCCACCGCGATGCACTCCTGCGCATGCGCGGGCTCGGTGATCGATCCCATGATGGCCGAGGTGTTGGCCGAATCACCCCGGGTCGTGCTGGCACCGTAGTTTCCCGCCGACACCACCACGACGACACCGGAGGCGACCAGCTGGTTCACGGCCTGGCACAACGGGGACTGGCCCGCGGCGTACTGGTCCGGGCGCCACTCGCAGCCCAGGCTCATGTTGACTCCGTGCACGCGCAGCAGCCCGGGGTCGACGTTGACCTCCGAGCGCAGGTAGGTCAGGGCCCGGATGACGGCGCTCGAGGAGGTGATCCAGGTGCCCTGCGGGCTGCGCCGCATGACCTTCAGGCTCACCAGCTCGCAGGCCGGTGCCATGCCGGACAGCTGGCCGACCCGGGCCCGCTGGACGTACCCGCCGTCCGCCACCTCATTGGAATCCGCGACCCGCGGATCCAGGCCATCGGGCGAACAGCCGGCGATGATGCCGGCCACGTGGGTGCCGTGCCCGCTGTCGTCGGACAGGCCCGTGCCAGGAGCGGCCGCCGCCGGGGTGCCCGGGTTGACCAGGTAGCTGAAATCGCGGTGGAGCTGACTGCTCAGGCCCTGCTGCTGCACGTCTCCGCGGCCCTCCGCGGCCAGTTCAAGCGCTGAAAAGTGCGGATGGCAGGCGTCGATCCCGCTGTCGATGACGGCCCAGACGATCCCGTGGCCGCGGGCGTCGTACGAGCGCCAGGCCGCGTCGGCCTTCACGGTCGGCGCCGAACGGTCGATCTGGGGGTGCAGGGTGTAGTCCGGCCAGACCCGGAAGATCACCGGAGGGCGGCGGTTCTGCTCGGCGGACCGGCGGTCTTGCCACACCATGTCCCGCGCATCGGCCCGGGACAGGACGCACTGATAGAGCTTGGGCGCGATCAGCGCGAGCCGTGCGGGGATGGCGGGCTGGACCGGGCCAGCCGTCTCCGGTTCGGCTGGCCACGAACCTTCGGCCCTGTCGACGTAGTCCGCCCACAGCTGGTAAAAGTCCCGCCGGACCGCGGCCAGGCCACCGGGGTAACGCAAGTTGAGCTCGATGAGCATGGGAACCTTCGCGTCCGGGTCGACCCGCGCGCGTTCCGGACCCGCCGTGCCTTCCGGCGGCAGCTTCAGGTCCCCGACGATGACCGATCTGACGTGGCCCTCAGCCTCGTGTGTCATGGCCCTCCCCACTCCTGATATCTGTACAGAGAAGGCACACCGGCCGGAAAATACGCATCGTGGTCTCAATCGAGGGTGAAGCGGCGCCGGGCTTCGAGCGGACGTTACTCCCAGCGGAAGAAGCGGCGCGCCAGGAAGGCGAAGACCAGCGTGTACGCCGCCAGCACCAGCAGCGGCGCGGACCCGAAGACTGGGGGGAAGCCGGTTTGCATCGAGCCCTGGATCGCCTGCACCGCCGCGCCGAGCGGGGTGTAGTTGCTGATCTGCTGAAGGACGGCCGGCATGAGGGCGCGCGGCAGCCACAGGCCGGCGAAGAACATCAGCGGGATGAACGCCAGTCGGCCGATGGCGTTCACGCTGTTCGCGGTCGGCGCCAGCGCGGCGATGAGCAGCCCGAGGGCGAACAGCCCGCCGATGGCCAGCAGGCAGGAGAGCGCGAGCCCGGCCGGGCTCTTCGGGGCGGGCGCCCCGAACGCGGCGACGCTGACCACGTTCACGATCAGCAGGCCGGCCAGGGCGACGCCCAGCTGGACGACGACCTGCGCGGCGAGCAGCCAGGACGGGGGTACCGGGGTGGTCGACAGGCGGCGCAGGATGCCCAGCTCGCGGTAGGAGACGAGCGGACCCGGCAGGCCGAGCAGGGCCAGCATGGTGAGCCCGAGCACCATGATGACCGGCACGTACGTGTCGAACCCGGTGAGGCCGCCAAGCTCCGTGGCGGGCCGGTTCAAGGTGGGCACCTCGCCGAAGATGATCATCAGCACGACGGGGAGGCCGATGCTGCCGATCATGTTCGTCGGTTGCCTGCGGACGAGCCTGGCCTCGTTGCGTACGATCTGGCCGAACGCGGTGCGCCGCGCCGCCCGCGCCGGCGGCCGCGTGAGCGACAGTGACAGGGAGCTCATGCCGGTGCTCCTTCCTTGTCCGGGTTCTTTCCGGTGAGCTTGACGAAGGCGTCCTCGAGGTTCGACGAGTCGAGTTGCACGTCGCGGGCGGTCACGCCGGCCGCGGCCAGGGTGAGGATCACCGCGTTGACCAGCTCACCGCTCCCGGTGACGACGACGTGCTGGCCCTGGTGCTCGAGCCTGGCCACCTGGGGAAGAGCGGTCAGCAGGTCCTCGTCGAATGGCGCCGAGGGCAGGAACCGCACGCTCTTCCCGCCCCGCGCCTGGGCGGCCAGGCTGGCCGGGGTGTCCAGCGCCACGACGCGTCCCGAGTCGATCAGGGCGACGCGGTCGCAGAGCCGTTCGGCCTCTTCCATGAAGTGGGTCACCAGGAGGACCGTCACGCCGCGGTCGCGGATGCCCTCGATGAGTTCCCAGGTGTCCCGGCGGGCCTTCGGGTCCAGCCCCGTGGTCATCTCGTCCAGCACCGCGATCCTGGGCCGGCCGATCAGCGCCAGCGCCACCGACAGCCGCTGCCGCTGCCCGCCGGACAGGGACCGGTAGAAGTCGCCGCGCTTGCCGGCCAGGCCGAGCACCTCGAGCAGTTCGCCGACGTCGCCGGGGTCGCGGTAGAAGGACCGGTACTCCTCGAGGATCTCGCCGACCCGCAGCTTGCCGGGCAGCGCGCCCGCCTGGAGTTGCACCCCGACGATCTCGTGGACCTTGTCCCGGTCGGCCTGGGGGTCCAGGCCAAGCAGCCGGATCGTCCCGGCGTCCGGTTGCCTGAGCCCGATGGCGCATTCGATGGCGGTGGTCTTCCCGGCCCCGTTCGGCCCTAGAATGCCGAAGATCTCCCCCTCGGCCACCGAGAACGAGACGTCGTCCACCGCGACCAGGGTCCCGTACGTCTTGCGAAGATGCGCGACCTCGACGGCCGGCCGGACGCCGGCGGCCGCGGGGGCCTCCAGGCGCTCCAGGGATGTGGTCATGGCTGCCTCCCGTCCGCGCGCCGCTACCCTGGGCGCGCGGCAAACTCCCGACACGCCGCCGGTGCTTGCCTCTAAAAACTGATATCACTATGATAGATACGTGGTATCTTCCCCGTCAACCGGAGGTGGTGGCGATGAGTGTGGAGGTTCCCATCGAGGCAGGTCAGGCGCCTAGTACCCGACAAATGACCGAGAGCCAGGGATGGTCGGCGCCCGGCGTCCGGGTCATGGTGGCCGGCATCCTCATGCTGCTGGCCGGAATCGTGCTGCTGGCCCTGGGCGTTTCCCTGGGTCCGAGCGCGCCGGGGCCGATCGCCCTGATCTGGGCCGCTGCCGCGCTGATCATCGCGGGCTATCTGGCCCTGCGCGGCCTGACGGCGGTCGTGG
>Ga0318497_10000213_pt1 | contig 17490 bp, 12 predicted proteins | sample GRESIP109b1f23_FD_203754 | JGI IMG/M metagenome (GOLD analysis project Ga0318497, IMG submission 203754) | Tropical soil microbial communities from Luquillo Experimental Forest, Puerto Rico - GRE.SIPMG.109b1f23 | ecosystem: Environmental > Terrestrial > Soil > Tropical forest > Bulk soil... | reverse complement strand
GCCCTGACTCCGGTTTACCTCCCATCGGGTGATGCCCGCCCACCTCGCGCATGCAATGCTCGGGGGTAGACAGCGGATGCTGATAGTCAGTCACGAACAGACAGACCGTTACCGAGGACATGGGTTTACGGCGTTGTTACTCCAGGGCAGGCAGCAGGAGCGACACGCATGAAGACCGTTGAGCTGCGATCGGAGCGCGGGGCCCCGGATGCACCGGGGCTTGCGACGGCAGGGGCGCCGTCATCCCGGCGCGGCAGCTAGGGACAGCAAGTTGAGCGAAGAGCTGCGCCGTCGGCACGAAGCCAAGACCGGTCAGCTCGCGGCCAGCTAACGGTCCTGTCCAGTCAGACGAACGGAGGATGTCGATGGGCACCGAAAGTGAGAGGGTAGCCGGGTTCGGCCGGCTGGAGGACGGGCTCCGGCAAGCGGGCGACTGGTACCGGTGGGGGCCGTACCTCAGCGAGCGGCAGTGGGGCACGGTCCGGGAGGACTACAGCGCCGACGGTGAGGCGTGGGACTACCTGCCGCACGATCATGCCAGGTCCCGGGCTTACCGGTGGGGAGAGGACGGGCTGGCCGGGTTCTCCGACGTGGAGCAGCGGCTGTGCCTGTCACTGGCCTTGTGGAACGGGCGGGACCCGATCCTGAAGGAGCGTGCCTTCGGGCTGACCGGCGCGCAGGGCAACCACGGCGAGGACGTCAAGGAGTACTGGTGGTACCTGGACGCCGTCCCCAGCCACGCCTGGAACCGGTGGCGGTACCACTACCCGCAAGGCCCGTACCCCTACCAGGACCTGATCGACGTGAACGGGTCACGGAACAAGTTCCAGCCGGAGTACGAGCTGATCGACACCGGGATCTTCAACGAGGACCGGTACTGGATCGTCGAGGTGCACTACGCCAAGGCCGACCCCGATGACCTGCTGATGAAGATCTCGGTGACCAACCAGGGCCCGGACGCCGACACCCTGCACGTGCTGCCGACCGCCTGGTTCCGCAACACCTGGGCCTGGGAGATCGGCGCGCCGAAGCCGGCCATGGCGGCGGCGGGCGAGGCGTCGGTCTCGATCGAGCACCCGTTCCTCGGGCAGCTCGAACTGCTCGCCGACGACGGCCCCGGCGGGGCGGCGCCGATGGCCTTGTTCTGCGAAAACGAGACGAACCTGGCGCGGCTGTACGGCGCGGAGCCGGTCACGCCGTATCCCAAGGACGGCATCAACGATCACGTGGTCCACGGGGCAAACACCGTTAATCCCGAGCGCACGGGCACCAAGTGCGCCTTCTGGTACAAGGTCACCGTCCCGCCCGGCGAGACGGCCGAGCTGCGGCTCCGACTAAGGCCAGCAGCCGCGACAGCGGAGACGGGCCGCCCGGCCGCCGCGTTCGGCACGGGTTTCGACCAGGTCATGGCGCAGCGGCGGGGCGAGGCCGACGAGTTCTACGCCGAGCTCACCCCCCGTAAGGCGAGCGCCGACGAGGCGATGGTGATGCGGCAGGCGTTCGGCGGGCTGCTGTGGAGCAAGCAGCTGTTCTACTACGACGTGAAGCGCTGGCTGGACGGCGATCCGGCCCAGCCGGCCCCGCCGGAGCAGCGGCTGAGCGGGCGCAACTCCCGCTGGCGTAACTTCGACGCGTTCGACATCATGTCGATGCCGGACAAGTGGGAGTACCCCTGGTTCGCCGCGTGGGACCTGGCCTTCCACTGCGTGGCGCTGGCGCACGTGGACCCGGCCTTCGCGAAGTACCAGCTGATCCTGCTGTGCCGGGAGTGGTTCCAGCACCCGAACGGGGCGCTTCCCGCTTACGAGTGGGACTTCTCCGATGTGAACCCGCCGGTGCAAGCCTGGGCGGCGCTGGAAGTGTTCGCGGTCGACGGCGGCCGCGACATCGACTTCCTCAGCCGGGTCTTCGACAAGCTGCTCATCAACTTCAACTGGTGGGTCAACCTGGAAGACGCCGAGGGCAACAACGTGTTCGAGGGCGGCTTCCTCGGCCTGGACAACATCGGCCCGCTGGACCGCTCGCACCTGCCGGTGGGAGGCATCCTGGAACAGTCCGACGCCACCGGCTGGATGGGCTTCTACGCGATCGCCATGGGCGCCATCGCCAGCGCCCTGAACCGGTCCCGTCAGCGGCCGGCGTCGGATCTGGTGCTCAAGTTCATGGAGCACTTCGCCGCGATCCGCGACGCCCTGGCCAGTCAGGGCCTGTGGGATGAGGCGGACGGGCTGTACTACGACCGGCTGATAACGCCGTCCGGGGCCGCGGTGCCGGTGAAGGTCCGGTCCATGGTGGGCATCATCCCGGCGCTTGCCGCCGCGGTCATCGAGGAGGATGACCTCCGGCACGCGCTTGTCGTGGGTAAGCAGTTCGCGGACCTGCTCGGCCGGGAGGGCCTTGATCACCCCGATAAGCTGCGAGAGCGCGGCGTCCTTCGCGGGAAGCCGGGCGATCAGCGCCTCCTGCTCAGCCTGTGCGGACCTGACCGGCTGGAGCGGCTGCTCGCCAAGCTGTTCGACGAGAGCGAGTTCCTCTCCCCGCACGGGCTGCGGGCGCTGTCCGCTTACCACCGCGACCATCCGTACGTCATCGACGTGGAAGGCGTGCAGGCCAGCATCGACTACGAGCCGGCCGAGTCCACCACGCCCATGTTCGGCGGGAACTCCAACTGGCGCGGCCCGATCTGGTTCCCGCTGGACTACCTGATGGTCAGCACCCTGGATCGGTACCACCGGTTCTACGGCGACGACTTCACCATCGAATATCCCACCGGGTCCGGCCGCCAGCTGACCCTGGACAAGGTCGCCGCCGACCTGGCGGACCGACTGATCTCGATCTTCACCCAGGACCAGGACGGCCGCCGGGCCTGCTTCGGCGGGACCAAACGGATGCAGACCGACCCCGCCTGGCACGACAACCTGATCTTCAGCGAGTACTTCCACGGCGACAACGGCGCCGCGATCGGCGCGTTCCACCAGACCGGCTGGACCGGCGTGGTGGCCGACCTGATCCGCCGCCGGCACGGAGAAGTCGAGGCCTCAGGGGACGTCGTGCGGCGGATCGGAATAGAGGCACGGCAATGAGCGCCGTGGAGGAACGCAAGGCGCCGTAGGGCGATGACGCGGGCCGCCGATCTCAGCGGCCCGCGTCTTTCCGGATCGGGGTCTGTACTGGGGCAGTGGAGTCACAACGGGCTCGTTCGGAAGAAAAAAGATCATCCCGAACGGACCTCAGGTGTCTGCACTCAGGCCACGCGGACTAGCTGCGCTTGCCCGCCTCTAGGGGCTGACCTGCGTGGGGCAGCTCCCGGCTGGCGCCGGCCTTCCAGTACCAGGAGGCCGCGCGCCGCACCGGGCGCGCCTCGTTGTTCTTGAGCAGATCGGCTAGCGCCACCACCCCGATAATGCCCGTGATCACTGCCACGTGGAACCGGTGGTCGCGCAGCAGCATGTACGGCACGGCAGCCAGCATGATCCCGTATCCGACCATCTTTTGCGCACGCATTTGCCGGTCTGGCTGCGGCGCCGTCTCTTCCGTCATGGACGCGCTCCTCGTTCCGCTTGCCTGAAGGCACCATTGCATCTCCGGCAAGGACGGAGTTCATCGCCCCAATGGGGGTAAACAACCGGCCTGGCCCTCGGCGGTCACCCTCTGACTGCGCAGGCCGGGATCATTACCCTGATCGAGGGATGACAGCGAGGCGCACTTCGGGCCAGCATCGGAACTAGCCAACTCGCCACGGGACTGGGGGTCTCACCATGGCATTGCATGACCGCGACACCGTCCGCCATCAGTTCGACGACTGCGTGTTCGCCGACCGGGACCTGACCAGGCCGGTCCACAAGTACCGCTTCCCGCAGGAGGGGACTCTCCCCAGGGACGCGTTCCAACTGGTGTCGGACGAGCTGATGCTCGACGGCAACGCCCGCCAGAACCTGGCCACGTTCTGCCAGACGTGGGAGGAACCAGAGCTCCTCGCCCTGATGGCGCTGTCGATCAACAAGAACCTGATCGACCAGGACGAATACCCGCAGACCGCCGAGATAGAGCGGCGGTGCGTGCACATGATGGCCGACCTGTGGAACGCGCCCGATGCGGTCAATACCGTCGGCACGTCCGCCATCGGCTCCTCCGAGGCCTGCATGCTCGCCGGGATGGCGGCTAAGTGGCGGTGGCGGGCCAAGCGGCGGGCCGCGGGCAAGTCCGCGGACAACCCGAACATGGTCTGCGGGCCGGTCCAGGTGGTATGGCACAAGTTCGCCCGCTACTGGGATATCGAGATGCGCGAGGTGCCGATGTCCCATGGCCACTACGCCATGGACCCGGCCTCGATGCTCGAACGGGTGGACGAGAACACCATCATGGTCGTGCCGACACTCGGCGTCACCTACACCGGCGCGTATGAGCCGGTGAAAGACATGTCGGACGCCCTGGACAGGCTGCAGGCCGAGACCGGCCTGGACATCGACATTCATGTGGACGGGGCCAGCGGCGGTTTCCTCGCCCCGTTCTGCGCGCCGGACGTGGCGTTCGACTTCCGCCTGCCCCGGGTGAAATCGATCAGCGCCTCGGGGCACAAGTTCGGGCTGGCGCCGCTCGGCGTTGGCTGGGTCGTCTGGCGGGACAAGAGCGAGCTTCCCGACGACCTGATCTTCCACGTCAACTACCTGGGCGGCGACATGCCGGTCTTCCAGATCAACTTCTCCCGGCCGGCCGGGCAGATCATCGCCAGCTACTACAACTTCCTGCGGCTCGGCCACGAGGGCTACCGCCATATCCACCAGGCGTCCTACGACATCGGCGAGTACCTCGCCGCCGAGATCGTCAAGAGCGGCCCCTTCGAGCTGCTGTGCGACAGCAACCCGAACACCGGGATCCCCACGGTCACCTGGCGCATCCGCGAGGGGCAGGACCCCGGCTACACGCTGTTCGACCTGGCCGACCGGCTGCGCACCCGGGGCTGGCAGGTGCCCGCCTACACCCTGACCGGATCGGTATCCGACATCGCCGTGCAGCGGATCCTGGTCCGCCTCGGCGTCAGCCGGGACATGGCATCTTTGCTGCTTGACGACTTCCGCGAGGCGGTCGCCCACTTCAGCAGGCATCCGGTCAACGTGTCCATGACCAAGGAAGAATCCGGCGGGTTCAACCACTTGTGACGCATTTCGTCGAGCACGCACGCCCGGACGGCGTTATCGTCCGCTGGGAATCCCGCCGGCACCGCAAGCACCTGAAGCCCGCCGCCGGGTCGACATGGTGGGCACCTAGGGCGCGCGGCTGGTGGATCGCGGTCCTGTTCGCCATCGGGTCGCTGCTGTTCGCGCTGGGCTCGGTGCCCGCCTACGCCGACGGTGTCGGGGTCCGGTGGGATACCGTCACCTACTTCATCGGCTCGCTGTTCTTCACCTCGGCGTCGTTCCTCACCTACCGGGAGGCGGTCGACGCGTCCCCCGCGGCGATGAATCCCGCGCACCGGCGCTTCTTCGTCTGGCAGCCGAAACGGATCGACTGGTGGGCTACCGCGGTGCAACTCGTCGGGACGGTGTACTTCAACGTAAGCACCGGGGTCGCGATGGCGTCCAACCTGTCCGCGCAGACCGCGCACCAGCACGAGTGGCGGCCTGACGCCATCGGCTCGGTCTGCTTCCTGGTATCCAGCGTCCTGGCCTGGTACGAGGTCTGTCACGGCTGGCTCGCCTGGCGCCCCCGGTCGTGGGCATGGTGGATCACGCTGGCCAACCTGGTCGGCTCCATCGCCTTCGGCATCTCCGCGGTGGCCGGCTACATCGACCCGGTGACCGGCCAGGTGCACAACGCCGCGCGCGCCGACACGCAGACGTTCATCGGTGCGGTCTGCTTCCTCATCGGCGCCCTGCTGCTGCTTCCCGAACGCACCGAGGAGGCGGAGGGATAGCTGCGTGAGTACGTGAGTTCGGGGGCAGGTAGAGACTGTCGGGGATGACCCTTTGGGGGCTGCCATGCTGCACATCCGACTGAGCCGCATCGCCGCGGAGCCGCCCGCGCTCGACGAATGCGTCTCCTACATCGAGCGCGAGGTCCGCCCGGCGCTGGAAGGCCTGCGGGGCCATCTAGGAATCTCGGTGCTGGCGGACCGGGAGGAAGGCGACGCGATATTCGGATCGGTCTGGGCGTCTTCGCTCCTGATGAGTGCGAGCGAAGAAACCGAGGAGCCGCTCCGGATCGAACTGGCCAAGCGGGCCAGCGGACCGGTAACCGTCGATGATTATGAGATAGCCATCTTCTTCGAACAGGAAGCGCAGCCGCGAAGCGGTCAGGCGGTGCGGCTGACACAGATCCAGGTCAAGCCGTCACAGGCGCTGGACGTCATCGAAGTGGTCGGGGACATAGCCGTGCCGACGCTCGCCGAGACGCCCGGTTTCCGCGGCGCGCTGCTGTTTGCCCACCCGGAGTCGGGGCGCCTGATCAGCGAGACCGTATGGCGTGACCCGCACGCGCGGGCGGCCGCCCCGAGCGTTGCCGCCATCATCCGGGCCGAAGTCCCCGATGAGGCCGGCGGCGAGATCCGCGCCGTCGCGGACTACAACCTGGTATTCAGCTCTATGCGGGAGCCCTGAGGAGGCACAGCAATGACCAGCACGCGGACCATCCCGGCCGGCGCGGTCCCGGCCGCCCGGGTCGCCCCTGATGGGGGCGCCGACACCCTTCCCGGCACGCCGTTCCCGCTGGGTGCCACGCCCGGCGAGCAGTTCGGCATCGCGGGCACGAACTTCGCGATCGCCTCGTCCATGGCGGACAGCGTCACGCTGTGCCTGTTCGACAGCAGCGGCACCGAATCCCAGATCCCGGTCCGGGACAACGACGCCGATGTGTGGCACGTGTTCGTGCCGGGGGTCGGCCCGGGGCAGGCCTACGGGTACCGGGTCGGCGGCCCCTGGGACCCGGCCCGCGGGCAGCGGTGCAACCCGGCCAAGCTGCTGCTCGACCCGTACGCCAAGGCGGTCAGCGGATCGGTCACCTTCGGCCCGCAGGTGCTCGGCCAGGACCAGGCCGACCCGGCCAAGCCGAGCACCCTGGACTCCGCGCCGAACGTGCCGCGGAGCCTGGTCGCAGACACCGGGTTCAGCTGGACCGACGGCAACCGGCCCTGGTACCGGTACGCGGACACGGTCATCTACGAGATGCACGTCAAGGGCTTCACCATGCGCCACCCGGGCATCCCGGCCGAGCTGCGCGGGACCTACGCCGGGCTGGGCCATGAGGCCGCCACCGGGTACCTGACCGGGCTGGGCGTCACCACCGTGGAGCTGCTGCCGGTGCACCAGAACGTGCCCGAGGCGTTCCTGGCCGGCCGGGGCCTGACCAACTACTGGGGCTACAACACCATCGGGTACCTCGCGCCGCACAACGGGTACTCCGCCGCCGTCCGGGCCGGCCGGCCCGGCGGCCAGGTCGCCGAGTTCAAGGCGATGGTCGACGCGCTGCACCGGGCCGGCCTGGAGGTGCTGCTCGACGTGGTGTTCAACCACACCGCCGAGGCCGGCCCGGACGGCCCCGCGCTGTGCTTCCGCGGCATCGACAACACCGCCTACTACCGCACCGAGCCGGACAACCCCGGCCGCTACATCGACACCACCGGCTGCGGCAACTCCCTCAACGCCGGCGACCCGATCACGCTGCAGCTGATGCTGGACTCGATGCGGTACTGGATCACCGAGATGCACGCCGACGGGTTCCGGTTCGACCTGGCCCCGACGCTGGCCCGCCAGGACGGCGCCTATGACAAGGTCTCGGCCTTCCTGGACATGGTCGCCCAGGACCCGGTGGTCTCCCGGGTCAAGCTGGTCGCCGAGCCGTGGGATGTCGGCCAGGCCGACAGCTACGACCTGGGCCGGTTCCCGGCGCTGTGGCGGGAGTGGAACGGCAAGTACCGCGATGCCATGCGGAACTTCTGGGCCAGCCGCCCGGTCGGGATCGGCGAGTTCGCCACCCGGTTCGCCGGGTCGTCGGACCTGTACGGCACCGCCGGCCGGCGGCCCACCGCCTCGGTGAACCTGATCACCGTGCACGACGGGTTCACCCTGCGCGACCTGGTCTCCTACGACGACAAGCACAACGAGGCCAACGGGGAGGACAACCGGGACGGCACCAGCGACAACGGGTCGTGGAACTGCGGCACCGAGGGCCCCACCGGCGACCCGGGCATCGTGGCGCTGCGGGCCCGCCAGTCCCGCGCCCTGCTGACCACGCTGATGCTGTCCTTCGGCGTGCCGCTGCTGCTCGGCGGCGACGAGATGGGCCGCACCCAGGGCGGCAACAACAACGCCTACTGCCAGGACAACGAGATCACCTGGCTCGACTGGGCCGAGCAGGACACCGCGCTGCAGGACTTCACCAGGCAGCTGATCGCGTTCCGGCGGGCCCACCCGGTCTTCCGCCGCCGCCGCTTCCTGGCCGGCGCGGAGGCGTCGGAGCTGCAGTGGTTCACCCCGGCGGGCGCCCCGATGAACGGCGCCGACTGGGCCGACCCGAACGCCCGGGCCATCGCCATCTACCTCGACGGATCCGACTACCCCGACCGCGCGGCAGACGGCACCCTGCTGACCGACGACGACTTCCTCGTCCTGGTCAACTCCTGGTGGGAGCCCCTCGGCTTCACCCTGCCCGCCACCCGGCCGCACGCGGAATGGCACGCCGAGATCGACAGCTACGACCCCGCCGCCCCCGCCGCGGCGCCCGCGCACAGCGCGGGCGAGCAGGTGACCATCGGCCCCCGGTCCGTCCTCGTGCTCCGCGCCGCCGTGATGACCAAGGACGCCGACGGCTAGGCGCGAGGAGGACGGCCAGGACTTCCGGAGCGCGGGCAGGGCCATCGGACTCTGGGCTGACCCCGCGTCCCCAGGTACGCAGATCTGGGGGTGAGTGGCGATGCCAGGCAATCACGCGGACGCGGGCAGGCGAGCGCGAGCCGGCCAGGCTGGACTGGGGGCAACGGCTTTCCTGCTCGGACTGATTGGCACGGCGGCCGGTGCGGGCGTGGCTACCGGGCACCTGGCAAAGGCGGGCCTAGACGCCGCGGCGGCGACGGCGGCCATCGCAGGGGCCGCGAGCCTGTTCCTGCTGGCCTGGGGGGCCGCCGCGCTGGTCCGGGCGATCCCCGGGTGGTGGCGGCTGCTGGCCATCCCGGCGGCGCTGGCGGTCGCGTGGTTCGGGCTGCTTCCGCTGACCATGGCGGTCAACGCGACCAACCGGCCGCCCGGCCCGCTGGGGCCGGCCACCCCCGCCGCCGACGGGCTCACCTACCAGAATGTGGAGCTGCGCACCAGCGACGGGGTGCGGCTGGCGGCCTGGTACATCCCGTCGCGCAACGGTGCCGCCGTGGTGCTCCTGCCCGGCGCGGGAGCGACCCGCACGTCGGTGCTCGGGCAGGCGACGGTGCTGGCCCGGCATGGCTACGGGGCACTTCTGCTCGATACCCGAGGTCACGGCTTGTCCGGCGGGCACGCGATGGACTTCGGCTGGTGGGGGGACCGGGACATAGCCCCGGCGGTGTCGTTCCTGGCCGGCCAGCCCGGCGTCACTTCCGGCAAGATCGCGCTGCTCGGCGAGTCCATGGGCGGTGAGCAGGCCCTCGTCGCGGCCGCGTCAGAGCCTCGGGTCCGTGCGGTGGTCGCCGAGGGCGCGACCGGCCAGCAGGCCGCCGACCACGGCTGGCTGCCGAGCGGCGCCGACGGTACCCTGACGCGGGGCATGGAATGGGTCCAGTACACGGCGGCTGGCCTGATCAGCGGCGCCCCGCGCCCGATGACCATCCCGGCCGCCATCCAGGCGGCGGCGCCCCGCCCGGTCCTGATCATCGCCGGCGGAGCCGTCCCCGACGAGCCCTCCGCCGCCCGCTGGTTCCAAAGTGCCTCCCCGGCCACCGCGCGGGTCTGGGTGGTGCCGCACACCGGGCACACCCAGGGCCTGGCTGTCGCGCCCCGGGCCTGGGAAGCTCACGTGATCGGCTTCCTGAACGCCGCGCTGAACCCCGCCGCCGCGTAACGGAGACCGGTAACGCCGCTACCGCCATGTCGGCGTCGCGGTTGACGAGGGCGGCGTAGCGGCCGCCGCGGGCGAGCAGTTCCTCGTGCGTGCCGCGCTCGGCGATCTCGCCGCCGTCGAGGACGATGATCTCGTCGGCGTCGCGGATCGTCGACAGCCGGTGCGCGATCGTGATCGTGGTCCGGCCGGCCGAAAGGGCGTCGATGGCCTCCTGCACGGCCTGCTCGGTCTGCGTGTCCAGGGCGCTGGTCGCCTCGTCGAGGACGAGGACCGGAGGGTCCCGCAGGACGGCGCGGGCGATTGCCAGGCGCTGCTTCTCGCCGCCGGAGAACCGGTAGCCGCGCTCCCCCACCACGGTGTCGTACCCGTCGGGCAGGGACGCGAGGTGGTCGTGGATCTGCGCGACCCGCGCGGCGGCGGCGAGCTCGTCATCGGTCGCCGAGGGCTTGGCGAACCGCAGGTTGTCGGCTACCGAGGCGTGGAACAGGTAGGTCTCCTGGGAGACGACGCCGACCGCGGCCGCGAGCGCGTCGAAGGACATGTCCCGGACATCGACGCCGTCGATCGTCACGCTGCCCGACGTCGCGTCGTACAGGCGCGGGATGAGATAGGACAGGGTGGTCTTGCCCGATCCGGTCTCGCCGACGATCGCGAGGCTGTGCCCGGCCGGGACGGTCACGTCGATGTCGCGCAGGGTCGGGCGCCCGGCGCCTCCGTAAGAAAAGCCCACGTCGCGCAGACGGACCTCACCGCGCACCTTCCGCATCGCCGCGGGGCGCGACGGCTCGGCGATGTCCACCGGCAGGTCCAGGTACTCGAAGATGCGGCCGAACAGTTCCAGCGAACTCTGCATGTCCACCCCCGTGCCCAGGAGCTGCACCGTCGGGCGGAAGAGGCTCTGCTGCAAGGTGGTGAACGCGACCAGCGTGCCGATCGAGATGGCCATGTGGCCCCCGCCGCCGGTCAGGCCGGTCACCCAGTAGATCACCGCGGGCATGGAGGACATGACGATCTGGATCGTCGACTGACGCCAGCGGCCGGCCATGCTGGACCGGATCTCCAGGTCGGAAAGCGTGCCGGACTCGGCGGCGAAGGAGTCGGTGAGCGAGCGGGAGCGGCCCATCGTATGGCCGAGCAGGATGCCGCTCACCGACAGCGATTCCTGCACGATCGAGGAGATCGTGGCGAGCTGGCGCTGCCGGTCACGGGTGATGCGGCGGCGTTCGGTGCCCACCCGGCGGCTCACCCAGACGAACAGGGGCAGCATGATCAGCGAGGCGATCGTGAGCCGCCAGTCGAGCACGGCCATGGCGATGACCGTGGCGATCACGGTGGTCAGGTTCGAGACGAGCGTGGTCGCGGTGGTGGTGACGGTCGCCTGCATGCCGCCGATGTCGTTGGCGATGCGCGACTGCACCTCGCCGGTGCGGGTCCTGGTGAAGAAGGCCAGCGACATGCGCTGCAGATGCGAGTAGACGGCGGTGCGCAGGTCATGCATGACCCGCTGCCCCACCTTGGTGGACACGTAGGTCTGCGACACGCTGAACGAGCTGTTGGCGATCGAGACGACGATCATGCCGGCCGCGAGCACCGTCAGCAGCCCGGTGCGGCCCTGCGGCAGGGCCACGTCGATGATCCCGCGGATCAGGAACGGATTGACGAGCGATACGAGTGAAGAGGCGCCGACCAGGACGGCGACGAACAGCAGGCTCCACCGGTACGGGCGGAAGAGCCGCAGGACGCGCCGGATCGGCACACGGGGATTGGCGGTACCCAAAAAGGCCTCCGGGAAGTAGTAGCTAGTTAGTCTTGTTAACTCAAACAGAGCTTAGCTCAGAATTGTTCCAGACTCAATATGAGCACTACTCCTGATAGGATGGAAGTATGGCGTACGAGGACCCGGCCCAGCTCGCGGACCTGCTCCACCGGCTGACGAGGCGGCTGCGCCGCGCGCAGGCGGAGCGGCTGGCGCCACTCGGCCTCACCCCCGCGCAGGAACGCGCGCTGCGCATGATCACCCGGAGCGAGGAGCCACTGCGGATGGCGGAGCTCGCCGACCACCTCGGCATCGTGCCGCGGTCGGTCACCACGGTGGTCGACGCGCTCGAGGAGGCGGGCCTGGTCCGCCGCGAGATCGACCCGCACAACCGCCGCGCCATCCGGCTGCACCTGACCGACCGCGGCGTGGCGGTCCGCGAGGAAATGCGGGAGGCGCGGCGGCGCGCGGCCGAAGACCTGTTCGCGCCGCTGCCGGCGGAGGACCGCAAGGCCCTCGGCGAGCTGCTAAGCCTGCTCGACGCCGGTTAGGAACACGGGCCAGCACACCTCGGTGCGATGCTGCCGCTCGTCGTCGGTGTCGAGGGAGCTGACCGGGTAGTACTCGCGGATCGGGCCGTCCACGCCGATGGCCCGCTCCGCGACGGCCGTGCCGAGGGCGGCGTAGGTGCGGTCGATGTCGCCGAAGGCGCCCTCGTGCACCGCGATCGCGGCCTCGATGGCCGGGATCGAAAGCACCTCGACGCGCCCGGTGGCGCGCGCGAGGCCGCCGCCGGGCGCGATCGGCGCGAAGACTGTTATCTCACTGCGCTCTTGCTCGAAGAAATCGCCTGGAAACAGGGCACCGAACGGGCCGGTGGCTGACGCCCCCGTGACGGACAGCGCGTCCGACAGCTCGTCGAACGCGCCGGTCCCCCACTCCACCAGATCCGCGGCCTCGACCATCTGCCGCACGGTGAGCGCGGTCACCGCGGGTATCGTCCGCACCTCGATGGCCGGCCGCAGGGCCGGGCCGGCGAGCAGGGCCCGCAGCCCGGCCACGGCGGTCTTGGTCTGCTCGAGCTGGAGTTCCATCCGCTCCAGGTGGGCCGCGAGCTCCCGATTCCTGGTCTCGACGTCGGAGGCGCCGACGACCGTTCTGATCGAATCGAGTGACATGCCCAAGTCGCGCAGCCGCCTGATGACCTGAGCCGAAGTGACCTGGCTCGCGTCATATGAGCGATAGCCGGTGAACGGGTCGATGGCGGCGGGCTCCAGCACGCCCATGTCGTGGTAGTGACGGAGCGCCTTCACGCTCAGGTGGGTCATCCGGGAGAACTCGCCGATGGTCAAGAGCGTCGCCATGGTCATCAGTATCAGCTCTTCCTGAAGGTGAGCGTGAGCGCGGCCACCCCCAGCAGCAGGCAGCCCATCTGGGCTGTGCTCAGCGCGAAGGACGCCGCGAACCCGTGGCTCAGCACGCCGAAGAAGATCACGCCGCTCACCGCGACGCCGATCGAGTTGCCGACCTGCTGGGCGGTGGACAGCGCGCCCGACACGGACCCCGCGGTGCGGGCGTCCGCGTGCGACAGGACCGTCGTGGTGAGCGGGGTGATGCACAGCCCCTGCCCGGCCCCGAGCAGGAACAATCCGGGGAAGAGCACGGCGAGCGGGCCGCCGAGCCCCCAGTGCCAGACCGCGAGCACAAGCAGCAGGTCGCCGATGGCTGCGATCACGGCGCCGACGGCGATTACCCGGGTGCCGAACCGCATGGTCAGCCCGGGCGCGCGGAACGACGTGACCAGGTAGCCCGCGGCCAGGACGGAGAACACGCCGCCGGACGCCAGCGGCCCGAGCCCCCGGCCCTGCTGCAGGAACAGCGCGAGCAGCAGGTAGCTCGCCGCCTGCTGGCACCAGAACAGGACCTGCACGGTCAGCCCGGACCGGAAGGCGGGCACCGCGAAGATGCCGGGGTCGAGCAGCGGCCGCCGGCCGCGCCGGCTGGCACGGCGCAGGTAGCCCGCGAACACCGCCAGCAGGACCGGTCCGAGCGCCAGGCACGCCCAGGACCAGGCCGGCCAGCCCTGCTGGCGGCCCTCGACCAGCGGCAGCACGACGGCGACGAGGGCCACGGCGAGCAGCACGGCGCCCGGCAGGTCGAGCCGGCCGGCGTGTTCGGCCCGGGACTCGGGAATCAGCCGTCGCGCGACCGCCAGCGCGGCGATCCCGATCGGCACGTTGACCCAGAAGATGGCGCGCCAGCCGAGGCCGGCCACGTTGGCGTCGATGAGCACGCCGCCGAGCAGCTGCCCGCCGACGGCGGCCAGCCCCATGACCATGCCGTAGACGCTGATCGCCCGGACCCGGTCGCGCCCGGTGTAGGTCACGCCCAGGATGGACAGGATGTTCGGCGCCATGACGGCGCCGCCGGCCCCTTGCACGAGCCGCGCGGCGACCAGGACGGCCGGGCTGGGCGCGACCGCGCAGAGCGCCGACGCCAGCACGAACGCGGCGAGGCCGAGGCAGAACCACCGCCGCCTGCCGTAGTGATCACCGAGGCGCCCTCCGGTCACCAGGAGGCAGGCGCTGGTCAGCGCGTAGCCGGCGACCAGCCACTCGATGGCCGCCGCGCTCGCGTGCAGGCTGTGCTGGATGTCGGGCAGTGCCACGTTCACGACGAAGAAGTCGAGGATGTAAACGAACGTTCCGCAGAGGATGACGGCGAGCGGCGCCCATTTGGCGAGGCGCGAGGCCGGGGGCGCGGGCGCTGCCGTCTGCTGCTGGCTCATTGTGGTCATGGCTCGAGCCTCGGGCCTCCCGTTACAGGAGGGTCAAGCCCCGGTCAAAGGCCCTGCGAAAGTGCGGACCATCGCCTCTGCCGCTACCGGGCCCGCGGCTTGACGTTGGCGATATGAGCAGTGTGCGTCACATGACCGGCGCAGCTGGCCGGTGGAGCGCGCGCCACCCGTGGACCGTGATAGCGGCCTGGGCGGCCGCCGTGGTGATCCTGCTGGTAACAGGCCATCTGGTCGGGACGTCCCCGCTGCCGAGCTCCGAGCAGTCGGCCGGCCAGTCCTACCAGGCCCAGCAGATGCTGAGCAGGAACTTCGCCGAGCACGCCAGCGAGTCCGTGCTGTTCGACAGCGCTAGCCTGCGAGTGAGCTCCCCCGCCTATCAGGCGGCCATCAAGGACGTGGCGGCCCGGATCCAGGCGACCGGGCGGGTGATCCAGGTCCACTCGCCGCTCGACCCCGCGTACGCCAACCAGATCTCCCCGTCGGGGCGGGCCGCGCTGCTGCAGTTCCAGATCACCGGCGACTTCAACGGCGCCGCCGGCCGGGTCGGCCCGGTGCTGGCCGCCGTGACGGCGGCGGCAGCCGCGCATCCGCAGGTCCAGATCGCCGAAGCGGGCGACGCCACCATCATGAAGGCGATGAACGACAGCGTGGTCCGCGACCTGCACCGGGCGGAGGCGCTGACCTTCCCGCTCACGCTGCTCGTGCTGCTGCTCGCCTTCGGCGCGGTGGTCGCCGCGCTGCTCCCGCTCGGGCTGGCCACGATGGCGCTGCTGGCCGCCAGCGGCCTGGTGGCGTTCACCAGCCACCTGTCCGGGACGACCATCCAGACCAGCTCGGTGATGCTGCTCATCGGCCTGGCGGTGGGCGTCGACTACTCGATGTTCTACCTCAAGCGGCAGCGCGAGGAACGCGCCGCCGGCCTGCCGGTCCGCGACGCGATCGAGGTGGCGGCGGCCACCTCGGGACGTTCGGTGCTCATCTCCGGACTGACCGTGCTGCTCGCGATGTCGGGCATGTTCCTGACGGGCAACAAGGTCTTCTACGGGATCGGGCAGGCCACGATGCTGGTGGTGGCGGTCGCCGTCCTCGGGTCGCTGACCCTGCTTCCCGCGCTGCTCGCCCTGCTCGGCGACCGGGTCGACAGGGGCCAGCTCCCGCTGGTCAGCCCGCTGCGCCGGCCCGCGGGCGGCAGCCGCGTCTGGACCGCGATCCTCGACCGGGTGCTAGCCCGCCCGGCGCTGACCGCGTCGCTCGCGTCCTGCGTCCTCATCGTGCTCGCGCAGCCGGTGCTGCGGCTGCAGACCGCCTCCCCGGGCGTGAGCGACCTGCCGCAGAACACCGCCGCCCTGCAGACCTATAACCGGATCGAGCGGGTATTCCCCGGCGGCGGCTCGCCGGCCATCGTCGTGGTCGAAGCGCCCGACGTCACCTCTCCTTCTATGGTGGCGGCGGGGGCGGCTTTTGAGCGCGCGGCGCTGGCCACCGGCCAGATGAACCAGCCGATCACGTTCATCGTCAACCCGGCCCGGACCGCGGCGATCATCTCGGTGCCGCTGGCGGGCAGCGGGGAGGACGCGACCTCCGGGCGCGCCCTGACGACCTTGCGGGAGGACGTCATCCCGTCCACGCTGGGGGCGGTGCCCGGGGCACGGGTCGCGGTGACCGGGCAAACGGCCGGCTCCGCCGACTTCAACACGCTCATGGGGCAGCGCTTCGGCTGGGTCTTCGGCTTCGTCCTGCTGCTGGCGTTCGTCCTGCTGCTGGTCGCGTTCCGGTCCCTGGTCATCCCCGCGACCGCCGTGCTCCTCAACCTGCTGTCCGTCGGCGCGGCCTACGGCGTCATCGTCGCGCTCTTCCAGTGGGGCTGGGGCCAGTCCTTCCTCGGCTTCACCAGCGTCCACTCCATCACCAGCTTTCTCCCGCTGTTCATGTTCGTGGTGCTGTTCGGGCTGTCCATGGACTACCACGTCTTCATCCTGAGCCGGATCAGGGAAAGCTACGACCGTTCCGGCTCGACTGAATACGCGGTCGCGCACGGCATCAAGACCACCGCCGGGGTGGTCACCGCCGCGGCCATCGTCATGGTCTTCGTCTTCCTCAGCTTCGCGACCCTGTCGATGGTGCAGCTGAAGGAGATGGGCGTCGGCCTCGCCGTGGCCGTGCTGCTCGACGCGACCGTCGTCCGGGCCTTGCTGCTACCCGCCACGATGAAGCTGCTCGGGCCGCGCAACTGGTACCTCCCCCGCTGGCTGGAGTGGCTGCCCCGGCTCTCCGAGCCCGGGCCGCCCCCCTCGGCCGGGCCGGGGCATCGAACGGGTGCTGGTGCATGTACTGGCGCATCGGCCCCCGCTACCGCGAGCGGCCGCGGTCGTCCAACAGGGCCGACCTGCTGGAGCTTGCCGAATCCGGGCAGCCGCCTGGCCTGCTCGCCTTCGACGGGGAGGTCGCGGTGGGCTGGTGCTCACTCGCGCCGCGGGCGGAGTTCGAATGGCTGGTCCGCACCCGCTACCTCCGATCGCCGGACGACCTGCCCGTCTGGTCGGCCCCGTGCTTTTACGTGCGGCGGGGCTTTCGCAGGCGCGGCGTGCTGGACGCGCTGATCCCCGCCGCGGTGGAGGCGGCCGCTTCGGCGGGCGCTCCGGCCCTGGAGGCCTACCCGGTGGACACGGCCGTCCCCGGGCACACCGGCAACCTGTTCCCCGGGGTCGCGTCGACGTTCGCCCGGCACGGCTTCGCGGAGGTCGCCCGGCACAAACCGGACCGCCCCGTAATGCGAAGGAGCCTTTAAGAGGCAAGTGGTCACGGCGTACGTAAGGACATCCCAGGAGCATGGATGTCAAGCGGTGGCGGGAGATTGGCCGGGGTTTTCCGCGGTGGCCCCAGGCGGTGGCCGTTCTCGGAGTGACGCGAGCCC
>Ga0318497_10000212_pt1 | contig 17500 bp, 15 predicted proteins | sample GRESIP109b1f23_FD_203754 | JGI IMG/M metagenome (GOLD analysis project Ga0318497, IMG submission 203754) | Tropical soil microbial communities from Luquillo Experimental Forest, Puerto Rico - GRE.SIPMG.109b1f23 | ecosystem: Environmental > Terrestrial > Soil > Tropical forest > Bulk soil... | reverse complement strand
GGCGCGCGAGCGCGCGGCCGGGGCGCCGGCCGACGTGGTGCTCTCAGTGAAGCGGCTCATGGGGCGAGGTCCGGGCGACCTCCGCCCCGAGGACCGCGGCATCTACCGCTTCGACGAGGAGGGGGCTTCGGTCCGGCTGGCCGTCGAGGGCGGGCGGCGGCGGGTGACGCCGGTGGAGGTGTCGGCCGAGATCCTGCGCGTGCTGCGGCGGTGCGCCGTCGAGCACCTGGGCGGCCCGCCCGGCCCGTGTGTCCTCACCGTCCCGGCGTACTTCGACGAGGGGCAGCGCCAGGCGACGCGCGACGCCGGCCTGCTGGCCGGGCTGGAGGTGGTGCGGCTCCTCGCGGAGCCCACCGCGGCTGCGCTCGCCTACGGCCTCGACCAGCGCCGGGAGGGGCTGTTCGCGGTGTACGACCTCGGCGGCGGCACCTTCGACGTGTCGATCCTGAAGCTCGCCGACGGCGTCTTCGAGGTGCTGGCGACGGCGGGCGACAGCCGGCTGGGCGGCGACGACCTCGACGCGGCGGTCGCGACGCGGCTGCTCGAGGGGAGCGGGCTCGAGCGGACGCCGGAGGTGTTGCGCGGAGCGGCGGAGGCGGCCCGGCGCCTGCGCGAGGCGCTCTCGTCGCGGCACGAGGTCGCGGACGAGCTCGACCTGGGCGGCACCCGCCTCGCGGTCCAGCTCGGCCGCGCGGAGCTGGAGGCGCTCGTCGCGCCGGTCGTGGAGCGGACCCTCGCGCCGTGCCGGCAGGCGCTGCGCGACGCCGGGCTCGATCCGGCGCGGCTCGACGGCGTCGTGCTGGTGGGCGGCGCGACGCGCACTCCGCTCGTCCGGCGCCAGGTCCGCGCGCTGTTCGGACAGGAGCCGCTCACGGATCTCGACCCCGACGCGGTCGTCGCGCTCGGCGCGGCGGTGCAGGCGGACGCGCTCGACCGCGGCGGTCGCGACGACCTCCTGCTGCTCGACGTGGTGCCGCTCTCGCTCGGCGTCGAGACGCTGGGCGGCGCGGTGGAGCGGCTCGTCCTGCGCAACTCGACCATCCCGGCGACGGCCACCCAGCAGTTCACGACCCACGCCGAGCGCCAGACCGGGATGGTCGTGCACGTCGTGCAGGGCGAGCGCGAGCTGGCGCGCGACTGCCGCTCGCTGGCGCGCTTCACCCTCCGCGGCATCCCGCCGCTGCCGGCTGGCCAGGCGCGGGTCGAGATCACCTACGCCGTCGACGCCGACGGCCTCTTGCGGGTCACCGCCCGCGAGCTCCACACCGGGGTCGAGCAGCGGATCGAGGTGAAGCCGACGAGCGGGCTCTCCGAGGCGGAGGTCGAGGAGATGCTCGTGGAGAGCCTCGAGCACGCGGAGGAGGACGTGGTGGCCCGCTTCCTGGCCGAGTGGCGCCTCGAGGGCGAGCGGCTGGCGAGCGCCGTGCGTCAGGCGATGGCCGAGGATCCCGACCTGCTGGCTGGCGGTGAACGCGCCGAGATCGAGGCGCGGCTGGCGGGGCTCGAGCAGGCGATGCGGGGCGGCGAACCGCGTGCGCTGCGGGCGTGGATCGACTCGACCGACGCCGCCGCGGCGACGTTCATGGAGCGGCGGCTCGATCGTTACGTGGGGCGCACGCTGGCGGGGAAGCGGCTGGACGAGATCTGACGCGCCGGGCTGTGGAGCGGCCCCCTCTCCCTGCCCTCTCCCCCGCCGCCGGGCTGGTCTCCCTCGCGGACCTCGCGTCCTACTCCAGGACCGCCGGCGATTTGCTCGCGCTGGGAAACCTGGATTCCCCGCTGGCAGGGCGCGTGCTTGGTCCGGCGCCATGCTCCTTGTCGTAGCCCTCCTCTCGATCGCGCTCGGCGGAGGTGGTCCGACGCCGCGCAGCATGCCTCCGCCCGCGACCGACGTCGCCTCGTCCGCGCGGGACGAGGCGGCGCGGCTCCTCGGGCTCGCGCTCGCCGGGGAGCCGCGGGTCGAGGCCGTGCAGCGCGCCGCCGAGGCGCGGGCGGCGCCCGGAAGGGCCGAGGCGGACGGGTGGCGCCGGCGCGCGCGGCTGGCGGGCCTCGTGCCGCGCGTGACGGCCGAGTACCGGCACGACGAGCGCACCTATCACGTCCTCGGGCTCAGCTCCGGGGCGGAGGTCGACTACATGCGCTCGATGCCGGGCGACTCCTTCTCCGTCCGGCTCGGCTGGGACCTCGAGAACCTCGTCTTCGCGCGAGGCGAGCTGGAGGCCGCGTCGGCCGCGGAGCGCGCCGAGGCCAAGCGGCGGGCCGCATCGGAGTACGCCACCCGCCTCTACTACGAGCGGCTCCGGCTGCGCCTCGCGCTGATCGCGGCGCCGCCGGCGCAGGGGAGAGCGCGCGCGGAAGAGGAGCTCGAGCTCGACGCCGTGACGGCCGAGCTCGACGCGCTCACCGGGCTCTACGGCGAGGGCGCGCCGTGACCGCCCGCGGAGGCACCCTTGCGCTGATGCTGTCGGTGGGCTGCGCGCCCGCGCTCCCGACGCCGCTCGTGCGCGTCGTCGGCGCGTCGCCGTCGGGGATCGTCGCGCCCGACGAGGTGGTGGTCGAGATCGCGTTCAGCGGCGCCGTCGAGCCAGACGGCCTCGTCGCCGGAGAGCTGCTGGTGCTCTGTCGCCGCGAGGACCTGCGCGCCGTAGCGGCCGCGGCTGAGGCCGCGCAGGCCGGGGAGGGCGTCGGCTCGGACGTGCCGGTGCTGGCGTCGCGCGTCGAGGTCCTGGACGGTGGCCGCCGGGCCGTCCTCAGGCCCTCCGCGCCGCTCCCGCCGGAGCAGCCGTTCGCGGCGGTACTCTCGCCGCGGCTGCGCTCCGCGGATGGCCGGGCCGTGGTCGATCCGGATGGGAAGAGCCGCGCCTTCGCGGTCCTGTTCGAGACCGGCCCCGCGGTCGATCGCACCCCTCCCACCGCGCGCTGGCTCGACCCTCCGCACGGCCCCGTCCCGCGCGATGTCGCGGCGCTGCGGATCGCCTTCGACGAGCCGGTGAGCGGCGCGCTCGCGCTCGCGAGCGGCTCGGCCCGAGCGGTCGCGCCCGCGCCGGACGTGCTCGGGCTCGACCTGACCACGCCGCTCGCGCCCGGCCCGCTCGCGCTCGATCTCGCCGGGGTCCACGACGCGGCGGGAAACGCAGCGCTCCCGCTCGAGCCGCTCGCGGTCAGCTCCTGTGCCAGCGCGGGTGCGCCGGCGGTCGGCGCGCCCGACCTCGCACCGGCCGAGCTCGGGATCGAGGTCTCGGCGACGCTCGCCGGCATGGGCCGGCTCGTGGCCGAGGTCACCGCGGCGCCCGGAGAACCCGCTTGCGGCAGCGCGCCGGCGGCGCCCGCCGTGGCGCGGGTGAGGGGCGAGGTCCTGGCGTGCCCGGGCTGGGATCCGTGCGCGCCAACCGTCCGCTCCTGTCCCGGCGCGGTCACGCTACGCGGGCTGTGCCCGGGACGCCTCGTCCACGTGAGGCTCGCCGCCGAGGACCTCGCCGGCCACCGCGGGGCGTCCGGCGCCTGGCTCGAAGCCGCGGCGCTCCCCCCGCGTCCAGCGCCGGTGATCTCCGAGGTGCTCGCGGACGCGGACGCGCCCGAGTCGGGCGGCGAGTACGTCGAGGTCGTGAACGTCGGGACGGGTGACGCCGACCTCACCGGCTTCACGCTCGCCAAGCGCACCGCCTCGGGCGCGATGGCGCGCTGTACGCTCGCCCCGGCCGGGCCGATCCCCCCCGGTGGCTACGCGCTCGTGGTGGGCGCGGCCTACGACGGCCGCTACGCGCTCCCGGCGGAAACCGCGATCTACCACTGCGGAGCGACCGCGCTGGCGGGCGGACTCGCCAATGACCGCGCACCGGCGCTGGCCCTGGAGGACGCCGCGAGCGCAGTCGTGTCGTCGGCCGGGGTGATCGAGCCCGCGCCGCGCTGCCCGGCGGCGCTGGAGCGCATCCACCCCACCTCGCCGGACACGACGGCGAGCTGGACCTGCGGCGCGCGCACCCCGGGCACCTGTAACGCCGCGACGCCTGCCGCGGAATGCGCGAGGCAGCCGTGGTGATCTCAGGGAACGGCCCCCTCTCCCTGCCCTCTCCCCCGGTGGGGGAGAGGGTCATGACGAACGAGCCGAGCGTGTCGTCCCCCTCGCCCCGCGAAGCGGGGAGAGGGTCGGGGAGAGGGGGGGTCAACTATTCTCGACGATCCACTTCCCCAGGAACTCGTCCTTGAGGATGTAGCCGTCCGCGCCGCACTCCCCGGCGAGCGCCGCCACCTTCTCGCGATTCTCGCCCGAGCAGAGGACCACCTTGATCGCTCGGAAGCTGTCGTTTCGCTTCAGGAAGCGGCAGAACTGCGGACCGCTCACGTTCGGCATGTTGACGTCCAGCAGGACGAGGTCGGGACGCGTGGCGCGCTTCAGGACGAGGCTCGTCGCGGTCTCCGCGTCGGGCGCGTAGTCGATCGCGAACCCGGCCTGCACCAGCTCCGCCTCCAGCAAGCGGGCCGCGATCTCGCTGTCGTCGACGATGAGGACCCGCCGCTTGCCCCCCACCGCGCGGGCGAAGCGGCGCGCCAGATCTTCCGGCGGGGCGAGCGGAAGCGCGCCGTCTGCGCCCGCCTCCTGGGCGACCGGCGCGAGCTCCTCCGCCGGCGCGTCCCCGGCGAGCAGCGCGCGGCCGGCGAAGCCCGCGTCTCGAAGCAGCGCGATGCAGCGACGGGCGTGCTGTTCGTCGACGATCAGTGCACCGGCTCCATCGACGAAGGGTGCGAGCTGGTGCGCGTCGACCGCACCCGCCACCTCATGGCCGGCGGCCTCGAGCGCCAGGGCGAGCGCGTCGCGCAGGATATCGCTTTGGGAGCAGAGCAGGATCTTCACGAGGGTGTCCGCGGCGCGGGGTGGGCGACGATACCACCGACTTGCTCGCCCTTCCCAGCCGTGGCGTAATCCTGCCATGTCCGAGGGTCGCGATGAGCCCGACATTCCGAGCGGCGCCAGCGACGCGCAGCTCTTCTGCCTGCGCTTGCTCGGTGGCCGCTACGCGTTCGAGGCCTCGCTGGTGGCGGAGGTGGTGCGGCTCGGCCCGCTCACCCGCCTTCCCGCGGCGCCGCCCTTCCTCCCGGGCGTGTTCAGCCACCGCGGCGAGATCCTCGCCGTGCTCGACGTGAACCAGCTGTTCGGGATGAGGCCGCTGCCCCTCGGGGCGGCGGCCCGCGCCGCGGTCGTCCGCGCGGGGCCCTGGAAGGTGGCGGTGCTGGCCGAGGCGATCGAGGGCCTGGTCGAGATCGATCGCGCGGCGCTGCAGCCGCCGCCCGCCGAGGCGCCGGGCGGCGCGGCCGAGTTCCTCACCGGCGTGGCCCGCGACAGGCGCGGTGAGCTGGCGGTGCTCGATCTGCCGCGCCTCGTCGACGCCGCGCGCGCGCGGAGAATCGCGGCGTGACCGGTGCCCCGCCGCCGCTGCTGATCTTCCAGGTCGGCCCCAGTCGGTTCGCGGCGGACGCCGCCGACGTGGAGCGCATCGACCCCGCGCGGGCGGGCCCGAGGGATCTCGTCGAGGCGAGCTGCCTCGGCGCGCCCAGCGCCGCTCGGTGCGAGCTCGTCGTGCGGGGGGCGGCGTCGGCGCTGGCGGTGGACCTCGTCCTCGGAATCCGGGAGCCGGCGCCGGACGACCTGCGCGCGCTCCCGGAGCTCGCGGCCGCTTGCCTCGCCTCGAGCGCAGTGCGCGGGCTCGTCCTCCTCGACGGCACCCCGACCCCGGTCATCGACCTGCCCACCCTCGTGTGCGAGCTGCGCCCCGCCGGCTCGGCGCCAGAACCCGGAGAGCCCCACCATGCGTGAATCGCGAGAGCTCAACCCCCGGCGGCGACCCGCCGCCAAGCCGCGTCGCGGTGCCGCCAGCCGGGCTCCCGACCACGCCTCGCTGGTGGCGGCGCTGCAGGCGCTCGGGGAGGGGCGCTACGCCGACGTGCGCCTCGACATGCCGGAGCGCGGCCCCGGCCGGGAGGTCGCGCTCGCGCTGCAGGCGGCGGTCGAGCGCGTCCAGGCGGACCTCGCGGCGCAGGCGCGCTACGCCGACGTCGTGCGCGAGGGGGTGAGCGAGGCGATCGACGCGCTCGTCAAGCTGGTCGTCCAGGGCGATCTCTCCGGGGACCTGCGCCTGTCGGTGGGTGACGCCTCGCTGGCGCCGCTCGTCTCCGGCATCGGCCAGATCGTGCACACGCTGAAGCGGTTCGTGACCGAGATGCGCGAGGCGGCGCTGCGGCTCGCCTCGAGCTCGGAGCAGGTGCTGGCAGCGGCGACCCACAGCGAGCGCTCGACGACCCAGCAGGCCGGCGCCATCCACGAGACGACCGCCACCATGGAGGAGCTCAAGGGCGCCTCGCAGCAGATCGCCGAGAACGCGCAGATGGTCGCCACCATCGCCCAGCGGGCGCTCTCGCAGACGCATCAAGGGGAGAGCTCCATCAAGTCGTTCATGGAGTCGATGGAGAAGGTGCGCCACAACGCGACCGAGGTCGACGACGCGATCGGCAAGCTGTCGCGGCGCGTCGAGCGGATCGGGACGGTGGTGGAGGTCATCGACGAGATCGCCGATCGATCCGACCTGCTCGCGCTCAACGCGGCGCTGGAGGGGGCGAAGGCGGGGGAAGCCGGCCGCGGGTTCTCCATCGTCGCGGCGGAGATGCGCCGCCTGGCCGAGAACGTGATGGAGAGCACGAAGGAGATCAAGAACCTCATCACCGAGATCCGCGAGGCCACCCACGCCGCGAAGGAGGCGTCGGACGGGAACAAGCGCATGGCGGCCGAAGGGGAGCAGCTCGGCGCCGCCGCCATGGGTCAGGTGGGCGGGATCCTGTCCGGCATCCAGGAGACGAGCGACGCCTCGCGCGTCATCCACCTCGCGACGCAGCAGCAGCGCACGGCGACCGAGCAAGTCGTGCAGTCGATGGGCGAGATCGAGGAGGTGACGCGTCAGGCGCAGAGCGGCTCGAAGCAGGCCACCGCCGCGGCGGCCGAGCTCTCGAAGCTCGCCGAGCGGCTGGCCGAGCTCGTCAAGCGGTTCAAGGTCGACTGACGGGCGCGCGAGGTGGGCTCGCAGGACGACATCCGGCAGAAGCTCCTGGGCAAGTTCCGGGAGGTCAGCGCCGATCGGGTGGAGAAGATCTCCGCGGGGCTGCTAGCGCTCGAGCGCGGCCAGGCCGGCGAGGCCGCGGCCGAGATCGCGCGCGAGCTCCACACGCTGAAGGGGGAGGCGCGCATGCTGGGCCTGGGCGGCCTGGCGCACGTGATCCACGCCGCCGAGGACGTCCTCCGCGCGACTCCCTCGGGCCCCGCCGGTTCGTGGCTGCAGGCGCTGCTCGACACGTGCGACGCGGTCGCACCGCTCCTCGACGGCCCGCCGGACGGAGGCGAGACGGCGCGCGTCCTGACGGAGCGGCTGAAGGCGCTGGCGGCGGAGCCCCTCGCCGCGACCGAGGGTTCATCGACCCTCTCCCCGCCTGGCGGCGGGGCGAGGGAGACGGGACCCGCGGCAGCGCTGGTATCACCTCCCCTCTCCCCCACCGGGGGAGAGGGCAGGGAGAGGGGGCCGAACGGAGCGTCCCACCTCGAGCTCCGGGCTCCCACCGGCTCGATCCGCGTCGACGTCGATCGCCTCGACGAGATCGCGGCGCTCGCCGGCGATCTGCTCGTCGAAGGACAGCGGGCGGAGGGACGCAGCCGCGAGCTGGCCGGCCTGCTCGCCCGCTGGAGCCGGCTGGCCGATCGCATGGCGATCCTGGCCGGACCCGGGGCCGCCGCGGCGCCCAGGCTCGCGACCCAGATCGACGACGACGTCCACCTGCTTCGCTCCGACACCTTCCGCTTCTTGCGCGGCCACGTCGACGCGGTGAGCGCCGTCCACGGCCAGCTGGCGCACCTGGCGGAGCGCGTGGGCTCCGCGCGGCTGCTGCCGCTCACCGGGATCCTGTCCGGGTTTCCGCGCGCGGCGCGCGATCTCGCCCGCGAGCAGGGCAAGGACGTCGAGTGCGAGGTGAAGGGCGGGGAGGCGGGGGTCGACAAGGCCATCCTGCTCTCGCTCAACGACCCGCTCGTGCACCTGGTCCGGAACGCCGTCGACCACGGCATCGAGGCGCCCGACGGGCGCGAGCGCGCCGGAAAGCCCCGCGCCGGGCGGCTCGTCATCACGGCGCGCATCGAGGGCGACCAGCTCGTCCTGTCGGTGGAGGACGACGGCCGCGGTCTCGACCCGGAGCGGCTCCGCGCCGTGGCGCTGTCGCGCGCGCTCGCGCCGCCGGGGCAGATCGCCGCGCTCTCGCGGGAGGGGCTAAGGGAGCTGATCTTCCTCCCCGGCTTCACCACGCGCGACGCGGCCGGAGAGATCTCCGGGCGGGGCGTCGGGCTCGACGTCGTGCGCCGAAAGATGATCGAGCTGGGCGGCTCGGCCGTGGTCGAGTCGGAGCCGGGCCGCTGGACGCGATTCACGCTGCGCCTGCCTCAGTCGCTCGCGCTCATGAAGGTGCTGCTCATTCGCCTCGGCGGGGACGTCTATGGCGTGCCCGCCGCCGACGTGGAGAGCGTGGGGCGGCTCGACCCGACGTCGATCGCCGAGGTGGCGGGCGTGCGGAGCGTCCGGCACCGGGGCCGCCTCGTACCGCTCGGCGCCCTCGGGCCGATGCTCGGGCTCGATGGAGCGCCGCGCGCGCGGCGGCCGGCGGTGGTGTTCCTCTCGCACGGCACGGACGCCGCGGCGCTGGCGGTGGACGGGCTCGCCGGAGAGCGCGAGGTGGCGGTGAAGGCGTGCGGCGCCTTCCTGGAGGGCGCGCGGTTCGTGTCGGGAGCGGCCGCGCTCGAGGACGGCCGCGTGGCGCTGCTCCTCTCCACGCCCGAGCTCATCGCCGCCGCGCGCCGCGCGCAGGCGCAACTCGCCCCCGAGCCCTCCGCGGCGCGCCGGAGGCTGCGCGTCCTCCTCGTGGACGATAGCGCCATCGCCCGCGAAGCGGAGGCCGCGCTGCTGCGGTCGCTCGGGCACGAGGTGGAGGAGGCGACCGACGGCGAGGACGGCTGGCGGAGGCTCGTCGCCGGCCAGCACCAGCTGCTCGTCACGGACGTCCAGATGCCGGTGCTCGACGGCATCGATCTCACCCGCCGCGTCAAGTCCTCGCCGCGGCTGGCGCGGCTGCCGGTCGTCATCCTGTCCTCGCTCTCCGCGCCCGAGGAGCGCCGCCGCGGCCTCGACGCCGGCGGCGACGCCTACCTGGTGAAGGGCGAGCTCGACGCCGCCCTGCTGTCGGAGACCGTGGAGCGACTGTGCGGGGGGCGGACGTGACGGCGGAGCGGCCCCTGCGCGTGGTGGTTGCGGACGACTCGGAGGTGGCGCTCGAGGTCCTGACGTCCCTCCTGCGCGAGGAGCACGGCTTCGAGGTCGTCGCCACGGCGGGCGACGGCGCGGCGGCGGCGGCGGCCGTCCGGGCGCTCCGGCCGGACGCGGTGACGATGGACCTGCAGATGCCGGGCACCGACGGCTACGCCGGCATCGCGCGCATCATGGCCGAGGCGCCCACGCCCATCCTCGTGCTCACCGGCAGGCCCGAGCAGGCGGTCGGGTTCCGCGCCCTCTCGCTCGGCGCGCTCGACCTGCTGGAGAAGCCCGCGCCGGACGGCGATCTCGACGCCTACGGCGAGCGGCTGCGGTCGCGGCTCCGGCTCCTCGCGGGCGTGCGCGTCGTCCGCCACCCGCGCGGCCTGCGCGGCCTGCGCGGCGCGGCCGACGTGCTCGCGCCGCGCCCGGCGGTGGCGCGGTGCGAGCTGGTGGCGGTGGGCGCCTCGCTCGGCGGGCCACGCGCCCTCGCGACGCTCCTGCGCGCGCTGCCGCCCGCGTTCTCGCTGCCGGTGGCCGTGGTGCAGCACATCGCTCACGGCTTCGCCGACGGGCTCGCGGCGTGGCTGGGACAGGAGAGCGGGCGGGTCGTCCGCGTCGCGCGCGACGGCGACGCGCTCGTCCCCGGCGGCGTGCTGCTGGCGCCCTGCGGACGCCACCTCGAGGTCGAGCGGGGCCGGGTGGGGCTCTCCGACGCGCCGCCCATCGACACGTTTCGCCCGTCCGTCGAGCCGCTCTTCCGCTCGGCCGCGCGCGTCTACGGGAGGAACGCGTGCGGCGTGCTCCTCACCGGCATGGGCCGCGACGGCGCCGAGGCGCTCAGGGACATCAGGGCGGCGGGTGGGACGACGCTCGCGCAGGACGAGGCCACGAGCGCCGTCTTCGGCATGCCGCGCGCGGCCCTGGAGGGCGGGGCCGTCGATCGCGTCTTGCCGCCCGCTGCCATCGCGCGCGTCCTGGGAGAGCTGGCGCGATGATCGAGCTGCCGGCCGAGCAGGTGCGGTGCCTGGCCGAGCTCCTGCGCGACCGCGTGGGCCTGTACGGCCGCGAGGGAGGGGACTTCGCGCTGCGGCTGGCAGTGGCGGCGCGGTTCGAGGCGCCGGATCCGCCGGCGGTCGAGCCCGGCCGTTACGTCGAGCACCTGCGGTCGCCGGCCGGTGAGGAGGAGCTGCGGCGCCTGCTGCCGCTCGTCACCGTCGGGAAGACCAGCTTCTTCCGCGATGCCCGACAGTTCGAGGCGCTGCGCGCGCTCCTCCCTCGCCTGCTGGCGCGCGCCCGCGCCGAGGGCCGGCCGCTCGCGATCTGGTCGGCGGGGTGCGCCACCGGCGAGGAGCCCTGGTCGATCGCGATCGCCGCCGCCGAGGCCGGCGCGCGCGCGAGCGAGCTCGAGCTGCTCGCGACGGACCTCAACCCCGAGGCGGTCGCGCGCGCCCAGACCGGCGCGTTCCCCCTGGAGCGGCTGCGGGAGGTTCCGGCCGAGCTGCGGGCGCGCTGGTTCACGGTGAGCGGCGCGTGCGCCGAGGTCGCGCCCGCGCTCCGCGCCCTGTTCACTGGAGCAGCGACCCACAACCTCGTCTCGGCCTCGTACCCGCGCCCCGCGCGAGGGGCCTGGGACATCGTCTTCTGCCGGAACGTCCTCATCTATTTCGACACGGCCACGACGGTCGGCGTGCTGGAGCGCTTTCGAGCCGCGCTGACACCCGGCGGCTGGCTCTTCCTGGGTTACTCCGAGTCCCTGTTTCACCTCTACGACGGGTTCGTGCTGGAGCAGGTCGAGGAGGCGTTCCTGTACCGAAGGCCGTGCCCATCGACCCTCTCCCCCACTGAGGGAGAGTGCAGGGAGAGGGGGCATGCGCCGGGCACCGCGCCCCTCTCCCCGCCCCGCGGAGCGAGGGAGCACGGGAAAATCGTCCACCGCACGGCCGCCGACGTCCTCGCGGAGGCGGCCCAGCTCATCGATCGCGGTCGGTTCGTCGCCGCCCGCGACTTCCTCGAGGCGCGCCTGGCGGCCGGCGAGGACGATCTCGGGATCCGGCTCACGCTCGCCCACCTGCTCGATCTCCTGCAGGCGCCCGAGCGGGCCGCCGCCTGCTACCGCGACGCCGTCGCGCGTGAGCCGCTGCGGGCGGAGCCGCACCTGTTCCTGGGGGTGCACCTCTTCGCCCGGGGTGACCCCGAGACGGCGTCCGCGGAGCTGTCGCGCGCGCTGTTCCTCGATCCCGACCTGGCGCTCGCCCACTACTTCCTCGGCCGCTGCCGCGAGGCGCAGCGCGACGTGGAGCGCGCGCGCCTCTGCTACGGCAATGCCCTGGCGGCCCATGATCGCTGCCCGGACGGCCACCGGCAACGCTTCCTCGGGCACTACCCGGACCTGCCGGAAAGCGGCGCGGCCTTCGCGCGGGCGGCGCGTTACGCGCTCGAGGCGCTTTGACGTCTGCGCCCGTGCGCGGTGAGGCTCGTAGGACGGGGGCTCGTCCGCCGCGGGCCATCACCGGCCGCGCGACCCTCCCCCGAGGAGCTTGAAGAGGCGCGAAGCCGCGTGCTACCTCCGGGGCAGCACCTTCGCCGCGCGGAGCGCCCATGTCCGGCCACAACCGATGGACGAAGATCAAGCGCAAGGTGGAGGCGGTGGGCGCCGCCAAGGGCAAGCTCTACACGAAGCTCATCAAGGAGATCACGGTCGCGGCACGCACGGGCGGCGGCGATCCGTCCGGCAACGCGCGTCTGCGCGCCGCCATCGAGGTGGCGAAGGACGCGAACATGCCCGGCGACAACATCACGCGCGCCGTGAAGAAGGGGACCGGCGAGCTCGAGGGCGTCGACTACCAGGAGGCGGTTTACGAGGGGTACGGGCCCGGCGGAGTGGCGCTCATCGTGGAGTGCCTGACCGACAACCGGAACCGCACGGCGGGTGACATACGCTCCACCTTCGCGAAGGGCGGCGGCAACCTCGCCGCCGAGGGCGCGGTCTCCTGGATGTTCGAGCGGCGCGGCGCGGTGGACGTGAAGGCGGGTCCGACGGAGGACCAGGTCATGGAGGTGGCCATCGAGGCCGGCGCCGAGGACGTGGTGAACCAGGGCGCGGAGGGCTTCGAGGTGCGGACGCTCCCCCACGACCTGCACCCCGTCGGCGCGGCGCTGGAGAAGCGATTCAAGCTCGGCGCGCGCCGCGTCACCTACGCCCCGAAGGACACGGTCCGCATTCAGGACCCCGACCGCGCCCGGAGCGTGCTGAAGCTCGTCGACGCGCTCGACGACCTCGACGACGTCCAGAACGTTTACGGGAATTTCGAGATCCCGGACGCGCTGCTCGACACCTTGAGCCAGGGCTAGTGCCGCGGAGCTTACACGCGTGAATCACTTCACGGATCGTAAGGAGTGGCGCTAGTGCTCCCCGTCGAGGTCATCAAGGCGAAGCGGGACGGGCGCGTCCTCGCGCCGGCCGATCTGCGCGCGCTCGTCGACGCCTACGTCGCGGGCGAGGTCCCGGACTATCAGATGGCCGCGTTCTGCATGGCCGTCTTCTTCCGCGGCATGACCGCGCTCGAGACGTCGGCGCTGACGCAGGCGATGCTGCGCTCGGGCGAGGTGCTCGATCTCTCCGACCTCCCGGGCGTCAAGGTCGACAAGCACTCGACGGGCGGCGTGGGCGACAAGGTCTCGCTGGCGCTCGCGCCCATCGCCGCCGCCTGCGGCGTGGTGGTGCCGATGATCTCCGGACGCGGCCTCGGCCACACGGGGGGCACGCTCGACAAGCTGGAGTCGATCCCGGGCTTCCAGGTTCGACTGCCGGTCGAGCGCTTCAGGGAGATCCTCGCCTCGACCGGCGCCTGCCTCATCGGCCAGACCGACCGGCTCGCGCCGGCCGATCGCCGCCTCTACGCGCTGCGCGACGTCACTGCCACGGTCGAGTCCATCCCGCTCATCGCCTCCTCCATCATGTCGAAGAAGCTGGCGGAGGGGATCGACGCGCTCGTGCTCGACGTGAAGGTCGGCTCGGGCGCCTTCATGAAGCGCCTCGAGGATGCCGAGGCGCTCGCGCGCGCGCTCATCGGCATCGGGCAGGGGATGGGCAAGCGCGTGGTCGCCTTGCTCACCGGCATGGACGAGCCGCTCGGCTGCGCCGTCGGCAACGCGCTCGAGGTCAAGGAGGCGGTGGAGCTCCTGCACGACGAAGGCCCCAAGGACCTGCGCGAGGTGACGTTCGCGCTCTGCGCCGAGATGGTGCTGCTGGCGGGGCGCGCGGCGAACCTGGAGGAGGCGCGGGCGCTGGTGCGGGCGGTGGTCGGGGACGGGCGCGCGTTCCTCAAGCTCTGCCAGATCGTCGAGGCGCAAGGCGGCGATCCGGACGCGCTGGCCGACCTGTCGCTGCTCCCCGCGGCGGAGGGCACGCTCGAGGTGGCCGCGGGCGCCACCGGCACCGTGCAGGCCATCGACGCGGAGGCGATCGGAGTGGCGGCGGTCGCGCTCGGCGCCGGCCGCGCCCGGGTCGAGGACGCCGTCGACCACGCGGTCGGGCTCATCATCAGGAAGAAGGTCGGCGAGCGGGTCGAGGCGGGTGAGCCGCTCGCCACGGTCCACTTCGGCCGGCGCGGCGCCGAGCGGCCCGAGGCGGTCGCGGAGCGCGTACGGCGCGCGTATCAGATCGGCGCCCAGGCGGTGCCGGCGGAGCCGCTCGTCCTGGCGCGGATGGCGGAGTGAGGAGGAATCCATGAGCCGCGCCGACCTGCACGATCGCCTCTCGTACGCGCTCGCATACGTGCGCGGGCGCACCGACGCGCCGCCGCGGGTGGGGGTGGTGCTGGGCTCCGGCCTGGGCGGTGTCGCGGGGCGCCTCGCCGACGCGGTGGTGCTCCCGTACGAGCAGATCCCGGAGTTCCCGGTGTCGCGCGTGGCGGGGCACCCTGGGCGGCTCGTGATCGGGGACCTGCCTGGAACGGACGGGCCGGTCACGGCCGCGGTGCTGCAGGGGCGGGTCCACGGGTACGAGGGGTGGAGCGCGCTCGACGTCGCGTTCGGGGCACGCGTGCTGTGCCTGCTCGGCGCGAGGGTGCTGGTCGTGACGAACGCCGCGGGCGCCGTGAATCCCGATCTCGCGCTCGGGGATCTCGTCCGGATCGAGGACCACCTGAACCTCTCCGGACAGAACCCCCTCACCGGCCCCAACGACGAGCGGCTCGGGCCGCGCTTCCCCGACCTCACTCACGCCTACGATCCGGCCCTCGGGGCACGCCTCGAGGCGACCGCCGGCAGGCTCGGGATCAAGCTGCGTCACGGGGTCTACGCCTGCATGGCCGGACCGAGCTACGAGACGCCGGCCGAGATCCGCATGCTGCGCACATTGGGCGCCGACGTGGTCGGCATGTCCACCGTCCCCGAGGTGATCGCGGCGCGGCACATGGGGGTGCCGGTGGTCGGGGTGTCGCTCGTGACGAACTTCGCCGCCGGCGTCGGTGCGACGCCGCTCTCCCACGACGAGGTGTCGGCGGTGGCGGCGCGCGAGGGTGAGCGTCTCGGGACGCTCCTGGCCGCCTTCCTGGGCGGGCTTCGGATTTGAACCCTCCGTCGACCTCCGCTACGCTCGCTCCTTCCACGACCTCACACGCCGGAGGGCGTCCATGAGCCGACGCGATCACGCCGCTCCCCCGCCCATCGAGGAGGACCGCCGCGACAGCCTGCGGGTCCCCATCCGCCTGCTGGTGAGGAACTCCGAGCTGGGCGGCTCCTTCGAGGAGCGCCCCGGAAACCTGTCGCTGGGCGGTGTCTTCTTCACGGAGGGTCACCCGCCCATCGGGACGCAGGTCGAGCTGCGCTTCCTCGTGCCGGGCGTCCAGGGCGAGGTCCGCTGCGAGGGTGAGATCCTGCGCGTCAGGCGCGCGGCCGGCGGGTTCGGCGCGCACGTCCGATTTCGCGATCTGCCGCTCGAGACGGAGCTCGCCATCGCGCGCTACCTGGAAGCGGCGCAGCGGTGAGGAGTGCGTCCCGCCTCGTCGCGGCGGCGCGCGCGGCCCGCCGCCGCGCCTACGCGCCGTACTCGCGCTTCCGGGTGGGTGCCGCGGTGCGGGCTGGCGGGCGTATCTTCGAGGGCGCGAACCTCGAGAACGCGAGCTACGGGCTCACCCTCTGCGCCGAGCGCACCGCGGTCGCCGCCGCGGTGCTGGCCGGCGCCCGGCGCCTCGAGGCGGTGGCGATCGCGAGCGGCACCTCGCCGCCCACCCCGCCCTGCGGCATGTGCCTGCAGACGCTCGCCGAGTTCGCCGGCCCGGACCTCGTGGTCCTCCTCGCCGGTGCGCGTGGCGCCGTGGTCGAGACGACGCTGGGCGAGCTCCTCCCGCGCGGCTTCTCGAAGCGCTACCTGTAGGATTCGAGACTCTCCCCCACCGGGGAGAGGGGGGTGAGGGGGCAGGTTCCTTTCGCCGTCAGCCTGGAACTGGGTTATCTCGTCGCGGATGCAGGTCTTCTCCTCGATCTCCGGCGCCGGCGCCCTGCGCGGCTGCGCGGTCGCGATTGGCAACTTCGACGGCGTCCACCTCGGCCACCGGCGCCTGTTCGCGGTCGCGCGCGAGCTGGCCGCGCCGCGCGGCGCGCCCGCCGCCGCGCTCACGTTCGAGCCGCACCCGGTCCGCGTGCTCCGCCCGCAGCTCGCGCCGCCGCTCCTCACGCCGCTCGCGCGCAAGCTGGAGCTGCTCGCCGGGTGCGACCTCGACGCGGCGGTGGTGCAGCCGTTCGACCTGTCCTACGCCGGCACGGAAGCGGCCGAGTTCGTGGCGCGCGATCTGGTGGGGCACCTGGGCGCGCGCGACGTCGTCGTGGGGCAGGACTTCACGGCGGGGAAGGGCCGGACGCGCGTCGACGGACTGCGCCAGATGCTGGCCGCGCACGGCGCCCACCTGACCGTCGTCGAGCCCGTGGCGTGGGAGGGGCTCGTCGTGTCCTCCACGAAGATCCGCGAGCTGCTGCTCGAGGGGCAGGTGGAGGCGGCCACGCCGCTCCTCGAGCGGCCGCACGACGTGGATGGGACGATCGAGCGTGGCGACGGTCGCGGCCGCGGCCTCGGGTTCGCCACCGCCAACCTCCGCACGGTGGCGATGCTGCCCGCGAACGGGGTGTACGCCATCCGCGCATGGTTGAACCCCGCGGGGGCGCCCCTCGCCGGCGTCGCCAACGTCGGCGTCAAGCCCACCGTCCAGCGCTCCGGCACGGTCTCGCTGGAGGCGCACCTCTTCGACACCGACGGACGCGATCTCTACGGCGAGACGCTGCGGGTCGCCTTCGTGGCCCGGCTGCGGGAGGAGCGCCGCTTCGCCTCCCTCGACGAGCTGAGGGCGCAGATCGCCGAGGACGCCGACCGGGCCCGGGCCCTGCTCTACGGCACGGGGGCGATGTGAGCCTAGGTCGCATTTTCCGGCGGATTTTCGCGGTGTTGCGCGCCCCGCTTTCTTGATCGGCCCGCGGAGCGGCTGTTACAGTCGGCCGGCTGGTCGGCTGCCACTTCTACGCGGGGTACCACGATGTCGGGACGGCTCGGTGAACTCCTCGTCCGGGAGAACCTCATCTCCCTGCAGCAGCTCCAGAAGGCGCAAGCGGAGCAGCGAAAGACCGGCGCGCGCATCGGCTCGCTGCTCGTCAAGTCGGGCGCGATCGCCGAGGGCGACCTCACCCAGTTCCTCTCCAAGCAGTACGGCGTCCCCGCCATCAGCCTGAAGGACTTCGACGTCGACGACGAGGTCATCAAGCTCGTCCCGAAGAACATCGCCGAGAAGCACCAGGTGCTCCCGGTGAACCGGGCGGGCAGCTCGCTCATCGTCGCGATGAGCGACCCGTCGAATATCTTCGCCATCGACGAGATCAAGTTCCACACCGGCTACAACGTCGAGCCGGTGGTGGCCTCCGAGGTCGCCATCAAGGAGGCCATCGAGCACTACTACGCCGAGAAGGGGCCCAGCTACGACGAGCTGATGCAGGGCTTCGACGACAGCGACGTCTCGATCGTCGAGGCGCAGGACGGCGAGGACGTCGTCGACCTCGAGAAGAGCGCCGGCGAGGCGCCGGTCGTGAAGCTCGTCAATCTCATCCTGCTCGACGCGATCAAGAAGGGCGCCAGCGACATCCACGTCGAGCCCTACGAGAAGGACTTCCGCGTCCGC
>Ga0318497_10000209_pt1 | contig 17600 bp, 19 predicted proteins | sample GRESIP109b1f23_FD_203754 | JGI IMG/M metagenome (GOLD analysis project Ga0318497, IMG submission 203754) | Tropical soil microbial communities from Luquillo Experimental Forest, Puerto Rico - GRE.SIPMG.109b1f23 | ecosystem: Environmental > Terrestrial > Soil > Tropical forest > Bulk soil... | reverse complement strand
CGCTCGCCGACGCGCTGGTGCTGTCGTGCGAGGTACGTTCGGCCAAGCCGGCGGCGAAGATATTCCGGTACGCGCTCGACCGGCTCGGGGTGGCCGCGCAGGCGGCCGTCTTCGTAGACGATCAGGCGGGCTACTGCGCAGGGAGCGTAGCCGCGGGAATCCGCGCGGTGCAGATCGTCCGGCCCGGCCTCGTCCGGCCCGGCCTCGACGGGCAGGGCATCGACGGGCAGGGCATCGACGGGCAGGGCATCGACGGGCAGGGACTGGCGGCGGGGACCACGGTGGTCCGGTCGCTGCCCGAACTCGAGGACCTGTTCCGGGACTAGCTAGCTGGCCTGCGCGTTCTCGGTGTCGCGGCGAGCCGGGCGCGGCCTAGGCTAGGCCGCATGGACACCGGCGTAGCGATCTTCCCGACCCACGATGCCATCGCCCCCGCGGACATGGCGCGGCTCGCCGACGAGCGCGGGCACGAGTCCCTGTTCTTCCCGGAGCACACACACATACCGGCCGACCGCCAGTCGCCCTGGCCCGGCGGGCGTGAGCTGCCGCGCAGGTACGCGCGCACCTTCGACCTGTTCGTCGCCGTGACCGCCGCGGTGACCGTCACCACGCGGCTGCGCGTCGGCTCCGGGATCTGCCTGGTGATCGAGCGGGATCCGATCATCACGGCCAAGGAGGTGGCCAGCGTCGATTGCCTGTCCGGCGGGCGGTTCGAGTTCGGTGTCGGGGCCGGCTGGAACCGGGAGGAGATGGCCAACCACGGCACCGACCCGCGACGGCGGATGACCCTGCTGCGGGGACGGGCCGGGCGTGCTGGACCGGGTCCTGGCGTTCGGCGACGCTTGGTTCCCGAACCACGGCCGGAGCGGCATCCTCGACCGGGCCGCCGAGCTGCGCTCGTGCGCGGACCGGCCGGTCGGTCTGATGGTCATGGGGGTTCCGGCCGACGCCCGGGCATGTACCGGCCGTGTCAGGGGGTTACGCGGACCAGGGTGTCGAAGAGGTGGGTGAGTTCGGCGGCCGGGTCGGCGGTGAGGCCGCTGTGCACCGGGCCGGGCTGGACGATGGTGGACCTGGGCGCGGTGAGCCAGCGGAAGCGCTCGCCGAGCGGGCGGCCGGCCAGCGGGCCTTCGGTGCAGGCCTTCTCGAACGCGGACAGGCCCGCCTGCACCGCGTCGAGGTCGGCCACCGGGTCGACGGCCAGCAGGCGCGGCTCGTTCACCTCGATCCGGGCGCACAGGTACCGGTAGGCCTGCGAGTAGACGATCACGCCCGCGTTGATGGCCTCGCCCCGCTCGACCCGCGGCACCACCCGGATCAGCGCGTACTCAAAGACTTCGGGAGCGGTCACGAGCGGATCACCTCCGGCACGATCGGGGCGCGCTGCACCAGGTGCTCGACGTAGGCGTCCGCGCCGCGGTCGCCGAACCATCCGGGCGGGACCAGCGCGGTCACCTCGACCAGCAGGTCCTCGGTGACCCGCGGGGCGAGGGCGGCATGGGCGGCGCCGAGGGCGGTGGCGCGGTCGCGCAGGACGTGTTCGGCGGCGTCGAAGGGCCGCTTGGGATCCGCGGTCGGCCAGTTGTGGTGGAAGTACAGCGCCGCGCCGTGATCGATGAGCCAGATGTTGCGGTGCCAGACCAGGAGGTTCGGGTTGCGCCAGGTGCGGTCGACGTTCTGCACGAGCGCGTCGAACCAGAGCACCTGGCTGGCGAACTCCGGTTCGGCCGTCCAGCCCAGCGGGTCGAAGCCGGACGAACCAGGCAGGAAGTCCACGCCGAGGTTCAGGCCGTCGCTGGCCCGCAGCAGGTCCTGGATCTCGGGGTCGGGCTCGCTGACGCCGATCCTCGGGTCGAGCTCGGCCAGCACCAGCTCGGGGACGCGCAGGCCGAGGCGGCGGGCGAGCTCGCCGGCGATGATCTCGGCGACCAGGGCGAGCGGGCCCTGGCCGGCGCCGCGGAACTTCATCACGTAGGTGCCCAGATTGTCCGCCTCGACGATGGCGGGCAGCGACCCGCCCTCGCGCAACGGGGTCACGTACCGCGTCACCGTAACATGTTCGAGCACGCGGCAAGGTTACAGCGTGAGCTCCAGCCCGAAGACAGGGAACAGGTCCGCATTGAACGTAGTGATCTCGGCGATCATCCCGGCCTCGATCCGCATGACGTCGAACTTGAACGCGCGGAACACGCTGTCGCCGGAACGGCGCAGGTAGCTCGCCGCAGCCGGCATCCGGTTGGCCCCCACCGGGATGAGCCGCCATTCACCCATCGCGACCGCGTCGGCCATGAGCGGCCGGATCGCCTCGGCGCCGTCGAAGCAGTACGGCTGCGGCGGCATGGTCACCCGGAGGTCCCGGGCCGCGATGGCCATGGCCGCCTCGGCGTCCAACCGCTCGTGCGCCGCGATGAACTGCCCGACCAGCTCGCGCTCCTCGGCGCTCGGCTCTCGCGCGGTCCACTCGGCGCGGCTGCCCGGCAGGTGTGACTGCATGGTGGCCCGGGCCCGCTGCAGGGCGCTGTTGGCCGCGGCGACGCTGGTGCCGAGGGCCGAGGCGGTCTCGCTGGCCGGCCAGCCGAGCACGTCGCGGGCGATCAGCGCGGCGCGCTGCCGCGGCGGCAGGACCTGGAGGGCGGCCAGGAACGCCAGCGAGATCGTCTCCCGCGAGATGGCCACCGCCTCGGGCTGCTCGTCGCCCGGAGCGGCCTGGTCGAGCAGCAGGTCCGGGTAGGGCTGCAGCCACGGCACCTCGGCGAACGAGTTCGCGCCGGTCCGCCGGGAGCTGCGCCGCAGCATGTCCAGGCAGACGTTGGTGGCGATCCGGTACAGCCAGGCGCGGAACTGCGGGCCGCCGTCGAAGCCGGACCGGCCGCGCCAGGCCTTCAGGAACGTCTCCTGCACCGCGTCCTCGGCCTCGTCGAACGAGGCCAGCATCCGGTAGCAGTGGACATGCAGCTCACGCCGGTGCCGCTCGGCCAGGGCGGCGAACGCGGGCTCGTCGCCCGCGATCGCCGCGGTCACCGTCTGATCCGTAGCCATCGTCAGCCCTTGCTTCGGTCGACCTCTTGCAGCAGCCAGATGTTGCCATCCGGATCGGCGAAGTCGGCGAACGACATGTAGTTCTCCCGATCCGGGTGCGGCCCGTCCACCCACTGCCCGGACACCATATGCCGTACCGGACCGATCGGCACTCCGCGCTCGGCCAGCTCGGCGCGCGCCGCGATGATGTCGGGCACGACCAGGTGCAGCCCCTGCGCCGAGCCGGGGGCGGCCGAGGTGATCCCGGTGCCGAACCCGATCGCGCACTCCGAGCCGGGCGGGACGACCTGGACCACCCGCTGCCCCTCCCCGATCGGAGTGTCGACGATCAGGACGAAGCCCATGTTCTCCAGGTAGAACTTCTTCGCGCGGTCCACGTCGGTGACAGGGATGAGCACTAGCTCCAGCTTGTAATCCATGGTCTTGCCTCCCGTATCCGGAACCGGCGGTCGCCGGTTCTCACCCGTGTAACGGAGGCCGGCTGCGAAACTCATCGGTGCCGCGATGAGCTGCTCACCTCACAGGCCGAACTGGTCGCGCTTGCCCGCCGGGACCAAGTCCGCGTACTCGCGGTGCTCGGTGAGCCAGCTCCGCACGAACGGGCAGTAGGGCAGCACCGCCAGGTGCCGGGCCCGGGCGGCGTCCAGACTCGCCTGCACGAGACGACTGGCCAGGCCGTGGCCGCGGAACCGGTCGTCCGTCTCGGTGTGGGTGAACGCGATCACGCCGTCGCGCAGGTGATATTGGACGAAACCGGCCAGCTCGCCGTCCGCGACGATCTCGAACCTGGCCTTGTCCGGGTTGTCGGTGACCTCGACGTCCATGGCGCCTCCGGGACCAGGCTATCTCTGGTGCGCAGCGGTCATCGCGAAGTCCAGCGCCTCGCGGGCCAGCGGCGGCCAGGGCAGCGCGGAGCCAGGGTCCAGGCTGAACCATTCCTTCATGGGCGTGCCCTTGTTGGCGTCGAACCGCTCGCCGTGGCCGCCCGTGACGAGTTCGTCCACCCGCGGCGCGGGCAGCTTGACCACCAGCTGGCCGCGGACGAACATCGCGAAGATCTTCCGGCGGTAGCGCAGCGCGCCGCGGCCGAACCCGCTGCCGCCCGTCGGGGGCGTGACCCCGTCCAGGCCGGTGAACTCGTCGACCAGGTCCTCGTACCGTTCCTCCGGCGTCATGGTCCTAGCTTCGCACCGCCTGGACGGAGAGGCGGCGCGCCGGGCCGCGGGTCAGCGGATCTCGGTGGCGTACACGACGATGTTGCTCAGGTAGTGGTGGGTGGCGGGGTCGAACGCACCGCCGCAGGTGATGAGGCGCAGTTGCGCGTCGGGCGTGGGGCCGTACACCGTCTGGGTCGGGAAATGATCCTTCAGGTACGTCTGGGTCGACGTGACCCGGAACTCGGCGGTGGACCCGTCGGCTCGCTTGACGAAGACGTCGTCCCCGCTGCGCAGCTCGGACAGCTTGTAGAACACCCCGGGACCGGTTTCCGAGTCGATGTGCCCCACGATGATGGCCGAGCCGACGGCACCCGGCCGGGGGCTCCCCGTGTACCAGCCCGCGACCGTCGTCGAGGACGGCACCTGCATGGCACCTCCCCGGGCCAGGCCCAGCGTGATCACCTGGGTCTTCACGCCGATCAGCGGGATGGTCAGCGAGACCGGGCTGGCGACCGGGGCCTGCGCCGACTGCGGCGCGGCCACGATCGGGCCGGTGGGCGCGGGCAGCGCCACCGCCCCCGACGCGACCGGCCGCAGGACCGGGGTCGAATGCCTGGTCAGCAGCAGGCCCGCGGTACCGCCCACGATCACGACCAGGCCGGCCGCGAAAGCGATCGCGGCCGGCCTGCGAATCGGCATCCTCAGACCCCGGTGTTCGCCTGACGGCGCAGTCCGTGACGGCGCAGCCGGAGGCCGCCGCCCACGGCAACCAGCGCGCCGGCTCCGATGACCGCCAGCCACGGCAGCGGCGATCCCGGACCGTGCCCCGCGGTGCCGCCGAACCCGGTGGTGACCCCGCCCGCGGGCGGCTGGCCGGCGCCCGCCGCGTCCAGCAGGTTGACGATCTCGAGGCCGTTGGTCCCGTCGAGGACCACCATCGTGTGCACGGTTCCGGCGGCCATGCTGAAGCGCGCCGTCGCGGTCGAACCGGACCCGATGGCCTGCATGGTCCACGTGTTCGCCGGGATGGCCTGGTAGGAGCTCACCGAGGCGAACGTCGCCTTGGGCACGATGGCCTGCCCGCCGCAGGTGAACTTGACCGTCTGCTGCTTCAGCGAGGCCTGGATCACCCGGACCGAAGACTTACCCTGAGGCGTGTTCAGCTCGTCGTTCAGCACCTGCAGCCGCAGGCCCGACTCCGGTCCCATGCCCGCCACCGTGTAGGCGTGGTTGGCCTTGACCGTCACGCTGGTGGACAGGACCGGCTGGCTCGACGCGGCTGCCCCAGCCGACCGCATGGCCACGCTGTAGTCACCGGCGGTGACGGCCTCGTAGGGCGAGACCTCTCCGTAGGCAACGTGGTGCAACACGATCTTCGCGTTGGAATTGCCGAACGAGTACAGGTAAACATCGACCGGCGGAGTGTTCGGCGACAGGTGCGCAAGCCTGATCCAGCCGGTACCCTGCGCCGCCGAGGACGACGCCGAGGCGGCAGCGGCGGGAACGCCGAGCAGCAGGGCCGATGCCCCCATGAGCATGATGAATTGTCGCGTTATTTTCGAAAACCTCACGTTGATCCCTCCCCAAGCTGTTGAATCTCTATGAGTCTCCCAGCCCCATCGGACCCGGAGCGTCGTACCGCACAGTGACCACACGTTGCCCGTCAGCGATCTGAGTTATGCGGGCCACCGCCGGTGCGTACAGGTCTTGCTGAGCGCCAAGGAACGTGACCATCGCCGACAGGCCCGTAGCTGCGGCAGCACCGAGTTCGGCGCCGCGCAACGGTACGTCCGAGCTCGCGCCGGGCGAGGGGTCATCGAACGCTACCAGCTGAATCGGCATTAGGCCCGCAAGTGTCCCAAGCGTTACCAGAAGACGCGGATCAACCCGGCCCGCCAGCAGCGCCTTCCTGGCGTTCGCGGAGGCCTGGACATGATCATTGGCCAGCAATTGCTCACCCGCGGCAATGCGGTTCTTCCGGTCCGTCGCGAGCTCGGCCTCGAAGGCCTTGCTGCCGTCGGGCGCGACGTAGCGGACGTCGACCCGCTCCGCGCCCGAGCCGAAGCTGGCGATCACCAGCGGGGCGTAGACGCTGGCCAGGCGGGTGCCGAACTGATTCCTGATCACCGGCGTGGCGACGACCAGCTGCGCGCCAAGCGGGTCGGGAGACGTCGGCTGCAGGCCCAGGAGCCGGGCCGCGGGGAAGCCGCTCTTCTGCAGCTGATTGCACATCTCCAGGTCGCAGGCCACGACGATATTGGACGCCACCTCGCTGGCGATCCACCGAGCCGCGTGCTGCCGGTCGGTCGCCGCCGCCTGCATCGCGTTCGAGCCGTGCGGCCTGACCTGAGCATTCCCGGTCCCCGGCTGGGTGAGGGCCAGCGTCACGCCGGCGCCGAGCGCCATGGCCATCAGCGCGCTTACCGCGAGGACGAGATGCCGCCGACGGGCCCCGCGCCGGTAGTGGCGGTCGAGCCATAGGCGGATCGTGGTGCCCGCCACCGTCGGCCACGACGGATCGGCACGGGTAACCGCGCCCGGCGTACGTCGCTGAAGCTCCTGCCCCATCTCCGCTCCCCCACAGCCCCGCGGCGAGGAGACGGGACCGTCTGTCAAGCGGTTTGATCATACGCTGTCCACTGATTTTCGCCAATACAATCATTTGCCAATCTCTACCGGCAGGAACTTCGCGCTCATCACCATCCATGGCCACGGCGCGCTTATCCGCCTCATCTCTATAAGACGGGCGGGCCGCAGAGCCAGGGAAGGGGTGACGATCGCGTCAGCCAAATTGGGCCGAGGCGGAACGCGGGATCAGCGCTCCGGAGGACTGACCGGCCCGGCCGGCGTCTCGTCGCCCAGTACCTGATCACGCAGAACCTGATCGCGCAGTACCTGATCGCGCAGGGCGGCCCACTGGAGCGAGTGCCGGATGCCCTCGGTGAGGTCGTACTGGGCCCGCCAGCCCAGCAGGCGCTCCGCCCGGCCGGCCCGGGTCCAGGCGCCCGCGACGTCACCGGGCCGCCGGGGCGCCTCACGCGCCTCGACGGGATGCTCGGCGACCCGGTTGAACGCGGCGAGAAGTTCCCGGACCGTAGTGCCGGTGCCGCTGCCCAGGTTGATGGCGGTCACCGGCCCGGGCAGGGCGTCGAACCGGGTGAGCGCGGCCACGTGTGCCGCGGCCAGGTCCCAGACGTGGATGTAGTCCCTGATCCCCGAACCGTCCCTGGTCGGCCAGTCGGTCCCGGTGATCTGGAACGGGACGCCTTCGTCGTGCGCCTGGATCAGCTTGCCCAGGGCGTGCGTCGGCCGCCGCAGCTGCAGCCCGGTCCGCATCTTGGGATCGGCGCCGATCGGATTGAAGTACCGCAGCGACAGCACGCGGAGCGGCTGGGCGGCGGCGATGTCGGCGAGCATCGCCTCGCACACCGCCTTGGTCCGCGCGTACGGGCTCTGCGGGTCGATGGCCGAGTCCTCGTTGACGCTCAGGTCCTCGCTGGCCCGGTAAATGGCGGCCGAGGAACTGAAGATCAGCCGAGGGCAGCCGTTGCGCAGCAGGTGCGCGGCGAATTCCAGGCTGCCGGCGACGTTGGCCCGGTAGTACCCGACCGGGTCGGCGACCGAGTCCGGAACCACGATCAGGGCCGCGCAGTGGATCACCGCGCCGATATCGGGGTGCTCGGCGAAGATACGGTCGATCAGCCGCCCGTCGGCGATGTCGCCCTGGTAGAACGCATGGCCCGCGGCGAACTCGCGCCTGCCGGTCACCAGGCTGTCGAGGATCACCGGGCTGATCCCGGCGTCCGAGCAGGCGTAAGCGATCGTGCTGCCGATAAACCCGGCTCCCCCGGCGATCAGGACCTTCATAGCGACGGAGCTTACCGGCGCGGTCGCATACGACGTGGATGTCGCAGCCATGTCGCTGACACGACGTGGATGTGGCATCCACGTCGTAAGGGCCCTGAACGGATGTGGTACAGGCCGTACGGGCGGTGCCGGAGTGACGCAAGATCGGTATGGCGTCCGCGCGGTGGCTCGCCTCGGCGGCGCGCTGAGCGGTACCGGGGGTCTGGGCAGCCGGGCGGCTCATCGATCCGGTGGCAGGCCTCCGCCGCCCTTCCGCAACCCCGCACACAAGATCTCTAGGTGACGTCGAGGCCGAGCATCGCCACGGAGCGCTCGCGCATCTCGACCTTGCGCACCTTGCCGGTCACCGTCATCGGGAACTCGTCCACGATGTGCACGTACCGCGGGATCTTGTAATGCGCCAGCTGCCCGGCGCAGAACGCGCGCAGCGACTCGGCCGTCAGCTCGGGGGCGCCGTCGCGCAGGCGCACCCAGACCATGAGCTCCTCGCCGTACTTGGCGTCGGGCACGCCGATGACCTGGGCGTCCAGGATGTCGGGGTGGGTGTAGAGGAACTCCTCGATCTCCCGCGGGTAGATGTTCTCGCCGCCCCGGATCACCATGTCCTTGATCCGCCCGGTGATGGCCAGGTAGCCGTCGGAGTCCATGACCGCGAGGTCCCCGGTGTGCATCCAGTGCGCCGCGTCGACGGCCTCGGCCGTCTTGTCCGGCTGGTTCCAGTAGCCGATCATCACCGAATACCCGCGGGTGCACAGCTCGCCCGGGATGCCCCGCGGCACCGTCCGGCCCGTCTCCGGATCGATGACCTTCACTTCGAGGTGCGGCCCGACCCGGCCGACGGTGGACACCCGGCGGTCGAGCGAGTCGTCGGCCCGGGTCTGGGTGGATACCGGCGAGGTTTCCGTCATGCCGTAGCAGATCCCCACCTCGGTCATCGACATCCGCTCGATGACCTGCTTCATCACCTCGACCGGGCACGGCGAGCCCGCCATGATGCCGGTGCGCAGGCTGGACAGGTCGTAGTCGGCGAATTCGGGGACGGACAGCTCGGCGATGAACATGGTGGGCACGCCGTACAGCGACGTGCACCGTTCGGCCTGTACGGCCTGCAGCGTCGCGGTCGGGTCGAAGACCGGCGCGGGGATGACCATGCACGCTCCGTGGCTGGTCGCGGCCAGGTTGCCCATGACCATGCCGAAGCAGTGGTAGAACGGCACCGGGATGCAGATCCGGTCCGCCTCGGTGTAGTTGCACAGCTCGCCGACGAAGAACGCGTTGTTGAGGATGTTGTGGTGCGACAGCGTCGCGCCCTTCGGGAAGCCGGTGGTACCCGAGGTGTACTGGATGTTGATGGGGTCGTCGGTGTCCAGCTCGATGGCGTCGAGCGCGCCGCGGTCCATCTGGCGCCCGGCGTCCAGCAGCGCGTGCCATTCCGCGCTGCCGATCAGCACGACGGCATTCAGTTCCGGGCAGCGCGGGCGCACCTCGGCGATCATAGAGGCGTAATCGGAAGTCCTCAGCCGCTGTGCGGCCACGAGCAGCGTGCTGCCCGACTGGTTGAGCACGAATTCCAGCTCACGGGCGCGGTACGCCGGGTTGATGTTTACCAGGATCGCGCCGATCTTCGCGGTGGCGTACTGGGTGAGCGTCCACTCGGCGCAGTTCGGCGCCCAGATGCCGACCCGGTCCCCCTTGCCGATGCGCATCGCGAGCAATCCGAGGGCGAGCGCGTCCACGTCGGCGGCGAGTTCCGGGTAGGTCCACCGCTTCGCTGTACCGTCCCCTGACGAGCGGTCCACCAGCGCCTCGCGATCGCCGAACGCGCGCACCGTGGCGTCGAAGTTGCCGCCTATCGTGTCGCCCAGCAACGGCGTCGCGGATTCTCCTGACGAGTAACTAAGTGCGGCAGACATGCCCCGCCCACCTCCAAGGCTGGTTTTACCTGGCATTCCTTCCCCAGTCCAGCATGGCATGCTTTTGCCGGTAAACCTTATCTAGAACTTGACATCACACGATCAACTTGAAGGCGGATAATAGGCTCTATACATGGGGCGGCCCTGGCCATATGTGCCGGGACCGCTGGAGGGTGGAACATGCAACTCCGGCTGCTAAATGTGGCAGTGGACGGCGGGGACATGCGTGTGCTCCTGTGGGGGACAGGCAAGCGCGTGGCTGTCGTCGTGCACGGAATTACAGCTTCTGGTATGTCGTGGCAGGCTGTCGCGCGCCATATGCCGTCCGATTGGACGCTGGCCGCGCCTGACCTGCGCGGTCGCGGTCACAGCCGTGACCTGCCCGGCCCGTACGGCCTGGAGCGGCACGCCAGGGACGTGGTGGCGGTGCTGCGCCATTTCGGCGGGCGGCCGGTGCTCGCCGGGCACTCGATGGGGGCGTATGTCGCGCTGCTGGCCCGTGACGCGCACCCGGAACTTGTGCGCAGGCTGGTGCTGGTCGACGGCGGGCTGCCGCTGCCGGTGCCCGACGGCGCCGACCTGGATGCGGTGCTCGACGCCACCCTGGGCCCGGCGATAGCGCGGCTGAGTCAGACCTTCCCCGGCACCGAGGCGTACCTGGACTTCTGGCGGGCGCACCCGGCTCTCGCCGCGCACTGGAGCCCCGACGTCGAGGCGTACGCCCGCTACGACCTGATGGGCGAACCCGGCCAGCTGCGGTCGCGGGCGGTAGCGGACGCGGTCCGCGCCGACGGCCGCGACGTGCTGGCGGAGAAGCCGTTCACGGACGCGCTGCAGCGGCTGAGCAGGCCGACGCCGCTGCTGACCGCCCCGGCCGGGATGTTCGGCGCGCCGCCGCCGCTGATCCCGCACGACGTCGTGGAGGAGTGGCAGGGACGCGTCCCGGCACTGCGGCCGCAGGTCGTGCCCGACATGAACCACTACACGATCCTGTTCGACCGGGAGGGCGCGGCGGCCGTGTCCCAGGCGATCAGGGCGGCCGCCCTGTAGTACCGGGTGCCTCGCGGCATGAGGCACCATGGAAGCGTGACCCAGCTGACCGAGGCGCGGACCACCGGATCGTTCGGCACCCTGGTCGACGTGGTCGCCTCCGGCCGTGTCCTCATCCTGAGCGGCGCCGGGCTGTCCACCGAGTCGGGTATCCCTGACTACCGGGGGCCGACCGGCCTGGCCCGGCGCGCGCAGCCGATGACGTACCAGGCTTTTACCGGCGGCGAGGCGGCGCGGCGCAGGTACTGGGCGCGCAGCTACCTGGGCTGGCGGCACGTCGCCCGGGCGGTGCCGAACGACGGTCATCGCGCTGTGGCCGAGTTGAGCCGCCGCGGGCTGCTGACCGGGATCATCACGCAGAACGTGGACGGCCTGCACCAGGCGGCCGGAGCGTTCGGGGTCACCGAGCTGCACGGCAGCCTGCACCGGGTCGTCTGCCTGTCGTGCGGGCAGCGGACGGCGCGGACCGAGCTGGACCGGCGGCTAGAGGCCGCCAATCCCGGCTGGGATGCGGGGCTGGCCACCGTCAACCCCGACGGGGACGCGGTCCTGGACGACGAGGCCATCGAGTCGTTCCAGGTCGTAGGCTGTTCCGCCTGTTATGGCGTGCTCAAGCCCGATGTGGTGTTCTTCGGCGAGAACGTGCCCAGGCCGCGGGCCGAAGCCTGCTACGCGATGGTCGAGCGATCCAGGGCCCTGGTCGTCCTCGGGTCGTCGCTCACCGTGATGTCTGGGTTCCGGTACGTCAGGCACGCGGCCGGGCTGCAGCGCCCGGTGGTGATCGTCAACCAGGGAGCGACCCGCGGCGACGCGTACGCCACCGCGACCCTCGACGCCCCGCTGGGACGGACCCTGACCGAACTGGTGGCCGCGGTATGACGGATTTCGACGTCGTGACCGGGGCGTTCAGCTACTCCGGTGCGGCCATCGCGAAGGAACTGCAGGCGACGGGCCGGCGGGTGCGCACGCTCACCGGCCATCCCGGCCGTGCCTTCGCGGGGAGCGGTATCGAGGTCAGGCCGCTGGATTTCGCCGATCCCGCGGCGCTCGCCGAGTCGTTGCGCGGCGCCGGGACGTTGTACAACACCTACTGGGTCCGGTTCGCTCACGGGAACGTCGATCACCCGGTGGCGGTGGCCCGCTCGCGGGTGCTGTTCCAGATCGCCGTCGCGGCGGGGGTGCGGCGGATCGTGCACGTGTCGATCACCAACCCGAGCGCCGACTCGCCCTATCCCTACTTCCGCGGCAAGGCGGCGGTGGAGCAGGCGCTGCGCGATCTCGGCGTCTCGCACGCCGTGCTGCGGCCGGCCATCCTGTTCGGCGGCGACGGCGTACTGATCAACAACATCGCCTGGCTGCTGCGCCGCCTGCCGGTATTCGCCGTCGGCGGCACCGGCGAGTACCGCATCCGCCCGATTCACGTCGATGACCTGGCCCGGCTGGCGGTGCGGGCCGGGAATTCCGCGCTGACCGAGGTCATCGACGCGGTGGGTCCCGAACGGCCCACCTTCCTCGCCTTGGTTCAGGCGATCAAGGCCGCCGTGGGCAGTCGCAGCCAGGTGGTCCGCGTGCCCGGGACGCTCATCCCGGCCGCCGGCCGGCTGCTGGGCCTGGTGCTACGCGACACCCTGCTCACCGCGGAAGAATACCGCGCGATGGCGGACGGCCTAGCCGACACCGACGGGCCGGCCACCGGTGAGATCGCACTGAGCCAGTGGATCGCGGACCACAAAGACACCCTGGGCCGCGTTTACGCCAACGAGCTCACCCGTCACTTCCGCTGAGATCCCGCTAGGCGAGGGCGCGGGGGTGGGAGGAGGCGTAGACCTCGCGCAGCCGGTCCACCGTGATCAGGGTGTACACCTGGGTGGTGGTGACGGACGCGTGGCCGAGTAGCTCCTGGACCACCCGGATGTCGGCGCCGCCGTCGAGCATGTGGGTGGCGAACGAGTGGCGCAGCGTATGCGGCGAAACCTCGGGCAGCCCGGCCCGGGCGGCCGCGGCGTGCAGCACACCCCAGGCACCCTGCCGGGTCAGGCGGCCGCCGCGGGCGTTGAGGAACACCGCGGGGCTGGCTGACGCGCGTCGAGAGGCCGTGGCCAGGCCGGGCCTGGCCCGGACCAGGTACGCCTCGAGCGCCCGCACGGCGTAGCTACCCACCGGCACCACCCGGTGCTTGCCGCCCTTGCCGATCAGGCGCACGAGCGGATACTCCGGGTCTGTGCCCAGCTGCAGCTCGTCCACGTCGAGGCCGGTTGCCTCGGAGATGCGGGCCCCGGTGCCGTAGAGGAACTCCAGCAGCGCCCGGTCCCGCAGCAGGCGGGGATCCGCGGACAAGTCACCGGGTCCCGGACCGGCCGCGTCGAGCAGGCGCTCCACATCCTCGACCGTGATCGCCTTGGGCAGCCGCCGGGGGGGCGAGGGCGGCGGGACCTCACGGGCCGGGTCGGTACCGGCCAGGCCCTGAGCCACCGCGAACGCGTGCAGGCCGCGGACCGCGATCACCGCCCGCGCGGCCGAGCTGACCGCCAGCGCCGCGTGCTCGGCGTCGCCCTCGCGCAGCGAGGCGAGGAAGCCGGCCACGTCCGCCGGGGTGATGTCGTCCAGCCTGAGCTTGCCGCGGTCGGCCAGGACCGAGGCGTACCGGCGCAGGTCCCGCCGGTAGGACTCCACCGTGCTGGCCGCCAGCCCGCGCTCCACGACCAGGTACTGCAGGTAGCCGCGGAGCGCGTCAGCTAGCGGCTGGCTCAGTTGATTACCTCGCTGGCCGGGGTGTAGGGCAGCGCGTGGGCCTCGGCCACCGGCTCGCTCGTCAGCTGGCCGGCGTGCGTGGACAGGCCCCGGGCCAGGGCCGCATCGGCGCGGAGCGCGCCGCGCCAGCCGCGGCTGGCCATCTCGACCGCGTAGGGCAGCGTGACGTTGGTCAGCGCGTAGGTGGACGTGTGCGGGACGGCGCCCGGCATGTTCGCGACGCAGTAGAACAGCGTGTCGTGCACCCGGTAGGTGGGGTCGGCGTGCGTGGTGGGCCGGGAGTCCTCGAAGCAGCCGCCCTGGTCGATCGATATGTCGACCAGCACCGCTCCAGGCTTCATCCGTGAGACAAGCTCGTTGCTGATCAGCATGGGGGCCTTGGCGCCCGGCACGAGGACGGCGCCGATCACCAGGTCGGCGTCGATGACGGCGCGCTCGATCTCGTAGGCGTTGGATGCGACGGTCTGGCAGTGCCCCTGGTAGATGGCGTCGGCCTGGCGGAGCCGGGCGACGTTCTTGTCCACCAGCAGAACCTCGGCCTGCATGCCGAGCGCGATCGCGGCCGCGTTCATGCCGGACACGCCCGCGCCGAGCACGACCACCTTCGCCGCGTACACACCGGACACGCCGCCCATCAGCACGCCGCGCCCGCCGCCGTCACGCTGCAGGTGGTGCGCGCCGACCTGAGGCGCCATCCGGCCGGCGACCTCGGACATCGGGGCGAGCAGCGGCAGCGACCCGTCGGGCAGCTGGACGGTCTCGTAAGCGATCGAGGTGATGCCGGAGCTGAGCAGCGCGTCGGTGCAGGCCTTGGACGCCGCCAGGTGCAGGTAGGTGAACAGGACCTGGCCGGAGCGCATGCGATGGTACTCCTCCGCGATCGGCTCCTTGACCTTCAGGATCATTTCCCCTTCGCCCCACACGTCGTCCGCGGTCGGAAGGATCTTGGCGCCGGCCGTGACGAAGTCCTCGTCCGGGATGGACGACCCCTCCCCCGCCCCGGCCTCGATGACCACCTGGTGGCCGCCGCGGGCGAGTTCGTGAACGCCGGCCGGCGTGATGGCCACCCGGTACTCGTGGTTCTTGATTTCCCGGGGAATTCCAACCTTCATGGCGGTCCTTCCAGACAGCGGAGCCTCATTGCTCTTCCGGGGCGTCGGCGGGACGAAGCCCGTCAAACCCCCCTGACCTCGCAGCATACGCTGCCAGGATCGCCAGGGCCGCGACCCCGTTGTGCAGGTCGCCGGCGAAGACCTTGCGCACCGCCTCGTCCAGCGGCAACCACGCCGACAGCAGCTGGGCCTCCTCGGCCTCCGGCACGAAGTCGCGTTCGGCCTCCGGGACGAGCTCCAGGTCGCGGGCGAGGAAGACGCGCAGGCGCTCGGTGCTGAAGCCGGGCGAGGTGTAATAGTCGGCGAGCACCCGCCAGTCCCGCGCCCGGTAACCCGCCTCCTCGAGCAGTTCCCGCCGCGCCGTGGCCCACGGCGGCTCCCCGGAGACGTCGCGCAGGCCAGCCGGGATCTCCCACAGCAGCCGCCCCACCGGATGGCGGTACTGCCTGATCAGGAGCACATTCTGGGCGTCATCGAGGGCGAGCACCGCGACTGCGCCAGGGTGGATAACCACATCTCGTTCGGCCAGTTCATCGTCGGGCATCCGGACCTTGTCGGTCCGTACGGTGACCAGCCTGCCGCGGACCAGTTCGGCCGAGGCCACGACGGGCCAGTTCGCGGGCTCGTCCCTGAGGTTCACGCGCTGGCGACGGCGCGCGCGCCCGCGCTGGCCGCCTTGGACCGGGCCAGGGCGGCCGCGATCAGCCCGGTGAACAGCGGGTGCGGCCGGGTGGGCCGCGACAGGAACTCCGGGTGCGCCTGGGTACCGACGAAGAAGGGGTGCTCGCTGAGCTCGGCGAACTCCACCAGGTACCGGTCCGGCGAGAGGCCGGAGAAGACCAGGCCAGCCTGTTCGAGCACGCTCCGGTAGGAGTTGTTGACCTCGTACCTGTGCCGGTGCCGCTCCTCGACCATGTCCCGGCCGTACAGCTCCTGGACCTGGGTCCCCGGCTGCAGCGCGGCCGGGTACAGGCCCAGCCGCATGGTGCCGCCCATGTCCCGCTCCCCCGCCACCACGTCTTCCTGGTCCGCCATGGTGGCGATCACCGGGTACCGGGTGTCCGGGTTGAACTCCGTGCTGTCCGCGTCGGCCAGCCCGGCCAGGTCGCGGGCCACCTCGATGACCATGCACTGCAGGCCCAGGCACAGGCCGAGGATGGGGATGCCGTGCTCGCGCGCGTACCTGATCGCGCCGATCTTCCCCTCGATGCCACGGACCCCGAACCCGCCCGGGATCAGCACGCCGTCCACGCCCTCGAGTTCGGCGGCCGCGCCCTCGGGATCCTCGCAGGCGTCGCTGATCACCCAGCGGATGTTCACCTGCGCGTCGTTGGCGAAGCCGCCAGCCTTCAGCGCCTCGGCCGGCGACAGGTACGCGTCGGGCAGGTCGACGTACTTGCCGACCAGGGCGATGGTGATGCTGTGGGCCGGCCGGTGCACGCGGCGCAGCAGGTCGTCCCACTCGCTCCAGTCCACGTCGCGGAACGGCAGGCCGAGCCTGCGGACCACGTAGGCGTCCAGCCCCTCGGCGTGCAGCACCTTGGGGATGTCGTAGATCGACGGCGCGTCCGGCGCGGAGACCACGGCCTCCTCGTCCACGTCGCACATCAGGCTTATCTTGCGCTTGAGGTTCGCGTTGATCGGGCGGTCCGAGCGGGCCACGATCGCGTCCGGCTGGATGCCGATGCTGCGCAGCGCCGCCACCGAATGCTGGGTCGGCTTGGTCTTCAGCTCGCCCGAAGGACCGATGTAGGGCAGCAGGCTGACGTGCAGGAAGAAGCAGCGGTCCCGGCCGATCTCGTGCCTGATCTGGCGGATGGCCTCCAGGAACGGCTGGGACTCGATGTCCCCGACGGTCCCGCCCACCTCGGTGATCACCACGTCGACGTCGTCGCCGCCCATGTGCAGGATGCGGGCCTTGATCTCGTTGGTGATGTGCGGGATGACCTGGACGGTATCGCCCAGGTAGGCGCCGCGGCGCTCGTTCGCGATCACCGTCGAGTAGATCTGGCCGGTGGTGACGTTCGCCTCGCCCGACAGGTTGGTGTCCAGGAAGCGCTCGTAGTGCCCGACGTCGAGATCGGTCTCCGTGCCGTCGTCGGTCACGAACACCTCGCCGTGCTGGAAGGGGTTCATGGTGCCCGGGTCGACGTTGAGGTAGGGGTCGAGCTTCTGCATCACGACCCGCAGGCCGCGCAGCTTCAGCAGGCGGCCGAGGCTGGATGCGGTCAGTCCCTTGCCGAGGCTGGAGGCGACGCCTCCGGTGACGAAGAGATGTCTGGTTTGCGCAGGCCGTGGATGAAGTGATGATGCGGCCACTATGAGGCTCCCGTGGTGTCCGGTACGGCAAGGAAAAACTGCAGGTCCACGGGCCACCAGGATAACAGGCCGGCGGCGGCCGGCCCGGCATTTGCCTGCCGGCGGGCTACCGCGTCGGCCATCGCCACGTCTTCGGTATGGTGCGCCTCGCCGAATCTGGCCAGCATGACGGCCGAGGCGACGGCGATGAAGAAGCCGACCCAGGCGACCACGGACAGGCCCGGGCGTGTCTGGTCGCCGAGGAAGATCACGCCGATGACGGCCGGCGGGATCGTCTCGGCCAGCACCACGGCCGCGGTGGCGACCGTCACGCTGCCGCTCTCCAGCGCGGTGGCGTAGAACATGAACGAGATGATGCCGGCCGCGGCCAAGCTCAATGAGCCCTACCGGAC
>Ga0318497_10000207_pt1 | contig 17640 bp, 20 predicted proteins | sample GRESIP109b1f23_FD_203754 | JGI IMG/M metagenome (GOLD analysis project Ga0318497, IMG submission 203754) | Tropical soil microbial communities from Luquillo Experimental Forest, Puerto Rico - GRE.SIPMG.109b1f23 | ecosystem: Environmental > Terrestrial > Soil > Tropical forest > Bulk soil... | reverse complement strand
GCCAGCGCCCTGTGGAACCTGGCCTACGACGCCGGGTACGGGGCGGGTCCCGCGGTCTTCGGCCTGTTCGCCGGGCGCACCGGGTACCCGGCGGTCTTCGCCCTGACCGGCCTGCTGATGCTCGCGGCCCTGCCGGTCGGCCGGCGCGAGCGCGGCGGAGCCGGCCGTCAAGCGGGTGCCGGTGGTTGAATGGGGCCATGCCGCGCCGATCCCGTGGTCCATCGGTCCCGACGAAGGGTCAGGCCGCGGCCAGGCCCAGACGGCCCGCCAGCCGCCCGAGGTAGCCGACGACCTCGTCGGGCGAGCGGTCCGGCAGGCCGAACGCCGCGTCGGTGACCCCGATCTCGGCCCAGTGCGCGAGCAGGTCCGGGTCCGGCTTGCCGGCCAGCGCCGTGACGCGGGGGCGGCCGTCCCGGCCGGCCGCGCGCCAGGCCTGGTGCAGCAGCGCGACCTTCGCGTCCAGGCCGGTCTCGCCCGGCGTGGTCAGCCAGCCGTCGGCGTGGCGCGCGATCCAGCCGAAGGTCTTCTCGGTCCCGCCCGCCCCGGCCAGGATCGGGACCCGCGGCTGCTGCACCGGCTTGGGCCACGCCCAGCAGGCGCCGAAGCTGACGAACTCGCCCTGGTAGCTGGCCTCCTCCTGTGACCACAGGACCTGCATGGCGGCCAGGTAGTCGCGCAGCACCGCGCGCCGCTTCCCGGCCGGCACGCCGTGGTCGGCAAGCTCGTCGGTGTTCCAGCCGAAGCCCACGCCGAGCTCGACCCGGCCGCCGGACAGGTGGTCGAGCGAGGCGATGGTCTTGGCCAGCGCGATCGGGTCGTGCTCGGCCGGCAGCGCGACCGCCGTGCCGAGCCGGATCGTGCCGGTGACCGCGGCGGCCATGCTCAGCGCCACCCACGGATCCAGCGTGCGCAGGTACCGGTCGTCCGGCAGCTGCGCGGTCCCGGTCCGCGGGTGCGGCGCCTCGCGCCGCACCGGGATGTGGGTGTGCTCGGGCACGTAGAAGAAGTCGAAGCCGGCTGCTTCCGCCTCCCGCGCGGCCTGCGCCGGCGTGATGCCGCGGTCGCTGCTGAACAACACGACGCCGTGCCGCATGCGCGCTCCTTCGTGGCTCAGGGGTCAGGATGGCTCTCATAGCCTGGCTGCGCAACAGCTACATCGAGGCGGAGGCCCATGACCGGGGACAGTGCGAGCCAAGCCGAAACTGCGAGCGAGCCGAGATGACACTGGACGTGGTTGTGGTCGGCTTCGGCATCGCGGGCGGCTGCGCGGCGGTCGAGGCCGCCGCGGCCGGGGCGTCGGTGCTGGTCCTGGAGCGGGCCGCGGTGGCGGGCGGCACCAGCGCCATGGCCGGCGGGCACTTCTACCTCGGCGGCGGCACGGTGGTGCAGCGCGCCACCGGCCACCGGGACACCCCCGACGAGATGTACGCCTACCTGATGGCGGTGACCCCCGAGCCGGAGGCCGGCAAGATCCGCGCCTACGCCGACGGCAGCGCCGAGCACTGCGACTGGCTGGAGAGCCTGGGGTTCGAGTTCGAGCGCAGCTACTACCCGGAGAAGGCGGTCATCCAGCCGCAGACCCAGGGCCTGATGTACACCGGCAACGAGAACGTGTGGCCGTTCCGCGACCTGGCGGTGCCCGCGCCCCGCGGCCACAAGGTACCGGTCCCCGGCGACACCCAGGGCGCGAAGCTGGTCATCGACCTGCTGGTGCGCCGGGCGGAGCAGCTCGGCGTCGAGGTCTGGTACGAGACCGGGGCCACCGAGCTGGTCACCGACGCCGGTCGCGTCCGCGGCGTGCGGTGGCGCTCCTACGAGCAGGCCGGCGAGGTCCTGGCCCGCAGCACCATCCTGGCGGCCGGCGGCTTCGTCATGAACGCCGAGATGGTGGCCGAGCACGTCCCGCAGCTCGCGTCCAAGCCGTTCGTCCTCGGCACCACCTATGACGACGGGCTGGGCATCAGGCTGGGCCTGTCCGCGGGTGGCCAGGCGCTGCACATGGACCAGGCGTTCATCACCGCCCCGTTCTACCCCCCGGCGAAGCTGCTGACCGGCATCGTGGTCAACCGCGATGGCCGGCGGTTCGTGGCCGAGGACAGCTACCACGCCCGGACGTCGGGGTTCGTCCTGGATCAGCCGGGGAGCGCGGCGTTCCTGATCGTGGACAGCGTGCACATGGCGTACCCGCAGATGCCGCTGGTGCCGTTCATCGACGGATGGGAGAGCGTCACGGAGATGGAACAGGGGCTCGGCATCCCGCCGGGGAACCTGGCCGCGACCCTAGCGGCGTACAACGCCGGCGCGGCCCGGGGCGAGGACCCTGAGTTCCACAAGCACCCGGACTGGCTCGAGCCGCAGGACACCGGGCCCTGGGCCGCGTTCGACCTCACGCTCGGCCAGGCCATGTACGCCGGCTTCACCCTGGGCGGGCTGCGGTGCACGGTCGACGGGCAGGTGCAGCGCGCGGACGGGTCGGTGGTGGCGGGCCTGTACGCGGCGGGCGCCTGCGCGTCCAACATCGCGCAGGACGCCAAGGGATACAGCAGCGGGACGCAGCTGGGCGAGGGGTCCTTCTTCGGGCGGCGCGCCGGGCGGCACGCCGCCCGCGCCGCCCGGCCCTGACTTTCCTACCGGGTGGCGGGCGCGCCGTTCAGCGCCGACACGATGTGCTCGGCGATGGCCAGGCTGGAGGTCGCCGCGGGCGACGGCGCGTTGCGAACGAGCATGATCCGGCCGGCCTGCTGCAGGACGAAATCGTCGACCAGGCCGCCATCGCGCCGGACCGCCTGGGCCCGGACCCCCGCCGTCGACCGGACGAGATCACCGGGCTGCATCTGCGGCAGATACGTCCGCACGTTGGCCAGGTACCGCCGCTTGACCAGCGAGTCGGCCATCTCCCTGAGCCCGCTGCGCCAGTGCCGGCGGATGAGCTGCCAGGTGCCGGGCCAGCTTCCGATGTCCTGCAGGTCGCGGAGCCGGACATCACGCCACCGGTAGCCCTCCAGCGCCAGGGCCAGAACGGCGTTGGGGCCTACGTGCACGCCGTCGTCGACATCGCGCGTGAAGTGGACGCCGAGGAACGGGTAGCGAGGGTCGGGAACCGGATACACCATGCCCTTGACCCGGTGCCGGGCCGCCGGGCGGAGCTCGTAGTACTCCCCGCGGAACGGGACGATCCGCATCTCAGCTAGCCCGCCCACCTGGGCGGCGAGGTTATCGCCGGTGAGGCCCGCGCAGACGACCAGCTGATCGAAGGTCCACGCGCCATCGTCCGACCGGACCGCGGCGCCGAAGGCGCCCTCGGAGAGCGAGCGCACGCGCGTGCCGAGCCGGAGCGTGCCGCCGGCCGACGTGATCTCCCCGGCCAGGGCCCGGCACATGCCGGGGAAGTCGACCGACGCGGTGTGCGGCGAGTGCAGGGCCGCGACGCCGTGCACGTAGGGCTCGATCTCGGCGATCTCGGCCCGGGCCACGCGCCGGGTGCCGGGAACCCCGTTCGCCAGCGCGCGGCGCTCGATCTCGGCCAGCCCGCCCAGCTCCGCGGCGGAACTCGCGACCACCAGCTTGCCGAGCTCGCGCAGGCGGACGTCGTGCTGCTGGCAGAACTCGCGCAGCAGGCTCCCGCCGCGTACGCACAGCCGCGCCTTAAGGCTCCCCGGGGCGTAGTAGATGCCGGCGTGAACGACGCCGCTGTTGTGCCCGCTCTGGTGGGCGGCGATGCGGTCTTCCTTGTCGAAGACCGTCACCGGCAGGCCGGGGTAGCGGATGGTCAGTTCCCGGGCCACCGCCAGCCCCACGATCCCCCCGCCGATCACAGCGGCCGCCCGTGCGTTCCTCGTCATCCAGCGACCACCCGCCGTCCGCTCCCCATCTCGTGATCTCCTTGAACTGAGTGTCCTCTGCGGCCCAGGCGCCGCGAGCAGGGCGATCATCCCACAGACCCAGAAGCCCCACCGGAAGCCGCCGGTCAGCGCCGTCCGACAGGCGGGAGACCGTGGCGCAGGCAAGCGAGAGACCCCGCCAGCTAGGCCGGCGGGGCCTTCAGATTGCGAACTGCCAGGCGCGGAGGCCAAGCGCGTCAGCCTGCAACGCGCCTGGCCAGCTGGTCCCTTACGGCGCCGGGCCCAGGGACCATATCGGGGCTGAAGGAGTCGGAACACCCGGCTCGTCTTAGACGCCTTGAGTCCCTATCCAGAGGGTCTGGGTGGGCTCAGTGGCCCTGCACATCGCTCGTGATGACGCTGTTGCTGCCATCCCAGGACTGGACGTAGTTCCCGTTCTGGTAGGAGAAGTTGTAGTCGCCACCGACGACCTGGGACGTGTCCGGCAGGCCGAACCACTTCGCGACGATCGTGCCGGTGCCGACGCCGTCCATCTGCGACGGCAGGTTCGCGTTGACCGGCGCGCTGGGCGAGGTCACGGTGAGGTCGTAGGTGCCCTTCACCGGACCGTTGCTGGTCAGCGGAGCACCCGGGTTGGCGGCGTTGTTGGGGTCCGCGAAACCCGCGAAGCTGCCGTTGTCCGTCACAGTGACGGCCCAGGTGTTCGTCCCGGTCTGGGTGGCGGTCAGCTGCATGGACAGGTTGTCGTAGGCCCAGACGCAGTCCGGACCAATCTTGCCGACGCCGCAGTAGTTCGAGGTGTCAGGGTGGTTCGCGGAGTGGGTGACGGCCTTGTAGGAGGTCTGCGCCATGAGCGTGGCCGCCACCGGGGTGACGGTGGAGGCCGACGACGCGGCTGCCGCGAGGACCGGGGCGGCCAGGGCCGCTGCGGCCAGGGCCGAGAGGACGAGCTTGCGCATGGAGAGCGCCTTTCGTGAGTTGGCACGAGCATCACCGCGCTCGCGCCGTGTGGTTTGGTACTGGTGACGTCAACAACGAGGGCACATGCTTTAGTGCGGCAATCTGCCTAGATTCGGCGGAACCTGATAGGCAGACTGCACAACAGGACTGCCCGAAGGCCTGCCACGGAGGAAGCAGGCCAAGGAGATCCGGACCAGAGTGGCCGCACGGTCCTACGGGCACTCGGAGCTAGCAGATGTGATCGGGCCGTAGGTACTCAGCAAGCGCGGCGGGTCGGCATCTGCCCGGTGCCCACTGGCCCGCTGCGCCGTCAGCGGCGGGCTGGCTGTGGGCTCCAAGCCCGCAGCCTGCCGCGCCTGTTTGCATAGCTCATGCGGAGCGCTCCGCATGAGGAAGGTATTTGCCCAGGTCGCAGGCAGGGGGTATCGGCTGGGTATTCATGGCTTCCTTCCTCTGCCTTGCCTGGTCCAGCGGACGGTCAGGTCACCGGGTGCAGGCCCGCCGCGGTGAGCAGGTAGGCGTCATCGCCTTTGACGTCGTTGGTGATCAGGCCGGTGATCGCGTCGCCGGCCTGCTCGGGGGTGAGGGCCGGGCCGGCGTTCCGCAGGTACGTGGCGACGTCGGTGCCCTCCCGGGCAGCGTAGGCGGCGACCGCGGTGGCGCCGAGCGCGGTGGCGGGGGTCAGCTGCGGGAGCACGCAGGCGAACCGGATGCCCAGGCCGTCTCGCTCGGACTCGGCCCCGGCATAGGCGCTGATGAACCTGATGGTCGCCTTGGCGCCGGCGTAGCCGCCGGACAGGGGCGAGCCGCGCAGCGCGGCGCCGCTGGAGACCGTGACGACGATGCTGCCCGGGGCCAGCGGCGCGAGCAGGGCCTCGCGGGTCCAGTGAAAGACGTGCTGCACGTCGATCTCCCAGTTCCGGCTGAAGCTCTGCCAGGACTGCTGCTGGATCGGCCGGGACAGCGGGGATACGCCCGCGTTGAGCACCAGGATGCCGGGACGGCAGGCGTCGATGAGCTGTCCCGCGGTGACCGGGTCGGCGGCGTCCGCCGCCACCGGGGTAAACGAATCGCCGAGTTCGCTCTGCAGGCGGGCGAGCTCCTCCCGGTCCCGGGCCACGCCGGTGACCTGTGCCCCGGCCCGGACCAGCGCCGTGGCGATGCCGCGGCCGAATCCCCGGCTGGCGCCGGTGACGATCGCGGTAGATCCCGTGAGGTCGGTACTGGACATGGTTTCTTCCCTTCCGTTTTCCGCGCGGATGCGATCGGTTCCGGATCGCCGTTGCCGCGCGGGCCTACAGAGGTAGACCAGGCAGGATCGCCGGAGTCGCCGCGAGGGCGGCGATCGCCTCGGAGAGCACGCCCATGGCCGCGCGGAGCCGGCCGGGCCGGTTGCGGCCAGGGCGTAGCTGACGGCGGACCGGAGCAGCCACAGTCCCGGGTCAGCGCGGCCGCGGCCGGACCACCTCGCCTTACGGCCGGGCCGGGCCAGGCACCGGCGTCCCGAGCTCGGCGGGCATCCCGAACAGGGCGAGCAGGCCGGGGTCGAGGAAGATGACGATCCGCGCGATCTGAGTCCCGGTGAGGGTCAGCACGAACACCGCGTGGGCCTGGTAGGTCCCGTCGGGCCCGCGCTCGTAGGCCGCGAAGGCCGGCTGCCCGTTGGCTCCCGTCGGCACCAGGCGGTACCGCCCGGCCTGGGTGAACACGTGCGAGCCGAAGAAGCTCGCCACGGTCTGCGCTCCGGCGAACCAGGTCGCCACCGGCGGCATCTCTAGCACGGCTTCCTCCCGCAGCAGGTCGGCCAGCGCGCTCACGTCGCCGTTCTCGAACGCCGCGGCGAACTGATCCAGTATCGCCCGGCGGCCTGGCTCGGTCGGCTCGGCGACCTCGTCTTCCTTTGGCAGCGCCCGGGCGAGCTGGGCGCGAGCCCGCCGCAGGCCGCTGTTGACCGCCGTGGTGGTGATGCCCAGCAGGTCGGCGACCTGCGCGGCCGGCCATTCCAGCACGTCGCGCAGGATCAGCAGGGCTCGCTGCCGGGCCGGCAGGTACTGGAGCGCCGCGACCATCGCCAGCCGGATGCCGGCCCGGGACGCGGTCACCGCGGCCGGATCGTGCGCGCTGGCCGCTAGCAGTGCGTCCGGCAGCGGCTGCAGCCACGGCAGGTCCGGCGACGTGACCAGGGGCGCATCGGGGTCGTCCGATGGCGCGCCCAGGCCCGAGGGCAGCGGCCGCCGGCCGCGGCGCTCGATCGCGGTCAGGCACGCGTTGGTGGCGATCCGGTACAGCCAGGTCCGGACCGACGAGCGGCCCTCGAACGCGCCGTAGGAGCGCCACGCGCGCAGGTAGGTCTCCTGCACCAGGTCTTCGGCTTCCTCGGCCGAGCCGAGCATCCGGTAGCAGTGCGCCAGCAGCTCGCCCCGGTACCGGCCGGCCTGGGCGGTGAAGTCATCGGTGGCTGTCATGTGATCCCCAAGCGCAGGCGCTGACGGAGGCTGTATCCATATGGACCAGCCTCCGCTGACGGAGACTGTGTCTATATAGACCAGCCGGCCCGCCGACAGTCACCGCGTACTAGCCGGCAACTTCGCGTTCTGACGCCGCGGCCTCGCGCAGCGCCGACACGGCGGCGCCGATGGCGGGTCGGCGCGCCGCGGTGGTGCGCCAGAGCGCGTAGATGTTGCGCCGCAGGGCCGGCCGGACCGCGATCATCTGGACTCCCGCGGGCACCTGGCCGCGGCCCAGCCGGGGCATGACCGCAATGCCCAGGCCCGCGGCGACCAGGGAAAGCTGGGTGGCGTGCTCGTCGGCCGTGTGGGCGAACCGTGGCTCCAGCCGCGCCGAGCGCAACGTGAACATCAGCCAGTCATGGCAGGAGGTGCCGGGTGCGCCGCAGATCCACGGCCCGGCGCCGAGGCCCGCTAGCGGCACCGCGCCGTCCCAGGTTCCGGCGGCCTGCCGGGCGAGCGGATGGGTGGCCGGCACGGCGATGTCCGCGGGATCCTCCAGCAGCAGGGTCTTGTCCAGGCCGTCCGGCGCAGCTAGTGGCGCGTTCGACCAGTCGTGCGCGATGACCAGGTCCACGGCTCCCTGGACGAGCGCCGGGATGGACTCGCTGGAGTCGGCCTCGGCCAGCTCGACGTGCAGCGCCGGGTGCGCGGCGGCCAGCTGGCGCAGCGCCGGAGCGGCCAGCCCGCGGGTCGCGGTGGGCAGGCTGGCCAGCATCAGCCGCCCGGCCACCGCTCCCGCCCGCGCGTTCACGTCGGCCTCGGCCTGCTCGGCCATCGACAAGATCGTGCTGGCGTGCCCGGCGAGCAGCAGGGCCGCATCGGTCAGCCGGATCCCGCGCCCGCTGCGCTCCACCAGCGTGGTGCCCGATTCGCGCTCCAGCTTGGTCAGCTGCTGGGACACCGCGGAGGTGGTCACGCGCAGCTCGGCGGCAGCCGCCGTCACCGACCCGTGCCGGGCCACGGCCTGCAGGACGCGCAGCCGCTCCAGGCTCAACATGTTAGTGATTCTACGACGTTCCAGGCAGATTAATTAACTTGTGCTACGGCAAGACTCCGGGGCAGGTTGATGTCGTGACACCGGCCGAGCTCCCGCCGCGCACCGCCACCCGGCGCGGCTGGCGGCTGCAGTACCTGACGCTGGCGCTGATCTGGGGCCTGAGCTTCTTGTTCATCAAGGAAGGGCTGCGCGCCTTCGCGCCGATGCAGATCACCCTGGGCCGGGTCGCGGTCGGCGCGGCCGTCCTGGTGGCGGTGCTTCTCGCCCGGCGCGAGCGGCTGCCTCGCGGCCACCGGACGTGGGCGCACCTGAGCGTGGCCGCCGTGCTCAACAACGTGATCCCGTTCAGCCTGTTCGGCTACGCCGAGCAGCGGATACCGTCAGGGCTGGCCGGTATCTGCAACGCCAGCGCGCCACTGTTCGCCGTGATCGTGGCGCTGGCGATGCTGCCCGACGAACGGCTCAGCCCCCGCCGGGCCGCCGGGCTGGGGGCCGGGTTCGTCGGCGTATTCGTCGTGCTGGGCGCCTGGGCCAGCCTGAACGGCCATGACCTGACCGGGGCGCTGATGGCGCTGGGCGGCGGGCTCTGCTACGGGATCGGCTTCCCCTACACCCGCCGGTTCCTCACCGGCACCGGATTCTCCAGCCTGTCCCTGGCCGCCGGGCAGCTGCTGTGCGGCACCGTGATCCTGGCAGCCGTCACCCCGGTGCTGACCAGCGCGCCGACGCGCTGGCCGGTTACCGCGGTGTCCTGTGTCGTGCTGCTGGGCGCCCTGGGTACCGGCCTGGCTTACCTGCTGAACTACGGCATCATCTCGGCCGCCGGCGCGACGATCGCGACCACCGTGGGGTACGTGCTGCCGCTGGTTTCCGTCCTGGCCGGGTTCGCCGTCCTGGGTGAGCGGCTGACCTGGAACGAGCCGGTCGGCGCGGCGATCATCGTGGCCGGGGCCGCGCTGACGCAGGCCCGGCCGCGCACCGGGCGCGCCGGCTCACGGGCGGCGGTCGCCGCGGCATCACGGGCCTAGCAGGCCGGCTTCGTGGGCCGGACGGCCGAGGAATACGTTTAAAGTGCGACTCGCGCGGAAGGCGAGAACGATGGTCACCGCAGAGACGATCGATCGCATCATCCGCTTCCATGGCGACGGCCTGCCGGTGGTCTCGCTCTATTCGCCCGTCGACCCGGGGGCCCGGCGCCAGGACCGGCGTGCGCGGGTGTCGAGCCTGCTGCACCGGATCAGGCCACTGGCCAGGGACAGCGAACTCGGGGGCGAGGCCCGCATGTCCCTGCGCACCGACATCGAACGGGTGGAGAACGCGCTGGGCGAGGAACACTGGCCGCCCGGGTCAATCGCGATCTTCTCGTGCGCCGGCCGCGACCTGTACGAGGAGGTGCCGCTGCCGCGGCGGGTGCGTGACCGGGTCGTCGTGGACGCGACGCCGTGGGCCCGGCCCATGCTGGCCGTGCTCGACGAATACCATCGCGCCTGCGTGGTGGTGGCCGATAAGAGGTCGGCCCGGGTCTGGGAGATGTACTTCGGACTCCGCGAGGTGGGCAAGTTCGCCGGGCGCATGCTCCGCAAGCCCAGCTACGCCGCTGGCCTGGCCGAGGACCGGGCCCGCAACAGGGCGGACGAGCTGGGCAGGCGGCATTACCGGCGAGTGGCCGAAGCGCTGGACGAGCTGTTCCGGGCCGGGCGGTATGACCTGCTGATCGTAGGAGGGCACGACCACGAGCTGCCTCAGTTCCTGGAGTTCCTCACCCATGACCTGCGCACCCGGGTGGCCGGGACGTTCGGCATCGACCCGGCCACCGCTCCGGTCGCCGAGATCCGTGCCCGGGCCGGGGCCATCGCGGACCGTTACGAGCGCGACCAGGAGCACGACCTGGTCAGCCACGTCTTCGAGAAGGCCGGGAGCGGCGGGCTGGCCGCGCTGGGCCTGGATGACTGCCTCCGGGCCGGCACGGTGGCCGCGATCCGGACCCTGCTGGCGCAGGAGGGCGCGGCCGTTCCGGGGGTGGTCTGCGACGAGTCGGGATGGCTGGCGCGGTCCGGGGACGTCTGCCCGCTTTGCGGCAAGACCCCGCGGCGCACTCCCGACGTCATCGACGAACTGGTGCAGGCCGTGATCGACGAGGACGGCTCGGTCAAGCACGTCGAGGCCGGCACCAAGCTTGCGGATCGCGCGGTGGCCGCGTACCTGCGTTTCCCGCTGCCCCCGTCGCCCCCCGCCTGACCGGTGCCCGGCTGGACACGAGGAAAGGGGGCGAGAGCGGCGCATGGACTCCGATCCGAACCGGTGGCAGGGCTGGGCCGCTCCGGTACCAGGCGGCCCGGCGTGGACGGACCTGTCCCACGTGCTGAACGCGGACGTGTCGCGGGTCGCCATGTTTCCCGCTCCCAGCTTCAGCAGGTTCAAGTCCCTGCCCGATGACCCGCTCAACGTGACCGAGATCCGCATGGTCGCCCACGTCGGCACGCATCTGGACGCGCCGAGCCATTTCATCCCCGACGGCCCGTCGATCGACCAGATCCCGCTCGGCCGGCTGCACGGGCCGGGCGTCGTCTGGCGCGTCCGGCGCCAGGCCGGGGAGATGATCGAGCCGGACGACCTGGACGGCGCATCGCCGCCGGCGCAGCCGGGCGACATGGTGCTGCTGGACACCGGCTGGTCACACTGGTTCGGCAGGCCGGCGTACGACGATCATCCGTGGCTGTCGGCGGCCGCGGCCACTTGGCTGGCGGACCGGCAGGTCGGCCTGATCGGGATCGACCTGCCCACCCCGGACCTGCCGGTCCCGCGGCGGCCCGGAGAGGGGTTTGGCTGGCCGGTGCACAAGATCCTGCTCTCCTGCGGGGTCTTGATCGTCGAGCACCTGACCGGGCTGGCCCCGCTGGCCGGCCAGCGGGTCGAGATCATCGTCGGCGCGGTCAACATCGAGGGAGCCGACGGCGCGCCCGCCCGGGTCCTCGCCCGCCCGGCGTCGCGGGCCGCCCGCTGACGCCGGCCGGGCGCGCGGCCGGGCCCAGCCCCGCGGCGCGGGCCGGCCTTGCGGCGCGGGCCGGCCTTGCTAAGTTCGCTTCAAGCCCGCGACGGGGGAGAGAACATGCTCGGATCCAGCGACCTGGTGGCGTTCGCCGCGTCCGCCGACCTGCCCCGTGCACGGGCGTTCTACGAGGGCGTCCTGGGCCTGCCGGTGGTCGAGCAGGACGACTTCGCGTGCGTGTTTGACGCGAACGGCACCATGCTGCGGGTGACCGCGGTCCGGGAGGTCTCGCCCGCCGGCTACACGGTCCTGGGCTGGCGGGTGGCCGATATCGAGGCGGCCGCGGCGGGCCTGTCCGCGCGGGGCGTCGCGTTCAGCCGGTTCGACGGCATGGAGCAGGACGACAACGGCATCTGGACGTCGCCCGGCGGCGGGAAGGTGGCGTGGTTCACCGATCCCGACGGCAACGTCCTGTCGCTCACGCAAGGCACCTAGCCGGGAGGATGGTCCCATGCTCGATCATCTTTCGATCCAGTGCGCCGACCTGGCCGCCAGCGCGGCCTTCTACGACGCCGTGCTCGCCCCGCTGGGCGGCCAGCGCCTCATGAAAGATGGTGACGCGATCGGCTACGGCGTGCCGCCCGGGCCGGACTTCTGGATCGGCCGCCAGACCACCGGCGAGGGCTTCCGGGAGTCGCATATCGCGTTCACCGCGCCGGACCGGGCGTCGGTGCGGGCCTTCTTCGACGCTGCCGTGGCCCAGGGCGCGGAGGTCCTGTACGAGCCGCGAGTGTGGCCGCAGTACCACGCCGACTATTACGGGGCGTTCGTTCGCGACCCCGACGGCAACAACGTGGAGGCCGTCTGCCACCAGGCGGAGTGAGGGCCCGGCCCGCCGCCTGCGCCAGGGAAGAGAATCGGGACCCGGCCGCGTTAATGTTGATTGCTCAACTACTTCTCGCCGCCTCCACCACGGAAAGGTGACCCGATGCCGAACCTGACCATCATCGTCGGCTCGACCCGGCCAGGGCGCGCCGGGGCCCCGATCGCGCAGTGGTTCGCCGCGCGCGCGAAGGATCATGGCGGGTTCGACGTCACCGTCGTGGACCTGGCCGAGCTCGGCCTGCCGCTGCTCGATGAGCCGAATCACCCGAGGCTGGGGCAGTACACCCAGCAGCACACTAAGGACTGGAGCGCGATCGTCGACGCCGCCGACGCGTTCGTGATCGTCACCCCCGAGTACAACTACGGCTACCCGGCATCGGTGAAGAAGGTCATTAACCGTTAACCGGGTTTTGTGTCGGGGCTCGTCCTCAGCGGCGGAATGTGCCCCAGCGCGGCACGACCTGCACCAGCCCGTCCGCCTCCAGCCGCCTGAGCACCCGGGAGATCACGCCGGGGCTCGTCTCGTAGTGGGCGGCCAGCCGGGCGACCGTGGGAAGCGCCTCCCCGGGCTGCCACTCGGCCGCAGCGAGGCGCCTGCGCAGGTCGGCCTCGACCCGGTCGCCCGGCCGCTCCGCTGTGCGACCCATGCCCTCATGATCGCAGCGGCTCTTACGCCTCCCCTAGCTCTATCGCTTCTATCGCTTGTTCTGCCTGAATCGCTAGTATCGGGAGCATGAAAGCGCCCCCGGCAGGCGCTCGCACGCCGTACCGGGGGCTGGACCGAACAACGGAGGTGTTCGGCTTGTCTCAGGATTCCACCGACGGCCACCACCCGCCATGGTGTGACCGCAGCGAACAGGGCCCCGCAGTCCACACCGCCACCTGGCGCGTCCCGCTCGGCCCTGGGGCCCGGCGGCAGCCCGCCTTCGTCGTCCTCGCCGCCCTGGACGGGCGCGTCCCCCACGTGGACCTCTTCTGCGACGGCGCGATGCATATGCTCCGCCTCGCCGACGCGTGCGCCCTCGGCGCGGCGCTCTCCGAGGCGGCACGGCGCGCGCCAGAGACCGCGCCAAGGGCAGCCCGGTGAGCGAGGACCCGCGCATCCGGCACGCCATCGAGGTCTTGGCCTACTGGGACGCCGGCGCGTGGGCGGACGCGGGCGGCCTGACCATCCAGATGGCCGGGCACCTCGCGGACGCGTGCAGGATGCTCCTGCAGGTCGCCAGCGAGCTGGAGGTCACCGACGAGAAGGGGACCGGCGGCGCGGTCAGTCCGCAGCCGCGCTAGGGCCGGGCGAGCCCGCGCCGGATGGCTAAGTGGCCAGCGCGGGCGCCCGTCCCGCCGCGGCCGAAGGTTGAGCCGCGTAACAGCCCAGCCAATGACCAGAACCGGGCTTGACGGGAAGCTCAGCCCCCGGACGCCGGGGTTACGCCGCGCTCCACAGCCTGTGCCGGGGTTGGCTGCCCTTGATGCGCCGTCATGACTTCCGCGGAATGCAGGCTCGGGTTCGAGTTCAGGTCAGCCTCGACTTGATCCGCAGCAGCCACGGCACCGTCCCAATACCAGCCGGCGGCCTTGCCGCTTCGCGGATGACCGGCTCGCCGACGAACACTTGTGGCACGCCGGCGGTGCCGTCACGGCTTGCCCTGGCAGCCGCGATCGCGTCCGCATGATCCCCGGCCGCCATGGCATCGGCGAAGATCGCGGTAAGATCCCGGCCCTTGATTGTGCCCGTGGCCAGTTCGAGCGCGGTCAGATCCCGGCCACGCGCTGCCTCTTGTTCCGCGTACAGCCTGAGCGCGTCCGCGGCGGCTGCCTCATTCCGTTGCGCCCTCTCGGCCTCTTCGCGCTGGCCCGCGACCATTTCCATCGCGTCCGCCTGTGCGACCAGCCGCGCGACTCTGGGTGGCAGGCCCGAAGGCTCCCACGACCCTGCTACTTCAGACATGCGATCACCTTCCTGCGGGCCCTCCCGGCCAGGAAGGAGAAAACCGGGAGGGCCACTGTCGATCAACAATTCCTATTGTCTCAGCAACGACGGTCAAAAACCCGCGATGAACCGCGCTCACATGATCCACACCCCGGGTTCGGCGCCGTCCGCCGTCTCCGGGTCACCCAGCGCCCACACCGCCAGCTCGGCAGCCATCAGCGGCGCCATATCCTCCCGCGCATACCGGTCAATCGCGTGCGACCCGGCCAGCCGCCGCGACTCCGCTGCCCGCATCGCCTCGTCGAGCGCGCCATGACCGCGCAGCCGCAGCCGGTCCGCGTGCAGCAGGTCGGCGAACCTGCCGTGCGCGGTCGCCACGCCGATCGTGTCCGCCAGCCGCACCGGCATTGACTCGGCGGCCAGCGTGCCGATCAGCGTCGAGCTGGGTGACCGCGGGTCCAAGGCGAACCATTCAAGGTCCAGCCTTTGCCACATCGCCACCAGCGTCTGCGTGACCTGCGTCCCCTCCAGCGGCTCGGCCAGTTCCACCATCACCCTGCGGGTCACTTTGGCCACCCCGGCCAGCGCCACCCATGTACAGCGCCGGTCGGCGGCGATCTCGACGCCGGCCCCGGTCCAGTTCACGAATCATCACCCCTCGCACGCGCCCACGCCTCCCGGGCGAACACTTTCCAGCCCTGCCGGGCCGGGTCAGGCCACTGATTCAGGTACGCGCGCCGGAACTCCTCCAGCCCCATCGCGGCGAGGTCGGCGCGCACGGTCTTCTCGTCCGCGAGCCGTCCGAGGGCCGGCATGCACGCCCGCCACGTCGCCGGGTCGGCCGGGTTCGCGTCAGCCGGCGCCGACCAGTCAAAGCAGCACACCCCGGCGTCTACGCCCATCTCCGCGGCAGCGCGGCCCGCGTCGAGTTTCCCCTTCCACCATTCCGACCGCCACGTACCGGCCGTGGACAGCGCCCACAGTTGCGCGTCCTTGCGGGTGACCATCGCCGGGCGGACCGCCTGCTCGACGTGCGCGTCCCTGTGCACCCACGCCTCGTCGATCACCGCCAGGTCCACCGTCTCACCGTGCCCGGCGGACTCGGAAGCGGACAGCAGTTGCAGGACGCTGCCGTTGGCGTGGCTGATCGTCTCGTTGCCGAACCCGCGGAACAGCCGCAGGTCGGCGCCCAGCGGCGAGGACACCAGCCGCGGCCACCACGACTCCAGCATCTTCAGCCGCGCCGCTGTCCGGGTCTGCGCGCCGTACATCACCCGGCTGCCCGGGAACTCGGTCATCCGCCACACGATCAGCGCCAGCACCGTCGTGGACTTGCCCGACTGGCGGGGGACGCTGACGATCACGTCGCGGTACGCGGGACGGCCGCGCGCCCGTTCCAGCGCCACGCTGAGCACCATGCGTTGCCACGGCAGCAGGTTCAACCCGAGCTTTCTGGCCACGCTGGCCGCCTGAGGGGCCAGCGTGCGCCTGCGTGACCGCTGCGTGGCCCATCTCGGCGCGCATTCCGCTGTGACGGTCACCATCCCGGCCCTCCGACCAGTCCCAAGATCGTGTATCTGTAAAAGCTGGCTGGTGGGTCAGCAGGCGATCCCTCAAAACGCGGACGCGATCCTGACCTGCGGAAACGTGGTCCGGGGTGGTTGGAGTCCCTGCCGGCGGTGGTCAAGGGTGGTCGGGTGGTCGGTTGCCGAGTCCCGACGGATTGTGACCGGTGGCCATCCAACCATCCGATAGAGGGCTGCCGTCTTCTGGCTGGGGTGGTCCGGGTGGTTACCGTCACTTCGCCCATCGTTTCGCTGCTTCCCGCATGCGCCATCGTTTCGCTGCTTCCCGCATGTATGCGCCGGCCCTCCGGTTGCATGAGCGGTGTGCCAGCAGTTTGGTCTGCGGGCCGCCGAACATGCGTCCGGGGAAGTCGTCGAGGTCGAGGAACTGGCCGCGGAACATAGGCCGTCCGCAGCGCGGGCATGGTTCGCCGTCGCGTAGCTGGGCGAGCTGGCGTTTACGTTCGCGCTGGTGGTCGTAGCCCAGTCCGCGTTGCGTGGTCGTCAGGCGCACCGCTGTGCGTCCTTTCGCTTAGTCGTCGTAGAGGTGGGTCATGGCCCGGTGCCATTCATCGGGGGCCCCGTCTACCCCCCGCGCAGTAGGCGCACACCCGCACACCCCGGCCTGACCTGCGGTTCCCTGGCAGTAGGCGGTGCACGGCTGGGGGCACTGTGCGGCGCACACCCGGTCGGGCAGGATGGTCACCTCGCCGGGCAGCGGCTCGTCGGGCAGGTACCGGGCGGGCTTGAACGCCTTGTCTTCGAGGTTCTTCAGGTAGCCGCGGTCTTTGGCGACCTTCAGCCGCCGCTGTGCCCGGGACCGTTCGATGCCGAGCAGGCGGCCCACGTCGTGCACGGTGACGCCTTCGGCCCGCGTGTTGCTGAGGGTTTCCACGGCGGCGACCGTTTCCCGGGTGGCTGGCAGCACGGTCGCGCCCACGGCGTCGGCGATCAGGTCGGCGACCAGCCCGCGCACGGCGAGGTAGTCAGCTTCGGTGGCGATGATGCGGCCGTGGTCGTCGGTTTTGCGGGTCCGCTGGTGCATGATGGCGTGGGTCTCGATCAGGCGCAGCACGGCGCGGAAGTCGCGGCGCAGCCTGACAGCGACCGGCGGGACCGCTTCGGCCAGGTAACGCGCGTAGGGGATGGTCACGGCGTGGCATGCGCCGGCGAGCCAGCGGTGGTAGGCGTGCCAGGCGGCGAAGTCCGGCGCGGCGCGGTGCCCGTCGGCCAGGGCGAGCAGCACGGCGCGGGTCTGGTGCTCGCTGTCGTCGGCGGGCAGTGACAGCATGCGGGTTTCGTTCTCGCCGTGCAGGCTGACCGCGGTGGTGGTGACGATCATGTTGGTCGGTCCCTGTTTCTCGATCCACCGGGTCACTGTGTGGTTGCCTTCGCGTACCGGCACCGGGTAGCGGATGCGGCCCTCAGAGAGCAGGCTCCTGACGAGGTAGGCGGTCAGGTTGGAGTCGGTTTTCTCGCGTTCCTCCCTGAGCGCGGTTGCTTCGAACAGCACCAGGGTCTTGTGCGCGAACTCGTCTTCCATGTAGATCAGCGCCCGTTCGGCCATGGCGGTCATGACGATCAGCGCGTCCTCGGGGAAGAACCGCAGCACGGTTTCGATCGTGAACGACTTGCCCGAGCTCGACAGGCCCTTCATGGCCAGCGATACCGGGTCGTCGAGTATCTGGCTGGCGACGGCCAGGTAGGCGAGCCGGGCGTTGCGGTCCTCGCCGACCAGCCCGCACACCCGCAGGTCGCGCAGCAGCCGGGCGAGAATGTCCTGGTCATCGGCCCACGGCGGGGGGGTGTGCTGGTGTGCTACCACCGCGCGGGGGTTAGAGACAGCGAACTCGTCGAGGCCGTGACCGGCTGCCAGGTGGTCGGCGGCGTCCTTGCCTTCGGCGGCCTCGACCACGCGGACCGACGCGGCCTTGCCGGCCAGGCTTCTGGCCACGGCGGCGG
>Ga0318497_10000206_pt1 | contig 17654 bp, 17 predicted proteins | sample GRESIP109b1f23_FD_203754 | JGI IMG/M metagenome (GOLD analysis project Ga0318497, IMG submission 203754) | Tropical soil microbial communities from Luquillo Experimental Forest, Puerto Rico - GRE.SIPMG.109b1f23 | ecosystem: Environmental > Terrestrial > Soil > Tropical forest > Bulk soil... | reverse complement strand
CCGAGGGAGTTGCCGGCGAGGTCGGCCTGCCGCAGCAGCGGCGCCTCGCGGGCCTGCTCGACATCGCGCACGAAGGGCTCGAGCCTCGCCGCCGTGAGCGGCAATCCCTGCAATCCCTCATCGAGACGGGCACGCAGCACGGCGGCCGGCGGCAGGCTCCGACGCCGGGCGTCCTGCACCGCAAGCGCGGGCAGAAAGCGCGTCGGTGAATCGAAGCCACCGATGACGCCCCGCTCGACGAGCGGGGTGAGTCGCGTGCCTACGGCATCGGCGGCGGCCAGCGCCGCTTCGCGGTCAGGCGCTGCGACCGCCACGATGTAGCCCGTATCCGGAGCGCCGGCCGCCGCGCGCAGCTGCTCATCGAGCTGCATGTCGGTCGCACGAATGGGACTCAGGGCGTTGAGCTCGCGGCTCCACAGCGCGCCGCGATGCAGGTACAGGAGTGTCGCGGCGAGGAGGGCGATGAGCAGCAGTGCGCCGCGCGCCGCGCGCAGCCGCGCGAGCAGGCGCTCGAGGTAGCTGCCGACTGCGGTCAGGTCGCGAATCCTGACAGTCCGCGGCAGCCATGCCGGCAGCACGAAGCGTGTCACCAGGGCAGCCGCGGCGAGACCGGCGATGGAATAGAGGCCGAGCTGCGACAGCCCGGGAAACGCCGACGGCAGCAGCGCCGCGAAGCCGCAGATCGATGTGAGAACGCCCAGACGGATCGTCGGCCACACCGAGCGGCGAAAGTCGGCCGATCTCTGGATGAAGAGATAAATGGCGTAGTCGACCGACTCGCCGATGAGCGTGACGCCGAAGCCGAGTGTGATGCCATGGACCACGGAAAAACCGAGGGCCACGGCCGCTACCCCGGCGAGCGCACCCGAGGCGACCGGGACGAACGTGAGGAGCAGTATTGCGGGCGAGCGGTACACGGCGAGGAGCAGCAGCGCGATGCAGGCCGCGCTCAGACCGGAGAGCCGCCACACCTGGCCCTTGATCGTGGCCCGTGAGGCGACGGCGAGCACCGGCGGACCGCTCATGCTGAAGGTGAGGGCGGCACGCTGCGCCGATGGCAGCGCGGCGATGCTCTCGGCGAAACTCCTCTCGAGCGCCGCGCAGGCGGCCTGTTGGCCGTCGATGTCGGCACCGCTCGCGCGCGTGCGCGCGAGAATCAGGGCGCGCGTGCCATCCGGCGAGCTCCACACGCCCGCGGCGCTGTGGCGGGCGTGACTCGCATCGAGTGATTCGATGATGGCCAGTGTCTCGAGAGTCGGGTCGCGGAGAAACAGCGGCTTCACCAGCGGCCCGGCGGAAGACGCGAGCACATTGAGCGCCGCCCCGATGGCGGCGTGCAGGCCCCCCGCCGTGAACAGCTGCGGCGAGACGCGCGGGCTCAGCAGGTAGCGGTGCCCGAAGAGGAATTCGCGGTCGCGCTCGAGCTGCGCCTCGTTGCCGTTGTCGATGGCAAGCACTGCAGGGTTCGTACGCAGCCGCAGCGCCATCTGCCGCGACACCGCGGCGCGCGCCTCGGCATCGGCACCCGCAATGGCGGCGATGATGAGATGCGCCGCCGGGCCCTCGCGCAGCTGCTCGACGAGCAGGCTCTGCGTGGCGCTCGCGCGTCGCGGCAGAAACGCCGAGAGATCCGCAGTGTAGCGGGCGCGAATGGCGATGATGGCGGCAATGAGCGCGGCGAGTGCCCAGATCAGCGTGGCCGTCATGCCGGCACGTGTCATGGGACGACTTCGGCTCCGATGGTGAGGGTGGAGGTATCGCCATCGCTCTGGCGGATCTGCACCGTGCGAATACGGTCGGTCTCACCCGTGATGACGATGTGCTGCACGCTGCGCTCGACTGTGGCATCGGTCGGGGTGAGCTCGAGCGTCCAGCGCGCGAGCGTCCCGGAGAACTGCACCGTGAAGTAGCGCGCGAGCGCGGCGCGGTCGCCGGCGAGCGTTGCGCGCAGGCTCTCGACCAGGGGTACCGCCTGCGGAAAATCGCGCAGCGCCACACTGCGGCGGTGATGGTCGCGCTCGACCGAGAGCATGCCGTGCTCGAGCACCAGGTCCTCCCGGCGCGGCTCGAGCGTGCGCTTCTCGAGCCGGTCCGGCGCGTCATACAACAGCTCGCCGGAGGAGTGCAGAGGCCGATCGAGGATCGCGAGTTGCTGCACCTCGGTGAATGTGACGTGATCGTGGCGTCGCTCGGCGAGGAGCCTGAGCAGCTCACCGAAGACCGCAGACTCATCGGCCGATTCGGCAGCGCTCGAGACGAGCGGCGGGCCGCCGATCACCAGCAGCCAGCCGAGTACGGCGCAGCCGACGAGCGGACGAGGAAGGAGCGCGCGGCGCCGCTCACGCAGCTCCGCGCGCGGCGGGGCTCTCACACGTCCGCTCCGTGATGCCAGAAGTCGTAGAAGTTGAACCAGTTGTAGGGGTCGCGGCGGCAGCCTTCCTCGAGCAGCGCCACGTAGCGCTCGATGGCCGCGCGCACCGCGGTCTCGCGAGCCCCACGCGTGAGCTGCGAGAAATCGGCCAGCGGCCGGAACACCACGTGGTACCGGTTGCCGCCGCGGTACAGTCCCGCCATGAAGATCACCGGGCGCCGCAGCGCCGCCGCGACGCGCATTGGCCCGGACGGAAACAGCGCCGGCTCGCCGAGGAACGCGACGGACTCCGCCGGGGCGTCGTCGAAAGTGCGATCAGCCAGCAAGCCGACGAATTTGCCCTGCTCGAGACAATCGCGGATGCGCAGCATGCTCTCGAGCTGACCGAGCGGGATGATCTCGGGCGCGCGCTCGGGCGGGCCGTTCCCTAACAGTGCGGCGACGCGACTCGCATACTGCGTGTACATGGCGAGTGCGACGCGCAGCCCCGGCTGCCGGCGCCCGACGGCGCTCATCATCTCGAAGCTGCCGAGGTGCGCGCCGAGCAGAAACGCGCCATTGCCGGCTGTCAGTGCCGCGCGCATGAGCTCCTCGCCCTCGATGGAGATATCGAACAGCTCGTAGCGCCCGCGGGTGAGGTAGAGACGGTCGAGGATGGTGGCGGCGAAGGTGAACACCTGCCGGTAGCGGTCCCGGGCCGTGGGTTCGCGCCCGAGCGCGCGCCGCAGGTAGGCACGAGCCTGGCGTCGCGCGCGGGGGGCGAACACGAAGAAGTAGGCCGCTACGACGTACAGGATGCCGCGGGCCAGCGGGCGTCCGAGCCGCAGGGCCACGAAGGCCATCAAAGTCAGCAACAGCGCGTTGCCACGTTCGGGTTGGGCAGCCCACTCCAACCCGCTGGTGCGCGGCACCGTGCCGGTGCGCGGCACCGACACGGCCTCAAGCGGCTCGCGGACCATCGGGAACGAGCACTCCGTGCGCGACCGGCTCGCCTTCGCGCAGAACACTGAAGCGGATCGAGCCGTTCGGCAGCCGCTCCTGCCCGAGAGTGAGCGTCTCGCCGGCGTGCACCGGGCGGACGAACTTCGCGCGGCCGATCCGCCAGCGGCCACCGCTGCTGCAGCTCTCCACGACGCGCACCATCTCATCGAGCAGCACCACGCCGGGCAGAACCGGCGCATCGGGAAAGTGGCCGGCGAGCGCCGGGTGCTCGGCAGCGATGGTGAAAGTGACAACCGGGTCCACGAGGGCGCTCACGCCGGCGTTGCGGACTTCGCCTGCGCGGCGAGGGACTGCAGCGCGGCCAAAGGGAGCTTGCCGGTGTCGTTGCGCGGCAGCCGCGCGACGAACAGCAGCGGACGCGGCAGGAAGACTGCATCGACCCGCTCGCGCAGCGCTTCGAGGAGCCGGGCGGCGTCGAGTGCCGGCGCCACCACGCACGCCGCCACGCGCGCGACAGCGGTGTGTGAGCCCGAGGTCTCTGCGGCATGGAAGAATGCGCCGTCCTCGACCCCGGGAATGGAGTTGAGCTGGTGATTGAGGTAGGCGAGGGAGCTGCGCTTGCCGGCGATGTTCACCAGGTCCGATACGCGTCCGTGTAGCAGAAAGCTCGCAGGACCGGTCATCTCCAGCACATCCGGAAGAAGCGTTGGCTGCTCGATGTGCCCGCCGCGCGCCCGGCTGCGGTCCGCTTCGAGCTCGAGCGACACACCACTCCAGAGCTGCCACTCGGCGGTTTGGGTAGGGCGGCGCATGGCGATCTGTCCGGTCTCGGTCGAGCCGTAGATCTCCAGCAATCGCGCATCGAAGCGTCGCTCGGCCTCGGCGGCGAGTTGCTGCGCGAGCGGTGAGGTAGAGCAGACCACCCGGTCCACTGCCGGCAGCTCGATACCGGAGCCGAGCAGCGCCCGCAGGTGCACCGGCGTCGTGATGAGCGCACGCGGGCGCGGCAGTCGCTCGAGGGCGGCAGCGATGTCCGCCGGATAGAACGGGCGCTCGGCACACAACGCGTGGCCGCAGGCGAGTGCGAGCAGCACGCTCACTTCGAATCCGTACATGTGCTGCGGCGGCACCGTGGCCAGGATCGCCCAGCGCGCCGCGCCGGCGAGCCCGAGACGGCGCGCCCCTTCGCGCATGCAGCCCATCAGAGGGCCGAAGGTCTTGCGCCAGGGAAGCGGGCTGCCGGTGGAGCCGGATGTGAATACGTACGCGGCGAGCTGTCCCTCATCGATCTGCGGTGCCTCGTGCACCGCAGCCACGGCTGAGGCATCCTCCGCCCGCGCGCCTCCCGTCTCGCGGGGGTACAGCAGGCGCGGCAGCGCGATGCCGCTGTCCACCCCGTCAGTCAGGCAGATCGTGTCCGGCGCAAACGCGCCAAGCTGCTGCAGCATCTGCGGCGCCTGGCTCGAGGGTAAGAGGCTCACCCTGTCCGAGAGCAGCGCCGCGGCCAGGCCCACCGTGAAGTGATAGCGATCGGTGCACACGTTCAGCACGTGGCTACACCGTGGAAACAAGCGGACGAGGCGCCGCGCATCGGCCAGGAACTGCGACACGAGAACCGGTGTGCCGGCGCGGTAGGCGAGCACCGCGTCGGGCGAGGCATGTGCGATCAGCGGCAGCGTGGCCAGATGCCTACTTCGTCCGGTGTGCGATGATGTAATCGACGAGCTGGCGCAGCGAGCCGAAAATGCGGGTGTTCTCCCCGCTATCGGCGCGGAGCTGCACCCCGTACTTCTTCGACACGACCAGGGCGATCTCCAGGATGTCGATGGAATCGAGCCCCAGGCCCTCACCATAGAGCGGTTGGTCCGGTGCGATCTGCTCCGGTGCGACTTCCAGGTTCAGTGCCTGGACGATCAGCCCGGCGACCTCCGCGCTGAGGGCATCCGCATCTGCGGTGGCAGCCGGATGACGTAAGGAAGCAACTTGGTCGGACATGGGACCTTTGCCGGGCCTGACATATTGGGCCGGCATTATACAAGCGACGCCGGGCTTGGCCGTGAAACCCGCCGCGGCCGGCGCTATCTGATCTCTCCTCGGGCAGAACCCCAGGCGCCGGATGCCCGCCGGCCGGCGGGTCAAACTGGCCGGCAGGCGCGCAGACTCAGATAATATATGCTCAGGGAGCAGGGAGGTGTACGCAGATGTCGGTGAAGTCCACGATCACGGCGCAGTTCCAACAGGTTGCCAAGGAGCAGGACCGGACGCTGGCGCCGCTCTCCGATGAGCTGAAGCTGAACCAGTCGGGGCTGGATTCGTTGAGCTTCGCAATCATCGCGGCGCGACTCGAAGACTCACTCGGCGTCGATCCGTTCAACGAGATGGAGGAAGCGAAGTTTCCCGTAACCTTCGGTGACTTCGTCAGGTTGTACGAACGCTTTGCCAAGTGAGTCGCTGTGGGATTCGATAATTGCCTCTGGCGCGCCCTCCGGGCAGCTCTACGGCATCCGCCACACCATTGCACTCGCTGAGCTCGCGCACGGCACCAGTCTCTGCGGCCGGCTGGAGGAGCTGCGCGACAGGAGTGTCGTGCTGCTCACCAGGGATCAGCTCACTGCCGCACTCGCCCTGATCGAGCTGGACGGTGTCGCCCGGCGCATGGTGCTGTGTCCGCCGGACCTCCCAACCGAGCATCTGCCGGCGGTTGTCCGCGACGCCGAGGCGGACGCTTGTGTCGTCGATGAGCAGACTGCGACGGCCGGTGCGGATGTCCTGACGTGTTTCGACATCGGCCCGAGACTCACGCGCAGCGCCAGCGCGCGACGCCGCTCGCGCGTCACCGAATGGGTGCTCCTCACCTCAGGAACCACCGGGGTGCCGAAGCTCGTGTTGCACACCCTCGAGAGTCTCACGAGTGCACTGCGGGCGGCTGCGCGCGCGCCGGCAGATCCGCTCGTGTGGAGCACCTTCTATGACATTCGCCGCTACGGCGGCCTGCAGGTATTCCTCCGCGGGGTCCATGCGGGCTCGCTCGTGCTGTCGGATGCCCCCGAGCCGGTCAGCGATTTTCTCGCGCGCGCCGCGGCCGCGGGTGTCACTCACATCTCGGGCACTCCCTCGCATTGGCGACGCGCCCTCATGAGCGGTGCGGCAGCGACTATCGCGCCGCGCTACGTGCGGCTCTCGGGTGAGATCGCCGATGAGCCGATCCTCCACAGCCTCCGCGCTGCGTATCCTTCTGCCACCGTGGCGCACGCCTTCGCTTCGACGGAAGCCGGCGTCGCCTTCGAGGTGCGCGACGGGCGCGCGGGCTTTCCGGCAGCGCTGGTGGGTGCGCCAGGGGCGGTTGAGCTCCGCGTCGCGGACGAAACGCTGCAGATCCGCTCGCCGGGATGCGCGCAGCGCTACCTTGGCGAGGGAGCCGAGCCGCTGCGGGGAGTGGACGGCTTCGTCGACACCGGCGATCGCGTGGAAGAGAGGACGGGGCGATACTATTTCATGGGCCGCCGCGGCGGGGTGATCAACGTGGGCGGCCTCAAGGTGCATCCGGAAGAGGTTGAGGCCGTGATCAATGGACATCCGTGGGTGCGCATGTCGCTGGTGCGGTCGCGGCGCAATGCCATAACGGGCGCGATTGTCACCGCCGATGTGGTGATTGCAGGGGTCGGGGCCGGTCGCGGCCCTCCGCCGGCAGCCGATGTGCTCACGCGCGAGCTCACCGAGCGCTGCCGCCGCGTGCTCGCACCCCACAAGGTGCCGGCCACGATCCGGATCGTGCCGGCGCTCGAGGTCTCCGCATCCGGAAAACTGGTGCGACCCCTTGCGTAACGTCATCGTCACCGGCGCGAGTCGCGGCCTCGGGCTCGCGATCACCGAGGCTCTCGCCGCGAGCGGTTACCGCGTGCTTGCCATTGCACGCTCTGCGAGCGGGGAGCTGCAGGCGCTTAGCTCCGTCGCGGCGCAGGGCGGGCGCGGCGCGGTGCAGTTCTATCCGTTCGATCTCCTCGAGATCGCGGCGATGCCGCAGCTCGTCAGGCATTTGCGCCAGGAGGTCGGTCCGTTCCACGGGCTCGTGAACAACGCGGGTCTTGGCACCCCCGGGGTTCTCGCGATGATGCGCGATGAGCAGATCGAGAAGCTCATCCGGCTGAACACGCTCTCGCCCATCGTACTCACCCGCCACGTCGTTCGCTCGATGATGAGCGAGCGCGCCGGGCGCATCGTCAACATGTCTTCCATCGTGGCGACGACCGGCTATCAATCGCTGTCGGTCTACTCAGCGACCAAGGCCTCCCTCAGCGGCTTCACCCGCGCGCTTGCCCGCGAAGTCGGTCAGCTCGGCATCACCGTGAATGCGGTCGCACCGGGATTTGTCGACACCGAGATGACACGGGAAATGGATGCCAAGCAGCGCGAGCAGATCATCCGGCGCAGCGCGCTGCGCCGGCTGCCCGAACCGGCCGATGTCGCCGCCGCCGTGAAATTCCTGCTCTCCGAGGAAGCGCGCAACATCACCGGCACGACGCTCACGGTGGATGCCGGCAACACGGCTTGAGCTGGCTTCCTCAGCCCCGCCGCGCGAGCGCGGAGGTGCGACGCTGGCTATCTTCGCGAAAGCTAGCCGATCGCGGTCATTTCGGCAGAGCTGAGGACCACGCCCGCCGCAGCGATGTCCTGCTCCAGGTGCTCAATCGAGGTCGTGCCCGGGATCGGCACTATCTGCCGCGAGCGGGCCAGAAGCCACGCCAGCATCGCTTGCTGCAGACTCACACCGCGGCGGCGAGCCAGTTCTGCCAGACGCGCCGCCGCTGGAGTGGCGCCCACCTTGCGTACGTCACCGAAGCCCAACGGACCATAGGGCACGAATGCAAGCCCGGCACGCTCGCAATAACCCAGAATGTCATCGGAAGCCCGGTCGATCACGCTATAGCTGTTCTGAACCGACACCACTGGCGCGATGGCCTGCGAGCGCTGCAGTTCCACCAGACTGACGTTGGACAGACCGATATGGCGGATCTTTCCCGCCGTTCGCAGGCGCGCAAGCTCACCAACAGATTCCTCCAGCGGCACTTTCGGGTCCACCCAATGCAGCTGATACAGATCTATCCGCTCGAGATGCAGTCGTGCGAGGCTTGCTTCGCAAGCGGCGCGCAGATGAGCAGGGCTCGCGTCCCTGGCAAACCCGTCTCCAGAGTGAACGAGGCCGCCCTTGGTCGCGATCACCAGGTTACCCGGATAAGGGTGCAGGGCTTGGTAAATGAGCGGCTCGATTGGGTAGTCGCGGCCGTAACTATCGGCCGTGTCGATGAACTCGACCCCTGACTCCACGGCGCGTCGCAGCAGCCGGCGCGCGTCCGCCGCATCTTGCCAGCCGCCGCGCCGCAGAAACCCGGCGCCGCGTTGCCACTGGCCGAGGCGTCCGGTGCCAAAGCCGAGTCTGTTCACCGTCAGATCCCCGCCCACCGTCAGCGTGCCAGCCCCCGAGGCGAGCGCGGGCGGGGTGCCGTTGTCGTCCCCGCTCGTGCGTCGCCCACACGCTGCAGGGGACAGGCTCCCAAGCACCGCGCAGGTGCCAATGAGTAAGTCGCGTCGGGACATTCGCTCCACAGAGATCTACGCTGCAGGACGGGTACTACGCCTGGGCTAATTGATCGTCTTTGAGGCCACGTTGGATGGAGCGCTTTCGGTGCCGCTGGTTGTGTAGGCGCTGACCGCGAAATACCACTTTCCGGGGAAGAGATCCGTGACGACGTAGGTCGTTTGTTTTGGATTCAGCACCTTGACGGTGTACCACAGGGTTTTATCCGATGGGCCGTAGCGGATTTCGTATCCGGCGAGGTTCGTCAGAGGCTTGCCGCGCGTATCCATTTTCACGGGATCCCAACGGAGGATCGCGCTACCACCGGCCGGTTCCTGCGGACTCTTCCTCGTGCATGCGGTAAGAGTCAGCGCGAGAGTCAGGCTCACTACGGCGAGACGCATTGCCCGAATTGTAACGCGCTCACGCTGACGCACGGTGAGTGGCCGGCCGCGGGCGCGTGGCCCGGGGTCGATCAGGTTTTCCAGCGGCAGCGGTTCAGTCCGTGGCGGCGCTCGAGCCTGCTACAGCCGAAGTTTCCCCGCCTGGAGGCGCTGGTGCAGCGCCTCATCGAGTCGCACGTAAGCGCCGTGCGCCGCATCATCGATATACAACGCATCGCTCATCCCGGCGGGGTCATAGCCCGTGCGCGCGAGCTCCTGCTTCTGGAGCTTGAAAGTGCCGGTGAGCTCGATCGCACTCACGATGCGGATGAAGAGCGGCCGGGCGTAGTCCGGCAGGCGCGCCACGAGCGCGCGCCGCAGCTCGCCGAGATCGAAGTCGGGACCTGCAACCAGCGCCGCCATGGCGGCGCGGCCCTCGGTCCCCGGTACGCTCACCCCGTATACGGCAGCATCCGTGACCCCGGGGCACGCCGCGATCACCCCCGCGACCTCGGTGGTGGAAACATTCTCGCCCTTCCAGCGAAAGGTATCGCCCACGCGGTCGACGAAGTAGAAAAAGCCCTGCTCGTCCCGGCGCATGAGATCGCCGGTGCGATACCAGGCATCGCCGGGCGTGAACACATCGCGCAGGATCTTCGTCGCAGAAGCGGCATCGTCGCTGTAACCCTCGAAGCGGGTGGCACCGTTGGCACTGACGATCTGGCCGAGCGCCTCGCCCGCTTCCTGCGGCGCACAGCGTACGCAGCGCCCGGATGCGTCGCGCGCCGGAGCGGCCGTCGCCACGTCGTACTTCACGAGCGCCACCGGCACACGATGCGCGAGGAAGGGTGGAATCCGTCCGATCGCGCCCGGCCGCCCCTCGCAGTTGTAGAGCGAGAAGTTGCCTTCGGTCGCGGCGTAGTACTCGAGGATCTGCGGGATGCGGAAGCGCTGCTGGAACTCGCGCCAGACCTCCGCCCGCAGGCCGTTGCCGCACGCCAGGCGCAGCGCGTGCCGCGACTCCTCCGCCTGCGGCGGGTTGCCGAGGAGATAACGGCACAACTCGCCGATGTACTGGAACAGCGTGCAGCGCTCGGCGACCACGTCCTTCCAGAAGCCGCTCGCCGAGAAGCGCTCGCGCAGCACCACCGCACCGCCACCGACCAACGTGGCGCCGGTCGCGACCACGCCGCCGACACTGTGATACATCGGCAGACAGTCGTACATGCGGTCCGCGGGCTGCACGTCCATCAGGCCCGCGAACCAGTGGCTCCACTGCATGAGGCGGAAGTGACTCACGTTGGCGGCCTTCGGCAACCCCGTGGTCCCCGAGGTGTAGATCAAGAGGGCGCGATCCTCGAGCGAGGGTGCGCGCACTTCGCCATCGAGCAGTGCTTCGCCAGGCAACCCCGCAACTGCCTCATCGAGCCGTGGCAGATCGCCGCCGCCCGCGCCGCTCACCCAGCATTCGACACCCCGCTCGAGCAGTGGCTGGACCGCGCGCACCGCCGCGGCGAGCGATGCCCCGGCGATGACACAGCGCGGTGCGACCAGGTTGAGCGAGTGTGCCAGGAGCTCGCCGCGCAGGTTCGTGTTGATGAGCGCGACCGTTGCGCCGATGCCGGAGAGGCCCAGCCAGATCGCCAGGTAGTCCGGGCAGTTCGCCATCACGAGGCACACGGTGTCGCCGCGCCCGAGCCCGTGCGCCAGCCCCCAGCGCGCATAGCGATGGCAAGCTGCGGCGAGACCGCGGTAGCTCAGCACGGCGTCCGGGGAGAGCAGCGCCGGGGCATCGCCGCAGCGCTCCGCCAGGCGTCCGATCAGAACCGGCAGAGTGAGTGAGCGGTCGCGCTCGATCGCCGTCGTACGCTCGAGGGCGCGCACCCAGGCCTTGAGAGGCGATCGCTTGTTTTCGTCGCTGTGCGCTGCCATCGTTCGGGCATTCTATGATACGCAACAAAATAACGACCCTGGACGGCCTATGAGACCCGAAACCATCGCGCTGCACGCGGGCTACGATTGCGACCCCGCCACCAAGGCGGTCGCCGTCCCGATCTATCAGACCGTCGCCTACTCCTTCGACAGCGCCGCGCACGGGGCGGCGCTGTTCGATCTGGAGGTCGAGGGTTTCCGCTACACGCGCATCGGCAATCCGACGAGCGCCGTGCTCGAGACGCGTGTCGCCGAGCTCGAAGGCGGGATCGATGCGCTGGTGGTGAGCTCGGGGCAGTCGGCCATGTACTACACGGTGCTGAACCTCGTGGAGCCGGGGCGCAACCTCGTGTCCGTGCCCCAGCTCTACGGCACCACGCACACGCTGCTCGCCCACATCCTGCCGCGCTTCGGCATCAAGGTGAAATTCGGCCGCACCGATCAACCGGCGGAGCTCGAGTCGCTGATCGATGGCAACACGCGCGCCCTGTTCTGCGAGACGGTGGGCAATCCGGCGGGTAACATCTGCGACCTCGAGGCGCTCGCCGCCATCGCCCAGCGAGCCCGCATCCCGCTGGTGGTCGACAACACCGTGCCGACGCCGATACTCCTGCGGCCGATCGAATACGGCGCCGATATCGTGGTGCACTCACTCACGAAATTCCTCGGCGGACACGGCACCACCCTCGGCGGTGCCGTCGTCGACAGCGGCCGCTTCCGCTGGGAGCAGATGGGCACGCGCTTCCCGATGTTCACCGAGCCCGATCCTTCCTACCACGGACTCATCTACACCAAGCACTATGGCGATAAGGCCTTTATCGGCCGCATGCGCAGCGTATTCCAGCGCACCTTGGGCGCGGTGCTCTCACCGTTCAATGCGTTCCTGCTGATGCAGGGTATCGAGACGGTGGCGCTGCGCGTCGAGCGGCACGTGGAGAACGCGCGGCGGGTGGCGGAGTTCCTGCGCGCCGATGCGCGCGTCGACTCGGTGAGCTACGTGGGCTTCCCCGACAACCCCTACTACCCGCTTTGCCAGAAGTACCTGGGCGGTCGTGCCTGCTCGCTGCTCACCTTCGCGATCCGTGGCGGCTACGACGGGGGCACGCGCTTCTACGACGCCCTGAAGCTCTTCAAGCGCCTGGTGAACCTTGGAGATGCGAAGTCACTCGCCAGTCACCCCGCCTCGACGACCCATCGGCAGATGTCGCCCGAGGAGCAGCGCCAGGCCGGCGTCGGACCGGAGACCATTCGCCTGAGTGTTGGCATCGAGCACATCGATGACATCATCGCCGATCTCGATCAGGCGCTCGCCGCCGCGACACGCCCGAAGGCGCGGCACACCGCTACGACTTGACGGCGAGGAGCCGTGCCACCAGGGCTTCGACGCTCGCCACGGAGCGGAAGTTATCCGGGGTGATGTCGCCCTGCGGTATGGTGAGATCGAACTCGGTCTCCACCGCGAGCATCAGGTTCACCATCTTGATGGAACTCATGCCGAGCTCGCTCAAGCGAGCCTCGGCCGGTAGTGAGGCCGCGGCCTCGGGCTTACCCAGGATCTGCCCCACGAGCCGCAGCAGTCGGTCACGGGTTGAAGGGTGTGCGGTGGAGCCCACGGGGCCGTCGTTCATAATCGAGTCAATGATACCGTTTCCAATGCTCGAGCTTAGCTATCGGTTTTCGATGCGACGGTGCACGGAGCGCTCGATCTGCGGCGATTGGACTCGGCGAGCGCTGATGAAGGACAGCCAGTTGCGATACATCGCCACGGCCGATGACCGCCAGGTGTTCTCGAGTCCAGCAGCCACACGGGCGAATGGGAAGCTTTCCAGGAGCGCTGCACCGCGCTGCGCGAGCGCCTGCTCGCGGAATTCTGCCAGCACCGCAACGGCGTCGGCTGAGAAGTAACCGCGCGGTAACGTGGGATAGTGGGGCTGTTGCCCGTTCAGGTAGCGCCCGACGTCGCGGCGGTATTCCTTGAGGAGCGTCGTGTTTTCGTACTCCGGATGCCCCTGGAAGAAGAGCAGCAGGCTCCGTTCCTCCCGCACGAAGGCATCCGCGCCCGTCTCTTCGGACCAGCTCAGCAGCGTGTAGCCAGCCGCCCGCAGCGCTGCCGGCGGGAGCTCGTTCCAGCGCGAGTGTGGCATCGGCAGCGGCGCGCTCACCCCGGCGAGAAGGGGGTGTCCGGTGAGAATGCCGTGCGGGTACACGCCACAGCGCTTCTGCGGCAGCCGCTGCCGCTCGACGCCATCGAGATCCAGGACCACCGCATGGGCCGCGAGGCACGACCAGATGCTCGCGGCCGTGTGCTCTCGCGCAAAGGCGAGCAGCCCCACGAAGCGCTGCCAGTAAGGCTCCTCCCTCAGTACCGGCGCGCGCGGCTCGGTCCCGGTCACGATCAGCGCATCGATTGGCCGTGCGATCAGCTCCTCGAGCGGCCAGTAGTAGTTACGCTCGATGTGCTCCAGGGCCTCGGGCGAGCGCAGCAGCTCCGGCAGCGAGGTGAGCCGCAGCTGCACCGCCTGATCGCCGGAAGCCGCCCGCAGAAGCCCGGAGAACTGATCTTCGGTGGAACGCAGCGCCGCGTCCGGCATGTTATTCACCAGGCCGATCACGAGCGGGTCTGCGGACGCAACCCGCCGGGGTGCCTGGCCCCGGATGGACGCAATCGGCCGTGGCTCGATCTCTACAGGCATGAAATCATTTCACCCAAGATGAGCGGCCCCTTTTGTGACGCTCCGCGCCGGGGGGTACACAAGGTCTGATGTATTATGGCGTTTTTAGAGTACCGTCCGCCCACAAGGAAAACTGATCCAAGGGTCTCGTAAATGGAAGCACAGCAGGTTGCGGAGGCCCGCGTCGGGGCCGGAGCCGCCCCCACGGAAGATCTACCCACACGCGCCAGAACCGTAGCCGCCGTCGCGGCCAGTCATGCGATTGCGGTCGATGGCGCCGCGCGCTTCCCCGCCGAAGCATTCCAGGCTGTCAAGGCGCAGCATCTGCTCGGCATCCAGGTGCCAAAGGCTCTCGGAGGCGAGGGCCTCTGTATCAGCGACGTGGCCGATGTGTGCTACCAGCTCGGTCAGGCCTGCGGCTCGACCGGCATGATCTTCGCGATGCACCAGATCAAGGTGGCCTGCATCATGCGGCACATGGGCGAGAACGCGACGCTGCAGCGCATGCTGCGCCGCCTCTGCGCCGAGCAGCTGCTGCTCGCCTCGTCCACCACCGAGGGGCAGGGAGGCGGAAACATCCGCTCGAGTGAGGCCCCGGTCGAGCACCAGGACGGCGGACGCATCACGCTCGAGCGCAAAGCGAGCGTGATTTCCTATGGCGCTTATGCCGATGGGGTCGTGACCACCGCGCGGCGGGCCGCCGATGCGGCGGCCTCAGACCAGGTGCTGGTGGCGTTCTTCAAGAGCGATTACACGCTGACGCGGCTGCAGGGCTGGGACGCTCTCGGCATGCGCGGCACCTGCAGTGAAGGCTACACGCTCAAGGCATCCGCGAGCGCGGAGCAGATCATCCCCGAGCCGTACGAGATCATTCACGCGCGCACGATGGTGCCCTTCGCCCACTTGCTATGGGGATCGGTGTGGACCGGTATCGCGGCCAGCGCGACGGCGCGCGCACAGGCCTTCGTCCGCAATGCCATGCGCCACAGCGGCCAGCTGCCGCCGGGCGCCCCGCAGTTCACGCGTGCACTGGCCAGCTTGCGGACGCTGCGCGGGATGCTGACGACCTCGTTGCGACGGTACGAGCAGTGCATGAACGACCCTCAGGCGCTCGCCGCGCTCGACTTCCAGACCCTGATCACGCTCACCAAGGTCGAGGCCTCCGAGCTCGCGGCGCAGACCGTCATGAGCGCCATGCGTGCCTGCGGCCTGTCTGGTTACCGCAACGACAGTGAGTACAGCATCGGACGCCACCTGCGCGATGTGCTCTCCTCACCGATCATGATCAACAACGACCGCATTCTCGCCAACCTCGCAACGCCGGTGCTGATGAGCCCCATGGCGAGTTCGCTCCGCGATTGAGCGCGGAGCGCTCTTCGAGAGCGTCACCGGATGACCATCGTGCGATATCCGCGCGCCGGAGCCAAGCGACCATGACCGTTCCCGGACCCGAAGCGATTGCCGCGGCCGATGACCCGCTCGCACCGATGGCGGAGCGCCTGTTCCAACCGCTCGGCGTCGAGGGCGTTTACGCGCGTACGGCTCTCTACGAGGGCGTCATGGAGCGGGTCCGGGATTTCGTCTCCCGAGAGCGTGATGGGCGCGCCGAGGTCCTGCGCTTTCCGCCCGTCATGAGCCGCCGGCAGCTGGAAAAGTCCGGCTATCTCAAGAGCTTCCCGAACCTTCTCGGCTGCGTGTGCGCGTTGCATGGGAGCGAAGCTGCAATCCGCTCCGCCGCGGATCGTTACGAGAGCGGCGGCGACTGGACGACCTCCCTCGGCGCCTCGGATCTCGTGCTCTCGCCCGCGGCCTGTTATCCGCTCTACCCGCTCGTCGCAGCCCGCGGGCGCATCCCCTCGGGCGGACTCTTATTCGATGTGGCGGCAGACTGCTTCCGCCGCGAGCCGTCGCGCTCGCTCGATCGCCTGCAGTCCTTCCGCATGCGCGAGTTTGTGCGTATCGGGCGACCCGAGGAGATCACGGCATTTCGCGAAAGCTGGATCACCCGGGCACGCCAACTGGCAGAGGAGCTTTCCCTGCCGTACTCCATCGAAGTTGCCAATGATCCGTTCTTCGGTCGCGTCGGCCAGATCATGGCGGTGAGCCAGATCCAGCAGGCCCTCAAATTCGAGCTGCTGATCCCGTATCACGAGAGAGCGAAGCCCACCGCCTGCATGAGCTTCAACTATCACCGTGAGCACTTTGGCCAGGTGTGGGGACTACAGGACAGCCGCGACGAGCTGGCTCATACCGGCTGCGTCGCTTTCGGCATGGATCGACTGGTGGTGGCGCTGTTCGCCAACCACGGACTGGATCCGGCACGCTGGCCGGTCTCGACCCGCCGGGCGCTCGGGTTGTGACCGGGCGGCGGGCGGCGCCCTCATGCGTGCACGGCGGCCCCTAGCATGCCGCTCGATCCCAAGGCGCGGCGCTTCCTCGACACGCTTGCCGCGATGAACCCGCCGAGCGCGCTGACGCTTTCGGTCGATGAGCGCCGCGCGGGGCTTGCACACCTCCTGAGCTTCTTCGGTGCTGCGGATGAAGTCGCGACTGTCGATCAGTTCGAGCTGCCGGGGCCGGAGGGGTCGCTCGCGGTTCGCGCCTATGCACCGATCGGCGCCCGCAGCGGCGAGCGGCTCCCGGGGATGCTCTACTTTCACGGCGGAGGCCTCGTCGCCGGAACCCTCGATACGCACGATCCCATCTGCCGCTCCCTCAGCAATGCGAGCGGCTGTCGCATATTGTCGGTGGACTATCGCCTCGCCCCCGAGCATCGCTTCCCGGCGGCCGTGGCGGATGGTTGCGCAGCCGCAGAGTGGATCGCGGCGCATGCCGAGGAGCTCTACGTTGATCGGGAGCGGCTCGGAGTGTCGGGCGATTCCGCTGGGGCGACACTCGCCGCCGTCGTCTGCCACACGGTCACGGCGGCCGGGCAGGTGCCCCTGACGTTCCAATTCCTGTTGTGCCCCATCATGGATTTTGCGGCGGAAACCGAGTCGCGCCGCAACCTGGCGGAAGGCTACCTCGTCGACCGCGACACCCTGGAGCACGATCTCAAGCACTACCTGGCGCCGGGCGCCGACCGGGCCGACCCGCGGATATCGCCGTTGCGCGCCGCGGACGTGAGCCCTCTGCCGCCCACAGCAGTACACACGGCCGAGTTCGACCCGCTGCGCGATGAGGGGCAGGCCTATGCCGAGCGGCTGCGAGAGGCGGGGGTGCGGACGCTTTACCGCTGTCATCCCGGTATGATTCATCTCTTCTATGGCATGCGTGGACTGATGACGTACGCCGGCGCGGCGTTCAGACAGATGGGCGCCGACATTCGCAGTCTGCTCGCACCGCCATGAGCAGAAGAGGGGCACGCGATGACTGATCGCCTGCAGATTGAACAACTGGTCCGCGAACTGCACACGGCCCGGCTCGAGGGGAACCTCGAGCGCCTGTGCGCGCTGTATGCAGATGAAGCCCGCCTGCGCATCGCCGGCTCGACCGACGGCAAACCCATCGCCATCGCCGCCATTGGTATCGCGGAAATCCGACCGTGGCTTTCGGTACTGGTGAAGACTTTCCGGCTCACCCAGTACACCATCCTGTCGCTCAGCGTTGATGTGCCACGCGCGGCGGCTCATTGGCGAGTCGACATCCACTCGAAGATCACCGGGGTGGTGGTTCCCACCGAGCTCGTGGATCTGATCGATGTGCGCGCCGGACGGATCTCTTCTCACATCGAATTCTTCGTGCCTATTTGACATTTTCCCGTCCGCACGCGAGCGCCC
>Ga0318497_10000195_pt1 | contig 18021 bp, 14 predicted proteins | sample GRESIP109b1f23_FD_203754 | JGI IMG/M metagenome (GOLD analysis project Ga0318497, IMG submission 203754) | Tropical soil microbial communities from Luquillo Experimental Forest, Puerto Rico - GRE.SIPMG.109b1f23 | ecosystem: Environmental > Terrestrial > Soil > Tropical forest > Bulk soil... | reverse complement strand
GGAGCCGGCTCTTCACAGCTTCGACCGAGAGCTCGAGGATCTGCGCCACCTCCGGCGCCGACAGTCCCTCCACGTCGCGGAGCACCAACACCTCGCGGTACATGGGCTCGAGCTCGGAGATTGCATCCTGCAGCGCGGTCTGGACCTGCCGGCCGGCCAGCTCCTCCTCGGGGCCGCGCGCCGCGTCGGGGACGGCGTGCGCCTCCCCGCCCACCGCGTCGAGCGACTCGACGCGCTCGGGCGCGAATTTGCTCGTGCGCCTCTTCTTGATGCAGAAGCTGCGCGCGATGGTGTAGAGCCAGGTCGACACGGCGGACGCGCCGCGGAAGTCGCTGATGTTCCGCGCTGCCGCGAGCAGCGTCTCCTGCAGAACATCCTTGGCGTCGTCCTCCTCGCCGCACATCTTCATGCCGAAGCGGAAGACGCGGTTCTGGTGCCGCTCGAGCAGGCGCTCCAGCGCGGCGCGGTCCCCGGCGCGCGCGGCGGCCAGGAGCTCGGTGTCGTTCGTCGGCATGCTGAGGACTTACCGCAGCGCGGCCTTCTGGACCATCGCTTCGTCACCCGGACCGGGCGACGCTAGAAGCCTCAACCCACCGGACCGCAGGAGGAGGAGGACGAGGAGCCGCCGCCGGAGGAGCGCGAGGCGGCGGGGCGCGACATGAGCCGATGGACGTCGCGACCCTGGCAGCGCGGGCAGCGCACCTCGTCCTCGTCGGACCGGCGGACGATGAGCTCCTCGAAGCTGTGTCCACAGGCGCAGGCGTACTCGTAGAGGGGCATGGTCGTTCGGGGGCAGGTCGGGGCGGTGGCCCCCACCGCAGTGAGAGCCGGACCAGCCACGAAAGGTTCGCGGCCGCTCCCGCCTCAAGCCTGACCGGCCGCGACCAGGATCCAGCGCAGCGCGAAGCCGCCGGCCAGGACCAGCGCCGGCGCCACGGCGGTCGTCGGCAGGGCGAGCCGGCCCTGAAGCAGCCCGAGCAGGACTGGCGCGAGCAGCCCACCGACCACCACCAACGTCCAGAACTGGGCGGTGAAGGGACCTCCCAGGAGCAGGGCCGCCGCCTGGCGCGAGGCCTCACCGCTCGTGAAGAGCCCGACGATGAAGAGCGCCAGCACCGCCAGCTCGACGCCGATGGCCACCCGGTCCCACCGCTCCAGCGCGTGCCGCTCCTCGGGCGAGAGGCCGAAGAGGAGCAGGAAGGCGGCGCCCGTCGAGAAGCCGGACACGAGGAACAGCGGCCCGAGCAGCGCGCTCGACCACAGGGCGCGCGCGCCGAGGGTGGAGAGCAGGATGCCGGTGTAGACGCCGAGCCCCACGCCCAGGGCGAGGTTGGCGCGGCGCAGGGCCTCCGCCCGCGGGAGCGCCCAGGCTCGCCCGGCGCGCACCGCGCTGCCGAGCCCCACGCGAGAGAGGAACGCCTCGACGCCGCGCGCCTGCCCGTCGTCGAGGCCGCCTAGCGCGGCGAGCAGCGACACCGGGTAGACGAGGAGGAGGATCCAGGCGCCCCAGCTCATGGGCGAGGCGGGTCGGAGCGCGAGGTAGAAGCGCCACACGTGCGCCTTGCGCGACAGGTCGAGGAAGAGCGCCAGCATGCCCAGCGAGAGCATCGCGGCGGGCGCGAACGACAGCCAGCGGGCCGCGGCGGAGCGAGCGCCGGGCCGCGCCGCCAGCAGCGAGCCCACGATCATCGTGCCGGCGGCGAGTCCACCCAGGAACAGGTAGACGGGGATCTCCCAGCCCCACACGTGCAGCGCGGGGTCGAGGAGCGGGGCGTGGCGAGCGACGTCGATCTCGTGCATGGCTATCTCCCATCTATCCGCTGCAGCCGCCGCCACCGCCGCCCTTGCGCGGACCCGGCGCCGCGGCCGATGCGGCGGGCGGCAGCGGGGCCGCCTTCATCCCGGCGAGCGCCGAGGCGAGGCCGACCCGCAGCTGGTACTGCTCGAGCTCCGAAGGAGCGGCGCCGGGCGCGAGCGGCGCCGGGGGCGTGAGCGCGTAGGACTCCCACGCCTTCCAGCCGCCCTCGAGCGCGAGCACGTGGCCGGGGTATGCGCTCGCGGCGGGCGGGACGGCGTCGAGGTCGCCCTCCCCCACCAGCACGAGATCCCTCGCGCCGCTCTCGTCGGCGAGCCCGAGGGCGGCGAGCTGGTCGAGGGCGACGCACTCCGCGCCGGGGACGCGGCGCGCGGCGCAGTCGGCGGCGGGGCGGACGTCGATGACCCGCGTCGCCCACGGCCGCTCGAGGACGCGCCGGGCCAGCGCCTCGGCGCCGAGCCGCCCCGGCGCGACCGGGCGGACGCCGCTGTCGATCGGGAGCGCGGCCGCGGCGAGCGCGACCGCGGCGAAGGCGGTCATGCCACCGAAGACGAGGCGGCCCGCGCGCCCGCCCGGGGACGCCGGCGCCGGGGCCCGACCGGCGAGCAGCGACTCGAGCTTCTCGGCACCGATGAAGCAACCCAACGCCATCGCGGTGACGGCCAGGCCCACCATGGGCGCGCCGGCCCGCGCGGGCAGGTGGAGGAGGTCGTAGAGAAAGAGCCGCCCGTGGGCCCCGCTCGCGTGGAAGCGCGCCAGCCAACCGCGGTGCTCGAGGCCGGCGTAGGCGAGCTGCCCGGCCACCACGCCGAGGACGGTCACCATCCCGTCCACCTTGCCCGAGGCGGCCGCCACGTAGCTCGTCCCCGGGCAGTAGCCGGACACGACGAACCCGGCGCCCAGCGCGAGGCCGCCCAGGATCATGGGCCAGAGGAAGGTCTCGCTGGCGGCGTGCTCGACGAGCGCGCGGTAGTCGAGGACGCCCAGGCCGCCGAGGACGATCGTGCCCAGCATCGCGGTCACGACGGCGGTGAACATGACCTTGAACACGGTCATGTCGTACCCGTCGAACTGCGCCGACAGCTTCTGCGCCCGCCCGAAGCCGGCCCGCTCGAGGACGAAGCCGAAGCCGAAGCCGATGGCGACCCCGACGAGCAGGCCGAGCTCGTGTTGCCCGCCGGAGAGCGACCAGATGGGCAGGGTCATCGCCACTGCCTCCTCACGAGCCAGGCCAGCGCGTACCCGCCGCCGAAGACCGACAGCATGAAGGCCCAGCTGCCGGCGCTGAGCAGCGCGCCGCCCGAGAGCGCCTGGCCCGAGGTGCACCCGCGCGTCGCCCGCGCCGCCGCGCCCATGACGATGCCGCCCAGGAGCGCCAACCCGAGCCGCGCCGCGGTGCGGCAGGTCGGCCCCTTCAGCACCTCGAGCCGGAGGCGGCCCGAGGTGTAGGCCGCGACGAAGCCGCCCAGCATGAGGCCGGCGATCTCGAACACGAGCCAGAAGTCGAGTGGGTGCCCACCGGCGTCGGCGCGCCGCAGCGCAGGCGAGGCCTCGACGACGCGCGGGGCGACCGCCTCGAACACGGCCACCCCGAACCGGAGCGACGCGCCGGAGGCGCCGAGGCCGTTCCCCATCACCACGAAGGAGGCGAGGAGCACGAGCCCGAGCGCCACGCCGGCGAGGTAGGGGTTCCAGAAGCGGGCCGGGTCTCGGGTGGCCATGGTCGGTCCTACGTGAGGAAGAACACCTGCGGCCGCGTGCCAGCCTCGGGCTTGAGCGTCTTCACTCGGCTGCGCCGGGCGAGCTCCGCCACCGGGCTCGACGGATCGGACAGATCGCCGAACGTGAGCGCCTTCGTCGGGCAGGTCTCGACGCAGGCCGGCTGGCCCCCCTTCGCGACCCGGTGCAGGCAGAAGGTGCACTTGTCGACGTGCCCGTCGGCGTGCACGAAGCGCGCGCCGTAGGGGCACGAGGCGATGCAGGCCTTGCAGCCGGTGCACTTGCGCCGGTCCACCGCCACGATCCCGCCCTCCGCCACGAAGGAGGCGCCGGTCGGGCACGCCGAGACGCACGGCGCATCGGCGCAGTGGTTGCAGCGCTCGCTGCGCGGCTCCAGGGCGAGGTCGGGGAAGGTCCCGCTCGTCTCCTGCACGGTCCAGCAGCGGAACCCGCCGTTCGGGACGCGGTTCTCCGTCTTGCAGGCGATGACACAGGCGCTGCAGGCCACGCAGCGCCGGGTGTCGACCGCCATGGCGTAGCGCCTCTTCATGCCAGGCTCCCGGCCGGCTCGAGCCGGACGAAGTTCACGTTGACGCCGGTGCCGCCCATGATCGGGTCGACCTTGTAACGGCTGGTGAGGGCGCTGTCGGACGCGCCGCGGCCGCGGGCCTGGCGGAGACCCTTGGCGGTGTGGCCGAAGCCGTGGACGAGGTAGACGCAATCGCCGCGGATGCGCTGCGTGACGCGGGCGCGCACCGGGTCGCTCCGCACGCCGTCCTGGTTGACGAGCACCACGCGGTCGCCGCTGGCGAGCGGGAACGGCAGCGCCCGCGCCGCGTCGGCGTTCACCCACACCTCGTTCTCGGGGAAGGGCTCAGCGAGGAGCCGGTTGTTGGTGGTGCGCCCGAAGGTGTGGGTCGGGGCGCGGCCGGACAGCATGCGGAACATGCCCGGCGGCGCCTCCTCCTGCGGGTGGAAGTCGGGGATCGGCTCGAACCCGAGCTGCTGTAGCTCCACGCTGTAGAGCTTGATCTTGCCGTCGCTGGTCGTGATGTTCGGCGTCGCGCCCTCCTCCTCGCAGGTCGGGATGGGCTTTCCGACCACGACCCCCTTCCGCCGTATCTCGGCCGAGTCGACCTTCGAAGCCGCGAGCCGCGTCTCGACGAACTCGCGCGCGTCGGCCCAGGGGAACTGGTCACCCATCCCGAGCTTGTTCGCGAGCTCCTTCGCGATCCACGAGCCGGGCCTCGACTCGTACATGGGCGGGACCGCCGCCTGCCGGATGGCCACGAAGGGCTGCTTGTAGGCGGGCGCGGCGAGGTCGTCGTCGCGCTCGAGGTAGGTGCACTCGGGGAGCACCACGTCGGCGAAACCGCAGATCTCGGCCGGGAGCACGTCGATCGCGGCGATGAAGTCGAGGTTCTGGATCGCGGCGGCGGTCTCCTGGGGCGCCGGCAGGCTCTGCATCAGGTTCGTCCCGTAGACGATCCAGGCCTTGAGGTCGTACAGCGCGCGGCCGGGCTTCGTGGCGTCGCACAGGCCCGAGGCGAGCACCTCGTCGGCGACCGGAAAGCCGCCCCCTTTCGGCATGTCGTCCTTCGAGCGCGCGCCCGGATGAGGCGGCGGCTTCGGCAGCGGGTAGCCGGCGAGCCTGAACTTGTCGGTGACGAGGTAACCGCCGCGCCGACCCCAGCTACCGAGGAGGGCCGCCAGGATGGCCGTCGCCCGCAGCCGCTGCGTGTCGTCGCCGTACCAGGTGGTGTGGCGGCCGGGGTGGATGAGCGACGCAGGCCGTGCGCTCGCGATGAGCCGCGCCGACTCGCGGATGAGCTCGGGCCGGACGCCGGTGATGGCGCTCGCCCACTCGGGCGTCTTCGTCGCGACGTGGGCGGTGAGCTCGTCGAGGCCGGTGGCGTACTTCGCCAGGTACTCCGCGTCGTGGCGCTTCTCGGTCAGGATGACGTTCATCCACGCGAGCAGCAGCGCGATGTCGGTGCCGGGCTTCACGGGGAGCCAGTACCGGGCCTTGCCGGCCGCGACCGAGAAGCGCGGGTCGACCACCACCAGCTGGGCGCCCTTCCCCACCGCCTCGGCCAGCTCCTGCACCTGGGTGTTGTGCATGTTCTCGCCCAGGTGGCTGCCGATGAGCGTGATGACGCGCGCGTTGGCGATGTCGATGGGCTCGGGCGAGCCGAGCCCTTCGCCGTAGGTGAGCGTGAAGGCCGCCTCGCGAGGCCCGCGGCACTGGGCGTAGGAGGGGGCGCCGATGTTGGGCGAGCCCCACACCTTCATGAAGTGCTTCCACCAGGAGCCGCCGAAGCCGTGGGTGAAGAGCGCCACCGCCTCGGGCCCGTGGCGCTCGCGCACCTTGACGAGCTCCTCGCCCACCTTGTTCAGCGCCGCGTCCCAGCTCGCCTCCTGGAAGACGTCCTCCCCGCGCTTCGAGGCCCGGATGAGCGGCTTCTTGAGGCGATCCGGATCGTAGAGGAGACCCGTGCCACCGGCGCCGCGCGGGCAGAGCCGCCCGCGCGAGAGCGGGTGCTCGGGGTTCCCGGTGAGCTTCGTCACCCGGCCGCCCTTCACGTGCGCGAGCACGCCGCAGTTCCAGAAGCAGAGCTCGCAGAACGTGGGCACGACCTGGTCGCCGTCGGTGGCCGGGTCCTCGGCGCGTGCCGCGTCGAGCCCCCACCAGCGCGTGGCGAGCCCGGAGGCCGCCATCGCGCCGCCCGCCGCCGCGCCGATCTGGATGAACTGCCGTCTCGTGTATCGCGCCATGGCACCCCCCGCCGGGATGCGCGCTCCCGCGCAGCTTCGGAGGAGCGCGGCAGTGCCATCCCGACGTGCAGCGTTGACATGCGCGGGGCGTGCCGGACGAAATCGTTAGTTAATCAAATATGGTACGCCAGAAGGCCCGACAGGGTGCATCACGCCAACGCACCCTCGTGTTTCACCTCGCGACGAAACGTGTCACCTCACACGGGCCCGGCCGCCCGCATCCGGCGCCAAGCGTGCTCCGGTTCATCCCCTGCAGCGGTGCCGCTACGCTCAGGGCGAACGGAAGGGCGAACGCGCGGCGGATGCGTCCTGCCGTCGAGCGCGGCCGCGTCCGAGGCGGCCGGTCAGCGACCGCAGCTCTCCATGCAGGAGACCAGCGTGCGCAGGCTCGACTCGACGAGCCGGTAGCGCGCGAAGCCGTTTTCGCGCACGGCGTCCACCAGCGCCTGGCTGCGGAGGATGCGGAGCTGCTGCGAGACGATGGCCTGCGGCGCCTCGAGCTTCTCCGAGAGGGCGGTGACGTTCTCGTCGCCCTCGGCCAGCAGGGCCACGATCCGGATCCGCAGCGGATGCGCGACGGCCTTCAGAACCTCGGACACGCGCCGGGCGCGCTCGGGGTCCTGGGACAGGGCCTGCTTTGCTAGACGCTTCGCCCCCACGCTCACGTTCTACCTCGCGCCGGCTGGCGGAAGGAAGCCGGGGCGGCGCGCGAAGCGCGGCCGCCCCAGCCCCTGGGTCACTCTTCCTTCTTGAGCTCCTTCGCGAGGAGCTTGTCGAACCACAGCTGCGCGCTCTGGAGGCCGCGCTTCGCGATCTCAGTCTTCGAGTAGCCGAGGGCCTGGAAGTCGAGGACGCCCGTCTGAGTGTGGCAACGGTCGCAGGTGAGCGCCTTCTCCTTCGTCACGAGGTGGCTGTTGGCGAAGTAGATCGTCTGCCAACCCGGCACCGGATCGACCTTGCCGAGCCCGAGCGTCTTCGCCGCGGAGGCGACGCCGGCGAGCGCGTCACCGTTCGCCGTCGGCTGGGCGAAGTCCATCGAGAGGAGCTGCCCGGTGCGGCGGTCGTAGAACGCCTTCCCCTGGTAGATCTTGAATGGGTAGATCTTGCTCTTCCGGTCCGTGCGGCTCCCGACGGGCGCGATGAGGTGCGGCTTCGCCTCAACCGTGCCGTTGAACCACGCGTAGACCGGCTTCGTGTCCGCCGGGGCGCGCTTGATCGTCGACGGCTCGTAGAAGCCCGTCTCCAGCTTCGTCCACTTCGTGAAGTCCTTCGCCACCGCGCCGCCCGTGGTCGGGATGTGGCACGTCTGGCAGGCGATCTTCGCGGTGTGGGCGTCGTAGTCGCGATCGTTGTGCGGCTTGTCGCCGTGGCAGTCGCCACAGGCGAGCCGCACGCCGTCGTTGGCCCAATTGTTCGGGTCGAAGCCGGTCGGGATCTTGTGATCCTTCGCCGTGTGGCAATCGACGCACACCATGCCCTTCTTCGCGTGGACGTCGTGGTCTGCGTCGAAGGCGAAGCCGCGCTTGATGAGCTGCCCGCCGCCCGCCGACTCGTGGCAGGTCATGCAGCTCTTGATGCGCGGCTTCCCCACTGCCAGCGCCGCCTCGACGCTGCGGTCCTGGCCCATCACGATCTTGCCCTCGGGCGTCTTCGAGGGCTTGCGCTTCGAGTAGTCGTACTTCGACGAGTGGCAGATGAGGCAGTCGACGGCCTGCTCGGCCTCGGCGCCGGTCGAGCCGACGTCGGAGAGGTGGTTCCCGGGGTGGCAGGAGTTGCAGCCGGTGATCTTGGTCTTCCCGGCCGCGTTCACCGGGATCTCCTTCAGGTTGTTGACGATGTCGTTGCCGTTGCAGAACGTGTAGATGCGGTCCTTCATCCCCCATTCCTGCTTGGGGTCGATGCCCTTCACGTTGGTGACCTTCGAGGAGTGCTTCCAGTGCACTGTCTGGAGGAACGCCTTGGCCGTGCCCGGGTGGCAGACCTCGCACGTCTTCGGACCCTCGTAGCCATGCTCTTTGATGTAGTCGTTGTCGGGGTGGGCCGGCTTCTTCGCCGGCTTGGCGGAGGTGGCCGCTGCGGCGGGCGCCTCCGCGGCGGCTGGCGCCGAGGCGGCGGGCGCGGCGGCGGCGAGCGCCGCAAGCAGCGGCACGATCGGGGAGAGGGTCATCAGTTCACCTGAGCGTGAGGGGGGGAGCCAGCGGCTAGCAGCCGCCCGCCTTCTTGAAGAACGTGGCGACGTTCTTGCCGTCCTTCTTCTCGTACTTGCACTTGATCTCGTCGCCGACGCTGATCCGCTTGTCCTTGAACTTGTCGAGCGTCAACTCGTCGACGACGGTGATCTGGACGGGCTGCCCGCTGGCGCGGTCGGCGAGCGTGGCGACGGCGAGCTTCGGGTTCGACATCTCGATGTCGGTCACGGTACCGAGCATCTTCTCCTCGGCGCGGGCCGGACCCGTGATCACCAGCGCCGCCAGCAGAGCGAGCGCACCGACGAGCTTCTTCATTCCCTGCATGTGCTTTCTCCCTTGCGCCGATCTCGAGCGACGCACTCTGGCGCTCGACATAGCGGCATTTCTATGTCGCTAGTTTGCAACATCGATACCGAGCCGCCGCAGGCGCGCCACCGTCGACCGCGGCCCTGTGGGACGCCTCGCGCGCAGCGATTCGAAGTGCGACGTGGGGCTCCGGGCGGAACGCAGCGTTTCGCGACATCGCAACCGGACGTCGCGAAATGTTGCGACGTGACGTTCCAGACGCACCACCGTGACATTCCATGCACACCAACTGGGGCGGCCGCGGCTGCCGGCCCGACTCGTGCTTCACTCGGCCCCGGGAAGGGCCATGGAAGGCTGGGGTCACCGCATCCAGGGGCTTGCGCCGGCGGGCGGCTGCTCGCCGCTCTCGCGAAGCGCGCTCGTCGACGTCGCCGCGCCCGGGCCGGGCGAGGTGGTGGTAGGCCTCGGCTGCGGCGGGTGCCGCGAGGCCGCCGCGGTGGCGGCGCGGGTAGCGCCGGGGGGGCGTGTCGTCATCGTGCTGACGCGCGACGAGGAGCTCGACTTCGGCGCGGTCCCCGCAGGACCGACCCGGCCGTTGGTCGTGCGCGGCGACGTCGCCGCGACCGGGCTGCGCTCCGCCATCGCCGACGTGGTGATCTCGAACTGCTCCACCACCGCCCGCGCGGACCGGCCGGCCATGCTCCGCGAGCTGCACCGCGTGCTGAGGCCCGGCGGGCGCCTCGTCGCCTCCGAGCTCGTCGCCCTGCACCCGGCGCGCCACGGCGCCTACCGCCGAGCGCGCGCCGCCGACGCGCTGTCGGAGGCAGAGTACCTGGAGCTCGTCCACGGCGCCGGGTTCGAACGCACGACGCTCCTCCAGCGGACCGCGCCTTACGAGGAGCACGGCCGGCTCGTGCTGAGCCTCACGATCGGGGCCCGCCGCGGCTGAGGTCGCGATCAGTCCTGCGAGGGGCGGCGCGGCGCCAGGTCGAGCTCGCGCATCCAGCGCCAGAGCGTCGTGCGCGAGACGCCGAGCGCGCGCGACGCCTCGGCCATCCGCCAGCGGTGCGCGTTCAGCGCCGCCACGATCGCGGCGCGATCGGGGCCGCGCTGGCCGCGCGCCGCCGCCGCATCCCGCGTTGCGGGCGGCGCCGGGGCGGGCTCGGCGGCGGCGCTCGCCGCCGGCGCCTCCGCCTCGCCGCGCACCTCGGGCGGGAGGTCCTCCGGCTGGAGCGTCTGCCCCTGCGCCACGGTGCTCGCGTACTCGAGCGCGTTCTCGAGCTCGCGCACGTTGCCGGGCCAACGGTAGGAGAGGAGGACGCGCAGCGCGTCCGGCGCGAAGCGCAGCGCGCGCCCGCTCCGGTGGCCGATCTGCGCGATCAGGTACCGCGCCAGGGGCTCGATGTCCTCGCGGCGCTCGCGGAGCGGCGGGATGTGGATGGGGAAGACGCGGAGCCGGTAGTAGAGGTCCTCGCGGAAGCGCCCCTCGGCCACGCCGCGGCGCAGGTCGCGGTGCGTCGCCGCGATCACGCGCACGTCGGCCGACACCGAGCGGCTGTCGCCGACCCGCTCGAACGCCCGCTCCTGGATGACGCGCAGGAGCTTCGCCTGGAGGTGCGGCGGGAGATCGCCGATCTCGTCGAGGAAGATGGTCCCCCCGGTGGCGAGCTCGAATCGCCCCACCCGGTCCCGCATCGCGCCGGTGAACGCCCCGCGCACGTGGCCGAACAGCTCGGACTCGAGCAGCGCCTCGGGGAGCGCGGCGCAGTTGAGGGCCACGAACGGACCCTGGCGCCGGGCGGAGCTGGCGTGGACGGCCTGCGCGATGACGCCCTTCCCGACGCCGCTCTCCCCGGTGATGAGCACCGTCACCTCGGAGTGCTGCAGGCTCTCCGCGAGCTTCATGACGCGGAGCATGGGCCGGGACCTGGCGATCACGCCGGCGAAGGCGGTCGGCGCCCCGCTGCGCGTCGCCTCGTCCTCCTCCGCGGGCCGCAGCACCACGAGGAAGCGCGCCTCCTCGTCGCACGCGTCGACCACGTGCTCGAGCGGTGCGGCGGAGACGGAGACGAGCCGCGAGCCGGCGGGCTCGGCCGGGAGGAACGCGCGCCACCCCTCGCGGCGCTCCCCCCCCGCGAGCGCCTGCCGCATGGGGCCGGCCGCCCCGAACAGCTCCTCGCCGAGGAGCTCCGTCACGGGCCGGCCGCTGTAGCGCTGCACCGCGCCGGGGCCGAGCAGCGCGTCGAGGCGCGGCGAGACGTGCCGGATGCGGTACTCACCGTCGAGCGCGAGGCAGACGCGCCCGAGCGAGCCGAAGGCCGCCGATACCGCCTCGAACGCGACCTGCTTCGCGTCGCACTGTTCGCCGCGCGCCATGTCGGTGAGCCGATTCTGCCGCCTCCGGTTCGCGCCGGTCAAAGCCGGCGCCCGTCGACGGCCGGCCCGCTCCCCTGCCCGCCGGACCTCTCGCGCCCGCGGGGCAGGTACGGCGCCAAAAAGGCCCCGACCGCCTGGAGAGGAGGGACGGTCGGGGCCCCGGCGCCGCTCGCGGAGCGTCGCCGCGGTCAGCAGCCCGCGGTCTTCCGGAAGTAGGTGCTGAGGTTCTTCCCGGCCTTAAACTCGTACCTGCACTTGATCTCGTCGCCCTCGACGATGCGGTGGTCCTTGAACTTGTCGAGGGTGAGCTTGTCGTTGACCGTGATGTCCACCTCCTTCTCGGACTTGTTGTCCTTGAGGGTGGCGGTGGCGGTCTTGGCGTCGGGGCCCGAGATGTCGAGGTGGGTGATGACGCCCACCATTTTCAGCTCGTCGGCCAGGGCGACGCCGCCTCCGAGCGCCAGGATCCCCAGCGCCAGGCGCAGCACGACGAGCAACGTGGCAGCGGCTCTCTTCATGTCGGACTCCTCGGCCCGCGGGCCCTACTGCTTTGCACTGCTCGGCTGGACACCTTCGGACGAATGCCTGGCCGGGGTGGCCCGTGGCTCGCGCCACGGGCCCCAGCCGCGCTGCTACAGCCTGACCTCGAAGGTCGCGTAGATGTCGTGCGCCCACCGGACCGGCGCGAACATCTGGGCGTTCATCGGGCTCGCCGTCAGATCGGTCATCTTGACCGGGGCGCCGATCCAGTTGTTGCTGCCGGTGTAGGTGAAGTCGTAGTACTGGTAGCCGACTCGGAAGAACGTCTTGCTCACGAAGGACGCGATCGGAGCGAGCGGGAGCTCCTGGATGAGGTAGGCCTCGTACACGTCGCCGCGCGTGCCGAGCTTGCTCGTCCACATGTCGTCGGCGGCGGGACTGAAGGGCGTCCAGTACTGGGACCCGTGGTTGTACTCGCCGCCGATCTTCGTCCCGAACGGCAGGTCGTAGCGCAGGCCGGCGTAGGCCGCCCATCCGGTGTGACTGCTCGTGTCGGTCCCGTTGACGAGGAGGCCGGCGCCGGAGTCGGGCGAGCCGGGGCCGGCGAGCAGCGCATGGTTGCCGTTCGGGTGGGTGATGCTCACGCCACCGCTGGCGAACCAGGTGAGGTTGCCAGGGCCGAAGTCCTTGATCGTGCTGAGGATGTCGGCGCCATACCAGTCCATGTTGCCGAGCTGGTTGCCGACGTTGTTGGGGTTGTCGAAGATGTTGAACCCGCGGTTCCACTGCGTATCGAAACGGAACGGATCGGTGTCGATCCACACCACGTTCACGCCGACCATATCGGTGTTGGTGAGGTTGTTGCGGTTGCCGAAGGCGGGCGAGATGTTGTACCCGGAGTCGAAGCCGCGGCCGTAGCAGAGCTTCGCGAACATGCCCGGCAGCGCGCTGATCTCGGGCGCGACGCCGAGGGTCATCCCGTCGAACGCGTAGTCGACGAGGAGCCCGGGGACGCCGCCGACGCCGGGGCGCTCACCGTTCTGGCGGACGTGGGTGGGCGAACCGCCGGTGGATGGACGGCGCCCGACGGAGAACCAGATCGGCTGGCCGGCGATGTTGTTCCAGGTGGCGTACACCTGGTCGACGCGCAGCGTGTTGTCGAGCGGGATGTGACCGATGTTGCCGTCGAGCACGAACGTCCGGTCGGCGAAGAACCCGGCGTTGGTCGCCTGGGCGGTCTGCATCCCGAACGTCTTGTACATGAGCAGCCGCGCGGTGAAGGTCACGTCTTCGGTCGCCTTGGCCTTGATGTTGAGGCCGAAGCGATTCGTCATGAGCGTGTCCTGCTGTGGGTAGTAGTGAGGCGTGAGCACCGGCGCGGTCGCCGGGCCCATGAACTGGTAGTAATCCGGCACCCCGCCCTTCAGCGAGTCGAGACGGAACCGGTAGTCGCCGCCGATGCTCAGCCAGCGGCCGAGGGACTTGTCCTCGGTCCTCTTGACCTGCTTCTTCAGCGCCTCGACCTGCTTGGCGAGCTCGTCCACCTTCTTCTGGACGTCCTGGTCCTTGTTCTGGGCGTTCTGTTCCTCGGCCGGCGCGTAGAAGGGGAGCGCCAAGCTAACCGCCGCCACGCCTGCCATCAGTGCTCGAAGGGCTTTACGCATCCGGTGTCCTCTCGTCGTTCGGTGATGGGGGCCTGCGGCCCGCGTCACACAAAGGTGCAGGCAGCGTGCCTGTCGCTTTGCGAGCGAGATCAGGTGGTTCGACTCTTCGTCCGGGATGCGGCCCGAGACGTTCTGTTTCGCGGCCGTTACACGATGTTCCCCGAAACGCGACGTACCGTCGCGTTCGCCCTTCGACGGGTTAAGACGAGCGGGAAACGCGGATCAGTGGACGACGTTCATCGCGCGCGCGCGGCGGAGGTCGAGCTTCGCCTCGTCGTACGCCTTCGCGTCCCTCGGCACGGGGACAGAGAAGTCGCCGGGGACTTCCCAGACGTCGAGGTACACCCACGGCGCGAACGCCGAGACCTGGTAACCCTTCTCCGCGACGATGGGTTCGCGGGCCTTGATGCCTTCGATCCGGAGGCCCTTGCGCGACGCAACGACCGTGTGCTCGCCGGAGAAGGGCTCGGCGCCGGGATCTTCGTAGTCCCACGTCACCTTCTGGATCTGCGCGCCGGTCGCGCGATCGCCGTGGCAGGAGTCGCAGTCGCGCGCCTTGCCGAGCTTGTGCGACAGCTTGTCGAGCTGGATCCAGGTGAGGGCTTTGACGTTGCTCGGCAGGCCCTCGTGCAGTCCGGTATACGCCCAGGCGTCGTCGGTGCGCTGGCTGTCCGGCAGCGCCGCCGGGTACCTCCAGTGCAGGCCGCGCTCGAACGGCGCCGCCTTCTGGTTCATTGCCGCCATGGGATACGGCTTCACCGGGATCCAGCGCCCCCGCTGATCCTTCAGCAGGATCGGCTCCGGCATGACGCCGTAATAGGCCTTGAACTTGAAGAAGGGCGTCGCGGCGCCGGCGATGTCGCCGGGGCCCCAGTACGTCCCCTGGTATCCGGCCACCCGCTGGATGTGACACGCCTCGCAGGTCACGCTCCGGTGGAGCGAGGCGGCGTGCCGGGCGACGGCCGGCGCGTGGCACTGGACGCAGGAGCCCTCGGCCTGTCGCACCACGGTGCCGTGACCCAGCTTCGGGTTCGTCCTCGTGCTCTCGTGGCAGTCGAGGCATCCCACGTTGGCCGCGACGTGCACGTCCGGCGCGTTGCCCTCCGGAAACGAGAACGGGCCTCCGTAGTAGCCGGCGCCGCGCCGCCGGTCCTCTGGTCCCGCGTGGCAGACGCTGCCGCGGCCGTTGCCGTAGCAGGCCAGCGACGGCGGCGTCCTCGCGAAGGTGTGGGGGCCGGCAGTCCGGTCGCGCGGATCGCTGGGGCGCGGGTCGAAGTGGCAGTCGAGACACCCGACGTGGCAGGTGTTGCAGGCCCGCTGGTTGATCCGGTGGCTCTCGGCCGAGATCGGCACCGCCGTGTTCGCCTGGATCGCCTCGTAGTTGCCCTCGAACCACGGGCCGCAGTTGTGCGGGCCTCGCCGGCGCTCGGTGAAGCCCTTGTACTGACTCTGCTTCGCGTTCGTGCCCATCGCGCTCTTCTCGAACTCCTCGAGCTCCCGCGGGTGGCAGGCGCCGCATGTCCTGCGGAGCGTGTCGAAGTTCTGGGTGAGCGTGTCGGCCCGCTTGTCGTGCCACTGGATCGCGACCGCCGAGTCGTCGCGGGTCATCTTGCCGCCCCGCTCCGCCGCGACGAAGAGCTTGTTCGCCGGGTTCGTCCCATACTGGAGAGGGTATTTCCGCGGCGTGGTCACGTCGGCGGCGAGCGCCTTCTTCTTCACGATCTGGAGTCGCGCCAGCCCGCGGTGTGCCTCCTCCTTCGTGGCCGCCCCGGGATCGCCCAGGTGGCACTGGGCGCAATCGGCCGCCATTCTCGTCTGGGCCTCCACCTCCTGCGGCGTGACCGCGAAGTGAGGGAACCCCATCTCCTTCATCTTGCGGGGATCGCCGTGACAGGCGACGCAGCCGCCGCCGGCCGCGAGCGCCGCCGCGGGCGCGGCGGAGGCCAGCACGGCGATTGCAGCCGCGAGCGCGGCGACCGAGCGCATGGCTTTCCTCCGGCATCGAGGAGAAGCCCGCGCTCCGGTTCCCTCGGGCATTTCACTCCAGCCCGGCGGTCCGCATGCGCCGCCAGAGCGTGCTCCGGCTCACCCCGAGCGCGCGGGCGGTCTCGAGCCGGTTCCAGCGGTGCGCCTCGAGCGCCCGCTGCAAGGAGACGCGATCGTCGTCTAACGCGGCGGGCCCGGCGTCGAGCCTCGACGGCGCGGCTGCCGGCTCCGGCGCCGGCGCCCCCCGCTCCGGCGGCGCGACAACCTCGGGCGGCAGGTCCTCGGGCTGGAGCGTCTGGCCGAGGCACACGGTGGCGGCGAACTCGAGGGCGTTCTCGAGTTCCCGGACGTTGCCAGGCCAGTCGTAGGACATGAGCGCGCGCAGCGTCTCGGGCGAGAAACGGAGCGCGCGCCCGGTGCGGGCCCCGACCCGCCCGAGCAGGTAGGTCGCGATCGGCTCGATGTCCTCGCGCCGAGCGCGCAGGGGCGGCAGCTCGATCGGGAAGACCCTCAGGCGGTAATAGAGATCCTCGCGGAAGCGCCCCTCCGCCACCGCCCGGCGCAGGTCGCGGTTGGTGGCCGCGATGATCCGCGCGTTCGTCTGGCGCGTCGCCCCATCGCCGACCCGTTCGTAGGTGCGCTCCTGCAACACCCGCAGCAGCTTCACCTGCAGGTGCAGCGGCACGTCCCCCACCTCGTCCAGGAACAGCGTCCCCTCGTTCGCCAGCTCGAAGCGGCCGGATCGGTCCCGGACCGCGCCGGTGAAGGCACCCCGCACGTGCCCGAACAGCTCGCTCTCGAGCAGGTCCGCCGGCAGCGCCGCCGCGTTCAGGGCCACGAAAGGGCCGCTCTTGCGCGGAGAGTGGGCGTGGAGGGTCCGCGCCATCACTTCCTTGCCTGTCCCGCTCTCGCCGGTGATGAGGATGGTCGACTCGCTGTGCTGCAGCGTCTCGACGAAGCGGAAGATGCGCGCCATCGCCTGCGATCGGCAGACGAGGCCGGGCCCGGCGATGGGCTCGCGGCTGCCGGCGCAGGCCGGGTCGTCCTCGGCCGGCCTCAGCACGAGCAGATAGACCGCGCGCGGATCGCACACTCCGTGCAGATCGTGCCGTAGCGGCGCCGCGGTGATGGAGAGTAGCCTCGTCGAGCCGTTCCCGGCGTGCAGGAGGGCCCGCCAGCCCTCGCGCTTCTCGCCGGCGGCCAGCGCCTGCCGCAGCGAGCTGCCTGGCGCGAACAGCTCCGGCCCGAGCACCGTCTCGATGGGCTCGCCGCTGATCCGCTGGGCGGCGCCCGCCCCGAGCAGCACGTCCAGCTCGCTCGAGACGTGGCGAACCCGGAACTCGGCGTCGAGCGCCATGCAGACGCGTCCGAGCGAGCCGAACGCGGCGCTCACCGCCGCGAACGCGACGTCACGGACAGGCTCGCTCACGACGACCTTCTGCATTCCGCTCCATGTTTCCGAAATGCTCCGGAGTCAGCAAGACGGAGCCCCCCGTCAGAGATCGGCCGACCGAGGGCTCATTGCGGGTGATGTGCCGGGACGGAAACCCCTGGCACGACTGGATTTCGGCGTGCGCTCGCGGCTCCTTTCCTGAAACGGCGCGCATCACCTTGCGACAACACGTCGCAGGCGGGCCACCTCACGTCTTGCCGCTTTCGGGGAGCGCGCACCAAGCCGATCCGCTCTCGTTGTGGGTCGGACTGCAAGTCCGACGCGAGCTCCGAGCCCTTCGGTCCGCGAGGCGACGACGCGACACCAGAGTGAGAGCCAGGCCGACGCGGATGGATTCGCGCGGCGTGGACCGCGACTTGCGACGAATCGTGGCAGCCCAGCTTGGCTCCGATGGACGTGTATTCTGAACCACGGAAGATGCGGATGAGATGGGACGTGATCGGCACGGTCGCCGCGCTCGGGTTCGCCCTCACCCCGGTGGGCGCACACGCGGCGCCGCTGAGCCTCGAGGACGCCATCCGCGGGGCGTGGGCCCGCAACCCGGGTCTCGCGGCAGGCGAGGACCTGGTCCGCGCGGCGCGTGAGGACGCGGCGGCGGCGCGCGACGCGCGGCTTCCGACCCTCTCCTTCTCCGCCAAGGGCATCGTCACCGACGAGCCGATGATGGCGTTCGGCATCAAGCTCAACGAGCAGAAGATCACCGAGGCCGACTTCACGCCCGCCCGCCTCAACGCGCCCGACCCGGTGGGCGGGGTCGGGCTCGGCGCGTCGGTCGTGCAGCCCATCTACGTGGGCGGCCGGATCACCGCCGGGCGGCGCGCCGCCGAGGCGCAAGCCGGCGCGGAAGCGCGCTCCCAGGAGCGGCGCCGCGACGAGATCGCGCTGAGGGTCGTCGACGCCTACTTCGGGGCGCAGGTGGCGGATCAGGGGCTGCGCTTCGCCGAAGACGCGCTCCAGCACGCGATCGAGACCGAGCGCTTCGTCCGTTCCCGCAACCAGCAGGGCCTCGCGCTCGAGGCCGACCTGGCGCGCGCCACCGCCTTCCGGGCGCAGGCGGAGGCCGACCGCGCGACGGCGCGGCAGCGGGTAGCCTCGGCCCGCTCGGCGCTGGTGCTCCTCGCCGGCGACGAGGTGGCGGATGCCGAGCTCTCGACGCCGGTGGAGCACGCGCCGACCGGCGCGCCGCGCAGCGGTGCGGCCCCGGCGGCGGCGCCTTCGGCGCTTTCGCTCGCTGACGCGAGCGACCGCCGGCTTCGC
>Ga0318497_10000191_pt1 | contig 18320 bp, 18 predicted proteins | sample GRESIP109b1f23_FD_203754 | JGI IMG/M metagenome (GOLD analysis project Ga0318497, IMG submission 203754) | Tropical soil microbial communities from Luquillo Experimental Forest, Puerto Rico - GRE.SIPMG.109b1f23 | ecosystem: Environmental > Terrestrial > Soil > Tropical forest > Bulk soil... | reverse complement strand
GGTGACGGCGGGCCAGAGCACGGCGGGGACGAGCGCGAAGGCGAGCCCGAGCATCGCCATCGAGAGCTGCAGCGGCAGGCTCGTGTACGTCATGAGGAGGAAGGGCGGGACGAGCAGCGCCGACCCGATCGCCATGAGCAGCGCGCGCTTCCCGATCCGGTCCACCACGTAGCCGAAGATCGGCATGCCGATCATCGACAGGAGCGGAAGGACGCTCTTCAGGCTCCCGGCCGTGTCGTTCGAGACGCCGTGGTAGTCGGTGAGGAACAGGTTCGCGAACGTCCGGAACGGGAAGATGGTCGCGTAGAAGCAGACGCACAGGCCGACGACCCACCAGTACGCACGGTCGAACCGCACGAGGTCGCCCCAGACCAGCTTGTCGGTCGCCCCGGCGCGCGCCATGCCGTAGCGGCGCGCCGCGTGGGCCTCGAGCGACGCGTAGACGATCGCGAAGAGCAGCCAGGCGACGCCGAGCCCGGCGGCGAGGAGGAGCGGCGGCTGCCAGGAGCGGAAGAGCGACTCCATGTTCGGCGACCAGTCCGCGGCGTACGACCCGAGCCGGGCGATGAGGAGCTGGATCGCGAGCGCGAACGAGATCTCCTTCCCCTTGAACCAGCGGCCGATGACCGTCGTCGCGGCGACGATGAAGCTCTCCGAGCCGACGCCGAGGACGAACCGGCCGGCGAGCATGCCGTACGCGGGCGCGCGCGGCACGAGCACCGGCCCGAGCGCGATGAGCACGCTCCCCGCCGCGCCGATCGCGCCGAACAGCACGGCCGACCGCGCCGTCCCGAGCCGGTCGATGAGCACGCCGCCCGCGATGAGCGTGAGGAGCGCCGCGACGTTGTAGGCCGTGTCGAGGAGGCCGACCTGCTCGCCGGTGAACCCGAACGTCTTCTCGAGGAGCGGCGTGACCGGGTACAGCGCGTCGAAGACGTAGTAGTTCCCGAACATCGCCAGGCTGCAGGCGACGAGGACGAGCCAGCGGTACCCGCGCGCCGGCTCGACGCGCGCGGGAGGCTTCGAGGCGGCGGCGTCGTTCATGGCCGCGGAAGATACCGCGGAAGGAGGGGTGGCGCGCGGCCCTCGACTCCCCGTTCGGCTTCAGTGGATGTGCTGCGCGGGGACCTCGCCCGGCGGCGCGCGCCCGGGGCGCGGCGCCTCCTCGAGCGTCTGCCCGTGCGACTCGACGTACGCGGCCTCCTCGGCGGGCGAGAGCGACGGATCCCCCGCGCCCGCGCCGAGCGGGACGCCGCGGGAGGCCGCGAGCGCCGCCTCGCCCTCGGCCGGAAGCGCGGGCGGGGGGCCGTGCGCCGCGCGCGCCGCGGCGATCGCCTCGATCACCTCCCGCCCCTCGGGCGGCGTCGCGACGTCCGGGAAACCCTCCGGCGCCGGGACGCGCCAGGACGGCGGCACGCCGCCGCGCGCGAGCGTGAGCAGGTCCCGGTCCGAGCGCGCGACGACGAGCACCCCATCGCTCGCGCTGCGCGCCTCGTCGTACCGGACGACCCAGCTGCTCCTGAACAGGATCGGGAAGCCGCGCGCGACCTCGAACCCCTCGTCGTACAGGGTCGTCACCCGGCCGAGATCCTTGCCGTCGACGTCCCGGACCGGCTGGCCCAGGCGGACCCCATTCCGTTCCTCGAGCTTCGCCATGCCCCACGCTTAGAGCCGCGGCCTCGCGCGGGCCACCCGCGCGTGGGGCGAGCGCCGTCCTGGACGGCGAGCAGGGCGGCGGCCGCCCTCCGCCGGGAGGCGGGAGGGCGCAGCCGCCGCCGCAGGGCGCTTCCTACGCCGGCCGCTTCACGCGCGCGGCGCGGACCTTCGTGACCTTGCGCGGATCGCCCTCGGCGATCGTGAACACCCAGCCACGCCAGAGGAAGCGATCGCCCTTCGCCGGGATCGCGCCCGCGATCGAGTTCAGGAACCCGGCGATCGTCTCGAAGCCCTGGTCCTCCGGGAGATCCGCCGAGGCGGCGCGGTTGAACTCGGCGATGGGCGTCGCGCCCTGCACCGTGAACGTGCCGTCGCCGTGGGACTCGACCGCGCGCCCCTCGTCCTCCTCGAACTCGTCGCCGATCTCGCCGACGATCTCCTCGAGCACGTCCTCGAGCGTGCAGATGCCCATCACCCCGCCGTACTCGTCGACGACGAAGGCCATGTGGAGCTTGCGCTTCTGCATCTCGCGGAGGAGCTGCTCGACCGGCTTCGACCAGGGGACGAAGTGAGCCGGGCGGAGGAGGTCGCGGAGCACGATGAGCTCCGGGTGCTGGAGCATCGGGACGAGGTCGCGCGCGTGGAGGACGCCGATGATCTGGTCGAGGCTGTCCCGGTAGACCGGCATCCGCGAGTGCCCCTCCTCCGCGAGCATCCGGATGATCTCGGAGGCCGGGGTGTCGATCTCGATCGCGACGATGTCGGTGCGCGGGACCATCACGTCGCGCGCGACCTTCTCGCGGAACTCGAACACCGCGTGGATGAGCTCGGTCGTCCCCTCCGCGCCCTGCGCGCGGGCGTACTCCGCGAGCGCCCGCTCCATCTCGTCGAGCGGCGGCGGCGGGTTCGAGAAGCGGGCGCGCCGCCCCGCGAGGGCGCGGGCGAGCACGGCGAGCGGCCGGAACGCGAGGCGCAGGACGCGGAAGGTCGGCGCGAGCGCGAGGGCGATCGACTCGGCGTGCGCCGCGCCGAGGCCGCGCGCGCCCGCGGCGGCCGGGAGGGAGATGAGCGAGGTGAGGATCGCGGCCACGGCGCCGGCGACCGCGGGGTGGGCGGGAGCGACCGCGAACCCGGCGCTGGCCGCGAGGAGGAAGGCGAAGAGCGTGGAGAACGTCACGACCGCACGGAGCGTGAATGCGGTCGCCTCCGGCTCGGCGACCAGCGCGCCGAGCGCCCGGGCGTGCCGCCCCGCCCCGGGCGCGGCTGCGAGCTCCTGGGCGCGCGGGACGCCCATCGCGACCAGCGCCGCCTCGAGCGCGGCCGCCACCGCGCGCACCGCGAGCAGCGCGGCGGCGCCGCCGGCGAACGCGAGGAACTCGCTGACGAGGGGGCCGTCCATCGCGGCGCTACCCTAGCAAAGGTGCTATAAGGCCGCGCATGGTGAAGAAGGCGCGCGTGTACGTCACGCTCAAGCGGGGAGTGCTCGACCCCCAGGGCTCGGCGGTGAACCGGGCGCTCCACGCGATGGGCTACGGGGAGGTCTCGGACGTCCGCCTCGGCAAGCTCATCGAGGTGACGCTCGACCCCAAGGTCCCGGAGGCGGAGGAGCGGACGCGGCTCGAGGAGATGTGCCGGAAGCTCCTCGCCAACACGGTCATCGAGGACTTCCGGATCGAGCTGTAGGAGAGAGGCAATGCGGGTCGGGATCGTCACGTTCCCCGGATCGAACTGCGACCACGACGTGTGGCACGTGCTGCGCCACGTCGCCGGCGCGCAGCCGCAGTACGTCTGGCACAAGGACCGGCTGCCCGCCGGGCTCGACGCGGTGATCCTGCCGGGCGGCTTCAGCTACGGCGACTACCTGCGCTGCGGCGCGCTCGCCCGCTTCTCGCCGGTGATGGAGGACGTGGTCGCGTTCGCGCGCGGGGGCGGCCCGGTGCTCGGCATCTGCAACGGGTTCCAGATCCTCTGCGAGTCGGGGCTCCTCCCCGGCGTCCTGATGCGGAACGCGTCGCTCAAGTTCGCCTGCCGCGACGTGGTGCTGCGGGTCGAGGGGGCCGAGACGCCCGTCACGCGCGGCGTCGCCGGGCGCGAGCTCGTGATGCCGATCGCCCACGCCGAGGGGAACTACTTCGCCGACGAGGAGACGCTGGCCCGCCTCGAGGGCGACGGGAGCGTCGTGTTCCGCTACGTGGGCGGGGCGCCGAACGGCGCGGCGCACGACATCGCCGGCATCTCGGGCGGCCCGCGCCGGAACGTGGTCGGCCTCATGCCGCACCCGGAGCGCGCCGCCGAGGCGATCCTCGGCCGCGAGGACGGGCGGGTGCTGTTCGAGTCGCTCGCGCACAGCGTGCTCCAGGCGGCGTAGCGAGCCCGGCGCGCGCAGCCTGCTTACATCCACCATCGTGCAGGTCGACATCGCGGGCCCCGCGGGCCGGCTGGAGGCCCTCCTCGAAGAACCCGATCCGTCGGTCGCGGGCGCGCGCGCCGGCGAGCCCGCGCGGTTCGCGGCGCTCGTCTGCCACCCGCACCCGCTCCCCGGCGGCACGATGCACAACCACGCGACCTACCGGCTCGCGAAGGCGGTCCGCGCGCGGGGCGGCGCCTCGCTCCGCTTCAACTACCGCGGGGTCGGCCGCAGCGCGGGGGCCTACGACGCCGGGCGCGGCGAGGCCGACGACGCGGCGGCCGCGCTCGCCTGGCTCGCGGCCGAGCGGCCGACGACACCGCTCCTCGCCTGCGGCTTCTCGTTCGGCGCCTGGGTGGCCGCGCGCGCGGGCGGCGCCGATCCGCGGGTGCGCGGGCTCCTGCTCGCCGGGCTCGCGATCCGCTCGCCCGACCTGGACGCCATCCGCGACGCGACGGAGATCACCGCCCTCGAGAAGCCGATCGCGGTGCTCCAGGCGGCCCGGGACGAGCTGGGCGCGCCGAGCGAGATCGAGGGCCTGCTCGCCGGGTCGCGCGGCCCGCGCCGGCTCACGGTCGTGCCGCGCTGCACGCACCTGTTCACCGAGGACCTCGCGGCGCTCCAGCGCGAGGCAGAGGAGGCGCTCGCCTGGCTGCTCGGGGAGGGAGCGTGATCGACGCGCACCGCACGGGCGACGTGCTCCTCGGGGCCTCGGACGATCTCGTCCGGCTCTGGCGAGCGGCGCGGCTGCGCGGCGGCCCGCGCGGCCCGAGCCGCATCGACTCGCTGGTCGAGGCCTTCCTCCGGGCAGCGGGGGACGCGCTCGTCCGGGGTGCCCCCGCGGCGCCGGCGGCCAGCGGCCTCGCGGGCCTCGCGCGGCTCGACGCGCGCGACGTCGACCGCTCGCGGCAGGAGATCGACCAGGAGTGGACGGCGCTCGCCCAGGTGCTTGCCGCCGCGGCCGAGGCGATCGGCTCCGATCCGGCCGCCCGCGCCGAGCTCGCCGCCGCGGTCGAGGCGGCCCGCGCGGCGACCGCGGCTGCGCTTCAGCGCGCGGACCCCACGCGGATCGTCATCATCTGGGAGTGGACGGCCGGAGCGTGAACCGAGCGAGGGCTCGCCCTACATCGGCGCGGCGTGGCGGCTCGGCTCCACCTGGGCCGAACCCGGCTCCTCCTGCGCGTGTGCGCGGATGACCGAGAGCAGCTCTTCGAGGTCGAACGGTTTCTGGATGAACCCGGCGGCGTCCATGCCGGAGACTCGGCCGAGCGCCGACAGCACGACCACGGGGATGTCCTGGATGTCCGGGTCGTCCTTCTGCGCCGCCCGGAACTCCCAGCCGTTCATGCCCGGCATCATCAGGTCGAGGAGCACGATGCTCGGGTGCACCGCGCGCGCCGTCCGGAGCGCCTCCGCTCCGTCGCGCGCGCCATGGACGACGTACCCCTCGTCCGAGAGCACCTCGGCGACGGCCTCGCGGATATCGTTCTCGTCGTCGACGACCAGGACCGAGACCATTCTGCCCTAGGGATAGGTCCGGATGACCGCGGGTGCAAATTCGCTGACTCGGCGCGTCGGGGGGCGCCCCAAACGCGCCCCGCCCCACGGCGCTGCCGGCGAGCGGGCGGCGGCTCGTTCACGTCCCGGCGAACTGCACACCGTCGAAGACGAGCGTCGGGGTTCTCATCGCTGAGTACGGGTAAGGGTCGTTCCCGATCGCGGCGAGCGTGTTCCAGAGCTCGAGGTGATTCCCCGAGACGTTCATCTCGCCCACCGGCTCGGCCACGCGCCCGCCGCGCACGCGGAACCCCCGCACCCCGAGCGAGAAGTCGCCCGTCGTCCCGTTCGAGTTTCCTCCCAGGAAACCCGTGACGAGGACGCCCTCCCCGACGGCGGCCATGAGCTCGGGCTGCGAGCGCTCGCCGAGCTTCCAGGCGAGGTTCGAGCTGCGCGCCGTCGTCGGCCGCATCCCCAGCTTCCGACCGTAGTAGGTGTCGACGTAGTAGCTGCGGAGCACGCCCTGCTCGAAGACCGGGAACGGCCGCGCGGCGAGCCCCTCGCCGTCGTAGAGGCGCGAGCCGAGGCCGCGCGGGACGAGCGGGTCGTCGCGCAGGTCCAGCCGGGCGCTCCCCACCGCCGCGCCGAGCTTCCCGTCCAGGAACGACCGCTTCTGCTGGATCGCGGCGGCGGCGAGCGGGCCGAAGAGCGCGCCGACGAGCCGTCCGGCCGCGCGCGCGTCGACGATCATCGGCATCACGGCCGACTCGCCCTTGCGCGAGCCGATCCGGGCGATCGCCCGCTCCGCGGCGCGGCGCCCGATCGCCTCGGGCGGCTCCATCGCCGCGCGGAAGCGGCCGCCCGACGCGGCGTACTCCTCCGGGCGGCGGCCGTCGGGATCGAGCACCGTCACCTCGGCGCCGATCCAGAAGTCGGTCCCGCTCCTCGTTCCCTCGAAGCCGTTCGTGTGGACGAGCGCGCTCTCGGAGCGCGTGTCCGACGCGCTGGTCGTGATGGAGAGGATCGCCCCCGCGCCCGGGACCGCGCGAGCCGCCGCCTCGATCGCCTCGGCCGCGCGCCGGCGGTCGGTGGCGGAGAGGTCGGCGTAGCCCGGATCGTCGAGCTCGAGGTCGACCCGAGCCTGCCCGCGGTAGAGCTCCGGCTCCGGGAGGCGGCGGTGCGGATCGGCCGCGAGGGTCCGGGCGAGCGCGACCGCGTCCTCGACGAAGCGCTCGAGCGCCTCGGGCCTGAGGTCGCTCGTCGAGACCGAGGCGTAGCGGCCGTCGACGTAGAGATCGAGCCCGAGGCCGCGCGTCGTCGCCTCGCTCACTTTCTCGACCTTGCCGTCGCGCCAGGCGAGCTCGACGTGGCGCGCGCGGTAGGCGCCGACGGCCGCGTCGCCCGCGCCCCTGGCGCGCGCGAGCGCCGCCGCGCGGCGCGTGATCTCGAGGAGGTCCATGTCGTCCTTTCAGGAACCGCGGCCGCCGACGGTCATCGACGACACGCGCACGGTGGGCAGCCCCTGCGAGACCGGCACGCTCTGGCCGTCCTTGCCGCAGGTCCAGCCGCCCTCGTCGATGGCGAGGTCGTCGGAGACCATGTCGACCTTGAGCAGCGCGTCGGGGCCGTTGCCGATGATGTTCACGTCCTTCACCGGCCGCGTGAGCTTCCCGTCCTCGATGAGGAAGCCGTTCTTCACGTAGAACGTGAAGTCGCCCGCGCCGATGTTCACCTGGCCGTTCGAGAAGTTCATGCAGTACACGCCCCGCTTCACCGAGCGGATGATCTCCTCGGTGCGGTGGGGTCCGGGCAGCATGTAGGTCGAGCGCATGCGCGGGAGGGGCGGATACCGGTAGCTCTCGCGCCGGCCGTTCCCGGTGGGCTGGACGCCGTAGTGGCGCGCCGAGATCGCGTCGTGGAGGTAGGTCGCGAGGACGCCGTCGTCGACGAGGACGGTGCGGCCCGCGGTGTTCCCCTCGTCGTCGACGTTGATCGCGCCGCGCGCGCCGGCATTGGTCGCGTCGTCGACGATCCGCACGAACGGAGCGGCGATGCGCTTGCCGATCTTGTCTGCGTAGATCGAGACGCCCTTCCGGTTGAAGTCCGCCTCCATGCCGTGGCCGATCGCCTCGTGGAGGAGGATGCCGGACGAGCCGGCGGCAAGGACGACGGGCAGCTCGCCGGCGGGCGGCGTCACCGCGTCGAAGAGGATGGTCGTGCGATCGACCGCCTCCCTCACGATCCGATCGAGCCGCTCGGGCGTGTAGAACTCGAAGCCGGCGCGGCCCGCGACGTTGTAGCCGTTCTGCTCGCGCCGCCCGCCCGCCTCGGCGAGGACCGAGACGTAGAGGAGCGTCATCGGCTGGCGGTCCTCGGAGATCCGGCCGTCCGAGTCGGCGACCAGGATCGCCCCCGACTCGTCGCGGAGGAAGACGTTCACCTTGCGGATGCGCGGGTCGGCCGCAAACGCGCGCTCGTTCAGCCCGCCGAGGAGCGGCAGCTTCTCCTGCGGCCGGACCTCGTCCCAGGGGCGGACGAGGGGATAGCGATCGGGGAGGTCGCCCCGGACGTGGAAGCGGGAGGGGGCGCCGCGCGCGGGGCCGTCCGCGATCGCTGCGGCGGTGCGGGCGCACTCGAGCAGCGCGGGGAGCGAGAGGTCCTCGGTGTAGCCGTACCCGGTCTGGTCGCCCTTCACGACGCGCACGCCGACGCCCAGCTCGACGGTGGCGTAGGCGCGGTTCACGGCGCCGTCCTCGAGCCCGAGGTCCGACCCGACGCGGTGCTGGAAGTAGACGTCCGCGTGGTCGCCGCCGCGCCCGAGCGCCGCCTGGAGGGTCTCGGCGATCATCCGCTCGGTGACGCCGAACCGCGCGAAGTAGCCGATGCCCTCGCTCGGCCCGGGCGCGGGCGCGCCGCGGGGGGGCTGAATGGGTTGCATCGACTCTACATAACCCGGATCGACGCGCCCGGCTCGGGCGCGGGCGCCGGGGAGGCCCTTCGCCCCACGGGGGCGGACGCAGCGGGGGGCGGAGCGCGCTACAAATGGTGAATGCCCATCGTCCACCTCAACGGCACGGATCTGTATTACCGCGACGCGGGCGACCCGACCGCGAACGCGGTCGTGCTGCTGCACGCCTTCCCGCTCAACTCCGGGATGTGGCAACGCCAGATCTCCGCCCTCGGGGCCAAGCACCGCGTCGTCGCGCTCGACTACCGCGGGCTCGGGCAGTCGAAGCCGAGCGCCGAGCCATCCACCCTCCCCCGCCTCGCCGAGGACGTGCGCGCCCTGCTCGCCCATCTCCGGATCGAGCGAGCCGCCGTCGCTGGGCTGTCGATGGGCGGGTACCTCTCGTTCGAGCTGTATCGCCAGGCGCCCGGGCTCTTCCGCGGCCTCGTGCTCTGCGACACCAAGGCGACCGCCGACACGGAGGAGGGGAAGGCGATGCGCGAGAAGTTCGCGCAGACGGCGCTCGAGAAGGGGCTCGAGTGGGTGGCCGACGAGATGATCCCGAAGCTCCTCCGGCCCGACCCCGACCCGGCCGTCGCCCGCGAGGTCCGCGAGATCATCCGCCGCGGCACGCCCGCCGGCGTGGCGGCCGCCCAGCGCGGCATGGCCCTGCGTCCGGACTCGACGCCGACGCTCGCGAGGATCGCCTGCCCGACCCTCGTCATCGTCGGCGATCAGGACACGCTCACGCCGGTGAAGGACTCGCAGGTGATGGCGAAGGCGATCCCGGGGGCAAGGCTGGTCAAGGTGAAGGGCGCGGGCCACCTGGCAAACCTGGAACACGTCGAGGCGTTCGACCGGGCGCTGGTGGAGTTCGTGGAAGGGTTGGCGGCGTAGACCGTCGCGACTGGCGTGTCGGCCCTGGGAAGGGTCACGGGCCGGCGCGAGGGGACGCACGCTCGCTCGCCGGCACGTCCGCGTAACACCCGGCGATCTCGGCCAGCGCGTGCTCCGGGTGCGCCGGACGGCGGAGGACCATCACGAGGCACGGCAGGTAAGCCGCGACGACAAGCCATTCTGCCGACGTCGCCGCGTATGCCGAGAACGACTGCGTTCGGTAAACCTGGAACTGCGCGAGCCCGACGATGTGTGTCGCGGCGGCGAGGAGCGCCGCCTCCCAAAACGTCGACGCGACGAGGAAGAGCGGGAGGACATCACAGACGGCGTTCGTCTGCGGGATGCAGGCGAGCGCAACGAGGAGGCGCGCCTCGGGGCGACGCCAGCGGAGCAGCGCGAGGAGCAGGAGCGGACCGAAAGGCAGTCGCGTCACCGGCGCGACGAAGTGCAGCTCCCAGCCGCGGAACGTGCCGAGCCACCGCGAGATCCAGTCTGGCTGAAGCGCGAACGCGACCGCTGCGATCGAGACGCCGCCGACCACTGCCCACGCCGCGGCGCGCCGCGAGCGGCTACCCGCGAGCAGCGCGAGCCCGGTCGTGGGCTTCACGACGACGAGGCCGGCGAGCGGAGGCGTCAACGCCGCTGCGACCAGCGCGGGGGACCACTGGCGCCACATCAACGCCCATAGGAACGCGCCGCTCGCGAGCGCCGGAGCACGCGCGGCGCGGGTGCGTAGGATCGCGAACGTCAGCCAGCCCGCTGACAGCGCGATGAAGACGTCCGCAGCGAGCCGCAGAGGGAGGCGTGCGAGCGGAATCAGTGGGACGAACGCGAGCGCCGGGTACCACTGTGGCCACGGGCGGTCGAACGGGGCGCCCGGACCGACCGCGGCGAAAGGGTCTCGCCCGTCGAGCATCGCGCGCGTCGAGACGAGGATCGGTTCGACGTCCGTGAGTTCGTCGTGGCACGCGGAGTGGCGCGCGTACGACCAGGCGAGCACGACAGCCGCGACGGCAAGCGCACCCGCAAGGTCTCTTCGCAAGCCCGGGTGGTGCAGCGCTTCCGCCAGTGCGCCCCACAGGGCGCGGCGCGAAACGCTCGTCGCAGAGCCAGCCGAGGTGTGCTTGCGAATGGGCGCGCCCTCCACGTGCTCACGACCCAGCGTACGCCTTCCTGGACGCTGGACGCGCATTCGACCCCGCCCGAGACCGAGAGCTGTCTGCCCGGCTCGCGCTCCGTCGGGGGGCTCCGATCAAGACTGGGCCGTGGCGTCGATCCAACCCCCGAGGGGGCAGCGGGCAAGCAGCCTCACGTGAGCTACTTTGGGTGGCATGTCGTGCACGCCCGGCGCGCTCGCTCGACGTCTCGTCATCGCCGACGGTCACGGCCGCGGTTGGTTCATCGCGCTGTTTCTGTCCGTCATTCCCTCGCTGTGGATGATCCAGGTCCGGCCGGGACTCGCTGCGCCTTTCCGCGTGATGGGCATGCACGGCCCCGTGACGATCCCGAGCTATCTGCCCGGCGACTGCGTCCTGTACCGGGCCGCGGCCGCGTCATTGCTGGCGGACGGCGACCTCGACCTGCGGAACAACGTGGACTGGACGGTCGTCCGTGCGGAGGGCAACGTCGCGGTGTCGCAGAACGGTGCGTGGGTCCCGAAACATCCCCTGCTGCTGCCGATCCTCGCGCTGCCGCTCTTCGCCGTTGCAGGTGATCCGGGCCTGCTCGCGTTCAATCTTATGGAGCTCGCCCTCCTGGACGGCCTCGTGCTGTGGCTGGCGATGCGGTTCGTGCGCCCAGGTGTCGCGTTCGCGACCGCGCTCCTCTTCGCGCTCACGACGCTGCTTCGCCCGCTCGCGTACAACTTCTCCCCCGACGTGCTATCCAGCGTCCTCGTCGTCGGGGGGATCGCCGCATTGCTCGAGCGGCGCTTCGCGTGGTCCGGGTTGCTCCTGGGACTCTCCGTCGCAGCCAAGTGGACCAACGTCGCATTCCTCGTGCCCACGGCCGTCGCCGTCGTCGCGTCCGGGCGCTGGCGTGGGCTCGCGCGCTTTGCCACGGGCGTGGCGCCGGCGCTGCTGGCTCTCGCGTGCCTGAACTGGCACTGGTTCGGTTCACCTTTGGTTACACCCTACGATCGGGTGCTACCGGCTGCGGGCGACCCCGCCATCCGCGACGCGTTCGACGTTCCGTTCTGGCGAGGACTGTGGGCACAGCTGACGGACCCACGGCTCGGGCTTGTCGTCTCGGCGCCGCCCGTCCTCATCGCCGTGCCGGGGTTCGCGTTCCTGTGGCGGCGCTCGCGATCGGAGGCGCTGCTCCTCCTCTCCTGCGTCGTCCTTCAGATCGTCATCTTCGCGCCGTACCGCTACTGGTCGGCGTCCGTCGCCGGGCACCGGTTCCTGCTCACCGCGATCGTGCTCTGCGCACCCGCGGCCGCTCTCGAGCTGGAGCGCTTCGCAGACGCGCTTCATCGACGACGCCACCCCGCAGCGTGCACCGGCGCGCCTGGCTCTAGCGCTGCATGACCACCACACGCGCAGGGATGGGGACGCCTACGATCGCGGCATCGCCGCACAGACCCTGGAGCGTCGCGATCGCGCTCGCGTGTGTCGCGGTGGCTGCGAGCGAGACCATCGTGATCGTCCGCAACCTGCCGGCGCTCCGGGAGGCGGACTTCCTCGCGATCTGGGCCGGCGCCCGCGCGGCGCGCGCGGGGCTCCTCGAAGTGGCAGCGGACCCTCTCGCGTTCCGCACGTTCCAGGAGTCGCTCACGGGCCTGAAGCTCGACGCGCTCCACCCCTGGCTCTACCCACCGACGGCCCTGCTCGTGCTGTGGCCGCTCGCGTTCATGCCCTACGGCGTCGCCTTCGCTGTGTGGACGGCGGCGACCGCGCTGCCGTACCTCGCAGCGCTCCGCCGGGCGTTCCCGCCGAGCCGGGTGGTCGTGCTCGCCGGGCTCGCATCGCCTGCGGCGTTCATGACCGCCGTGAACGGCCAGACGAGCTTCCTCGCGGCGGCGCTGCTCGGATGGGGGCTGCTCCTCCTGAGGCAGCGGCCGCTGTGGAGCGGCGTGCTGCTCGGCGCCCTCGCCTTCAAGCCGCAGCTGGCCCTGTGCGTGCCGGTGGCGCTCGTCGCCGGTCGCCACTGGACGGCGCTGAAGGCGGCCGCGGTCACGGCCGCTGCGCTGGCGCTGCTGGCGACGTGGTGCTTCGGCGTGGGTGCGTGGACCGCCTTCGTGGACGTCCAGTCGCGGTTCGCATGGACGCTCATGGAGGACGGGCGGTTCGGGTACCACAAGGTCCAGAGCGTGTTCGCCGCGGTCCGGCTCGCGGGCGGCGGGATCGGGGTCGCGATGGCGGTGCACGCCGTCGTGGCGACGGCGATCGTCGCGTCGATCGCGTGGATCTGGTCCCGGCGCACGGTCCCGCACGAGCTCAAGGTCGCAGCGGTCCTGAGCGGCGGCCTCGGCGTCTCGATCTATTTCCTCGACTACGACATGGTCGCCGTCGCGATCGCCATCGCGCTCGTCGTCGCCCACGCGCTCCGGACGAGCTGGGGCCGGGCCGAGCTGGCCGTCGTCGCGCTCGCGGTCGTCGCGCCCGCCGTCTCGCGCCTCGTCGGCGAGGCGACGCACTTGAACGTCGGAGCCGTGTCGCTGCTCGCGCTGCACGCCATCGTGCTTCGTCGCGGGTGGGAGGTCGCAGGCGCGCCTGCGGTCCGAGACGGCGAGCCTCCCGTCGTGATCGCCACATGACGCTCGACGACATCGTCCCCGCGCTTCGCCGGGGCCGCTGGTACCGTGGCCCTCTCCTCCTCGCGGCGGCGACCTGCGCCGTCCTGCTGTGGCGCGCCGCAGCGGGCGCACTCGGCGCAGCCGTGCCCGCGTCGACGGAGGATCACTGGCGGTACTGGGCCGCGTGGCACCTCGCCTTCCGCGGTGCGGACCCGTACTCGGCGCAGGCGCTCGAGTCCGTCCGGCAGCTGATCCCCGGCCTCGGCCCGCAGCCAGCGGTGCTGTTCACGCCTCCCTGGGCCCTCCCGCTCGTGACGCCCTTCGCGCTGCTGCCGTACGAAGCGAGCCGCGTCGCGTGGTTTCTTGCGAGCATCTCCCTCGTGCTCGGGTCGGTTGCCGTCCTTTGGCGCGTGTTCGAAGGGCCGCGCGGGCAGATCGGCGTCGCCTTCGCCGTCGCGATGCTGTTCCCCCCGACGCTCCTCATGCTCCGGCAAGGCCAGATCGATCCGTGGATCGTCGCCGGCCTCGCCGGCTTCCTGTACTGGACCGAGATCGAGCGCCGCGACGCGCTCGCCGGGCTCTGCCTCGCGCTCGCCTCCGTGAAGCCGCAGCTGCTCGCGGGCGTGTGGATCGCCGGAGCGCTGTGGGTCATCGAGCATCGGCGCTGGCGCGTCGCGGTCGCGTTCGTCGTCGCGGTCGTCGCCCCGACGCTCCTCGTCGCTGCATGGGATCCCGAGATCGTGTCGCAATTCCTCTGCGTGTATACGAGCGGCGCGCCCGCGCGGTGGGCGACCCCGACGCCCGGGTACTACCTGCGGAGCTGGCTCGGCGTCGATCGCTTCTGGCTGCAGTTCGTGGCGCCCGGCGCGGTGGTGATCGGGTCGGCGTGGTACTGGGCTCGCCATCGCGCCGATTGGACCTGGACGACGGCGCTCCCTCCCCTCCTCTGGGCCTCGGTGCTCGGCTCCACGTACGCGTGGACGTACGACCAGGTCGTCCTGCTCGGACCGATCCTCGCCGCGATCATCGCGCTCGTGCGGAACGGCTGGAACGCGAGGGCCTCGAGGTGGATCGCCGCGCTCGCCGCGCTGAGCGTGGTGACGCTGCTGCTGCATCGGGTACACACCGACGAGTTCTTCATCTGGCTGGCGCCAGCCCTGCTGGCCTGGTGCTGGGGGGTTCGACGCTCGACGATGCCCGAGCCGGATGCGACTCGCCTCGAGGTCGCGACGTGACCTCCCCCCCGCAGACAGCGCCGCGCCGCCCGTCCCGCCAGTGGAGCACGCTCGCGACGTGGGGGGTGCTGATCGGCACCTGGGCGGTGCTCCTCGGCGCGCGCGCGCGCCTCCTCCGCGACCCCGGCACGTTCTGGCACGTCGTCGTCGGCGACCGCATCCTCGACTCCGGGCTCCCATGGCGCGATTGGCTGAGCTTCACGGCGAGTGGACGGCCCTGGATCGCGCAGCAGTGGCTCGCCGAGGTCGCCATGGCGGCGCTCCACCGCGCCGCCGGCCTCGACGGGCTGCTCGTCGCGACGACCGGCCTGCTCGCCGTGCTGTTCGCCTGGCTGTTCCATCGCGCCGTGACCTCGGGGCTCGCCGCCCGATGGGCGCTCCTGCTCGTCGCCCTCGCGTTCCTCGCGACCGCGCACCACCTGCACGTCCGCCCCCACCTCGTGTCGATCGCGGCGTTCGCGTGGACCTACGCGCTCCTCGTCGACTTCGAGGCGGGCCGGATCCCCGCGACCCGCCTGGCGCTGCTCTGGCTCGCGTTCGTGCCATGGGTGAACGCCCACGGCGGGGCGCTCGGAGGGCTCGCGACCGTCGCCATCGCCGTCGTGTGGTGGATCGCGGCGTACGCGCTCGGTTGGAGGTCGCCGGTACGCGGAGCGCGCGACGCGGTCGCGCTCGGCGTGCTCCTCGCCGGGTGCGCCGCGTCGGTCTTCCTGAACCCCTACGGCGCCGCGCTGCCGAAGGCGTGGCTCACCATCCTGCGCTCGACCGAGCTCCCGCGGCTCGTCGTCGAGCACGCGTCGCTCGCCGCGACCGGATCGTGGCAGGTTCTGGCGCTCGCGGCCGTCTACGTCGCCGTGCTCGCGGGGACCTTGCCGCGCAGGCCGGGCATCACAGCGCTCCTGCCGCTCGTGTGGCTCGCACTCGCGGTCGATCGCGTGCGGAACGCGCCGCTCTTCGCGGTGGCCGCGACGATCGCGATCGCGGAGCTGCTCCCACGGACGAGGTGGATCGCCTCGCTCGCGTCGCGCGGCGTGTGGGTTGCGAGGGGGCCCGCCGTGCGGTTCCCGCGCTTCGCCTGGGCGGCGGTGGCCGTCGTGCTCGCGCTCGTCCCGGTCGCGCAGGCCTCCGTTCGCAGAGGCGGTGCAGGGGAGACCCTCCTGGCGACGCTCGACGAGCGGCGCTGGCCGGTCTCCCTGGTCCCGGCGATCGAGAACGCTGCGCGAGGGCTGCCGGCGGGCGCGCCGATCCTGAACGACGTCACGCTCGGCGGGTTCCTCCTCTACGAGGCGCCGCGGCTTCGCGTCTTCATCGACGACCGCTTCGAGCTGTACGGGGACGACTTCCTTCGCCGCGCGGTCGCCGCGGACCGGCACTGGCTCGACGCATGGGTCGACTGCGCCGGCGTGACGCTGGCGCTCGCCGAGCGCGGCGGCGCGCTCGAGCGCTACCTGCTGGAGACGTCGGGGTGGCGCGCTCTCGCGTCGTCCGAGGCGGCGGTGCTGATGGAGCGCGCGCCGATCAGGCGGGCACCCGCGTCGTGCCCGCCGCCGTGATCACTCCACGAGCCGGACGTCGGCGACCGTGCTCGTCCCGAAGTAGTCGCAGTTCCCCGCCTGACCGCCGCTGTACTCCCAGCACTTGTGTCCGAAGCTGATGAGGAGCTTCGACGGGTTCGTGGGGTTCTTCACTACCTGGATGCTGAACTTCGCGAAGCCCCGCACGTAGGCGTTCTGATTGCACTTGCAGTTGGGCGAATAGATGATCGGCGCGACGACGTCGAGCTTCGCCCACGGGTCCCCCGTCTTCGCCTGGATGTACGCCTGGAGCGCGCCCGCCACCTGCTGGTTGTCGTCCGCGCCGTTCATGATCCCGATCTCGTCGCCGTGGTCGACGCTGGCGCACGTGTTGGTGTTGAGGATCTTGACGACGCAGTTGTTGCTCGCGTTCTGGCAGTTCGGGAACGGCGGCGTGCCCGCGGGCTCGTTCGGGTTCCCGGGGGCGCCGGTGATCGGGTCCGGGGGGTCACCGACGGTCATGTCCGTCAGGTTCGTGAAGCAGATGTTGTCGACGATGTCGTTGTTGAACACCCGCTGGGCGCTGCAGTCGATGTTGCCGCTCGCGTCGTACAGCATGCAGTCGGGGAGCGCGAACGGCACGGGGCAGTCGGCCGTGCAGGGAACGCCTGCCGCGGCCGTCGCCCGGGCGCCGACGTCGACGGTCGCCGGGCCGTCGATGAACCGTGCGTAGATCGGAACGGCGGTCCCATCGGCGTTCTCGCGCGCCGTCCTCACGCGGACCGCGTTGACGAGCGCCGGGTCGGTGACTGTGCTGTCGAACGTCCGCGTGGAGTAGTTCCAGTTGCCGAAGACGACGTCGGTCGTCGGGTCGATGACGATCCTCTCCGTCGCGTCGGTGTTGTGGCGCCCGGCGTAATCGACGGCCGTGCTGCGCGCCGCGACGATGCCGGCCGCGGTGCCGTTCAGATCGCGCGCAGCGGCGAGTGCGGCGGCGTCCGCGCCGTTCTGGAGCTGCCCGCGGACCATCATGAGATGGCCGACGTTCAGGGCGAGCGCCATGAAGCCGCCCACGACGCAGAGCACGACCACCACGAGCACTGCCGTGACGCCCCGGGGCTTGCGATCGCGAACCCGCATCGCCGACCTCCAGCGCCTCACCGCGGGACGGAGGGAGCGAGCGGCATGTGCTGCTGCTCGCTGCCCGGCGGGGGCAGGATGAGCACCTGATCGTTCTGGTTGGGCTGGGCCGCCTTCTGCCCCAGGCTCGCGCGGTAGGAGTTGGCGATGATCGTGGCCTCCTGCGAGTCGAGCCCGAGGAGCGCCTCCGGCGGCGCCGCGCGCTGCCGCTGGACGGCCTGCGCGCGGAACGCCGCACTCTCGGAGCGGCCGTACGTCGCCGTCATGTGCTGGTGGGTGCACCCGGCGAGCTGCGCCGCGGCGACGATGGACAGGGCGATGGCGGTTCGCATCATCGGACCTCCTCCGACTTCTCGTGATCTCGAGCCTCGACGGGCAGCTCGCGCTGGAGCAACTGCGCCACGTGCACCAGGTTCTCCCGCGCCTTCGTGAGCGCGGGGTCGGCGCGGCACGCCTCCCGATACGCGTCGAACGCCTGCACCAGGTTCCCCGCCCGCTCGTACGCGAACCCGAGGTTGTTCCGCGCCTCGGCGAACGACCCGCCCGACTCGAAGTGCCGTGCGGCTCGCCGGTAGTCGCCGACCTGCGCCAGCGCGAACGCGAGGTTGTTGTGGAGGCGGCGGTCGGTCGGAGTGACGCGGAGCGCCCGCTCGTAGACCGGAATGGCGTCGCGCGCGCGGCCGGCGGCGAACAGCGCGAATGCCCAGTTGTTCAGGTACCCGGCGTTCTCCGGGGCGAGCTTTGCTGCGCGCTCGTGGTGCTCGAGCACGAGCGCCCAGCTCCGGCGCAGGTCGGCCGTGAGCGCGAGACCGGAGTGTGCCGCGGCTTCCTTCGGCGCGAGCTGGAGCGCCTCGCGAAAATCGCTCTCCGCCTCCTCGTACATGCCCCGCTCGCGGAGCGCCGTACCGCGGATGATCAGCGCGGAAGCGCGCAGCGTCCGGTCTCGCGGGAGGTGCTCGAGCGCCGAGACCGCCGCGCCCCAGTCGCGGCGCGCCGCGAGCTGCGCGGCGAGCTCGACCTGGGCGCGGGCGATGTCGATGTCAGGCCCCGACCCCCGCAGGCCCGCGCAGCCGAGCGTGAGCGCCGAAGCGAGCACGACGACGAGGATGCGCATCACTTGCCTCCGAGGATCGGCAAGAGGTGGTTGATGATGTTGACCGCGGCGGGACCCACCACGATCGCGATCAGCGACGGCAGGATGCAAGCGACGAGCGGCAGCGTCATCTTGACCGCGAGGTACGCGGCCTTCTCCTCCGCCTTCTGCATGCGCCGGATCCGCATCCCCTCCGCC